>Ga0302307_10002547_pt1 | contig 11056 bp, 10 predicted proteins | sample III_Palsa_E3_2_FD_200530 | JGI IMG/M metagenome (GOLD analysis project Ga0302307, IMG submission 200530) | Peat permafrost microbial communities from Stordalen Mire near Abisko, Sweden - III_Palsa_E3_2 | ecosystem: Environmental > Terrestrial > Soil > Palsa > Peat permafrost | place: Sweden... | reverse complement strand
CCGGTGTTCAAAGATGCACCCCCGAGCGCCCCCCGGGCCCGGGCCGCCGGATCAGGTCTGCAGTAGCCTTGCGATCACTCGGCTAGAGCGGCAGAAGGAGAGACGATGGCGAGCGTTGAGCAGCGCGTGCCGGCGGAGACCAATGGCGGTGACTCGACCGCCGGCATCGGGGTCGAGAATCCGGCCACGGGCGAGCTGGTGAGGACCGTTCCGAGCCTCGCGGCGAGCGACGTCAAGGAGATGGTCGCACGGGCGCGTGCCGCGCAGCCCGGCTGGGATGCGCTCGGCTTCGAAGCGCGCGGACGGGTGTTCCGTCGGGCGCAGAAGTGGATGCTCGACAACGCCGATCGGGTGATCGCCGTGGTCTGCTCGGAGACCGGCAAGACGGTTGAGGACGCTCAGCTCACCGACCTCGGCTACACGGTGCCGGCGCTCGGGTTCTGGGCCAAGCAGGGGCCGAAGTACCTCACCGACGAGCGCGTGCCGTCGTGGAGCACCCCGACCGCGTTCGCTAAGAAGCTCGTGGTCCGCTATGCGCCGGTCGGCGTGGTCGGCGTCGTCGGACCGTGGAACTTCCCGATCGTGAACTCGTTCGGCGACTGCATCCCGGCCCTGATGGCCGGCAACGCCGTCGTACTGAAGCCGAGCGAGGTCACGCCGCTCAGCTCGCTGCTGATGGAGGAGATGCTGGCCCAGTGCGGGATCCCGGAGGGCGTCTTCCAAGTCGCCACCGGCGACGGCGTCACCGGCGCGGCACTGATCGGCGAAGTCGACTGCCTCATGTTCACCGGCTCGACCGCGACGGGCAGAAAGGTGGCCAGGGAAGCAGCCGAGGCGCTGATCCCGTGCTATCTCGAGCTCGGCGGCAAGGACCCGATGATCGTCTGCGCCGATGCCGACATCGAACGCGCCGCCAATGCCGCGGCCTTCTATTCGATGAACAACGCCGGCCAGACGTGCATCTCGGTCGAGCGCGCGTACGTCGAGGCACCGGTGTACGACGAGTTCGTCGCGCGCGTCACCGAGAGCATCCGGGTTCTGCGTCAGGGCGGCCCGGACGGCGGCCCCGGTACGGTCGACGTCGGCGCGGTGATCTTCCCGCCGCAGATCGACATCGTCGAGGACCACGTTCGGGACGCCGTGGAGAAAGGCGCCAAGGTGCTGAGCGGCGGTCGCGTCCGTCCCGGCGCGGGGCGCTTCTACGAGCCGACCGTGCTGGTCGACGTCGATCACTCGATGAAGTGCATGACCGAGGAGACGTTCGGCCCGACGATCCCGATCATGAAGGTCCCGGATGTCGAGGAAGCGCTCAAGCTCGCCAACGACTCACCCTACGGCCTGCAGGCGAGCGTGTGGACGGGAGACCTCGAGCGCGGGGAGGCGCTCGCGCGGCGGATCGAAGCGGGCGTCGTGTGCGTCAACGACGCCCAGCTCAACTACTTCGCACTCAACCTGCCGATGGGCGGGTGGAAGGGCTCAGGCATCGGCACTCGCCACGGCGCGAACGGAATCCGCAAGTACTGCAAGATGCAGTCGTTGCTGGTCACCCGCATCGCGCCCAAGCGGGAGCTGTTCATGTTCCCCTACGCGGCAGGCCGAACCCGCCTGCTTCGCCGGGCGCTCGGGCTGTTGTACGGGCGGGGAAGCCGTCCCTGACCCTGGCGCCAAACTCCTGCCCCGTGCTCACGGTGAGGCCGGTCGCCAGGACCACAGCCTCGCCGCGGCGCTGAGACAAGCCAACCTCCTGCCGTGCGAACTCACGTGCCTTCTCAGCCCGCCGGCCCCGATACGGCTCGATGCCATACCGGGGCCGGGGCGTGCTTGGTGCTTGTCTAGCTGAGTTGGGCGAGTGTGTTCTTCGCTGCGGTGAGGACAACGCTCGGGATCGGAGCGAAGTCGAGCGCGGCGCCGAACGCCTGACCCGTAGTCAGCGCGTAGTCAATCCAGGACGTCAACAGGGACGCCTTGCCGGTCGACTTGGGGACGATCACATAGGTGAACGTCGAGATCGGATACGCGATCTTGTCGCTCTTGGGCGGGTCGACGAGCGAGAGCGCATTGTTCGCCGGCACCGAGTGCACGGACGCGGTCGCGTTCGAGATGTTCTTCAGGTTCGGATACTCGAACTTACCTGCGGCGTTCTCGATCGCGGCGGCCCCAAGGCCACCGTTCGAGAGCAGGTAAGACGCCGCCACATAGGCGATCCCGCCGTTGGTGTTGGACAGGATCGCGGTGACGCCGCTGTTGCCCTTCCCGCCGATCCCGGTCGGGAAGCTGACGGTGGTCGCGGTACCGACCTTGGTCGCCCATGTGTGACTGACATGCGAGAGATAGTTCGTGAACGCGTACGTGTCCCCGGATCCGTCGCTGCGGTAGATCACCGTGATCTTGCGGTTGGGTAGCTTGACGCCTTTGTTCAGCTTCTTGATCGCGGAGTTGTTCCACTTCGAAATCTGCCCGAGATAGATCTCGGCGAGGACCTTGGGTGACAGCTTCAGGCTGGTGATGCCGCCGAGATGGAATCCAACGGCGGTCGCCGACAACGCCCAGGGAATCTGAACGCAGTCGTTGCATGCGCTCTCTTGAGCGGACGTCAGCGGTGCGTCCGACGCCCCGAAGTCGACGAGCCGGTTACTGATATCCGTGATCCCCGTTCCGGATCCGACGGCGGCATAGCTGACCGCGTTTCCGGTCGAGCTCTGATAGCCCGCGGCCCATTTCGCCTCCAGTGGGGCGACGAGGGTCGAACCGGCTCCGGAGAGCGACGCCGCCATCGCGGAGGCCGTCACGCCGGTCGCCATGCTCGCGACCACGGCCGCGGCGCTGAGACAAACCAACCTCTTGCAGTGCAAAGTAACGTTCCTTTCCAGCTAGGTGAACGCCGCTCTTGTCGACCCGGCCGAAGCATCGATTGCGGCAACGCAATGACCGCTCTTGTCGAGCGGGGGCCGTAGCATGGCGGGTACGCCTGGCGCGACTTGTTACGCACTTGTGACTTGGAATAGATTATTTTCGTGAAGAATGACTTTCCTCGGGCGCGGTCGATGGACTTCGTCTAGGCTGCCGCTGCGTGTCGGTCACGGTCAGACCTCGGCGTCAGCCGCGCGCGGGTAAAGCGGCCAGGCCCGCAAGTACCGTCGGAGACGCTGTGCTCTACGGACTGTGCGCGGTCGCAGGGCTGATCACCATGGTGGTGATCGCCGAGGTCGTCTATCAGGTCGTCAGCGGAGCGAGCCCCGCGATCTCCCGCTTCGGGTTGGGCTTCCTCTGGCACAGCACATGGAAGCCCAACTTCTTCGTCTTCGGCGCCGGCGAGATGCTCTTTGCGACGCTGGTGACCTCGCTGATGGCGCTGGCGCTGGCGACGCCGATCGGGGTCTCGATCGGGCTCTTCCTGAGCATGCTGGCGCCGCGCGGGATCCGCGGAGTTGTGGGACCCCTGATCGAGATGCTGGCCGCGATCCCGAGCGTCATCCTCGGCCTGTGGGGGGTCATCGTCCTCGCCCCGTTCGTGCAGCAGCACGTCGAGCCCTGGCTGCACGGCGTGCTCGGCTTCATCCCGATCTTCGGTGTCGCCCAGACGACCGGCCTCTCGGTCTTCACGGCCGGGCTTGTCCTGACGATCATGGTCGTGCCGATCGTCGCCTCGCTCAGCCGTGACCTCTTCCTCTCCGTTCCGCGAGAGCTGCAGGACGGCGCGGCGGCGCTCGGCGCCACTCGCTGGGAGGTCATCCGAGGAGTCGTCCTCCCGTCGACCAGTTCCGGTGTCATCGCCGCCGCGCTGCTCGGCCTCGGTCGCGCCCTCGGCGAAGCGGTCGCCGTCGCCGCGGTGATCGGCGGCGGGAGCGCGCTGCATGCCTCGCTGTTCCAACCCGGTACGACCCTCGCGGCTCGCCTCATCGACGAGATCACGAGCCTCGATAACAAGCTGCACCTGGCCGCGCTCTTCTACCTGGCCGTGATCCTGCTCGTGATCGGCGTGCTGACGAACCTGATCGCGCAGGCGATCGCGAGTCGCCTCGGCAATCAGACGATGCTCGCCCGATGAGCGCGCTCCCCGATCCGACCGCTCCGCCCATGGATGATCGCCCTGCGAGCAGCCTGCCCGATCCGACCGCTCCGCTCACGGCGTCGGGCAACCTGCGCCGGCGGGCGGCGGTGAGCCGCCTGCTGGAGATCGTCGCGACCGGGTCGGCGGTGCTCGCGGTCGGCGTGTTCTGCATCGTTGTCTATGCGATCGCGAGCCGCGGTGCGAGCGTGCTGAGCTTCAGCTTCTTGACCACGGATCCGAGCGCCCCCGGGGTGGGCGGCATCGCGCCCGCGATCGTAGGAACCGGCGTGATCGTGGCGATCGCGACCGCGATCGCGATGCCCTTGGGGGTCCTCGTCGCCGTCTACCTGATCGAGTTCGCGGGGCGCCGCTCCGGTCGCGTCGTGAGAACGGCGCTCGACCTGATGAACGGCCTCCCCACCGTGGTCGTCGCGCTGATGGTCTATGGCCTACTCGTCGTCGACCACGGTGACTCGGCGATCGCCGCCTCGATCGCCCTGGCGATCATCATGCTGCCGCTGATCGCCCGCTCGAGCCATCAGGTGCTCCTGCTCGTCCCGGGTACCCTGCGCGAGGCGGCGGACGCCCTCGGTGTGAGCCGGTGGCGCGCGGTGCTCGGCGTCGTTCTCCCGTCCGCCCTGGGCGGGATCGTCACGGCCACGATCCTCGCCGCCGCGAGAGCCGCCGGCGAGACCGTGCCCCTCCTCTTTCTCACCAGCCTCGTCGTCGGCAATACCGTGCACGTCAACCCGCTGCATGCGATGTATGGCATGCCCTACGTCGTTTTCCAGGACCTGGAGTCGGGGGTTCCCTCCGGGATCGCCCAGGCGTGGGGCACGGCGTTCGTGCTCATGGCCTTCATCCTCGCCGCAAACGTCGGCGCGCGGGTGTTCCTGGCCCGTAACCGTTCTAGACTGGGCCTATGACACTAGGCGACGGTGGGCCGATCACCTTGGGTGAGGGCGCGAGCTCCGGGACCGAGGTCGTCAGCCGACGGGTGCGGATTCAGACCACCGCTCGGCCTCAGACCACTACTCCGTCGCAGCGCGCGACGTCGCCCGATCGCGACGGCGCGTCAGCGGCGACGGGGCGCGCGGTCGTCTTCGATGCGCGCGGCGTATCGGTCTCCTACGGGGCCAAGCGAGCGCTTGCTCCGATCACGATGAAGATCTACCGCAACCTGATCACCGCGCTGATCGGACCGTCGGGCTGCGGTAAGACGACGCTCCTGCGCAGCCTCAACCGCATGAACGACTCGGTGCCGGGGTTCAAGCTCGAAGGTCAGATCCTCTATCACGGTCACGACGTGTATGGCAGCGCCGTCAATCGAGTCGAGGTGCGTCGCCGGATCGGCATGGTGTTCCAGAAGCCGAACCCGTTCCCGAAGTCGATTTACGACAACATCGCCTGGGCGCCGCGCAACCTCGGGCTGAAGCAGGATCTCGACGAGCGCGTCGAGCGCGCCCTGCGCGATGCCGCGCTGTGGGACGAGGTCAAGGATCGCTTGCGCGATCCCGCGCTCGGCCTGTCGGGCGGGCAGCAGCAAAGGCTGTGCATCGCCCGCGCGGTCGCGATCGAGCCGGACGTTCTGCTGCTCGACGAACCGGCGTCGGCGCTCGATCCGATCTCCACGCTCGCGATCGAGGAGCTGATGCAGGCGCTCAAGCCTCGGTACACGATCGTGATCGTCACCCACAACATGCAGCAGGCCGCCCGCACCGCCGACCGCACGGCCTTCTTCAGCCTTGACGACAACCGCGTCGGGACGCTGATCGAGTACGACGACACCGAGAAGATCTTCATGCGGCCCGCCGACACGCGTACCAGGGACTACGTCACAGGCCGCTTCGGCTGACCGGCGCGGTTCCCGTCCGGGAACGGTCTACGGAGCGAAGATCGAGGCGCTCGATACCTGCTCGAGCAGTGGCTGACCGCACTGCCAGCAATAAGCAGCGCCGCTCGAGTGCGGCGCTCCGCACGAACCGCAGGTGCCGGCGGTGCCGGTCTGCTCGCTGCGCAGGATCCGCTCGACCTCACCGAGCTCGGCATCGGCGTCCTGGAGCACGGCGGCTCGCTGTACGAGGACGTCGACGCGGATACGGTTGCGGATGGCCATCTCGTATACGAGGCCGCCGAGGTCCCACTGAAGCTCGACGAAGCGCGCCGTCAGGTCGTCGCGCCGTCGCTCGAGGTCGACGATCCCCACGTTCCCCGAGCTCGCGCTCAGCGGCGGCGCCGAGCTCGACGCTTCCGGGAGCGGAGATTCACCGGCGGCCGGCAGGCCTGAGGCATCCAACGGCGTGATCGGCTTCGTCCCTCGCGCGCGACGCGGAGCGTCCGCACGGACGGCGCTCGTGAATCCATCGCGCATCGCGTCCCGGGTCCGCTGGATGATCGAGGCTCTGCTCATCACCCCCCTCCGAAGAAGGTGCCGGTGAACTTGCCGTTGGTGTAGCCGCGACCGTGTCCCTTCTGCCCAACTTTCACCACTGATTTGGCCAGCTTCTTGGGGATCTTCTTCGCTACGGCGGTCGTCGCCTTGCCCTTGCTCTTCGCATTGGACTTCGACGACGTGGACGACGTCGAAGACGTGCCCGCCGTGCCCGCGAGGGTGACGACCTGTACGGCGGGGGTGCTGCGCGAGCTCGCGCTATTGCCCGTGCGCCCGATGAGAACACCCACGCCCATCGCCAGCAACAGCGTGCCGACGCCCGCGATCAGCGTGCCGCTCCCGGTCAAGCGGGGCCGGCGCCGTGCGCGGGAGCTACGCGGCTGAGCTGATGCGTAGCTGGCCGGGTTCTGGGACAGTGCGTAGCGCGGCTTGCCGCGCCGCTCTCCGCATTCCACGCAGTAGCGCTGGTCGTCAGCGAGCCGCGCACCGCAGTTCGCGCATTGGTCCCCGACGGCGGTTGCCAGGAGCTGAAGCTGCTCCGCTGTAGGAGCATCCGCCGCCACCGGATCGCCTCCTGCTCCGTCGTTCGTGGTGGTCGTGGTCCCGTCCATACCGTCCACGGGCTAGTGTATCGAGAGCCACCGCACCGACCATGTGAATAACCTGTAAATCGCCGCCTCCATGACTCCGTTGCCACCGCGCCACCCTCACGCGGGGTGCCAACTCCGATCAGGCAGCGTGCGCCTCGCAAGTCCGGATCTTTACATCGCGGAACGCGAACAGCGCGAGCCTGAAGGGTCGCGATGACAGGTTCCTCAGACGACGAGCGCACAAGCTCACCGGCCATCCCGCGATGCGGGGAGTGCCGGGCGCGGCTGGCGCACGATCAGCGCTACTGCGTGGAATGCGGCGCGCGATGCGGTGGCCTGTCCCCCCTGATCGCCGAGCGGATCGGGCTGATGCTCGCGCACGGACACGATGCGTTCGAGCCCCTCGGTGCGGCGCCAGACGGATCGCCGATGGCGGGCGCGGTCGGGGCCTCGGGTAGGTCGGGGGCCGCGGCGGCACCGACAGGCGTCATGAGAGCGCGCTCGCTGCCCTCCCCCCGCTCTGCGGCGGTAGCCATCATGGGGATGCTTGCCTTCGGCGTTGTTGTCGGCTCGCTCGCGAGCTCGAACGCCGCAAGCCTGGCGGGCGCGCCCCTGTTGCTCGCCGTGTCGCCGCCGGCGACCGCGAGCACTCCCGCCGCGGTCAGCCCGACCCCGGGGTCGTCCACCGGTGCGTCTCAGGCCGGATCGTCGTCCTCGTCGTCGGGGAGCGGCTCGTCGTCGGGCAGCGGCTCGTCGACGGGCGGCAACGGCGGGTCGTCGGGTTCCGGCGGATCGTCAGGTTCCGGCGGATCGTCAGGTTCCGGCGGATCGCTTCTTCCTCCGGTCAAGCACCTGTTCGTGATCATGCTCTCCGACCAGGGATACAGCCAGTCCTTCGGCGCGCCGTCCAGCGACAAGTATCTGGCCAAGACGCTACGCCGCCAAGGGGAGCTGCTCGAAAACTATTACGCCGTTGCGCAGGGCGAGCTCGCCAACGAAATCGCTCTGATCAGCGGGCAGGGACCAACCCAGCAGACGGCTGCGGACTGCCCGAAGTTCACTGATATCACGCCGGGCAAGATCGGAGCCGAAGGGCAGGTGCTCGGGACCGGGTGCGTCTATCCGTCGCACACGCTCACGCTCGGCGACCAGCTGAGCGCCGCCGGGTACAGCTGGAAAGCCTACGTCCAGGACATCGGCGACGGCCCGCACGGGCAGGCGAAGACGTGCCGCCATCCAGCGCTCGGCGGCGTCGACGGCGACCAGGTCCCGCGTCGCGGCGACGCCTACGTGACGTGGAGCAATCCGTTCGTCTATTTCCACTCGATCGGTAAGACCGCGTGCGGAAAGGACGATGTCAGCCTCAACGAGCTCGCCGCCGACCTGAAGACGACGAGCCAGACTCCCGCGTTCTCATACATCGTCCCCAGCCCGTGCGACGACGGCAGCGACCAGCCGTGCGCGCCGAACGCAAAATCGGGGCTCGCTGCGGCCGATACGTTCCTCAGGTCGGTCGTGCCGGAGATCGAGGCTTCGCCCGCCTACAAGGCCGATGGGATGATCGCGATCACCTTCGACCAGGCCCCGCAGAGCGGACCCGATGCCGACTCGAGCTCGTGCTGCGACAACCCAACGCAGTACCCGAACCTGCCAACCACGACCACGCCGACCGCGACGGATGCGGCCACGGCGGTCACGCCAACGACGACCACGACGACGACCACCCCGACGACAACGACGACCACCCCGACGACGACAACGACGACCAACCCGACGACAACGACGACCACCCCGACGACGACGACCACCACCCCGACGACCACCTCGACGACGACGACGCCGCCGCCGCCGACAACGACGACCACGCCGCCCTACGCCATTGCGCCGACCACTGTGGCGCCGACCACCCCGGCGACGACCACCCCGACAACGTCGACCCCGACAACGACCACCCCGACAATGACCACGCCGGCCTCGGAGCTCACTGGTCAGACCAACCCGACCGGCGGCGGGGGGGAAGTCGGCCTGCTGTTGATCTCGCGCTACGTCAAGCCGAACAGCGTTGACGACCTCGACTACTTCAACCACTTCTCGTTCCTTAGCAGCATCGAGGCGCTGTTCGGGCTGCGGCGGCTCGGCTACGCCCGCGACCCGGCGCTCCCGTCATTCGCCAAGGCCCAGTACAACAACTACACGCCCTAGGGTCCCCGACGGCATTTGCTGACGGCTTGTGGGGCCGCTCATTTCGTCGCGAACCCTGAGACCTCGCCGCTGCCCCGGGCGTGACTTCAGCCGCGCCCGCGATCCGACCGCCCGAGCCGGCGCGAACCCGGCCTCACTTCGATGTGCGGCCGACCGCGCCCACGGCGCCGCTCAGCCCAACGCACCCGATGCACGCGAGGCACCCCTCGCAGTTGACGCACCCGATGCAGGCCACGCATCCGCGGCAGGCAACGTTGCCGATCCCCGCGACCACACCGGCGCTCGCGATCACCCCCGCGCTCAGCGCGACCGAGGCGCTCGCCACGACGCCCGTGCTCAGCGCGGTGCCGGCGCTGCCGATCACGCCGGCGCTGGCGACCGTTCCCGCGCTCCCGATCACCCCCCGGCTCCACACCGTGCCGGCGCTGCCGATCACCCCCCGACTTCGGACCGTGCCCGCGCTCCCGACCACGCCCGTGCTTCGCACCGTGCCGGCGCTCCCGGCCACGCCGTCGGCGTCCATCATGTCGGCGTCGTCCTGCGGCTCGACCGTCGGCGCGCTCATCGACGGGCTCAGGTCCGTGCGATCGAAGCCGGATCGGCGGCGGTCAGCTGCGTCATCGTGACCTTCGCGTCGTGCTCCGAGCTCGCCGTGCCGCGGTAAACCCCCTTGATTGGCGGCACGTCGGCGTAGTGGCGACCGTGGCCGATCTTGACGTGCGTGGCGCCCGTGAGGCCGCGGTTCGTCGGGTCGGCGCCGACCCACACCGGCTCCTCGTTGCCCGGCGCCGGTAGCAGTGCCTCGAGCCAGGCATGCGTATCCACCTCGATCGACTCCTGACGCCCGTCCGCCGCCGCCGCATACAAGTAGCCTGACACATACCGGGCCGCGATCCCATGGTGCCGAAGCAGGCACAGGCCGAGGTGGACGAAGTCCTGACACACCCCGGCGCCGATCTCGAGCAGGTGCCCAATCGTGCTGTCGACGTAGGTCGCGCCCTTGCGATACTCGAAGCGCTCGGGGATCAGCTCGGTGATGAGCAGCAGGGTCGCGAGCGGCGTCGGCGCGGCACGGGTCGCGGCCAGCAGCCCACCGAGCGCCTCGTGCTCGGCGCCGTCGGTCTGGAGCAGGAACTCGCCGCCCGCCTCGCGGTAGGCGGGCTCACGCAGCGCCTCCCACGGCTCCGCGGGCGGGCTCGATGGGGGCTGTGTGACCACGCGCGCACGCACATCGATCGTCAGGTGGTCGTGCGGACGCGAGACCTCGAACTCGACCACCTCGGTCCCGAAGTAGTCGGCGTGGCGATGCACGCGGACCTCGGGGTCGAGGCGCACGCTGAACTCGTCGGAGCGCTGGCGACTGTTGGTTGCGGGCTTGACCCGCAGCGCATTCAGGTTGTCCACGACGTCGCCGTCGTAGCGGTACTGGGTCAGGTAACGGATCGCGAAGTTCACGGGTGGCCCGGGCATCGGCTCGCGAGGACTATAGGTGCACCGCGGCGGCGGCTGCCATCGCGAAGTAGCGGTCTTCGATATCCCGATCGACAGACTCGAGCTCTTCCTGCACCCGTTCGAGGGTCTCGTCGAACGGCTCGGCCGCGCCCGGCGCCCGACGCCGGAGCTCGAGATCCGCGATCAGTCGTCCGACTCGGAGCACCGGCGGCGAGGAACGCGGTTGCGCATCGGCGTTCCTGAGCGCCATGTGCAGAGCCTCCACCGATGAGGCCACCGAGCCCGGATAGGCGCTGTCGTAGAGCAGGAAGCGTGCGACGGGCCCGACCGTGGGAGCCGCCCGGACCGCGCGCCGATAGGCCTGGAATC
>Ga0302307_10002536_pt1 | contig 11068 bp, 12 predicted proteins | sample III_Palsa_E3_2_FD_200530 | JGI IMG/M metagenome (GOLD analysis project Ga0302307, IMG submission 200530) | Peat permafrost microbial communities from Stordalen Mire near Abisko, Sweden - III_Palsa_E3_2 | ecosystem: Environmental > Terrestrial > Soil > Palsa > Peat permafrost | place: Sweden... | reverse complement strand
GCCGCCCGGATACTCGATTGCATTGGCTGCCCTGCATTGTTGCCGGCAGGTGGACGTGGTGATGGCTGGCTGGCCGAGTGCTGCTCAAGATCGTCTACCCGCTGGGTGCTCGGCATGGCCGTCCTGGTGTTCCGCGGCGACCGTTGGCGGTGGGGGCGAGGCGGATGGGGTGGGTTCATTCCACACGCCGGCCCGGGTCAGGGCCTCTGGCGCGTCGGTGGCGTCGAGGTGGATGCAGGTCTGGTCTGGCTGGTGGCAGCCGGGGAGCGATGCGTGAGCAGCCGGGCGACGACCTCGACCGGCACGCCGCAGCGGATCAGCCCGGACGACCATCCATACCGGGCTCGGTGGCATGTGTCATCGCTGCTTTACGCGTGTCATCGCTGCTTTACGCGGCTGACCGGGCACGGGCTGACCAAGGATCAGATCGCCGCAACGCCGCAGTGTCAGTACCCGTGGCCTGGCGGCCTTCGCCGGTGAGGGCCGGGGCGCGGCGCCGGCCGGTCTTCGGCGCGAAGATGACGATCTCGTCGTGCGCCCAGTCGATGTCGTTCAGCCGCAGCGCCCTGACCTCGCACCCGCGCAGGCCGTAGCTGGCGATCAGCAGCAGCATGGCGTAGTTGCCCCGCCCGTTCGGCTCACGAACGCCGGCCATGCCGAGCAGGCGGCGCACTTGGTCCCACGACAAGGCGCAGGGCACGTCGGCGAGCCGGTAGCGCCGGCGCGGTGGCACCGCGCCCACCAGGTGCGCCCCGCCGTGCCCAGACATATCCAGCCACCGGTAGAAGCCAGACAACGCCGTGGCTAGATGGTTCCACGCCGTCCGCCCCAGGCCAGCCCCGCGCTGGCGGCTGAACGCGAGCAGATCGTCCGCGCCCAGCGCCGCCAACTCGACAAGGCTCACCGCAGCGCCGCGGCTGACCAGGAAGTGGCGAAGGTAGCGCCGGTAGTTGGCTATCGTCGTTTCGGCGAGCCCGCGATCATGACGCAGGAACCGGCAATAGCCCTCGATCAGCTGGCGGTCGGGCGGCTCGTCCGCCGTGACCGGGGGGAAGGCGCCCTCCTCGCGCAGCATCACGAGCAGGTGCGCCAGGCCCCGGCGGGCCGGTTCTTCTCGCCGGCCCATCGGGCGGCGGTAACAGCGACACCCCGGCAGATGACCGGCGAGGAAGTCCGCGACGACCTCCTCAGCGCGAACCCGGTCGCTTTCCTGCTCTTCGTGCAGGTACCTGCCGAGGTGAACGACGGCGTGCCCGTAATCCCGGCACGTCCGCTCGGCATAGCCGCGCTCGCGCAGCCTCTGGACCAGCCGAATGGCCTCCGGTCCGAGCGGGGCCTCCTCCCAGCGCACGTCGAACAGCCCATTCCAGAACGCTTCGTGCATCGCCCACCTCCATGACTTGTGTTTGAGGTGAAGCGTCGCGGGGCGCAGAACTTATGTGAAGCGCTGGCGCACACCAGACCGTGAAGTCACCTAATCAGCCGCCAGACTCGACATAATCCCCGGGTCCACATAACGAGGGAAATGTTGAGCTCAACATTTCCACGGATGGGGATACCGCAGGATCCACGGGGAACTGGCTGGCCTGGGAGTGCAGGTGGCGGCGCCGGCGGTGTGGGAGATTCTGAAGAATGCCGGAATCGACCCAGCGCCCCGACGGACCGGGCCTGCCTGGTCACAGTTCCTGCGTCCCAGGCCGAGGCGATCGTGGCGTGCGGCTTCTTCACGGCCGGCCTGCTCGGCGGCACCCAGGCCTACGTGCTGGCCGTGATCGAGCACGCCACCCGGCGCATCCGCATCCTCGGAGTCACTCTGCATCCAACCGGGGAATGGACCGCCCAGCAGGCCCGCAACCTGATCATGGACCTCGGCGACGAGGCGCACCGGGTCAAGTTCATGATCCGCGACCGTGGCTCTCGAACTACACGGACGCGTTTGATGCGGTCCTCGCCGATGCCGGGATCCGGGCCGTGCTGTGTAGCGTCCGGGCGCCCCGTATGAACGCGATCGCCGAACGCTGGATCGGGGGATGCCGGCGCGAACTCCTGGACCGCACCCTGATCTGGAATCAGAGGCATCTGTGGTGGGTCCTGCGCCAGTACGGGACCCACCACAATCAGCACCGGCCTCACCGGTCACTGGACGGCGCTGCGCCGCTGAAACCGCTACCCGAGCCGGTCGATCTTGAGCAGTACGGCGTCCGAAAACACGCTCGCGCCGGAGGCCTGATCAACGAATATCGCCTGCTCGCATGACATGGACGAGGTTTTCGGCACCCACAAGACAGCGACCGCAGCGCGAACTCCGGCAGGGTGGGCTCGCCGCGCCATAGGTCGCGGACGTAGTCACGGTACTTGCCGTTCCATTCCGACCACAGCGGCGGGAATTTCCCGACCTGATAGCCACCTTTCCTGACATCCCACGGCTCGGCGATCAGCTTGACCTGCGAGATGACGAGATCCTGCTGGACCAGGCCGAAAAAGGCGGCGAGCCGGTCCACATCATGCAACTCCCGGGCCAGCGCCGCGGCCAGGTCAAACCGGAACCCGTCCACATGCATGTCCAGGATGCAGTACCGCGGACCTTTGGCCCTGTTTCGCCTGAAGCACCGGCGTGATCGTCGTGGCATCAAGGCGGAGGAGGGATGGCGATGCGCGCGGTTGCAGGTGATGAGCTGCTGGTCAGGGGCCGGCACGTGGGTGACGTGGACCGCGGGGGCGTGATCGTGGAGGTCCACGGGCAGGATGGCGCAGCGCCTTATCTGGTCCGGTGGAAGGACGGTCACGAGAGCGTGTTCATGCCGTCCTCCGACACGCTGGTAGAGCACCGCCCCGGCGGGCCGCAGCAAAGCTGAGCGGCGACCGGGATGAACCAGGCAGGTCATCAGCGCCTGGCGCCAGGCACTGATGACGATCATGCCTTGCGGCACCGGTTCCGCGGCGCCGCGGAACAGGGGGCGCGTGATGATCAGCTACGCCGATGTCGAGAAGCTGCTCGCAACTCGCAGCGAAGACCCGCCCGTACTGTCGCTTTACCTGGAGGTGCCGGTGGACCTGCCCGCGCTGCACGGGTTGCCGGCCCGGGCGAGTGACCTGCTCGACTCGGCTGCGGGCGGCCCCTGCGGGCCGGACGGCCCGGACGCCGGACGGGTGCTGGCGCACGCCCGGCAGGCCGTCCGCCGGTTGCTGGAGGACAGGGCACGCGACTGGCTGGGGCACTGCGTTGCTTTCTTCATCTGCGGCCCAGCATGCCTGGCGGAGGCGATCCCGCTGCCCGCCGGGCTCGGCGAGCAGGCCGTGCTCGGGCCGCGACCGCATGTCCGGCCGCTGCTGGTGGCCCTGCAGTGGCAGCCCGCCTGCCGCGTCGTGGTGGTCGACCGGCGGCACGCCTGGCTCTTTGCGGTGGCGGGAGACCGGATCGACATGGTGACCGAGCCGGCGGCAGCAGGTGTGCGCAGCCCGCGATATGGCGGCTGGTCCGGCCTGGAATCCCACCGGGTCAACGAGCGGATCGCCGAACTCACCCACCATCACTTCCACGACACCGCCGGCATCCTCGCCCAGGCCATTCGCCCCGGGCCGGAGCGGCTCGTCGTGGGCGGCCACGCGGACACCATCCCGCAGTTCCTCGCCACCCTCCCGCCTGACCTGCGTGACCGTTTCACCGGCAGCTTCCTGGCGGACACCTCCACCATGACGCCCGCCCGGGTCCGGGCACTCGCCGCCCCCATCATCAGGGATTGGGTGCAGAAGTCCGGGCAGCAGCTGATCACCCGGATCCGGCAGGAGCCGCCCGGCGGTCTCGCCGCAACTGGCCTGGCGGCATGCCTGACTGCGGTCCGCCGGCGCGCGGTCCACACCCTTGCCGTACCCGCCCAGGGGGTTGTGCCGGGGTTCGCGTGCCGACGGTGCGGCGCGCTCGGCATGACCGGAACCGGTTGCGCCCACGGAGATAGCGCGGCGTTCGCTGTCCCGGATCTGATCGAGGAAATAGCCGCCAGCACCCTCCATGACGGCGGCCAGGTTCAGGCCGTCCCCGACCCGCCCGGCGGAATCGCCGCCTACCTCCGGTTCCCGCTCAGCCGCAGCGACAGCACCTAGTCACCATGGCCAGCACGCAGGCCGCCGCACGAGGACGGCAACGGGAAACACACATCCCTGGCGCCGCGCCAACCATGCCGCCTGAGCCCGGCACGTTGACTGGCCGCACAGTGGCGGCTGTGGTCATCACCTGGGAATCCGCCGCGCCGGACGGGCGCCGGCGGGTTGCAGCTGTCGGCCGCCGCGTCGCGCTCTGTGCGCGGCCGGCGTGGACGTCGCCGTGATCAGCCAGGTCACCGCCGCCCGCCTTTCCTGGCCACTGTGGTCGCAGCCGCTGGGCGCCGGCCATCTTCTGCCGAGCGTCAGCTATGGGTCGGAGCTGTTTGAGGCGGGTTCCGGTGGTCTTCGCCTGCTGTGCCGACGGACCGGAAGAAGCGGCAGGCCGGATGCGATGCCTGACATCCTCGGCGTTCTCGCCGGCCAAGGCATCGGGCCGGGACTGGTGCTGCTGGTGGGCGGCCAGTTCGGCGCGCCGGCAGGGGCGGCTGGCCCGGACTCGCTGCTGCTGGTCCCCGAGGCGGCACGGATGATCGCCGTATCGGTCGGCGCGGAGCCGTGCGGGGTACCGGCCGGCGTGGTCCACGTCGGCGGAGGGCACCGGGCGCTGCTGCGCCTGCTCGATGAACAGGCCCGGCGGCCCACGTGCCGGCGGGTTCCCGCGGTGGATGAGGATCCGGCGTGGATCCTTCGCGAGACCAGGACCAGCCTGCTGCGCCCCCGGGTCACCGAGTCGCTGTTCACGCTGGGGGCTGGAGGCCTGGCCACTCGCGGGGTCGGTGGAGGAAGCGGCACTAGCGGCGCAGCCGATGGTGCTGGCGGCTGGCGTGTATGCCGGGACGGGGTCCGGTCAGCATCTGCTGTCAGGCCCGGTCTGGACCGGTCTGGCTGGCGAGCCTGCTCCAGCCGGCGACAGCCGGGTGCTGGACCTGCGGACCGGTGTCCTGGAGCGCACCGAGCTGACGGGCAACGGCTACCCGTTGCGGAGCCTGCGGCTGGCCAGCATCACCCTGTAGGGCTCGATTACTCGATCTGGCCTGGCCAGTCTTGTGGGCTGGGATCATCGCTGAGTGATCTTCTCGGTCGTGTACTTGCTCGCGTGCTGCCTGCTCGGCTGCATGATGGTGCTGGCCCGGCGTGAGGCGTCCAGGGATGCCGAGCTCCTGGTACTCCGGCACGAGAACGCGGTGCTGCGCCGCCAGATCGGCCGGGTCCGCTACCAGCCGGCCGACCGGCTGTGGCTCGCGGCACTGTCCGCCGGTCGTGAACGGGCACCGGCCATCCGCGATCACCACGAACGGATCGGCGACCGCGACGTTGGTCCACCCTGCCGCACGACGAGAACAGCACGCCGTTCTCGTCGTGGAGGTGAACCCGGTCCTCGCCCCAGTTCTGGCGGTGCGCGACGAACTCGAAGTCCCGGCCGAACAGCGGATGGAACCGGTGCGTCACCCGGACACGTCGGTACCGATCATCTGGATGGGATGTAGTTGACGACGTTGTCCAACGCGATCTGCGAGAGGATGATCGGCACGCTGCGCCGGGAGCTTTTCGACCGTTGCTGATCGTTAATGAGCACCATCTGCGCCGGGTGCTGACCGAGTACCTCTTGCATTACAACGCCGCCCGGCCGCACCGTGCCCTCGGCCAGCTCACGCCAGCTCAAGCTCGCACCCGGCCACCGCAGATCAACCTCGCCGAGCACCAGATCCGGCGAAAACAAGTCCTCGGCGGCCTCACCCACGAGTACCAGACCGCCGCATGACACGGCCACGCTGCTACGAGACCAAGCAGGTCGCCGCGACGATCGAATATTCGAGCCCAACAAGATGATCTTGGCTACAAGCGGATCCGTGACCCAGCACCTCGGTCCAGCCGGAGTCCAGGAGTGGTTGGCGAGTCGCCCGGCCAGGCCCATATGTAGCGAAGCGGAAGCAGTGCCATAGGCTCCGATGGTCATATTCGGCCAACGGAGGGCCTGCTCCATCGCCCGGCCGCACGGCCGACCAGCGATTGCCGAAGTACTTGCGTGTCTGGAGTGGGCTATTCGATGGGTGAACGCGCTAGTCCACCCCTACTGGACTGGGGTGAGGATCCGCGGAGGTCGGGATCAAGGTCGGGTTGACATAGCCACTGGCGCGCCCGTCTTGGTGGATCCCGGCTCTACCCTGTGCGGCTGTAGAACGGCGTATTCCCCGCTGCGTGGTCCGTCGTGTCGACGATATTCGCGATCTCCGGCGCGACCCTGCGCAGCATCACCTCGAACCCCTGGCGCAGGGTCACCTTTGATGCCGAGCATCCCTGGCACCCGCCGCTCATGGCGATGAAGAGGTTCCCGTCCCGGACGTCTACGATCGAGATCTGCCCGCCGTGGGCAGCGATCGAACGGTTGATTTCCCGGTCCAGGAGTTGCTGAACGACTGCCCGGCTCTCGGCGTCGGTCCGCTCTCGTGTGCCTGCGTTGGCAGTAGCCTCGAGGATGGCCGGTATTCCCGTGAGCAGTTGCGTCCGGAGACCCGTTCCGATCGCCGGTCTCAGCCCGGACCAAGAGGCGCCTGGCTCCTTCCCCACAGTCACCACGTTGCCGGCGATGAGCACGTAGGCAACGCCAGGAAGCGCGAACAACCGCTCGACGAGCGGCGACCCACGGGCGCGTTTCCGGTCGTCGAAGAAAAACGGGCCGCCGGGATGCACCGTCCGGCTCACGGTGAACTTGCACGTGTCAGGATCGACGAGCGAAGTCTCTGCCTGGATCGTGATCGCCGGATCGATGGGCAGATCAAATTCAGACATGTTCCACGACCTTAGCCGCGTCGCGCTCACCGATGGCCCGCAGGTATTCGAAGGAGTAGATGCCGGTACTGTGGCCGTCGCTCCAGCTGATGGTGATGGCATAGTTGCCGACGCTCGAGATCACGCGTGGAGTTATGTCCGGTGGCACACTCTTCGGATCCAGAAGCGCACGCCCGCTGGCCTCCTCGATGCAGGCGGCACAGTGGCAATCCAGCCGAAGGTCCCGGACATCGAAGTCGTCACGGTGCCCATCCTGCCAGAGCACGGACAGCGTCCGCGCATCTCGCTGGCGGAAGCCGACCGAGGTCGTCCGAGAACCCGACGGCCGAACGGCGCTCTCGACCCAGGCTGGCTCTCCCTCGCCCGACTCCCACGTCCACGCGAATGGCCTCAGTACCATGGTCGGAAGACCCTGGAGTTGATCCGCGAGTGCCGTGGCGATCGCCTTGTAGGCCCGGGCTGCAACCGAGTTCGGCTTATCGAGGAGCATCGGACGCCCCTCGTCCCCGCCGGTGACGATGTCGGCGTCGAGGGGTATCGCGCCGAGGAACGGAACCCCGAGCTGCTCGCTCATCCGCTCGCCGCCGCCGCTGCGGAAGACATCCGTGTCCTTCCCGCAGTGCGGGCAGGTGAACGTGCTCATGTTCTCGATGATGCCGAGGATGGGGACGTGCAATGTCTCGAACATCCGGAGCCCGCGTCGGGCGATCTTGAGACTCACGTCCTGCGGCGTCGTTACGACGACCGCTCCGGACAGCGGGAGGCTCTGAGCCAGCGTCAACTGGGTGTCACCAGTCCCCGGCGGGAGGTCGAAGATCAGGGCATCCAACTGGCCCCATTGCACGCCGCCGATGAACAAGTTCAGGAACTTGCCCACCATCGGTCCACGCAGCATGGCGGGGTTGTCGTCTCCCCTCAGCATGCCCATCGATATCACTTTCAAGCCGTAGGGAGCGGGGGGGATGAGCTTTTGGTCCGGGGTCGCCTCCGGCTGTTGACCGGTGGGGAGTCCTAGCATGACTGGGATGCTCGGTCCGAAGACATCGGCGTCGACCAGCCCAATCTGGCCGCCGAACTGTTGCAGCGCGAGCGCAAGATTGACGCTGACCGTGGACTTGCCGACGCCCCCCTTTCCGCTGGCCACCGCTATGAGGTGCCGGATCCCCGGCAGCCGTTCAGGACCGGCGGATGGCTCTGCCGCGGCATCAGGCGCCTGGTGGAGGCCAGGGTGCGAGTCCGGGGTCTGCATGGGTCACAAGCTCCTTCCGGCCTTTCTCGGCGGGGGGGCCATGGCTGACACGCCCAACGGAGTCTAGCAAGTTTTGTCTTATTTAAGTTTCCAAACCCGGCCTGCTTCTATGCTTGTGAACATGTTGAGCGCGGCCGAGCCCTCCCTCGCAGGCCTCAGCGTCTCGGCGCGGGAGGTGGTCCTCACCCTCAAGAAGCGCGGGGAGGCCCGGGCCAGCGAGATCGCCGAGGCCCTCGGGATCACGCCGAGCGGCGTCCGCCAGCATCTCAGCGCCCTTCGGGCCGACGGGCTCGTCGCTTACCGCACGATTCACGCCGGCCCGGGGCGACCCAAGTTCGCGTACTTCCTGACCGGGCCGGCCGAGGCCTTGTTCCCGAAGACCTACCACGAGCTCACGAACGAGTTCCTCGAGCACCTCGAGGAGGAAGACCCCGAGCTACTCGTCCGCCTCTTCGAGCGCCGCCGACAGCGACGCGTGGAGGCGACGCGCAAGCGCTTGGCCGACAAGACCTTCGACGAGAAGGTTGCCGTGCTGGCGAGGATCCTGGACGAGGATGGCTACCTCGCCGACTTCCAGAGTCGGCCCGACGGCACCTACCTCATCAGAGAGCACAACTGTGCGATCTTGGGGGTCGCGGTCCGTTATGGCCTCGCCTGCAGCTCCGAGCTAGAGTTCCTGCGGGAGGCTTTCCCCGACGCCGAGATCGACCGCGTCGCCCACAAGGTCGCGGGCGCCTACATGTGCTCCTACGAAGTACGACCTCGGCGGGGGCGATCCCGAAAAGTTTCAGCCGCAAGACGGAAGGCCTGAAGGGCCACCCGCGCCGGTCTCTCCCCGCATCGGGTCGCGATGGAGAGTGGAGTGCAAGGCCTCGACGATGCGGATGTGGTTGCGGGCAGCCCGTTACAACGCCCGGAAGTTCGTGAATCAAGATCATTGTGGCAGATGGTTGAGTCGGGAGCAGTTCGTCGGGCGGCACCGTAGGTGATTGGGGCGAGTCTCGGCTTGAACACCCGTTGGTCGCCACGTGTGCCTGTGGGTGCCGGAAATCGTGCCATCCCCACCTGAGCTGGGATTCCCGCTCCCGGACTGGTCTCGGGGAACAGCAGCGAAGCGCGCTCCGGCTCAGGCACGATCAGCTCTCGTGACCTTCCGCCTGGTTTACCTGATCTTCATCCGGCTATGCGGCTGGCTGGTCCTGCTGCCGCGCTCCGACAATGCCAAGAACACGGAGATCCTGGTACTGCGCCACCAGATCGCCGTCCTCCAACGCCGGGTCAGATCACCCCGACTGACGTGGGCCGACCGGGCCGTCCTGGCCTCCCTCACCGGGCGGCTTTCCACCCCGCGATAGTTCAGTAAGGGCCCCCATGGAATCAACCTCTGCTTCTTGCAGGACTTGATCCAGGGTCGTGGTACGGGTCACTGGCGTTCGGTTGCTGTTGGGCGCCGGGACTTACTTACTCGGTCACCACGCCTGCGACGTTGAGGATCTGGCCGGTCTGGTGAGGCGACCCCGGCTGGATCCGTACGAGGTGACCGGCCCGTTCGGTGGCGTCCTGGTTGTCGATGTCGGTGAGGTAGGGGACGGCGAAGCCTCGGTAGTCCGCTTTGCGCTCGGAGGGGAGATCCTTCCAGCCGGTGATGTGGTCACGGCAGCGTGGCGAGCCGCACTGGCAGTGGGCGGCGAAGTGCTCGACAGTGTAGTTGCGCATGGCGTAGTCGAAGGTGATCTCCTGGCTTGCGGTGATGGGTTGGCGGGCGACGAAGTCGTGAGCGCCGCTGGCGTTGAGGTGGATTCCGCATTTCGGCTCGCACGAGTGGTTCACCTTGGTGATGAGCCCGCCGTGTAGCACGAACCGTTTCTCGCTGAGCTGGGAGGCATGGGCGTGATTGTGGTCGAGTTCGGCTTCGATGACACCGACCATCACGGTCTCGCCGACCTGGAAGGACCGGGTGGCGAACACGCCTTCACCCTTGGCATCAGTGCGTTGGAGCTCGTAGCCGCCGCTCATGTCGCCTGCTCTTTGAAGGATCAGCTCTACCTGCAAGCTGATCAAGACGGACCGGCTCGTACGGCGGTACAGGCAGCGTGGCCGCCTCACCGGACCGGTCCTGGGTACCGGCGGCCGCGCTGTCGCTCACCTGACTCCCACGTGATGTGCCCACCGAAAGCGATGATCTCTCCAGGAGAGTACCGGTGGTATCCGGCCGATGACCTACAGATGAAGCCAATCCGTCGCACCGCGAGCACCGCCGGTCACCTCACCAGCCAGCCGAGCTCTAGCCGCCTTGACCTGCGGCGGGAGGCTTCGCGTTCAATTCCGGCCAGAAAGTCCCAGCACCCCGTTTAGCGCCTGCGCAGGACCAGGAGGACAAGCACGATGATCACGATTGCTCCGAAGCTGATAAACATGGGTTGCTCCTCTCGTATCTGCGGGGCTCAAGACGGTGAGCCAGTCCGGCGGGGCGGGAGCCTCGCGGGGCAGGACGGCGGGCCCCCGGGGGCCGTGGTGGTGACGCGGCCCGGGGGCTCGTTCATCTTCGCCGGCCCGTCCGGGGTCGGCAAGACGGAGCTGTCCAGGACGCTCGCGGACTTCCTGTTCGGCGATGAGGACTCGCTGATCCAGCTGGACATGAGCGAGTACATGGAGAAGCACACGGTGTCCCGGCTGTTCGGTTCTCCGCCCGGGTACGTCGGATACGAGGAGGGCGGCCAGCTGACCGAGAAGGTGCGCCGCAAGCCGTTCTCCGTGGTGCTGTTCGACGAGATCGAGAAGGCTCACCCGGACATCTTCAACTCGCTGCTGCAGATCCTCGAGGACGGGCGCCTCACCGATGCGCAGGGCAGGGTGGTCGACTTCAAGAACACGGTGATCATCATGACCACCAACCTGGGCACCCGGGACATCTCCAAGGGCGTCTCT
>Ga0302307_10002521_pt1 | contig 11103 bp, 9 predicted proteins | sample III_Palsa_E3_2_FD_200530 | JGI IMG/M metagenome (GOLD analysis project Ga0302307, IMG submission 200530) | Peat permafrost microbial communities from Stordalen Mire near Abisko, Sweden - III_Palsa_E3_2 | ecosystem: Environmental > Terrestrial > Soil > Palsa > Peat permafrost | place: Sweden... | reverse complement strand
CAGCGCAAGGGCCATGCGTACGCGCGGGAGCCTGGTCGAAGGGTTCCGCTACGTCTGGCATCGATCCGATCTGAAATCCGTGCTGTTCATGCTGTTGTTTGTCGGCACATTCGGTCTCAACTTTCCGATCTATATTTCCACCATGTCGGTCACGGCGTTTCACGCGGGCGCCAGCGAATACGGTTTGCTGACGTCGGTCATGGCGATCGGCTCAGTCGCTGGCGCGCTGCTCGCCGCCCAGCGCGCCAAAGCGCACGTCGCGCTGGTTTTTGTCGCTTCGGCCGTTTTCGGCCTGGGCCTGGCCGTCGCTGCGGTCATGCCAACCTATTGGCTGTTCGGCGGCGCCCTCGTAATCATTGGTGTATCCGCACAAACATTCACCACCACCGTGATCAGCACCGTGCAACTGTCTACCGATCCCGCGATGCGTGGCCGCGTCATGGCGATCGTGATGGCGATCGCACTCGGTGGCACACCGATCGGTGCGCCAATCGTCGGCTGGGTGGCAGACACCTTCGGCCCCCGCTGGGCGCTTGCCGTCGGCGCCGCCGCTGGCCTGGTGGCGGCCATTATCGGGCTTCGTTACCTCACCAAATACCGACAATTGCGCGTACGGATGGATGGCAGACGCATTCGCTTCAGCATCGACAACGGCGAAGCGTTGAGCGAGTCAATCAGCGGGGCTATTTGAAAAGGCGGGACGATACAAAGTCGACGAACACTCGGATCTTTGGCGACAGCTGATGGCTTGACGGCCAGAGTACCGAGAATTGCCCTTCGTCTTTTGGCAGCTCCAGCGGAATGCGCTCAAGCAGCCCTTCCTCGATCGCATCGCTGGCGAGAAAGTCCGGCATGTAACCCAGGCCAAGACCTTCGATCGCCAGCGCACGAATCGCCTCCATATTGCTGCAGGTGAGCAACGACGACTGACTTCGCTGCGGCGATCGCGTTTCATCCGGAAATGGCCAACCTCGAATTTTTCCGCTAGTCGGGAAACGGAACTGCAGGCAGGAGTGGTCGCCCAAGTCCACGATATTTTTTGGCGTGCCGTGTTTCGCAATGTAATGCGGAGCAGCGCAAAGCACGAAGTGGAATGGTCCCAGTCGTTTGGACATCAATCGCGAATCCGCCAAGTCGCCACTGCGGATCACAGCGTCAAAACCATCGTCGATAATGTCGACCAGCCGGTCGCTGAAGTCGAGGTCGAGTTTGATCTCCGGATAGAGCCGATGAAATTCGGCGAGATGAGGCACCAGGAAGCGATAGCCGATGGTCGGCAAACTCACGCGCAGTCGTCCCCGCGGTTGCTCGGACGATTGCAAGAGCATCGCCTCGGCATCATGCAAATCATCGAGCACCTTGCGGCAGCACTCGTAGAAAAGCTCGCCTTCGGTCGTGAGGCGGACGGTTCTCGTGCTGCGCTGGAACAGTCGCACACCCAGCGTCTGTTCCAGTCTGGCGACGGTCTTGCCGACGGCAGATGCCGAAACACCCAAGACCCGACTCGCACCCACAAAGCTGAGGCTCTCGGCGGTCTGCACAAAGGCCGCAACGCTGCCGAGGCTTTCGATTGATTTATTCGAGCGTTTCATTCCGTAGTACCCGGAAATTTGAGCTGATTATTGATCATTAGTGCATCTATAGCATGGCAATGGCTGCTAGGTGACCAATCACCGCCGTCTTTCCACAGTCCGGAATATCGCCATGTCCAGTCAACCGAACAATCTTTCGCAGAAAGCTTCGCTGCTTATTCTCGCTGCCATCTGCCTGGCTGCCCTGATTCTGCCGCTGAGTTTTTCAGCCGGCGCAGTCGCCACACCCATCATTGGCAGGCAGCTCGGGGGAAGCACCACCAGCCTGATCTGGATTACTAACGCTTTCATGCTGGCCTTTGGCAGCTCGTTGATGGCTGCCGGCGCCTTGGCTGACGCCTATGGGCGAAAGAGGCTTTTTGCCACTGGCGTGGGCGCATTTGCGCTGCTATCGCTGATGCTGGCCGCCGCTCCGTCGGTATTCTGGATTGACGTGCTGCGTGCACTGCAAGGCCTTGCCGCGGCGGCGGCACTTTCGGGCGGATCGGCAGCGCTTGCTCAAGTCTTTGAAGGTCAAGCGCGCACACGTGCCTTCAGCATGCTCGGCACGAGTTTCGGCACGGGGCTGGCCTTTGGTCCGCTACTCGCGGGTTTTCTTATCGAGCATTGGGGATGGCGTTCGATCTTTCTGTTTATCGCCATAGTGGCGATAGCGGCACTCCTTTTCGGCGTACCGCGCATGCACGAATCGCGTGATCCGCAAGCATCCGGGCTGGACCTTCCGGGCGCGGCCACTTTCACCATGACCTTGGTTTTGCTTACCAGTGGCATCGTTGAAGCAACCGATCATCGTTGGAACAGCGCCCTCGTACTGAGCCTGCTGATCGCTTCAGCCATTTTTGCAGCGCTTTTCGTGATCGTCGAGCGTCGAGTAAAACGGCCGATGCTCGATCTGGCGCTATTCCGCTATCCGCGATTTATCGGCGTGCAAGTGCTTCCGATTGGCACCTGCTACTGCTACATCGTGCTGCTCGTGCTGCTGCCACTTCGATTTATTGGCGTGAACGGCCTTAGTGAAATAGATGCCGGCATACTCATGCTTGCTTTGTCGGCACCGATGCTGGTCGTTCCATCACTCGCCTCGTGGCTCACCCGCTGGCTTTCCCCCGGCGTACTTTCCGGCACCGGACTGCTTATCGCCGCAGCAGGACTTTATCTGCTTGGCCGCGTCGGCATTCGCGAGACAGGAAGCGCACTCGTGTTGCCGATGTTGATGATCGGATGCGGCACCGGATTACCCTGGGGTCTGATGGATGGACTATCGGTAAGCGTAGTGCCGAAAGATCGCGCAGGCATGGCGACCGGCATTTTCAGCACGACCCGCGTTGCGGGAGAGGGCATCGCGCTGGCCATCGTCACTGTCGTCCTCGCTGCATTGACGCAATCCAGGCTCAGTCAACTATTGACAGACGAAAACGCGCGCATCGGCACACCGATCAGCGAGGCGAGCGCAAGCCTGTCGTCAGGCAATCTTGCGCATGCCGTTCTGCAGCTACCCGGTATCAGCCGCGCGATCATGGTCACGCAATACGGAGAGGCGTTCAAAACACTTCTCCACCTGCTTGTGGCAATCACCCTGATATCGTCGCTTGTGGTGTTCGCATTACTCGCAAAGCCCGGAAGATCTGGCGCTATAGTCGAATCAGGCGCGACACTGGTATCGACGAGCGATTGAGGGCATCAGCGCCTGAGCAGGCTGCCGAAAACTGCTCGCTGACCCGCAGGCAGGGGGCCCAACCAGATCTCCGGACGTGGCACACTCCGGCATCAATCAGCGGCATAGCTAGCCAGGGGAAGTATGAGTAATCGTTACGTCGCAACGATAGTCTCTTTGCTGTGCTTGGCTATCGCGAGCCAAGCACATGCTCAAGACGCACCCAAGAGCCCCTTGGTTACCGATCCTGTCTATACAAAACCCCAGCATCTCGTCGACGTGGACCATGGGCGACGCTTGAATCTTTACTGTCGAGGATCAGGTTCGCCGACTATCATTTTCGACGCTGGCCTTGGCGAATCGACTAGCACCTGGGGCCTGGTGCAACCTCGTCTAGCGAAGAAAACGCGGACTTGCTCTTACGACCGCGCGGGACTCGGCTTTAGCGACCCTACGGATCATCCGGGTACAACGCTAAACATTGCCGATGATCTTCACCGCCTGCTCCAAGCAGCACATATTGCGCCTCCCTACATTCTGGTTGGCCACTCATCTGCCGGAATGAACGTGCGCGTTTTTGCTGATCGCTACCCCACGGAGGTGGTTGGACTTGTGTTGATCGATCCGTCACACGAAGACCAGTCCCAGCGCTCGTGGAAAATTGATAGCGACAATTGGAATGGATACGCACAATGGGAGGCATCGCTAAAGCAAGCCCGGCTCTGCGTCGACGAAGCAAAGGAAGGGTTCGTCAAAGGCACGCCAGCCTATAAAACATGCATCCCTGACCCCAACCCATACATGAGCCAAGCCATCAATGACGTGAAAATCCGGATCAGCACGACACCTGGATGGCAAAGTGCAGTCTTATCCGAGAAGGAAAACATCTTTTACAAGAGCGCGGACGAGACCCGGGCAACCCGTCGCAGTTTCGGTGATATGCCGATCATAGTCATGACGCATACGCCGTTCCCCAAGGGAAAGGATGAGACCCAGGAGATAAGAAATCAGCGCACCCTGATTTGGGAACAAATGCATAATGAAGTTGCCGCCATGTCGACACGCGGCGTCAACGAGTTAGTCCCGAACACGGGGCACTTCATTCAGCTGGATCGCCCGCAAGCAGTCATCGATGCCGTTGATCAGGTGATCGCCATCTCGCGAGATCGAATGCCTTACGCTCGCTAATGTCAACCCACTCCAGATAGCGACGTTTGGACTTACAAGTCGTAACAAGCGAGTCAGCCCGAGACGTTTAATGTTGGTGCGTCACGACGTCACCCCCCCTTTTGCACTGACCGCCTCCCAATATCCGGACAGCCAATGCCACGCTGATCTGGATCAGCCATTGCCCTCTCACAGCAGATCGTCGTGAAAACCTCGCCACCTATTCAAACTTCTCCCCGCGCGCGGCATGTGCTGCCTCCTTCGGCAACCACCGTCGCCGATGATTCGTTGAAATACACGCGTGTCGCGATGCTGTTGCACTGGTCGATTGCGCTATTGATCCTTGCCAATATCGCCCTGGGGCTGAGTGCCGCATTGCTGCCAACGTCGGTGCTGTCGGATACTGATGCGCGCTTTGTCATCGATACACACAAGTCCATCGGCATCACCGTGCTTGGGCTCGCTATCGCGCGCGTCTTGTGGCGATTCACACATCGGCCGCCGCCGCTACCTGCTGTGTTTCCCGGCTGGGAGAAAACGGCCGCGCATGCGGCACATATCGCGCTCTACGTGCTGATTTTCGCGCTGCCGCTGACCGGTTGGATGCATGATTCGGCGTGGAGCGCCGCCGCGACGCATCCGATGCATCTGTTCGGGCTCGTGCCGTGGCCGCGCCTTGGCTTTCTGATGCATCTCGATCCGGCGCTAAAGGACCAACTGCATACCCAGTTGGGCACGCTGCATACATGGTGCGGCTATGCGCTTTATGTGGTGCTGGCTTTGCACATCGCCGGTGCGCTCAAGCATCAGTGGATCGATCGCCACCCGGTGCTGGGACGGATGTTGCCGTAACCGCGGCATGGCGGCCGACGTATATGTCATAACGCAACAGCGACATCCGATGCCGACATGGCCGGTTGGCATCGAATACTGCTATCGATTCTTTAAGGATGTTGATGGACACGCCCTTTTCTATTCTTGATCGCGCGCGGGCGCTTGCCTCGCCGCGTATCTCGCCCGTGCGCACACCGGCCATCAGCGTGCTGATACACGGAGGTGTGATGGCGCTGTGGTTGGTGTTGTTCGCGCGGGCATTCTTTCTGCATGGCGTCGCCGCGTGGTCTACCGGCATTGCTTATGTAATCTATGACACCCTGCTGCTGATCTTCGTCGCATGGAAATCTTTGTCGCTGATGAAGCCGTTGCCGCATGTTGCGGCCAGCCGCCCACCGCCGACGCTCGGCGTGATCGTCGCCGCGCATAACGAAGCGGCTGTACTGCCGATCACGCTCAATGCGCTGCTCACTCAGACCAGCCTGCCAGCGCAAATTGTCATCGCCGACGATGGTTCAACAGATGGCACGGCGGCGTTGCTCGCGAGCCGCTACGGCCTGATCGATCCTGGCGAAGGCAAGCTTAGCGAACCGAGCCCCTCCCACCCCATACTGCGCTGGTTGCGCCTGCCGCATGGCGGCAAGGCGCGCGCCCTGAATGCAGCGATGCTCGTAATGACGACCGAGACAGTGATGACGGTTGATGCGGACACGCTGCTCGAGCCGGAAGCCTGTGCCGCGATGTCCCATGCGTTCGCTGTGTTGCCACAGATGGTTGTAGCGGCCGGGTTATTATCGCCGGTCTGCAGCCAGACGCTAAGCGGCCGTTTTTTCCAGTGGTTCCAGACCTATGAGTACATACGAAATTTCGTTTCCCGCTACGCCTGGATGCGCGCACATAGCCTGCTGCTGATCTCTGGCGCTTTCGCCTGCTTCCGGCGCGACGCCGTGTTGGCGGTGGGCGGCTTCGATCCGGAATGTCTGGTCGAGGATTACGAGCTGATTCACCGGCTACGCCGCTATTCGTTCGATCGAGACTTGGGCTGGGACGTACGCGTCATCGGTACCGCGAAGGCGCGCACCGATGCACCAAGCACGCTGGGCAGTTTTCTGCGGCAGCGGCGGCGTTGGTTCGCCGGGTTCCTGCAGACGCAATACTGGTATCGCAGCATGATTGGCAACCGACGCTACGGCACGCTCGGCACGCTGATGCTGCCGGTCAAGGCGTTCGATACCGTGCAGCCGCTCTACGGACTGGCTGCGTTCGGCCTGCTGCTCGCCTTCCTGTTTGGCGGTCGGTTCACGATCGTGCTGCCTGTGCTGGCGATCATCCTCGCCAAGATCGCCATCGATCTGGCGTTTCAATCCTGGTCGCTGCATCTATACCGGCGTTGGAGTGGTGACCGCACCAGCTCGAGCTTTGGCATGGCACTACTCGCCTCGATAGTCGAGCCGTTCTCATTTCAGCTGATGCGTCATGGCGGCGCGACGCTCGGCTGGTTGTACTTCCTGCTCCGACGTAACGAATGGGGCGCACAACATCGGGAAGGCCTGAATTCAGCGAGCAAACTCTGAGCTGCAGGGCATCGCGATGCCGCCGAAGTATCGGCAAGCCATGTAATTTGAGCGTTCGTCAGAAATAGTCTTTCGCTTTGACTTGCCGAATGCCGCCGCTTTCCATGGTGAACACGATCGTGGTCTCCTTGGTGGCAAACCGCAGATTGGTAAGCTCGGCCTGAGTCCAGGCCGCCGCTGCCTTTTGATCGATCATGGCAATCCGTTCGCCGGCTTTAAAACCGGCTGTCTGCGCCGGACTGTCTGGAGAAACGAAATCCACCACAAAAGTGGTGCCTTGTTTGCTCAGGTACAGGCCTAACCGATCCTTGGCGAACGGCACGCTTTCGGTATCGATGTTGGGCACCGCATAAAGGCGATCGTGGGGATAGTCGACGATCAACCGAAACCGGGCGAGCAACTCCAGGCCAATATTGCCCGAGACGAGAGGGGAGCCGCTCCCACGCACCGTGTTGGATGGGAACACGCTCGGCACCTGATTGAAACTTACGCCGGCAAACTGGACACGACTCAAAGTCGCGACGGGTTCTTGCGGATGCTGACCGTTGAGGCCACCACCAAGCCTTATGGAGGTAGGTCTGTTCTGCAACAGTTTGTGCGTTTCATAGTAAGGCTGATACACCGTGATGGGGGCCGGGTCGCCCAAGAACCATTCAAACGGTACGGGCGCCGCGCCCTCGACCGAGATGGGGACCGTTCGTGCATCCAGGTACCGGATGAGTGGAATTTCCACTGCACCGCTTGGCAGTTTGATCGCGGCATGGGGATCTTGAAAAGCCACCCGGTGATGCGCGAAATCAATGTCGACCACCACTTGATTGAACAAGTCGTCACTCAGGATAAACGGAGCAAACAAAGGGTCGGTACGTTTGGCGCCCAGGTCTGCGGTCGATGTCTTGACACGCCGCAGAGTGAGTTCACCCAGCTGAACCTGCACATTGACATCACCAAATGTTTTGGTCGCAGTGGGCGGTTGAAATCCAATGGAAGCCGCAAAATCCTTGTCGATGTAAGAGGTTTCATCGCCGTCAATGAGCTTGACCCATACACTCTGGCCGTTAACCTTCGCCGGAACCAAAATGCTTCTGCCATCTGCGAAGTTGAAGTCGATCCATCCCGTCGACGACACACCATCCTTAAAGCTTGCTGCATGAGCCGGCACAGATCGAATCAATGTCGGTTTATCAGTGACCGGCGTGGAAACTGCACTGCTGGTTAGCAACAACCCGACAAGACAGATGAGAAGGCTCATAGGCTGGAAGTGCTTACGATCTGCAGGGCAGTCCAGGGGCTTCATCACAGTGACCTATTCAAGGGGGACACCTATCTCTCCCCAAAGCGTACTGCCCAAAGCCCATCTGAGTATGTGAAGGTTGTCATTGCCGACAATGGGTAGCCGCCAGGAACCGCTTCTTGCCGCAAACGATCGTTGCAGCCGGGGCGACTCGACGGCATGCTTGTAGTGACCGCACCCAAGGCAGACACCATCTATTGGCCTCCTCTAGAAACTGATCGACTTGTGCCATACATTCTTGCCGGACAACAATCCAAACCCCAAAGGAACTGCCATGAGCGCAACGGGCGCTGTGAACTCTGACTCCAATAACGCGGCGACTTCTGAAGCCGTCAATTCACCGACAGGCATGCATCGCCCCGGACACAGCGAATTAGACACTGAAGAAACGGCTTGCCTGGACGAAGTGCTGCACGAGGCCGCGCTACGCGACTCTATGCTGCGCCCGCCTCGCTAGACAGTGGCATGTTGACGTTTCAAAAACGAAGTTCATGAATGGGTCGATGTTGATCAAGCTAATCCCATCTGCCAGATCAACGCAAAACGCGGAGTCCGCTTCTGACGGCGACCGAAAGCGGACACTCCATTCAACCCGCTCCAAGAAACCGATAACCCACTCCGGGCTCGGTTTTCAGCCAGCGCGGTGTGGTTGCATCGTCGCCGAGTTTTTGGCGGAGCTTACCGAGCACGATGCGCAGGTAATGAGTGTCCTGCACATGAGTGGCACCCCAGAGTTCGCGTAATACCTGTTGCTGGGTGACGACACGGCCAGCGTGGTGCAGCAGCATGGCGAGCACGGCGTATTCCTTGCGAGTGAGCGACAGCAGGACGCCGTCGAGATGCACCTCTCGCCGGGCCAGATCGATGACCAGATGACCATCGTCGTAGCGCTGCTGGGTCGCCGGCTCGCCGGGGCGGCTGCGCAGCAGTACGCGCAATCGGGCCATCAGCTCCTGGATGCCGAAGGGCTTGGTGACATAGTCGTTGGCGCCACCATCGAGCGCACGTACTTTTTCGCTTTCGGCATCGCGCACGGTCAGCATCATCACCGGCACCTGTGTCCACTGGCGCAGCTCGGCCAGCACGTCGTGGCCTTCGCGATCGGGCAGGCCGATGTCGAGAATGACCAGATCGGGCGATTGCGTCACCGCAAGCGCCAGGCCGTCCGCCGCGTTGGCGGCCAGAAACACCTCGTAGCCTTCTGCCCGCAGGCCAATGTCGAGAAAGCGCCGGATCTGCGCCTCGTCGTCGATCACCAGAATGCGTGGGGAAGCCGAGGTCATGAAGGTTTCATCGTGTTGAAGGTCAGGATGGTGCAGCCCGAAACCGGCATCATGCATCACGCATTACGATCACATGATCACGGATCAGAGCCGGGTGGCGCCGGCAACGGCAGGCTGATGCGGATGGTGGTACCGATGCCGTCACCTGGCAAGGCCTCGACGCTGCCGCCGTGCGCGCCGATCATGCCACGGCAGATGGCCAGGCCGAGGCCGGTGCCTTGCGGCGCGCGGTCCCCGCGCGAGACGGAATAGAACATGTCGAAGATTTGCGCACGCTCGGCTTCGGGAATGCCGGGGCCGCGATCGCTGACGTCGATCAGCAGACGCTCCTCCTTGCTCTGTACCGTAACGCGCACGGCTTCGTCGGCCGGCGAGAAGCGCGCGGCGTTTTCCAGAATGTTGAATAGCGCCTGCTCGATCAGCGCCGGATGCACGTAGAGGAGAATCGGCTCTTGTGGCGCCACCGTCTCCACGCGGAGATCGGGAAACAATTTACGCAGTCGCGTGACAGCGGCCGCGATGATCTCGCTGCTATCGGTCCAGTCGCGGCTGAGCTTGAGCGTACCGTGGCCAAGCCGGGTCATGTCGAGCAGATTCTGGATATAGCGATCCAGCCGCTGGCCTTCGCCGAGAATCGATTGCAGCAGCTCGGTCCGCTCAGCCTGTGGCAGTTTGGCTTCGTAGCTGATCAGCGTGCCGGCGGCCCCTATCATCGAAGCCAGCGGCGAACGCAGATCGTGCGAGACGGAAGACAGCAATGCGTTGCGCAGGCGCTCGGTTTCGCCCTGCACACGCGCGCCCTCCAGTTCGTCGGACAAACGCGCGCGTTCCAGCGCCTGACCGATATCCTGCGCCATCGCCAGCGCCAGGCTACGCCGGTCGGCATCGGGCTCGCCCTCTGCCGGATCAAAACGCAATCCAATGGCGCCCAGCGGACGGGTATCGCTGCCCAGCGGAAGGATCCAGCATGGCGCAGCGTTCAAAGTGTCAGTGAAACGACCGGCCTGCTCTCCGTGGCGATCGCTCCAGTCGGCGGCGGCCAAGTCCTGCGCAGTAAATACGCGATCAGTCGGCTCACTGGCGACCACTTGAAGCACCTGATCGGCGTCACGCGCCAACATCGACGCGTCGCAGTGCAACGCGCGCGCTAGCGCCCTGCTACCGGCAGCACGAATGCCGTCGGCGTCGGTGCTGGTACTCAGCTGCTGACCCAGCGTCAGCAGCGCGCGGGTCTGCGCGTGTGACGCCCGCAGCGATTCCACCTGACTCGCGAGCCGCGTAGCCAGTCGGCTACAGACCAGGGCCGCAACCAGGAACAGCGTAACTGCCAGCACGTCGTCAAAATTGGCAATTTCCAGCGTGTAACGCGGTGGCGCAAAGAAAAAGTTGTAGCCGATAAAACATAAAATGGCCGTATAGACGGCTACGGTCATGCGCGTTCGAACGGCCACTACCAGCACGGCGGTGAGGAAGATCAACGACAGATTGGCGACGGAGAGATAACGGTCGGCAATGAAGGCCAACCCGAAAGCCACCAACGTGGCCAGCGTGGCGTAGACGTATTCGCTGCGGCTGCCACGATCACGTGGCAATCTCAGCCGTCGGCGCGCCTTGGCCCGTTCGGCCGGCGTGGCGATGATGGTCAACTCCATGTGGGCGCCGCGACGCAGCAGCATCTGCGTCAGCGAGCGACCCAGCATACGCG
>Ga0302307_10002520_pt1 | contig 11104 bp, 9 predicted proteins | sample III_Palsa_E3_2_FD_200530 | JGI IMG/M metagenome (GOLD analysis project Ga0302307, IMG submission 200530) | Peat permafrost microbial communities from Stordalen Mire near Abisko, Sweden - III_Palsa_E3_2 | ecosystem: Environmental > Terrestrial > Soil > Palsa > Peat permafrost | place: Sweden... | reverse complement strand
CGATTTCGGAGTCGCCGTCGTTGGGGCAACGCTTGACCCACTCGACGGCCTCTTCGAGGGAATTGACCCGCCAGATCCAGAAACCGGCGATGAGCTCCTTAGCCTCGGTGAAGGGCCCATCGACGACGCTACGAGACTTGCCCGAGAATTTGACGCGTGCGCCTTTGGAGCTGGGCTGGAGCCCATCCATGGCGAGCACAATGCCGGCCTTGATGAGCTCTTCGTTGAACTTGCCCATCTCGGCTATGAGCTGGGGATCGGCGAGGGGGTCTGCTTTTTCTGCCTCGGGTGTTGTTTTGATGATGATCATTACTCGCATCTTTGTTGTCCTCTTTGTTTTGGAACGAATGTGCTTTAGCGGCTTTTGGAAGGACCGTTTTCCTGCCTTCATCATGTCAACGAATCGCCTGACCCGAATTCTACAAATCGTCCAGAATTTTTTATCTCAATCGATCAACAAAGTCTGCTTTAGTTTCTTCGACAGCAAATCCTGCTCGCGAACGTTGTCTGTCATCGCAAGTGCGCGTTCAAACTCTTTACGAGCTTCGGCATATCGTCCCAGCTTCACCAGCAGATCTCCCCTGACGCTCGGTAGCAGATGATAGTTGGCCAGTGCAGGCTCAGCCGCGACAACATCCAGCGCCTCCAGCCCCGCGGCCGGTCCGTGCGCCATGCCAACGGCCACCGCGCGGTTCAGCGCCACAATCGGCGATCCACTCACCTGCAGCAGCGCGTCATACAGCACCACGATCCGCTCCCAGTCAGTCTCCGCTAACGTGTTCGCCCGCGCGTGACAAGCGGCGATCGCCGCCTGCAGCGCGTAACTCTGAGCGCCGCCACCCAACCTCTGCGCACGATCCAGCGCAGACATTCCTCGCTCAATCTGCGCATAGTCCCACAACGAACGGTCCTGTTCCGGCAACAAAACAGCCTCCCCGTCCGGTCCGCGCCGCGCCACCGTACGCGACCCCTGCAGCTCCATCAACGCCACCAGCCCACGTACCTCAGACTCTTCAGGAAGAAGCTCCGCCAGCATGCGTCCAAGCCGCAGCGCATCCTCACACAGGCCCGCCCGCATCCACTCCACTCCAGACGTTGCCGTGTATCCCTCGTTGAAAATCAGATAGACCACGGCCAGCACAGATTCGAGACGCTTCTTTAATTCCAGCCCACGCGGACTCTCAAAGGGAACATGCGCCTCGGCCAATGTCTTCTTCGCTCGAAAAATCCGTTGCCCCAACGTCTTCTCCGGAACCAGGAAGGCTCTAGCAATCTCTGCGGTCGTAAGCCCGCACGCCACCCGCAGCGTGAGCGCAACCCGTCCGTCCACGGCCAGTACAGGATGGCAGGCAGTAAAGATGAGCCGAAGCACATCATCATCAATGACCTGATCAAACGCTTGATCCATGGCTTCACCGAGTCGCTGCTGCTGAAATTCAAGCTCGCGCCCAATCTCTCCGTGCTTTTGTTCAAGCATTCGCCCCCGACGCAGCGAGTCGATGGCGCGCCGCTTTGCCGCTGTCATCAGCCACGCCGCAGGCTTGTCCGGAATCCCTTCTTCCGGCCACCGCTCAAGCGCCGCAACCAGCGCGTCCTGCGCAAGTTCCTCCGCAATGCCGATATCGCGCGTAACGCGAGCAATCCCTGCGATCAGTCGCGTGGACTCGATCTTCCACACCGCCTCAATCGCCTTGTGAATGTCGCCCGCTTTGTGAACGTCGCTCATGTCCTCGCGCCAGCCGCCTTCGGAAATTCCTCGAAACCGTCGGCTGCCTTCAGCACGTCTTCCAGGAAATCGCCCACTTCGTGAATCTGCCGCACTTCGACAATATCGCCGTTGGCCATCGGTGCTCGCCTCGCCCACTCGATCGCCTCTTCCCGCGAGCGCACCTGCACAATCCAATAGCCGCCGACAGCCTCCTTGGCCTCAGCGAACGGCCCATCCGTCACGGTCGCCTTGCCATCTGCATACGAAACACGCGCCCCGGTTGACGGCGGAAACAGCCCATCCAGCCCCAGCAGCACGCCAGCCTTCTGCAGGCTCTTGTTGAACTCCATCATCTTCGCGACCGCCTCGGCACTCGGAACTGCGTCGAGCGCTGCCGTCTCATATCCCTTGGGTATCACCATCATCATGAACCGCATCAAGATCTCCTTCCTCATGGTCCCGTCGCAAGCCGGGTGCCCCATTCATGACAGCCTCATCGTCATGAGTGGGGGTTCAGAATCCCTACCCCCGAGTTCTTCTAAACCTCACATTGGCTCTTCACTTAATACGTCGAATAGGTAACGACGATTTCTACCACCAACGACAGAAACTTCCCACCCTGTAACGGAGCCAGCCCACCACGCCCCACCTGAGCACCTCCCAGGATCCTTCCAACCCCCGAAACGCCCTGTCAAGCGTCCTTTACACTTGGTCTCGAAAACTCGTCAACTGTGCATCCCGAAACAGGGCTAAGATGCAGCCGCGTCACCCGAAACGAGGCTAAACCCGCTTAACTTTCAACGAATTTCGCCCGAATCCCGCACAAAATCTCGTACGAAATCGTCCCGCTCCACCGCGCATGATCGTCCGCCGTAACGCCCTCGCCCAGGACCACCACTTCATCCCCTACCGCAACCCCTTCCAAATCAGTCACATCCACGACCACCAAATTCATCGACACCCTCCCCACCACCGCCGCCCGCCGTCCCCCAATCATCACCCACCCATCCCCCACTCCCGAAGACGCCGCCCGCCGAAGTCCATCCGCATACCCAACCGGCAACAAAGCCAACCTCATCAATGACTTAGCAGTAAGAGTCGCGCCGTAACCGACCGTGTCCCCCACCCCGATCTCCCGCAACCCAATCACCCGCGTCTTCCACGTCAACACCGGTTTCACAAGCTTTCCCAGTGCCCCACCCCCGCACATATCTCCATCATTTGCAGCAGTTACAGGAGAACAATAGCCGTACAGAGCAATCCCCGGCCGCACCATAACCCTAGCCCCCACCCCTGCCGCAAGCTCCTGCATCCATCCCAGCGTCGACCCTTCATCCACCGCCGAAGACGCTCCCAGGTGTAACCACTCCACCGTAATTCCCTTATCTACAATGACTTGAAGCGCCTCCTCAAATCTCCCTCGCTGCCTCTGCGTCACCGCCGACCCCTCCACCTCCGCCGCCACCAAGTGCGACATCACCCCCTCACAGCGCACCCATTTCGACCCCGCCAGCCGTTCAGCAATCCCGACAACCCCTTTCCAATCAACCCCTTGCCGAGCCATTCCTGTGTCGATTTCCAGGTGCACCCTCACCACCTTACCCGTCGACTCCGCCGCCCTCTCCAGCATCGCAACATGCTCCATCGTCCAAACCACCGGCGTCAGGTTATGCACCACAACACCTTTGCAATCATTCTCTTCCAGCCCCAACATCACCAGCAGCCGCACTCCGTCCCCCACCACCCCTCGAACCCTTACTCCCTCGTCCACATCCGCAACCCCAAGCCACCGAACCCCCGCATTCACCAACACCCGCGCCACAATCGCAGCATCATGCCCATAAGCATTGGCTTTTACCACTCCAAGCGTCTCCGTACCCTCGCCAACATTGACGATCGCCTGCACAGCGCGCAGGTTCTCCACCAATCGCGCTCCCGAAATCTCAACCCAACTCTTCACCCTCCCATTATCACCGCATCCGCACAAAACAAAAGGAGCGACCATAAGTCGCTCCTTTTGTGCATGTTAGCTAGATAAGATTTAGTCTTCGCCGCGCCCGGCAAACGTCCAGCGCCGCACCGGCCCGACATCCACGTGCACAAACTGGCTGCGCGGATAATACCCCACTCCGCCCGCATCCAAACTCAGCGCTACGTCCCGCAACGTGCGTGTCTGCACACCCGGAACGCGGATGTCAATTGCTTTAGCCTGAACATGTTGCGAGTTTTTCGCTACACCCGTATGCCGGCTCCGCGTACGCAAAAAGTTGTTGCTCCAGGGCGTCCGATACCCGCAAACGATATCGATCACTCCCTCAGGCCGCCCCAGCCGCGCCATTACAGTGTGCAGCACATCAAACTCCCGCGGGTCATACGCCTTCTCATCTTGTGTCCGGCTATCTCTAAGAAAATAATCAAGTTTCTCGATCGCCGCAGGAATATAAGTGTCGCCAACCCGATACACCACATCAATGCTCTCGCCCGAATGCAGGTGATGCAGCTTCAGTTCGTATTTCGTCCCATCGTCAGGCACCGCAGCTTCATCCGCCGGCAGCACGCCCGGCGCCAGCAACGCCGCATACACCATCTTCGTCGGCGGCAGCAGTCGAGCATGCACGTGAACATGCGGCCCACGCGCCCAAACCCCTTGGCAAACGACCAAAAGCATAGCCAGCGAAGCACCGACCCACACCGTACGACGCGAGCCTCGCATGGCCCTAAAGCGTAAACCAATCAAAGCACGGATCTTGATCAACGGTAAGTCTCCAAATTCAGGAATTTCCTTCAAGAATGCGTGCAACAGAATGAGCTACGGCGAATCCGATTCTGCCGATACCATTCTGTTATACCAATTTTATCCCGAAAATCATCGAAACTTCGCCCTCTGGGTAATCGCTTTGTAAACTTAAGTCGCCAATTCCATATCGGACCTACTCACTCGCTCCCTCCACAGGCGGTTTGTCCGGTTGCCCCTGATAGATCTCATCCACCCGCTCCAGCGTATCGATCTCCTCCAGCGGCTTATCCTCCCGCAGTCTCAGAATCCGCGGAAACCGCAGGGCAAAGCCGCTCGCGTGCCGGTCCGACCGCATCACGTTGTTGAACGCCACCTCGATCACCCGCAGCGGCTCCACCGTTCGAAAGTGCCCATAATCTTCAAGCGTATGGGCTTTCATCCATTCCGTCAGCTCGGCAATCTCCACGTCCGTCACACCCGAGTAGGCCTTCCCCACATTCAGCAGTTCGCCATCGACCCCACGCACGGCAAAGGTGTAGTCACTCAGCAGGCCAGCCCGGCGCCCATGGCCAAACTCGGCTCCGGTAATCACTACATCGAGCGTCGCCAGTTCGCGCTTCAACTTCACCCACGCCAAGCCCCGCCTGCCCGGCAAATACGCCGACCCAGCCGCCTTCAACATCACCCCCTCATTCGCCTGCGCGCGCGCCTCGACGTATGCCTGCTCAATCGCCTCAACACTTTCCACCAGCTTTGCCGGCGACAGCATCAGCCGCTGCAACGGGGCCTCGGCTGCAACCTCCTCGACCCCATCGAATAACCCCGCCTGCGCCGTCGGCTCTGCCGGCGGATCAAATCCCGCCACGGTGACCGGCCGCAACCGCTCCACCATTGATTCCAGCCGACCGCGCCGTTCCCACAGCGGCAGCGGTAGTACCAACTCCCTGTCCTCATACAACAGATCGAACACCATGAACACGACGGGAACCTGCCTCCGGATCGTACTATCCACACGCTTGCGTCCAATCCGTTGGCCTAGCACAGAAAACGGTAGCGCTTTACTCTCTGCCACGTTCCACCCCAGCAGCTCACCGTCCAGGATCAGCGGCTCGCTCACATCGTGAAACGCCTCCGCAATTTCCGGAAAGCTCTCCGTGATGTCTTCCCGGTTGCGCGAGTAGATCGCAACCCGCCCCGGCTGCTCCAGATCGCCGCAATGCACCTGCGCCCGCATCCCGTCATACTTGTCCTCGAGAAACGCGTGCACACCTGCGTCGGTTTCTTTTGACGTAAACCGCTCCACAGCCTCCTCCGGCGTCTCAACCGGGCTGGCCAGCATAAATCCCAGCGGATGAAACAGCCGCATCCGCGCCTCACTAAGCGTCCTGCCAAACGCCCTCTCCACTGCCCCCGCCAAGTCCGCCTCCAGCATCACCGCGTGACGCACCGCCACCACATCCGCACCCGACACGACCCCAATCGCTTCCTCAATCAAACTCTGCTTCACCCCAATTCGCATATCCCCCAGCATCAGCTTGAGCAGATACTTCGCCTCCAGCGCACCCACGCGCCGCAACATCCCTTCGACTGCACCGGCTCGCACGGCCGTCGTCCGCGCGAGCGCCATCACACTAAACGCCTCAGCCACCTCAGCCAGCGTTAACCTCTCCACCGTCGCATCCGGCCAGACTTCGGCTGCGGCAGCCCCCAAATCTCCATGCCGCCGATACGCCGCCGTAAGCGCCGCATCCGAACACCCCGACACCGCCTTCACGGCCCGCGTCAACAGCGCTCCCCCGGCATTCAGCTTCCGCGGATCGGCTTCCGCAAACGGTTGCCCCGCCAGGTAGAGGCAAAACCTCCCCGCATCTTCCACCGACCCCGCTGCCACACGTCCGACCGCGATCTCAATCAGCGCACGTTTCTTCAGCCTGCCCGCCTCCCCAGCAAGCTCTTCCGCCAACGTCGCCAACTCCAGAAACAACGCCATCGCGCCCTCGTTGCCATCAGATGCAGCCAACCACCCTCCACGAATCCCCGGCATTCGCGATACCATCTAATCACCAGATGATGTACGCCAGCGCAAACCCGGTGTCCTCTACCCGCGTGACCACCCGTCGCGACTTTGCCTAGCTGCGCCCAATCTTCCTCCTTCTCTATCCCCTACTCTCTATCCTCTACACTCTGCTTTTAGCAGGAGGAGCGCCCCATGTTTGACCGCCTCGACCAACTCGAAGCTCGCTACGAAGAGCTCGGCCTGCAGCTCTCCGACCCCAAAATCGTCACCGACCAGGAGAACTACCGCAAGGTCTCCAAGCAGCATCGCGACATGGAGCCCGCGGTCGAGAAGTTTCGCGACTACCGCAAGCTTCGCACCGCCATCGCCGACGCCAAAGCCATGCTCACCGAGTCCGACGCCGACATGCGCGAGATGGCGCAAGCCGAGCTCGCGGAGCTCGAACCCAAGCTCACCGCCGTGGAAGAAGAGCTCAAAGTCCTTCTCCTTCCCAAGGATCCCAACGACGACAAAAACATCGTCCTCGAGCTACGCGCCGGCACCGGCGGCGACGAAGCCTCGCTCTTTGTCTCCGAAGTCTTCCGCATGTATCTCCGCTTCGCCGAGCAGCACAAGTGGAAGGTCGAAATCCTCTCTGAAACCGAGTCCGACGTAGGCGGCCTCAAGGACGTCACCGCCATCATCGAAGGCCAGAATGTTTACGCCCAGATGAAGTACGAGTCCGGCGTCCACCGCGTGCAGCGCGTTCCTGCCACGGAGACGCAAGGCCGCGTCCACACCTCCGCCATCACCGTCGCGGTCCTCCCCGAGGCCGAGGAAGTCGACATCAAGATTGAAAAGAAGGATCTACGCATCGACACCTTCTGCTCCTCCGGCCCCGGCGGCCAGTCGGTCAATACCACGTACTCCGCCATCCGCATCACGCATCTTCCGACCAACACGGTAGTGAGCTGCCAGGACGAAAAGTCGCAGATCAAGAACCGCGAAAAGGCCATGCGTGTCCTGCGTTCCCGCCTCTACGAAGTCGAGGCCGAGCGCATCCACCAGCTCCAGGCCAAGGAGCGCAAGCAGCAGGTTGGCTCCGGCGATCGTTCGGACAAGATCCGCACCTACAACTTCCCGCAAAACCGCCTCACCGACCACCGCATCGGCCTCACCAATCACCAGCTCGCGATGGTGATGGAGGGCATGCTGCAACCCACGATCGACGCCCTCATCGCGCATGACACGGCGGAACGTCTCAAGGCCGAAGCCACGGCCGCCTGACTTACGAGCCCGGCAGATTTTCCTTGATCGTCTGTGCCAGGTCGTCAATCGACGTCTCCTGGCTCAGGTCCCGGACCTCCGAACTATTTGCCGCCTTCGAAAGCCCCATCTCCGACGCAATCTGCCGGTCCATCCCCAGCAGCGCCGTCAGCTCCTTCTCGGTAAGCAAAAGAATCTGCAACATCATGTGATCCCGCTCATCGGATCGCCGCCCCAGCCGCGCCTGCCGCATCAAGATGAAGCTCGACACCAAAATTGCCTCCATCGCAACGACGGTCTGCAACAACCCAAACGGCTTCGGATCGAAGTGCCGCCCATGCGGAAGCAGGTTGATCACAATCCACGCCGCAAAGATGCACAGATGCGCGACAACAAACGGCAGGCTTCCGATGAAGCTTGCGATGGAGTCGATCACACGCTCAGCCTGAGTTCGCTGTTCCAGAAACTCCTGCTCGTGCCGTGCGATCAGCTCGATCTGTTCTTGTATGTGGCTCTGTGACATAGCTTTCCTCGCCTGGGCTCTTCAATAACGCCGACTTATATAAGATGCATAGACTCTTCTCCATCTAGTTACTCCCTGCATCAAATCACCCCAGTACCCCCCAGCAACACGATATTCTCGGCGAATGGGTTTCGCTGCGACACTTTTGATCGCGTCTCTTGTTGCTGCACCTGCAACGCATTCGTCCGAAGCGAAGCCCTTTACGTTACAGCAGGTTCTCAGCGCGCCGTACGCCACCTCCCTCACCGCCGCGCCGCAAGGCAACCTCTTCGCCTGGGTCGAGGACGCAGAAGGCCGCCACAATCTCTGGGTTTCCGGCCCCAACCAGGTCGCTCGTCTGCTCACCCACAACACCCAGGACGATGCGCAGGACATCACCCAGCTGGCCTGGGCTCCCGACGCGTCCGCCATCGCCTACACCTACGGCGCTGAGTCTGGAGCCAACGGCAAGCCCGCGAACCCGGCCCATCTCCAGCGTCCCACGCCCGTCGAAATCATCGTCCAGCCACTCGCTCCCGGCGCCCAGCCCATCCTCATCGGTGACGGTCACGCGCCTCTCTTCACGCCCGACGGCCACAGCCTCCTCTTCGTCCGCGAAGGCCAAATCTGGGTCGCCGACCCCACCACCCCCACGGCCGCGCATCAGCTCGTCTTCGACCGCGGTTCTGCCTCGCAGCTCACCCTCTCCCCGGACGGTCACCTGCTCGCCTTCATCAGCCATCGCAGCGAAGCCAGCCAGCCTTCGCACAGCTTCCTCGCGCTCTACGACCTCGAAGCCCACACTCTCAGCTTCCCCGATCCCTCCACCAGCAACGACTCCGCTCCCGCATTCTCGCCCGACAGCAACCAGCTCGCCTGGCTGCATTCCCCCTTCGTTCCGACCCGTGAGTTCGCCCCCGCGCGCATCTCGCCCAATCCCTGGTCCATCCAGCTGGCGGACCTCGCCACCGGCACCACGCGCACCCTCTTCTCGCCTCCACCCAACAAGCCCGGCAGCGTTCTTCCCCACCTCGCCGACGGAGCCGCCCGCCTCTTCTTCGCCACCAACACCGCCGTCCAGTTCTACAGTGAGGCCGACGGCTGGGTCCACCTCTATCAAATCCATACCGAAGGCAATCCCGGCGTCGAATGGCTCACCCCCGGCTCCTTCGAGGTCGAGGACGCCACTCTCAGCAGCGACCACCATTACCTCGTCTACAGCTCCAACCAGGCGTCCCCCGACGCGCACTCCCCAGACCAGGACCGCCGCCACCTTTGGCGCATCGATCTCACCCGACTCGACCCACCCGTCGAACTGACCCGTGGAGATGGCATAGAGACTCATCCACAGATCACCGCCGACGGAACCGTCGTCGCCCTCGTCTCAGACGCACAACTTCCCATCCATCCTGCGTTCATTGCCGACGACGGCAAGATCACCCCTGTACGCCCCAACTCCGCTCCCACCGACTATCCCGCAAATCTAGTCACGCCCCGCCAGGTCTTCTTCACCACCATCGACGGCCTCCACCTCCACGGCCAGCTCTTCGTCCCCAATACTCCCGCACCCGCCCACACCCCGCGCGCCGCCATCCTCTTCTTCCACGGCGGTCCCAATCGCCAGATGCTTCTCGGCTACCCCGCCATGGGCTACTACTCCAACGCCTACGCCATGAACCAATACCTCACGGCCCAGGGCTTCATCGTGCTTTCCGTCAACTACCGCTGCGGCATAGGCTACGGCCTCGACTTCCGCGAGTGCAAAAATGCCGGCGCGGACGGCGGCACCGAGTACAACGACGTTCTCGCCGCCGCAAACTATCTTCGCTCTCTCCCCGGCGTCGACCCCAAACGTATCGGCATATGGGGCGGCAGCTACGGTGGCTATCTCACCGCCCTCGCCCTCGCGCGCAACTCCGACCTCTTCGCCGCCGGTGTCGACTTCCACGGCGTCCACGACTGGAACCTCGAAGACAACACCTCCGACTGGAAACAAGGCTCCTTCGCCGAGATGGACGCCATCACGGCCAAAGCCCGCTCCAGCAGCCCCATCGCTTCCATCGACCACTGGCGGTCGCCCGTCCTCTTGATCCACGGCGATAACGACCCTGACGTCGCCTACGCCCAGACCCCCACCCTCGCCGAAGCCCTGCGCGCCCATAGCGTTCCCGTCGAGGAGCTCATCTTCCCCGACGAACTCCACGGCTTCCTGCTCCACAAGGATTGGCTAGCCGCCTATCAGGCCGCCTCCGCCTTCTTTGTTCGCATCCTCAAACCCTAAGCAAACCTCGGACAATCGAGCCGAACAGGGTAAAATGGAAGTCGCAAGGAAGTGACGCCATTCCCACCAAGGGACGCTCGCTCCTACCTACCTCCAGAACTGAAAGAACCCCATGAGCACAGCCATCCAAGCACCTTCCCCAGCGCTCGAAGCCGCCGCCCAGAATGCCGGCCTGAACCTCACCGCTGCCGAAGCTGGCGTCGACTTCACCGGCGCTCCTACCACGCGCGCCATCCTCACCCTGGCCGGCAACGCCGCCCTCGCAGCCGACCCCGCGCGCCAGCAGCTCCTCGAGCTCAGCCAGTCCTTTGACGCCGCCGATCCCAAGTTCGCCGCCGCCCTTGCCGTCTACTTCCGCGAGGCCGCCCACCGCCTGCGCAATCCACGTCCCGACGTCTATCTCACCCTGCACGGTCTGCCCCTCAGCTTCGGCAAATTCGCGTGGCCCTTCCACGGCAGCACTTCCGGCGCCGACACGTTCATCGTTCACGGCGAAATTCGCCTCGAGGACGGCCGAGGCAGCCAGCTCCACGCCAAGGTCTCTGCCTCCATGACCCAGACCTTCGCCACCGTCATCCCCGCGCTCGAGCAGCCCTTCGCCGAAAGCTTCATCT
>Ga0302307_10002517_pt1 | contig 11121 bp, 15 predicted proteins | sample III_Palsa_E3_2_FD_200530 | JGI IMG/M metagenome (GOLD analysis project Ga0302307, IMG submission 200530) | Peat permafrost microbial communities from Stordalen Mire near Abisko, Sweden - III_Palsa_E3_2 | ecosystem: Environmental > Terrestrial > Soil > Palsa > Peat permafrost | place: Sweden... | reverse complement strand
CGTTAAAACCGGATTTAAAAAAGGTTTGCATATTTTTAGGAAAGATCTCCTACCCATTGTACATGACGCATTATGCCGTGTTATGGATGTTCGGTAATTGTTATGGTAGTCATAAGCCGGGCACTATACAATTGGCTTTCATCATTATAGCCGCGCTAATCCTACTGGTTGGAGCAGCATACCTGATAATGATAGTTTACGATTTCCCGGTAAGGAAATATTTAAACAATAAACGAAAAGAAAGGCTTGCAAAACAAAAAGCTGGCGATGTTTAAATAATTTACCCCCTCCGTCTCCTTCGTCGACACCTCCCCTTGATATCAGGGGAAGGCCGGGTGGGGGTAATCAAGGTTCAGACAACATTTAGCTTATGCCCGGCGTTTTCACCGCATCATTATAGCATCAGGAAATCATTAAATCCTGTAAACGGCGGAGCCCTCTCAAACACCAAAAAAATAACAACCTGTGAGAAATCAAGGTTCAGACAGCCTATTGAACGATCATTAATCCCAAATGCCGTTCTGCGCTGTAAATATTACCGGTTCACCACCAGTTACCATAATGGTATGCTCATGCTGCGCAACAAAACCACCTTTATTACCGGTTAGCGTCCAGCCATCGGCTTGTGTTTCGGCAATTGTCGACCGTGTTGAAATGAATGTCTCTATCGCTACCACCGAATTCTTTTTAAAGCGCGTAATATTATACCTGTCGCAGTAGTTAGCTATCTCGCTGGGTTCTTCATGCAAACTGCGGCCAACGCCATGTCCGGTTAGGTTTTTTATCACCGTATAGCCTGCTTTTTTAGCTTCAGTCTCAATCAATCTGCCTATCTCCGATATTTTTATACCACCTTTAATGTTGCTGATCGCTTTCCTCAATATCTCTTTCGATGCTTCTACCAGTTTGCCATGGCCGTGGATATCTTCACCCAATACAAACGAGCCGCCATTGTCGGCCCAATAGCCATTCAATTCTGCCGATACATCAATATTTATCAGGTCACCTTCATTTAGAATTTTATCCACTGATGGTATGCCGTGCGCTGTTTCCTCATTAATACTAATACAGGTATACCCAGGGAAATCATAGGTTAATTTAGGTGCAGAGCGTGCGCCCATCTGTGCCAGTAATTCGCCGCCGTAATCGTCAAGTTCCTTTGTGGAGATGCCCGGTTTGGCAAACTCACGCATCTTTTTAAGCGTAATGGCAACAGCATCACTTGCCTGCTGCATTCCAATTCTTTCGTCTTCGGTAGTTATAGACATTTTTTAATGTTTTTATCTGTTACAAAAATAACAATTAATCCATTTGATGCTGTTTATCAAGCGTCAGTTTATGAAACAACGTTCCTGTTAATTTAGCCTATGTCGGTATTTACCGCATCAAGGCAATCCCCTAATCCCAAAATCAAGGTTCAGATAACATTTTCACTTTTTAATTAAAAAAATGCAATTTCATGGGTGATATTTCGTGCATATATTACACATAGTAATAAACACTCATGATGGCGATGAATAACAACAGATTACCAACCGTTGAACAGCGTGAAGCCTTCTTTATGGCGCTTTACAAAAAGGCCTTTCCTAATGTTGCGCGTTATGTAGCGCAGATGGGTGGCAGCCTTGAAGAAGCACAGGATATATTCCAGGATACGCTGGTTATATATTACGAAAAAGTTGCCTCGGCACAAACTGAGATCATTGTAAACGAGAAAGCCTATCTGTTAGGTATTGCCAAAAGGCTATGGCTGCAGCATTATAAGGCGAGTAATAAGAACCAGCCCTTAAATGATTTTGACACCGAGGTTGTACCTGATGAACAGCCCGCAACCGGCAAAATACTGCATTACCTGGAAACTGCTGGTAAGAAATGCATGGAATTGCTTAGAGCTTATTATTATGATCATTTGCCTGTCGGCGACGTCGCTACGCTGTTTGGCTACTCGGGCACACATTCAGCAACGGTGGCAAAATATAAATGCCTGGAGAAAGTAAGGGAAACCGTTAAACAAAACTCATTAACATATGCGGACTTCATTGAATAATATCAAAACTATCGACGAATATCTATTGGGCAACATGGCCCCAGGTGACGCGCTTTTGTTTGATGCCAATATGTTATTGAACAACGATTTGATAAGCGATATGGAGCATCAGCAAAATACCTATGCAGTTATTAGGCAATATGGCCGCAAAAAAATAAAGGAAGAGATTGTCGCCGTACAAAAAATATTAGCTACGGCACCACAACACCGGGGCTTTATGCATCGCATCGCAAACTTGTTTAAAAAGTATTAAACTATGGACATCAACCATAACGAATTTAGAAAATACGCGGTTAAACATCACCGCATAGGCAGTAAGTATGTAGATAATTACATAGGCCGTGCAATCAGTATCCCCCAAAACATGACGCCTTACATTATGGAAGAGCGCCAGTTGAATGTTTCACAGATGGATGTTTTTTCCCGCCTGATGATGGACCGGATCATATTTTTAGGAGAACCTGTTGCCGATCGGATGGCAAATATTATTCAGGCGCAATTACTTTTTCTGCAATCGGTAGATGCTAAAAAGGATATCCAGCTTTATATCAATTCGCCGGGCGGCGACGTCTATTCTGGCATGGGTATTTATGATACTATGCAATTGATCACGCCTGATGTGGGCACCATTTGTATTGGTGTGGCCGCTTCCATGAGCGCCGTTTTACTTTGCGCTGGCAAAGCAGGCAAGCGTGCCGCGCTACAGCATTCGCGTATAATGATCCACCAGCCTTCAGGTGGGGTGCAGGGCGTTTCAGCAGATATCGAGATCACGGCGCAACAAATTATAAAAGTAAAGCACGATCTGTATAAGATCATCGCCAAACACAGCGGCCAGACTTATGACTGGGTGCACAAAGCATCTGACCGGGATTACTGGATGACAGGCCCCGAAGCTAAAGAACAAGGCATGGTAGATGAAGTGTTAGGGGATATAGATTAAACCCGCGTCTACACAATTAGAACTCAATAAATAACTCGCAATATCATGGATGAAGAACAACTGTTTAAAACCCAAGCTTTAATTAAAAAAGCTTATACAGGGTTTAATAACAGAGATATTGATACTGTTCTACATATAATGCATCCGGATATTCATTGGCCTAAAGCATTTGAGGGGGGTTACGTAATTGGACATGAAGCCGTTAGGGACTATTGGACAAGGCAATGGAGTGAGATAAACCCAAAGGTAGAGCCTGTAGCGATTACCGAACGCCCTGATGGAAAGGTTGAAGTTGAAGTTGACCAACTGGTTAAAGATATGCAAGGTAGCATCCTATTCAATGGCAAAGTAAAGCATGTTTACGTTATTAAGGATAACCTTCTTTATAGCATGGATATTGAAAATGTATAAATAAGAAGGTTGGTTTTTTCACCCTCTTTCCGGCTTGCCGGAGAGAGGGTCGACAAGCGTAGCGATGTCGGGGTGAGTCAACTACGAATCTTTGTTAAAAACTTTTCACTTTCACTTTTCACTTTTAAATTTATTTACTACATTTGCACCTCTTTTATAAGAAGTAAACACAATGAAAAAAGATCTGCACCCATCAAATTATAGATTAGTTGTATTTAAAGATATGTCTAACGACTACTCTTTCATCACTAAATCATGCATCGATACCCGTGAAAGTGTAAAATGGGAAGATGGCAACGAATATCCATTGGTGAAATTAGAAATTTCACACATGTCACATCCGTTCTACACTGGTAAAATGAAATTGGTTGATACCGCTGGTCGTATCGACAAATTCCGTACCCGTTACAACAAGAAATAATTATTTGTTCATAAATAATAGCATGAGTCTCCCGATACATCGGGAGACTTTTTTATTTTTGCGCCATGGCAATTATTCTTTTTGAAGATAACGCGCACCAATCCCTGCTCCCTTTAACCTACACTCGCCCTGTTGCCGACTTACGCATAGGTATTTTTACCATTGCCGAAAAGTGGGCTAAGCATTTAAAAACCGACTTCTCATTTTATACCCGTGCCTACCTGCAAGGTAAGTTCCCCATAAAAATTACGGCTGATAATATATTTATCAACGGATCATTTTGTCCGGATGCTGATTTGGTGGAAGCGATTGATAAGCTACGTATTGGCGATGCTTTAAAATATAAAGATCAGCTGGTGGCAGCTCGTTTAGGCGAATCAGATGCGAAGCATTTTACTCCTAACGTTGATTATGGTCAAGCTATCGCCTATGAGAACATTGCGGTAACCATCAAATATCCCGAGGATATTTTCCGGAAAAATGATATTGAACTCCGTAAGGATTTTAAGCTGGTAACCAACGGCCGAACAAGTGCCACCATCAGCAGCACCAACACTATTATAGGCAACGATTTTTTTGCCGAAGAGGATGTTGAAACCGAATGCAATACCTTCAGTACCCTAAACGGTCCGATCTATTTAGGTAAAAATACTGAGATTTGGGAAGGAACCAACATCCGTGGCGCATTCGCTATTTGCGGCGATTCACAGGTGAAAATGGGTAGCAAGATTTATGGTGCGACAACCATCGGGCCTTACTGCCGTATTGGTGGCGAGGTAAATAATGCTGTCATCTGGGGATATTCAAACAAAGGGCACGAGGGCTATTTAGGTAACTCAGTGTTAGGCGAATGGTGTAATATTGGTGCAGATAGCAACAATTCTAATTTGAAAAACAATTACGCCGAAGTGAAGCTGTGGGATTACACCACTCAAAGCTATCGCAAAACCGGACTGCAATTTTGCGGAATGATTATGGCTGACCATGTTAAATGCGGTATTAATACCATGTTTAACACAGGTACGGTTATAGGCGTGGGATCAAACGTGTTTGGCGCGGGCTTTCCGCCTAATAATGTCCCTGATTTTGCCTGGGGTGGCGCGCAATTTGGTTTCGAGGAGTATTCCCTGCACAAAATGCTGGAAACTACAGCCAAAGTTTTTGAGCGCAGAGAACACCGGGAATTTAATAACGATGAGCAAAACATCCTGAAGGAAGTATTTAAACTGACTAAAGCATATAGAGAACTTTACATTTAGAAATTATTACACAACACAAAATGAGAAAAAAAATAGTTGCCGGAAACTGGAAAATGAACCTTGATTATAACGAGGGCTTAGCCTTATTTTCAGAAATAACCAATATGGTTAAGGACGAAATTACCGGTAAACAGCAAGCGGTGGTTTGCAGTCCGTTTATACACCTGCACAGCTTAGTGCAAATGGCTAAAGGTTATGATAAGGTTTCGGTTGGCGCGCAAAATGCCCACCAGGCAGAATCAGGTGCTTACACAGGCGAAGTATCGGCTAAAATGTTAAAATCAGTAGGAGTGGAGTATGTGATCCTGGGCCACTCTGAGCGCCGCCAATATTTTCATGAAAGCAATGAATTGCTGGCTAAAAAAACTGATACAGCGTTAGCAAATGGTTTAAAACCAATTTTCTGCATCGGCGAAACTTTGGAAGAACGCAATTCAGAAGTGCATTTCCAGGTTATCAAAGATCAGTTGCTAGAAGGTGTCTTTCATTTAGATGCAGTTAACTTTTCTAAATTAGTTATCGCTTATGAGCCTGTTTGGGCCATAGGTACAGGCCTAACCGCCACTGCCGATCAGGCACAGGAGATCCATGCCTTTATCCGCGCCGAGATCGCTGCCAAATACGATCAGCAAATAGCTAACGACATTGCCATTTTATATGGTGGTAGCTGCAACCCTAAAAATGCCCCTGAATTATTTGCGCAACCGGATATTGACGGTGGATTGATAGGCGGCGCATCATTAAAATCGAGAGATTTTGTTGATATATTAAAGGTATTTAACTCGTAATTTAGATGTGAGATTTGAGACGTGAGATATGAGACAAAAAAGTTTCTATCTCATATCTTCAATCTCACATCTCATATCTATTATGAAAACGTTCCTTCCTCCATTTGCCGGTTTTGTAGTATTCGCTGTAATTGTGTTGCTGCAATCCATTGTTTTCCCCATTCATCTGGGCGACATGGGTAAGGGGAACTTACATGCTTTTATGGCTTGTTTTTATTACTGCTGGCCCCTATATTTCATCTCGGCTTTGCTAACCCAATATGTTATTGTATTGCCAATATGGGAGGCCGCGCATTCATGGTCGATGGTGGGGAAGGATGCGGCTGTTACTGCTACCGCGTTACTTTGTGCGCTTTTTGCGGGCGGCATCGCTTACATTATCTGGGATAAACAAACAGGCATTTACCATTTGGCCAGTATGGCAATGTTGATGCTCTTGATCCAATTGGCATATTGGGTCATCAACTTTTTTATGCTGGGGCTGATAGTCGGCGGTAAAATAAAACTAAAGCCCAAAGCCAAACCTATTACCGAATAATTCTACCCAAAATGAATTACTACGAATTACTTTTTACCGTTATAGCCACGGAAGATTATCAGCAGGATATGCTGATCAATACGCTTGGTGAAGTAGGCTTTGATACTTTTGAAGAATTGGAATTTGGCTTTAAGGCCTATATCCCTGTGGATGATTTTGATGAGGCTAAGCTGATTGAGGCAATAACACCTTACCGCGATCTGTTCACGTTCAGCTATGAAATTACACTCATCCCCCAAAAAAACTGGAACGAGGTGTGGGAAAGTAATTTTGAGCCGATAAATATTCAGGATAAGATATTTGTACGCGCAACCTTCCATGAGCCGAAGCCGGAGATCGAATATGAGATCGTGATCGACCCTAAAATGGCGTTCGGCACCGGGCACCATCAAACTACATCAATGATGCTGGAACTGATGCTGGAGAACGAATTCTCGGGTAAAAATGTGCTTGATATGGGCTGTGGTACGGGCATTTTAGCCATCATGGCATCAAAATTAAGCGCGGCTAAAGTTACCGCTATTGATTATGATATTGTTTGTTATGAAAGTACGCTGGAAAACGCGCATTTGAATAATATCGATAATATTACTGCCATCTGCGGATCAAAAGAAGTGATACCAGATGAGCAATATGATACCATATTAGCCAACATTAACCGCAACATATTACTCGACCAGATACAACGTTACAGCGAGGCCTTAAAAGCCGACGGAGAGTTGTATTTAAGTGGTTTTTATGAACAGCCAGACCTGGATATTATTATGGATGAAGCGCGTAAATATGGTTTAAAATATATTATTCATAAAAATAATAGTGATTGGGTTGCCGCCAAATTTATAAAGTAACTTTTTGGCAACTTATTACGTAGAAGGTGTCGTAATTTAGTGATAATGAAGTAGTAAGAAATGAATTATTAAATTATTTTTTAATATTTTATTAGGTTATTAAAAAATAATTTTAACTTTATTAACTATAGCGCAACCTACTCATAATTTAATTTTTATATGAAAACACTTGGTAAAAAAATAAGGTTACTTCGACATCAAAAAGGCTGGAGCCAGGAAGATGTGGCGAAGCGTTTAGATATCTCAATACCAGCGTTTTCTAAAATCGAAACCGGAATAACCGATATTAATTTATCACGACTTGAGCAAATAGCCACATTGTTTGAAATGGGCGTTGTGCAACTACTTACCTTTAACGAAACCGAACAGGATCAAAAATTCATAACCGAACTTGAAAACGTACATAAACGTTTAAACGATCGTGAGAACGAGGTTATTGAGTTGCAGAAAAAAGTTATTGAGCTTTTTGAAGAACTAAGGCACAGGCGCGAAATAGCGTAATTATATAAGACTTTATAGAAAAGAGTTTAGTTATACTAAGCTCTTTTTTTATGCGAAAATATAACGCATTGTTAAATGTTTTTTGCCAAATACACTCCCCATAGCCGCATGCAGCGCGATCATTTTTTCATTAAAATCGCCCACCCATGATAGTTCCATTTCTTCGTATTGGCTTAGTGGTAACACATATTCGCCAAGCTTTATAAACAATGCCGATTCCAAACCATGGTTCTGGAATTTTTGCTTGGTGCCCATTACAATTGCCCGCATACGGTTAACACCCTTCCATTTCAGATATAAAAATGTTAGTTTTCCTTTTAGGTCGAGTTTGCCTTTTAGTGGTTTGATCATCGGGTTGGCATCGGGTAAAACTATATTGAATGATGCAGGCTCGCCGTTAAAGTACGCAAACCATATTAGGTTTTCATCCATCAATGGCTTCATCTTCCTGAAGCTCTCTAAGATAGTGGCATGCGTAATCGGCACAAAATTCTCAAAGCCTTTCCAGGCATCGTTATAAATCTCAATAAAATCCGCCGCGAACTGTTCAATTTCACTTGCCTTAAGATGCTTAAAAGTATAACCGGGTTTTTGTATTACCCAGTTAGCTATCCTCCTAAACCTTTCAGGGAAAGGCTTAAGCACATTCAGGTAATTAGTGATCTGCTCGTACTGGGTTTTAAAACCGTAGTTTTCAAAAAATACCTTATAATATTCCGGGTTATAATTCATCCCATAGGATGGGGGCGAGGTAAAACCTTCGCTCAATAAACCCCAAAAAGTATCATTTTCACCAAAGTTGATAGGGCCATCCATGGCTTGCATGCCATTTTCTTTTAACCAGGCTTTGGCGGTATCAAACAATAAAAAAGCAGCCTTTTCATCATCAATACATTCAAAAAAGCCTATGCCACCAGTTGGTTGTTCATAATTATAAGCCTTTTCGTTGTTAATAAACGCGGCTACCCGGCCAATGAGTTTACCGTTCTCGCCGGTGAGTACCCAGCGTGTGCATTTGCCATGATTATAAAAACTGTTTTTAGCCGGTTCGAATATAGCCTCAACATCATTATCAAGCGGGCATACCCAAATGTTATCATTTTGATAAATTACCCTTGCTACATCTAAAAATGCTTTTTTTGCTGCCTTATCCTTAACCTCGGTTATAACCATTTTGTATTGTAAATGCCCAAATATAAAAAAAGCATCCAGAGGCATGTTCTGAATGCTTTACTAAAAAAATATATAAATGTTTTAAAAATCGTCGTCCTCGTCGAATTCTTCAAAGCTTTCATAACCACCAATTTCCTCAAGCGGCATATCAAAGTCTTCGTCGTCCTCATCATCAATAATCCTCTTCTTAGCTTTCGGATCAACAGATTCCGGAGCTGTTTTCTTCGCGCCTGCGCTTTTTGAACCCGGCTTTTTCTTTGAAGGTTTTTTTGGCGTTCCCATTGTCGAATTTTTAGTTTAAAACTTAATTCTATGTAAATTTAAATCAAATAAAATACAAAATTGCCTATTAGCAAATAGCGAGCTATTTATTAGTAAAAATAATTAAAATCCATTTTTATTAAAAATATCATTTAAAATTATTCTGTAGCCTCGCCAATGGAACTTTCTTCCGCTGTAAGTTCTTTTATATGAGGCAAATCATTCATGTTATTTATACCAAAATAATCCATAAATAAGCTGCTTGTGCCATACAGTATCGGCTTACCAACAGCTTCAGATTTGCCTACAATAGCTATTAATTCCTTCTCAAGTAGCTTTTGTATCGAGTAATCGCAGTTTACGCCACGTATCTGTTCAACATCTGTTTTGGTGGTGGGTTGGCGGTACGCTATTACCGCCAGTGTTTCCAGTGCTGCCTGGCTCAGTTTCTTTTTTGAGCGTTGCGATTGCAGCAAACTAATAACCGAGTGAAAGGGTTTTTTGGTGAGGAACTGGTAGCCATTATTTACTTTAACCAACTCAATCGCCAAATTTTCGTCCTGGTATTTTTCTCTTATACTATCGATGCTCTGATTTATTTGTTCAATACTGAGGTCTTCTTCCAGCGCTGCCTGTAAGCAATAAGCTATCTCCTCAACCCGCAAACTTTGCTCCGATGAAAATATAAGCGCTTCAATATAAAGGTCTGTATTTGACATTTTTAACTATAGTTTAAAGTTGTATTCCCTGACGTTGTGATTAATAAACTGAAAGTAAAAAACCGTTAACGACAATTGGGCGTATCTACTTGTATAAACTTATAAAATTAATCATCTATTATGAAAACAGAAACAGATTTAACTAATGTTAATGTAAATATGGCCCGCAGGTCGTTTTTACGTTATGCAGGCGTAGGAGTGGCCGGGGTAGGCTTACTATCCGTTGCATCCTCATGCCATAAAGATCATAACCTTGTCCCTACAGCAGGTGTAACTGACGTAGGCAGCGGTGATTATGGCGTATTAAATTTTGCTTATGCGCTTGAACAATTGGAGGCTGCATTTTATTTACAAGTGATTGCAACTCCGTATAGCAATATGCCATCAGTAGAATTAGCCTTTTTAACTGATATACGCGACCATGAAGTATGCCACCGTGAGTTTTTCAAAGCCGCTTTGGGTACAAATGCCATAATAGGTTTGACCCCTGATTTTAGCAAAATCGACTTTACAAGTCGTGCAGCGGTATTAGGTGCTGCCAAAGTTTTTGAAGACTTGGGAGTAACAGCTTATGATGGTATTGCTTACTATATCCAAAATGCAACTTATTTAGCTATTGCAGGTGGTATTGTTTCAGTAGAAGCAAGGCATGCTGCTTTAATTGGCAATTTATTAACTGAGGGCAATTTTGTATCATCCGATCAGGTTGATGCAAATGGTTTAAATATCAGCAATAAACCAAGTGCGGTATTGGCAGGGGCTAATGCTTATTTAAAAACCAAAGTATCAGCTACCAGTTTCAGTTAATCACCTTTAACAATTACGATCATGAATTTATTTAGTATAGTAGAAGAAATAGAGAAAATCGACCCGGAATTTAATGACCGGATCAGTCCTCGTCGCGACGCGATAAAAAATATTACAAGCTTTGGTTCTAAAGTAGCCGTTGCTGCAATCCCATTCGCTTTAGGTAATTTATTCAAAAAAGCATACGGCCAAACAGCATCAGCCAGTGTAATATCTGTATTAAACTTTGCTTTAACATTAGAGTTGCTTGAAGCAGGTTTTTATAACGCAGGTATAGCTGCCTCGGGTTTAGTTACCGATACAGCATATATTACACAAATACAAGGTGATGAAAATAAACACGTAACGTTTTTAACCAGCGCTATAACAGCTGCAGGTGGTACACCTGTTACCAAGGCATCATTT
>Ga0302307_10002516_pt1 | contig 11121 bp, 3 predicted proteins | sample III_Palsa_E3_2_FD_200530 | JGI IMG/M metagenome (GOLD analysis project Ga0302307, IMG submission 200530) | Peat permafrost microbial communities from Stordalen Mire near Abisko, Sweden - III_Palsa_E3_2 | ecosystem: Environmental > Terrestrial > Soil > Palsa > Peat permafrost | place: Sweden... | reverse complement strand
AAATAGTGCCTACGATGCTGGAATTACGTTGGTCACAGCAGCGGGCAACAACTATGGGCCAGGCAAATTGCGTATCCCCCGTTTTATTGTCTACCCGGCACGCTTCCGACGTGTAATTGCGGCCTGCGGCGCAATGTCTAACGGCAGTCCGTACGCTGATTTCTCCGATCGGAAGACTATGGGAGGCTCCTATGGCCCTGACAGCAAAATGGATACAGCGATGGCCGGGTACACACCGAATGTGCCTTGGGCTAGTTATGACTGCCCGACGTTAGTGAACTTTAGCGGCAACGGAACCTCGGCTGCAACTCCGCAAGTTGCCGCTGCCGCTGCCTGCTATATACAGAACAATCTGGATGCCATACGTGCCTATCCGAAGAAATGGATGCGGGTAGAATCCGTACGCAACGCGCTCTTCCAAGCTGCCGATGGGACGAACCGCGAGCACTTTGGGAGGGGCACACTTCGCGCAAACAGGGCTCTCGACGTCTCCCCCGTCGCCGCCGCCAAGCTTTCCCCGCTTCCAGAAGACTCGATCAGGGTTCCCTTCCTGGGGCCAGTCTTTCATTCACTATTTGGTGCAGCGGCAAACGCTACCGCGGAGAAGATGTTCCACCTCGAGGCCGCGCAGATCCTCTCGCGCAATGGAGAAATACAGCAGATTTTTGCCTCAGCCGGGGTTGATCCGGATGCGCCACCAAACGATATCCCGCTGGAGATCCGCAATCGTGTGGTTGAGGCCATGCTCGACTCCTCAGGCACGTCGCAGGCGTTGAAGAAGGCTCTAGGTGGCAAACCGGCACCGCCGAGCGCGCCCGCAAGCGGAGTCAAACCCAAAAGACCTTTTACCGGCGAGACGCCGCCGATTCCTGTCCCTTTGGTTCGTTCGCTGCGGGTCTTCGCGTTCGATCCTGCGCTTGGTCTGCGGCTCGATACGGAAGCTCTCAACCAGACCACGCTCGACGTCCCTTGGGAAGCTGACCTCAGGCCCGGACCCATCGGTGAATATATTGAGGTTGTTGACGTGGACCCCGCCACGGATGCATGTTATGCGCCGGTTGATCTTAACCATCCGTACATTTTGGCGGCGAGAGGCCTTCCGCCCTCCGAAGCTCTCCCACAGTTTCACCAACAAATGGTCTATGCAGTCTCCATGACTACGATCGGCCGCTTCGAACGAGCGTTAGGACGTACCGCGCTTTGGTCGTCCTACCAACCAGCGCGAAGGACGGGATCGCCTTACAGAAGCTATTACGTGCAACGGCTGCGCATCTATCCACACGCACTGCGGGAGGCCAATGCCTACTACAGTCCTGTCAAGAAGGCGCTTCTCTTCGGCTACTTTCAGGCCAACCTGACCAGCGCCGGGGACAATCTCCCCGGTGGTGTCATCTTCAACTGCCTGTCCCACGACGTAGTGGCACATGAAACAGCGCACGCGTTGCTCGATGGGCTACATCCCTACTACCAAATTCAGACGAATCCTGATCTCGCGGCTTTCCATGAAGCGTTCGCCGACATCGTCGCGCTCTTCCAGCATTTTTCGATTCCGGATGCGCTCCGCTATACCGTCGCACAGACGCGCGGCAACCTGAATCTCGAGAACCTACTGGCCGATTTGGCCCAGCAGTTCGGCCAGGCGTCGGATGGCTCTCGCGCGCTTCGCAGTGCGCTAGGCAAGAAACCCTCTCCCACCGACTACGCCGCTGCAATTGAAGCCCATGATCGTGGAGCCGTGCTCCTTGCAGCTGTATTTCAAGCGTTTTGCGATCTGTATGAGGCTCGCTCAATCGATCTAAGGCGCCTCGCAACCGGTGGCACCGGTGTACTCCCTCAGGGGGAAATCTCGACCGATCTAGTAATGCGGCTCTGTGTGGAAGCCTCTGAGACCGCCTCGCGAGTTCTTACCTCATGCATCCGCGCGCTCGACTACTGCCCGCCTGTTGATCTCACTTTTGGCGACTTCCTGCGAGCTTTGATCACGGCCGATCTCGATATGGAGCCTCTCGCTGGAGTCAATGCGCGCGTCGCATTCATCTCCGCATTTCGCGCGCGCGGCATTTATCCTTCTGGAGTGCGAAGCCTGTCGGAGGAGAGTCTGCGCTGGCAGCCACCGTCGTTTACTCTTGCGCCGGACGATCTGCGGAGCCTCCTCAACAATCTCAGTCTCAACTGGAACCTTGCAACCAATCGCCGCAGATCGTACGAAGCGTCCGAAGAAAATGGTAAGGCCCTTTGGATATGGCTCAAGAAGATGAAGCGAGACCATGCTATCGCGCTCGGCAGAGACCTAGGAGTCTTTCTGTTGAAGACCGACAACATGCCCAGTGAGATCCCAATTCATAAGGGTTTTCCTGCCTTAGAGATTCACTCTGTCCGCCCAGCGCGGCGCATCGCCAGCAACGGGCAGCAGGCGACCGATCTCGTCGTGGAAATGGTGCAGCGTTATGTGGAGGAGGACCCCGACACTAAGGAGACGACCACCTACCGTGGAGGCTGCACCCTGCTAATCGACCTTGAGCAGGAGCGAATTCGGTACGCCATCCGCAAGCGAGTCGGTAACCCGGATCGCATCGCCGCCGAACGAGCATTCACCGGTTCGTCTGCCGATGGCAACTCACCCTACTTTTTCTCCGGAGACTTCAGCGAGCCATTCGCTATGCGACATCGTGGTTTCTAAAATGAGGTCAATGATTACAAGGGTGAGGAGACGATGACGACGAAGAAAATCGAAAAAAAGGCCTCAGTGAAGAAGTCGCCCGCAAAGAAAACTCCTGCGAAGACAACGCAAGGAAAGAAAACCTCAGCAAAAAAGACATCCGCCAGACAGGCCCGCACAAAGAAAAGTTTGCCGGAGATGCCGCGTCCTGCCTCTCCAGCCCCTGCGGCCGCGGTAACGCGTCATGTCCGCGTGCGTATGTACCGCCAAGGCCTAGGCGATTGTTTCCTAATAACTATGCCCGGGAAGTGGGGCGACTTTCACATGGTGATCGACTGCGGCGTAGTTTTGGGTACAGACACTACGGGCATCGCGAAGCTTACCAGCGCGGTTCAGGATATCTCTACTACGACCAACAACAAAATCGACCTGCTAATCCTGACGCATGAGCATTGGGACCACGTCTCGGGTTTTCATCAAGTAAAGGACTTGATTGAGAAATGGAACGTTGTCGATGTATGGACAGCGTGGACTGAAGATCCAAAGGACACACTCGCCAAAAAGATTCGTGCAGAACGGCGCAAGACTGAGGCTACGTTGCGTCTCGCTTTGGGCCGCGTTGCCGCAACCGGAATGTCAGAGCAGAGCGAACGCCTGGCTGGCATTCTAGGATTTTTTGGAGCTACGTCGGGCTCGACGGCGGACGCGCTCACCTATGCTAAGAGCCTCGCCGGTAAAAATCTTCGCTTTTGTCAACCAGGGGAGCCAGCGATCGAATTGCCCGATCTTCCCGGTATCCGGTTCTGGGTCCTCGGGCCTCCGAAGGACGAGAAGTTGCTTCGCAAATCGAACCCTGGCAAAGAAGAAGCCTACGGCCTCGACGACGGATCAACTGCATCCAATGCAATGTTTATCAACGCTCTCACCCGCTCCCTTGGAGCATCCGAACAGACAGCAAGAGCTCCAGAGGATGGCGCACTCGACGACCCGTTCGAAACACGTTTCCAGATACCTCTTATCCGTGCGGAACATCTACCCTTCTTTGAAGAACATTATTTCGGTGAAGTGGATGACGCCAGCCTATACGACCGCAGACAGGCGAGCGCGATACGCAACCAATCGTGGCGACGAATTGATGGCACTTGGCTCGACACGTCGGAGACTCTCGCGCTTGCCATGGACTCCGCCACCAACAACACTAGCTTGGTATTGGCTTTGGAGATCGTGGCCACCGGCGAAATACTCCTTTTCCCTGGCGACGCGCAGGCCGGCAACTTATTGAGCTGGCAAAATCTGCAATGGCCGGGAAAAAACTCGTCAGGAAAGGATGTTGTCATCACGGTCCCGGACCTTCTTGCACGCACCGTCTTTTACAAAGTTGGGCATCACGGCAGCCATAACGCAACTCTCAAAGAGAAAGGTCTTGAACTCATGACGAGTGATCGACTGATCGCGATGATTCCTGTCGATCATGCGATGGCTGTGAAGAAGCGTTGGGGCAAGATGCCGTTGCCGGAGTTAGTGGACCGCCTTAACGAGAAGACCAACTGCCGTGTTTTGCGTGTCGATGATGCGCCACAGACAGCGGCGGATCTTGTGGCTGCCAAGCCGAAGAACGTCGCCGTTGAAGACTGGAAGGCATTCACAGATCGTGTTACAACGAAGGAGTTGTACTTCGAAGTCACGTTCTAATTAGGATGGCGCCCTTTCTATGAAATACTTCGCAGGGTAGAGAATCTCAACTTAAGCAAGCTCGTTAGCAGATATAACTACAGTCTTGGCGAGTAGCACGACCCGCACGGTGAGATCTGCATGTGTTTGCAGTTCGTTCGCATTCCATTGGTCAGGAAATCAGAGTTCCAGTTTCACGGACGTTGGGTCAAGAGCGAAACTGGGTTTTAGCCCTTGCGTTTCAACTTCACGAGGAAGGGCACCAAGTGAGTGAGCGTGGAAGGTCTCAATGAGATCAGAATGAAAACTGAAGCGCGGAAGATAAGAACTTCTGGGTGAAGGAAAAACGGTCCAGCTCGATTCGATAAGGAGAGCGCAGAGAGTCGATAGCGCGACGAAAGAGACTTGCTACCTTTTCAGCATTGGCGTAGAAATGGTGTACTCCGATCTTTCTGGGCCTCGAACCGGATGAGTCTCACGACATCGACCGTTGAGGAGTAACAACGATGTTGCATCCTGCAATAACGGCGCCTCTCATCCCTCCCGACCTGATTGAAAGCCTAAGCAAAGGGGAATGCGTGCTCTTTGCGGGTTCCGAACTGAGTGCGAGGGCAGGTCTCCCAAAACGCCGCGAGCTGCTCAGTAACCTTCTCGAGGCCTCTACTACTCATATATCTCCTCTAATCTCGTCCGAGTTGCACGAAGCTCTTCAAGGAGGTGCGCTCAATCTGGTAGCAGAAGGCCTCGCGAACGCGATCAGCCCCTCGATCTTTCTCTCCGAATTTCTGGCCGCCATGTTCGTTCAAAGGCCAGTTCCGGCGCGCGCGCACCAGTTATTGGGAGCGCTGCCGTTCTCAGAAGTACTTACCACGAACTACGACGAGTTACTCGAACAAACGTTTCCAATTCTGGCCGCAGGCGGTGTCTATGTCCCAGGAGACGCAGGGCCATTGCTCGACGCCAAGTCGCAGAAGCGCGGATTCATTCTCAAAATCTATGGGTCCTCTGAGCGTCCTGACTCCCTTTTACTCTCTCCGCTGCAATATAAAGCTACCCTTTCTTCGAATGTGCCCTTCTCTAATTTCATTCAGGGCTTTTTCTTCTCTCGCACCTTCTTTTTTGTGGGATTCAGTCTCGAAGAAATACAGGATTTTCTAGAGCAGTTTACTTATCATGATAGCTCCGCTCGACGCCACTATGCCTTCGTGTCCAGTAGCGACTCTGCCATGAGGGCTCGGGCAAGTCTTCTTGAGCGCCGCTTCGGCCTAACGATTGTCGGCGTAGAGCAACATGAGAATTCCGACGAGCTCGAAGATTTTCTTGTTCAACTTAAGGACGGGGTTTCCCCGCCCGAATCAGCCGAGGCGCCCCCGCCGTTGGTCGAGACCTCCCCCGGTCTACGTCGTCTCATCCTCGAAGACATCGGTTCCTTCGAGCGGCTCGAACTCGACTTTGCACGTGATCAGAAGTGGAAGGTACTGCTCGGTGATAATGGAGTCGGTAAATCCACTGTCCTTAAGGCTATAGCGGTCGCCATCATTGGCGTTGATGCTCGTCCCTATGCCGGACGACTCGTCCGCGCCGGAAAGACCCGCGGCGTCATCACTCTCTTTACAGACCGCAATCCCCACGGGTACGTCACGGAAATACTCACCACGGACATGCTATCCGTGGCTGAAGTGATCAGCCGGCCGTCCCGAGCTATGGAGGCAGAGGAACTTCTCACTCTCGGTTTCTCCCCGTTGCGCGTCGTCACCTCGAACCCTTCGACCGGCCCTCAAGAAATCATTCAAAAGGGCCGTCCCACTTCTGACGACCTCATACCCTTGCTTTCCGGCGAGGCCGATCCTCGAATGGATCGCCTTAAGCAGTGGATTGTGAACCTCGACGCCAGTGATAAACCACGGCAGATCACGACCTACGGTGGCCACAACAAGCGCGTCAGTGCGATCGAGCTTAGCTCCGACGGCCGTACCATGATCTCCGCAGGCATCGACGGCATGTTACGGATTTGGGATTCATGGACTGGCCGAGAGGCGCGTGCTGCCATTAAAGCGCATTCTCATGGCATCAATGCGATTGCACTCAGCGGCGACGGAAAAACGATCGCAACTGGCTCCTATGATCGCACCGTCAAACTTTGGAACCTTGAGACCGGTGAACAGATACGCCAGCTCACGAGTCCTGACTGCCAAGTACTTTCGGTTGCTCTTGACCGGACCGCCGAAACCGTTGTCGCCGGATCCGAAGGCGGCTCCATTCTTGTCTGGCGCAGCACCCAGGAAGACGCCTTCGTCTCAACCGCGTCATTGGACTCTGTGTGGGCCGTCGCCCTAGACCCCAGCAAAAATCTGCTCTATTCCGGGGACCAGAACGGCGCCATTCGCCGCCGAGACATACGTGATCGCGGCAACGATCTCGACTCGATTCGCTCCGAGGGAAGTCCGGTTTGGTCGCTGGCCATCAACCAGTCCGGCGACTCGCTGGTCGTAGGTTGTCAGGATGGGTCGGTGAGCGTCTTTGATCTCGTGAACGGTGGCGAAACGATCTTCCGTAAGCGTGGCGTGGCTTGCGTGACCGTGGCTATCTCCGACGACGGCACCGCCGTAGCCTCAGGGGCCAAAGACGGAACCGTGCGGGTCTGGGACGTAGCAAGCAGGAGCGAACTGTTCTCCGTCAAGGCGCACACCACCTCCATTTGGAGCCTGGCGCTTAGTCCCGATGGGCACAGCGTCATTACCGGTGCGGACGACGGATCTATGAAGCTCTGGAGCATTCCCAGGACGAACTCTTCGTCTTCGCTCGCGGCTATCCGCCGCTTCTTCGCGTTGCTAGCCCAACTCACCGATCGCAAGGATATTGAATTCCTGCGTGTGACCGAGAACTACCGCGTCCTCGTCAAAACCAGCGACACCCCGGATGGAGTTCCCTTAGAGGTGCTTAGCCAGGGCCTCACGTCTCTTTTCAGCTGGGTGGGCGTCCTATGCCAGCGCATGAAGGAAACGTCTCAACAGAGCGATTCCGATACTCTCCCCGTCGCCGGCCCCGCGCTCGTCCTCATTGACGAACTCGATGCCCACATGCATCCACGGTGGCAGCAGGTTCTCGTCCCTCGCCTAAAGGACATGTTTCCAAACGTGCAGTTTATCGTCTCCACCCACTCTCCTCTCATCGTTGGCGGCCTCGATTACTCGGAGGTTGAACGCTTCTACATTACCGACGGCAAGATCCAGAAGGCCGACTTCGATCCTGATATGACTCTCGGCCGCACCGACCAGGTTCTCACTGGTGAGCTTTTCTCGCTGCCTTCGACACTAGACGTCACAACCCAAAAACTTATGGAGGAATATAAGCAGCTGCTTGGTAATTCGAAGCGCGACAAGGATCAAGAAAAGAAGTTTTTTAAACTCCAGAGCCAGGTCGAGGCGCGTATCCCCCCCACCGCCTCCAGGCTGATCGAACGGAGGGCCACTCAACTCCTCGACGTACTCCTCGAGGCCGACACGTCAGGACTCGAGCCTGAGCAGCGTAAGCGCATGTTGGAATCCATGGGATCGTTACTGAAGGCAATTCAAAAGGAGGTGGGTGATGATCAGAATCAGCTTTGATCCGGCCACCCTGACGGAGCAGGAACTCGGGTGGTGGTCCGAATGGAGTGCACGCGCGCAGAAAGCGACCAACAAACTAATCGAGGCCTTTGAAACCTGGGTTGCTGGCCCGAAGGCAGAACAGATTAAACCCAACTGGAACCCCCAGATATGGACGGAACTGAGGACCTGGTTTCTGCAGAATCGCTTTTATAACAAGTGCGCATACTGCGAGTGCGATATTTCTGGTTTTTATGGGGATGCTGAACACTATCGGCCGAAAGGCTCCGTAAAGTTCAAAGCTGCAAATCAGGATTTGAGTGTCGCCACATGGGAGATCCCGGCAGAAATGTCTAAAACGCAATGGGCGCATCCCGGATACTTCTGGCTGGCGTATGACTGGCGCAATCTCGTCCCGGCTTGCGCCTTCTGTAACTCTGGGCAAGGGAAGAATGAGCGGTTTGACGTCGGGGAGAGGCATCTGGTTCTGGTTGCGTTGTCCCAGGCAAGATTCGATGCATTTCCAGACAGAATCAAGCCGCTGGCGAGCCGGAACTTTCCAGGCTTTTACTATCTAGCACCGCAAACCCTCGATGAGCTGGAACGTCCTCTTTTGCTCAATCCGCTCAACTCGTCCGAACAATTGAATCCCCAAAATCACCTGGTCTTTGGCACGAAAGGCAGTATCCAGGCCCGCGACGGAAGCCCCTACGGTAAGAACTCCATCGACGTCCTCAACCTCGACAGGGATGACTTAAATCGCCGCCGTCAGAAGGCTCAGGAGATATTCCGGAGAGACTGCCTGTTTGCTTTGCTCAAGAACGATTCTGATGCGGAGGACGGCGGACAAGCTTACAAGGAACTCCTCGACCAATATAAGCGGGGGGAATTAGTGTTCTCCGCAGCCGCCCTTGCTTCTCTTGGTAGGGTATTTCCGAGCCACCTACAGTAGGAGCCGTGCGTCATAATGTTGAGCTTGACTGCGACGATAGCGTTCATCGGTACGTCTGAAGTCATTGGTCATAAGAAGTAAGATTGTCGACCATGCGAACTGACGCAAGCCCTACACGTTCTGCGCAGTCGAACTCAGGGGTCGCGCTACGTCTCAGCGCTCCGCCTTGAGTCTATTTCGCAGTGGGTGCTTGTGCCGCTATGACCTTCTGCGTGTAAACATCAATTTTTACTGTGACCGGCTTCCTCTTGAAGTAGAACTCAAGATTCTGCGTCATTGCCTGAGTCGTAACTCCAGCTCTGCGAAGATGACGAAGGATCGCAGTTGTCCCGTCTTTTGACGCTGTGAACGGAATTCGAACTCCATTGAAACTGACATAGTCAATGTCGGCTAACCCTTCGCCGGTTACCGTGGCGGTGTCATCGTTTTTCAGCACAGTTGCCGTGACGATGGGGGTTTCTGTCACTTCTGGAAGTTTGGTGTCTGGAATCGTGATGGCCTCGGGGCCCTCTCCTCCGCGTGTCACGACGAGGAATTTGAACTGAGCAAGTTGGTCTTTGGACAGGGACAAAACCTTGAGGCTCTCGGGCGTGTCTGATTCTGGTGTTCCAATGGCAATGCTTCTCAGCGGAACGTTGGGCTCGATAGCTTCGATTTTATCCAATCGATTTCCGTACAATATGAAATCAGCACCATCCTTTCTCTGGCCCACCACAACCAGCTTATCCGGCTGACTTAGGGGGGATAAAACATCTGGATAGAGCGAAAAACGGTGGACAAATCCTGCTTCTTGAGTCAAGAGCGGACCCACTGCAACGAACGGCGACGACGTCAGGACCGAAGTCGGAATTGTCACGCCCACAGTGTAGAGCCAGTCAACCTTAGTATTGCGTTTATCATCCGTGCACACGACGGAAGGCGCCAACGTGGGATCATGATCAACGGGTGCATTCGACAACCCGTAGACCTTCCCCGCGATCAACAGGAGCATAGGTTCAATCCCCTGTTCGACAGCCGTCGCGGGCGCGTTCTCTTTTGGAGCCTGGCAGTAGGATATCGAGACATGACTGTAGGTCGCGTCCAGGGTACTAATCTTAATGGCCGATCCGGTAGGCTTCGTCCGATATAACGCGTACGGTATTGCTAGAGCCGTTTGCTCTCCATTCCGTGAGACTAGATAGGCTTGTTTCGTCATCAGATCGGAAGCCGAAGCCTGGAATCGTAATGCGTTCGGCTCCCTAATAAGCCCTGATGGGGGGTCGACCAGCAAGGTATTTCCGATTCGAACATACGTCCCGCTGAAATAGCTTCCTTCTAGTCGCACTTCGACCTGTCCAGTACCCAAATCTTCTACGCTGCTGATAGCGGGCCTAATATCTTGCAGACGATATTGTGTGATCGGAAATCTTAAAATACCGTCAGTGCTATGTTTTAGGGTTTCGCCTATCAATCCCGTCTTTTGGTCGAAGTGTCGCCATTTTGTACGGATTGTGAAAATGCCAAGGGTTGGGATCGACGCCGACGTTGGAAAGGCGATCTGAGCGAAAAATTTTCGCCTATTTAAGCTTACTGTTGGCTGACCCATCACCGGTCTTACAATCCAGCGAATACCCAAGCAAGACTGATCCGTTTGCCGCTGTTCAGCCGGGAGGTTTGGGTCAGCTGCGCAGTAGACACTTTTATCTTTCTCCGATGGCGTGAAAATTTGCGCCAGAGTATCTATGTCTTGCACCAGAAAGTACTGGTTGTGTCCGAAAAAGAAGCTGCCGGATGCTCCCAGGAACTGCGTTGCTATACCCGCCCCAATGCTCGTTGAGCCGCTTTTCACCGAGGCCACATTGAAGGTCTCTTCGCTGGGAAGTATCGCCGTTGCTGCCGGAGGAACACCCTCTGCCAGGTGTTCGCAGGGTGCAACGAAAACCTCAATAATCACGGCTGCATTTTTATCCTGTTTCGAGGGTGTCATCGTTGCATCGAAGCCCACCGTGGCCCGGGGTCTGGTATCAATCTTGATTGAATAATCGCCAGGATCGTAATAACGTATAAGTCGATCCGAAAGGGCGCCTTCCTCTTCGAGGAGTTCTGTGTTTAGTCGAGATGCAAGTTGCATCTGCTCGGAGAATACTGCAGATGACTGGACTGAGAAGCCGCTCGTTACTGCGGTTGGAGTAGGTGACGGAGTCAAAGTGGGTACCGTCACACTCGGCTGAGTGGTGACAGTCGAGAGCGTTGCTGGGTTCGATGTTGTTTGG
>Ga0302307_10002510_pt1 | contig 11142 bp, 8 predicted proteins | sample III_Palsa_E3_2_FD_200530 | JGI IMG/M metagenome (GOLD analysis project Ga0302307, IMG submission 200530) | Peat permafrost microbial communities from Stordalen Mire near Abisko, Sweden - III_Palsa_E3_2 | ecosystem: Environmental > Terrestrial > Soil > Palsa > Peat permafrost | place: Sweden... | reverse complement strand
CCGCAGACGGCGGGCTGGGCGGTGGCGTTGCCGCGATACTATCCGAGCTGGCCACGCTGCTCGAACGCCTGGTCGCTGCCGAGTCCTCGGGAGCGATCGACTTGCGTAGCCTGCCGATGAGTCCCATGGACCGGGCGGCCTTGCAGCGGGTGCTCGGTGAGGGCGAAGTGCAGGCCACAGTGAATGCCCAAGGCCTTTCAAGAGTGCGCGAAACCCGCGTTTCTGGCGTTTGGTGGGTGGAACACTTCGATCAGCAAGGTGACATGGTGGCCGAATTGATCGATGTAAGCCGCGTGCCGGCCATCTTGACCTGCGCAATGGACGAGATTGCCGCAAGCGCACGCGCTCTTCGTCAGCAACTCAGGGCGCCAGCGCCCAGCGAAGGGCAGCATGCCGCTCGCCAATGAACAGCTGACGGTCGGTGAGATGCTGCTGAGGCACGGAGTCAGTCGGCGCGGCTTTATTCAGTTCTGCACCGCCACCGCAACGGCCATGGCATTGCCACCGTGGATCGGAGCCGCAATGGCCGAGCAGTTGCGGCACGCGCAAAGACCCTCGGTGGTGTATTTGTCGTTCCAGGAATGTACCGGTTGTTTTGAATCGCTGACGCGTTCCTTCTCGCCGACCATCGAAAGCCTGATCTTCAATGTGATCTCCCTTGATTACGACGACACCTTGATGGCGGCTGCGGGCGATGATGCAGAGGCCGCGCTCGCCAAGGCCATGAAGGACAACTTCGGCAAGTATGTCCTGGTAATCGATGGGTCCGTACCCACGGGTGCGGGAGGGGCTTATTGCGCCTCCGGAGGCCGAAGCGCCGTCGATACGCTGCGCGAGGCCGCCAAGGGTGCGGCAGCGATAGTCTGCGTCGGCACCTGTTCCGCATTCGGCGGCATTCCCTTCGCAGACCCGAACCCAACGCAGGCGTGGCCGGTAACGGCCATCGTGGGCGACAAGCCCATCATCAATGTCTCGGGATGTCCGCCCATCCCGGAAGTCATCACCGGCACGTTGCTGCAATTCGTGAGCACCGGCCGAGTCCCCGATCTGGATGAGCACCTGCGCCCCAAGGCCTTTTTCGGCAACACCATTCACGATCGCTGCTATCGGCGACCGTTCTATGATGAGGGAAAATTCGCCAAGTCCTTTGACGATGAAGGCGCACGCAATGGCTGGTGTCTTTATGAACTCGGCTGCAAGGGGCCGACCACTCACAACGCCTGCGCGACGATCAAGTGGAATGGCGGCACCAGCTTCCCGATTGAGTCGGGACATGGGTGTCTCGGCTGTTCGGAGCCGGGATTCTGGGATAAGGGCAGCTTCTATGCCGCCCAATCCAGCGCCGAGTGGGGCAAAGCCGGCGTGGCTTCACCGCGGCGCGCGGTGGAGCTGGGCGCGGCAGCCGTGGCGGCTGGGGCGGTGCTCGGGGTGGCGTCCGCCGGCGTGAGTCGCTTGCGCCAACATCGCAGCGAGCAGGACGCTGCCGGGCATAACCGGAAGGAACTTTGATCCATGACTCTATTAGATGTTGCGCGCGGGCCCGCACTCAAGGTAGCGATCGCGGTGTTCTGCCTCGGGGTCACCTGGCGCATCCTCGCCTTCGTGCTTCTGCGCATCCGCCGCGACCTGAATCGGCCGCGGGATTCCGTATTCAAGTCCATCACCGGCGGATTACTGACGGTTGGTTCCAGATCATGGCCGCATCGAGAATTCATCGGACGGACCGGAGCGGGCGAGGCGCTCGGCTACAGCTATCATCTTGGATTGTTTGCCGTCGTATTGTTGTTCACGCCACACATCCTATTTCTCGGCAGTCTGTTCGGAATCACCTGGATGGGGTTGCCGAGCAGCCTGATCACTGTGATTTCCGTGCTGACCCTGACCTTGTTCATAGCGGTGTTGTTTCGGCGCGTGACCAATCCCGTGATGAAAATGCTGTCGAATTTCGACGATTACTTCAGTTGGTTCATCACCATGCTGGTGATGGTCACCGGCATTGCGGCGACCGCCCATATCGGCGCTTCGTATGAGACACTTCTCGGAATCCACATCTTGAGCGTCGACGGCTTGTTGGTGTGGTTCCCATTCGGCAAGCTGATGCATGCCTTCTACATTTTTCCGTCCCGCGCCTTGAACGGCGCCCTGCTCGCGCGCAAGGGAGCCACCTCATGAGCGATGCTCGCGTTGGCGGGGCCATGAGCGGCTTCGTTCAGGAAATCGGTGCGCTCAGTGCCTTTCGCCTCGAATCCTGCATCCACTGCGGCATTTGCGCGGATGCCTGTCATTTCTACATCGCGACGGAAGATCCGCAGTACACCCCCATTTGGAAGGTCGAGCCGTTCAAACAAGCCTATAAGCGCGAGGCGAGCGCGTTTGCGCCGCTGGTGCGCCTATTGGGGCTGAAGCGCGAGGTCACGACCGAGCAATTGGAGCAATGGCAGCACTTGTTGTTCGATAGCTGCAATCTGTGCGGCCGCTGCAGCCTGATTTGCCCCATGGGCATCGATGTGGCGGCGCTCATCGAGCAGGCCCGGCACGCAATGTTCGACGCCGGGCTGGCGCCGAAAGAGCTCTATGACAGGGCTGCGCACCAGCAGCTCACCGGTCAGCCGGAGGTGAGCGCCGAGCCCTACCGCGATCAACTGCTCGCGATAGGCGCGCGCTTCCATGTCGATATACCGCTCGATAAGCCTGAAGCGCAGATCATGTTATGCGTGCCGAGGACGGACATCGAACATTACCCGAGCGCCGTCGCTGCGCTGGCGCGTGTGATGCAGCACCTGGGTGTGTCCTGCACCTTTCGCAGCGATGGGCTGGTGGCTGAGAATTACGGTTACTATGCCGGCGGCAAGCAGTGGCAGCGGGAAATCAGCCTGCGCCTGATCGATCAGGCCATTGCATGCAAGGCGCAAATCCTGCTGGTTCCCGAATGCGGCCATGCGTACGCGGCACTGCGCTGGGAGGCCGCTGACCTCTACGGCAAGCCGCTGCCTTTTCGGGTCCTGCAGGTGACCGAATACCTGGCCGATGAGCTGCAGGCGGGGCGTCTCCGGCTGGGTAAAGCCGTCACTGGTGCCACCACGTTCCAAGATCCCTGTGAGTCAGCACGAAAAGGTGGCATCAGCGAAGCCCCGCGGACGCTGATGAAGGCTATGGGCGTCGATTTGCACGAAATGAAGAATCACGGCGGATTTAGCTTCTGCTGCGGCGGCGGAGGTGGTGTGCTCGACATCGAACGCGCCGCACCGCTGCGCTATCGGACCATGGAGAACAAGCTGCGCGAAATCGACGCCACGGGCGCGGACACCTTCCTTACCAGCTGCTCGGACTGCCGGCGTACCTTTGATGATGCCCAGGCTCACTTCACCTGGAATAAGACACCGCAAAGCTTGCTGGAACTTGTGGCCGCCAACCTGCTGAAGATCAGCCCACCGTGAGCGCTCAGACCATCGTCGTCGATCCGGTCACCCGGATCGAGGGACACCTGCGAATTGAGGCGCAATTCGACGGCTCGGTAATCACCCAAGCCTCGAGTTCCGGCACCATGGTGCGCGGCATCGAGATCATTCTGCAAGGCCGCGATCCGCGCGATGCATGGGTTTTTGCACAGCGAATATGCGGCGTGTGCACCCTGGTTCATGGCATTGCCTCCGTGCGGGCCGTCGAAGACGCCTTGAAATATACGATCCCCGTGAATGCTCAGTTGATACGCAATCTCATGATCGTGACGCAGTTCGTGCACGATCATGTGATGCATTTCTACCACCTGCACGCGCTTGATTGGGTTGATGTGGTGTCGGCATTGAAGGCGGACCCGAAGGCAACCTCGGCGCTCGCGCAATCGATCTCGACATACGCGCGATCATCCCCGGGCTACTTCGCAGACGTACAGTCGCGCGTCAAGGCGCTGGTGGAGTCAGGGCAGCTGGGCATTTTTGCCAACGCCTACTGGGGCAGCTCGCTGTACAAGTTGCCGCCGGAAGCAAACCTTCTGGCCGTGGCGCATTATCTCGATGCGTTGGCGTGGCAGCGTCAAATCATTCAATTGCAAACCATCTTCGGGGGCAAGAATCCACACCCCAATGTGTTGGTGGGAGGCGCCCCATCCGCGATCAGCGTCCACGCTGGAGCGGGAACCGGATCGACCGCGGTCAATGTGGTCGGGTTGCAAAAGGTCGCGCAACTGATCGCGCAAATGCGCGACTTTGTGGACCAAGTGTATGTACCGGATGTGCTCGCGATCGCCTCCTTTTACAAGGACTGGTTCAAGACCGGATGCGGAGAAGGCATCGGTAACTTTCTGACCTACGGTGATTTTCCCTCCATGGGCAGTCAGGATCCCAAGACCTTCCTAGTGCCGCGCGGCGCGATTCTGGGGCGAGATCTTTCCCACATTCAAGAGGTCGATCTCAGCGCGGATGAGGGAATCCAGGAATTCGTGGCCCATTCCTGGTACGACTACCGCGACGGCAAGCGAACCGGCTTGCATCCCTACAAAGGCGAGACCCAATTAAACTACTCGGGTCCGCCACCGCCCTACCAGCACCTGGATACGTCGGCCAGCTATTCGTGGCTGAAGTCCCCGCGCTGGAAAGGCCATGCGATGGAGACGGGTCCGTTGGCGCGCGTTCTGATGCTGTACGCCAGCGGCCACGAGCCGACCAAGGAGCTCGCGAATAAAGCACTCGCGCAACTGGGCTTGCCGCTCGAGGCCCTATTTTCCACCATGGGTCGGACTGCAGCGCGCGCACTCGAATGCAAAATTCTGGCCGACTCCATGCCGCAGTGGTACGACACTCTGATGGCGAACATTAAAAGTGGCGATGTGCGCACCTTTAACGAAACCCTTTGGGATCCCTCAACCTGGCCGCGGCATGCGCAAGGAGTGGGATTTCTGGAAGCGCCCAGAGGTTCCTTGGCCCATTGGATCGTCATCGACGATGGCAAAATTACCAACTATCAGGCGGTGGTGCCGACCACGTGGAATGCTGGTCCGCGCGACGCGGCAGGCACCGAAGGTCCGTACGAGGCGGCGCTCAAAGGCCAAAGCATACAAGATCCGAAACAGCCGCTCGAGATTCTGCGCACGATCCATAGCTTCGATCCCTGCCTCGCCTGTGCCGTGCATGTCGTCGATCCGGACGGCGAGGAGCTGATTCGGATCCGCATCCAATAAACCCATATCCGTGTTCGGAATATCCCGCTCGACGACCGATCTATTGCTGCTGCATGCGCCGAGTGTTTACGATTTCCGGGAGCGGGCAATCCTATACGGCCCGGTGAGCGACATGGTGCCCTCTTCCACCGTGTTCGAGATGTATCCCTTGGGCTTCCTCACCATCGCGAGCTACCTGCACGCCCGCGGCATGCGCGTACGCATCGTCAATCTCGCACTGCGCATGATGAACAGCCGGCGCTTCGACGTGCCGCGCTTTCTCGCACGCCAACAGCCGAAGGCCATCGGAATCGACCTGCATTGGATGCCCCATGCCCACGGCGCCTTGGAAGTGGCGCGGATCGTCAAGGAGCTGCACCCGGACGTGCCAATCATCATGGGCGGCCTGTCATCGACCTACTTTCATCGGGAATTGATCGCCTACCCGCAAGTCGACTATGTGCTGCGCGGCGATAGCACCGAACCACCGCTGCATCGGCTGCTCATTGCCCTAAGGGAGGGCAAGCCGGTCGACAAGATTGCCAATCTTACCTGGAAGGATGCCGCTGGCATTCACGTCAATCCCTTGCTATTCGTCCCGACGAGTTTGGATTACGTCGACCTGCGGCCGGATCTGATGGTCGAGATGGTGATGCGCTACCGCGATCTGGAAAGCACTTTGCCCTTCAACGGCTGGTGGAATAATCCGATCACGACCGTCTTTACCGTCAAGGGCTGCGCGTTCGAGTGCGTCACCTGCGGAAGCTCGCACACCAGCTGCACTCATCTGACCAAACGGCAAAAGCCGGTGTATCGCAGCCCTGCGAGCTTGGTCGCCAACATGCGGGATATTTGCCGCTTGGCGCATGGTCCCATCGTGCTGGTGGGCGACCTGCTGATGGCGGGGCCCGAACACGCGGCAGAGGTGCTCGAGCGCCTGCGCGAGGCGGATCTGCCAAACACGATTGTGTTCGAATTCTTTGCGCTGCCACCCGCCGCGTTCTTGCAGGACATCGACCGGTGCGTGCGCCACTGGAGCATGGAATTCAGTCCCGAAAGCCATGAGCAATCGGTGCGCGACGCCCAAGAGGGCGAGTCCGGCTACACCACCGAGGACATGGAGGCGATCATCAAGGAAGCGGTGCGCCTGCGCTGCTCGCGCATCGATATTTTCTTCATGATCGGCCTGCCCGCGCAGACCACAGCATCGGTGCGCGACACCGTCGAATACTGCGGGCGCTTATTTCAGTTGGGAGACAAGCGGCTGTCCTGCTTCATTTCCCCGATGGGCCCCTTCATCGATCCCGGCAGCCGCGGCTTCGAGGAGCCCGAGCGATTCGGCTACCGCCTGTTCGCCCGCACTCTCGAGGAACATCGGCAGCTGTTGATACAACCGACCTGGGAGTACATTCTCAACTACGAAACAAAGTGGATGACCCGCCGCGAGCTCGTTGATGCGACTTACGATGCTGCCGAGCGCCTGAACGAATTGAAGGTAGAGTACGGGCGCCTGTCGAAGCGGCGCGGCCGAGGGGTGGCAAGAGGCATCGCTGCGGCACGGGCGCTGCGGTCCCGGCTCGACGCCGGCATGGCGCAAGGCGACAAAGGCGCCGCCGCTGAAGCTTTGAAGGGTGAAATATCTCGCTTCAGCATATCGACGGTGTGCGACAAGCGCGAGTTGTTCTGGCCGCGCCGCGTTTTTAACTTTCGGATTTCCGAGATCGTGCGCATTCTCGCCCGGTATTTCAGCGGTCGGTCCGCCCGATTGCAACGCGCGGCTCAGCCGCCCTGAGGCAGCGTGTGCGCCACCCCCCGGTGGCAATCGATGCACGTCATTCCATCCTTGGCCAGCGACTGATGCGCGCTCGCCGCGGCGGCGGGCTGCTTCGCGAACGCCATGGCCGCGGGAGTATGGCAACTGCGGCATTCGGCTGAATCGTTCGCTTTCAGCTCCTTCCAGATGCTCTGCGCAAGCTCAAGCCGATGCGCTTCAAACTTCGCCGGCGTGTTCAGCTCTCCCCGCATATGGCCCCACACTTCGGCGTAGGCCTGAATGTGCCGCCACAACCCCGGCAGGAACTGCGGCGGTACATGGCAGTTGCCACAGCTCGCCTGGATGCCGAATTCGTTTGAGTAATGCACGCTGCGCGTGAGTTCTTGAAACGGAGTGTTCATCTCATGGCAGGAGGTGCAAAACTTATCGGATTCCGCAAGCTTGAGTCCACCGATAAAGCTTCCCGTGAACGCTATGCCGACCATGAAAGCGAGAAGTCCTCCGATCGGTATGCCGAGCAAGAACCAGCGCTGTGGTCGTCGCCACAGCCACGCACCCAAGCCACGGTCAGCCGATGGTGGTGAATTCACGTCGTGCCTCGCGCTGCAGTCATGCTAGATCCTACCCATCTCACGTTACGACACTCTGTGCGCTGGCGTACAGACTCGGCAAACACTGCGCGTTAGGTTGAGCCTGAGCACGCGCGCGATGCATCCGCGCGATGCCATGTGTAGCGGCGCCACTTGTTCGGATCGTCGAGGGAGAGAAGTCCTTGCCGCGCGCGAATGGGATTCGCCACTTGAGCCTTCCCTGCCCGGGAGCGGCGGCATTCGGCATCGGATTACTCTGCTTGCTGATCGCCGCGTGCAGTGGGACCACGGGATCAGCAGGTTCCCCGGGCGCCACCGGTGCAACGGGCCCTACAAGCACCGGCTCGGCGCTCAATGTCAGCACGGCGACCCAGATCACCGGCCTCATCACCAGCGTCACGATCAACGGTCAGCCGGTGGTGCAGTTCCAGCTCACTGACCAGAACGGTGCATTGCTGCAAGGACTGCCGGCGGCCGACTTGAGCTTCGCGATCGCGCAACTCGTTGCGGGCCAAAATGGCACATCCAGCCAATGGAATTCCTACATTTACAGCAGCGTCACTCCGTCAGGCTGCCCGGCCGGCGTGGCGACTTGCGATACTGCGCCCAAGGTGCAAGCGGGTGTGGAAAGTGCAACCAGCGGCACGCTCGTCGATAACGGCGACGGTACCTATCAATACACGTTCAAGACCAATGTCACGACGGTGCCGAATGTCGTCTATGACGCGAGCTTGACTCATCGAGTCGGCTTTGAAATTCGTGGCCTTGCGCAGGCGAACAATGCCCCCTACACCTTCCAGCCCTCGACGGGCGCCACGACTGGGATCTTCAGCCGGGAAATTGTCGAGACGGCGACCTGCGATAACTGCCATACCTCATTGACGGCGCACGGCGGCGCGCGCGTCGACGTGCAGTACTGCGTCATGTGCCACAACCCCGGCACCACTGACCCGTACAGTGGCAACACGCTGGATATGAAAGTAATGGTGCACAAAATCCACAGCGGCAACACGTTGCCGAGCATCCAGACAGTTAACGGGCCGAACACCGCGCCAACTCTCGGCATTGGCTACTGGATCGTCGGCTACATGGAGTCGTTGAACAACTTCAATACCCTGCTGTATCCGCAAGACACGCGCAATTGCACCACCTGCCATGCACAGAACATCCCGGCGGCGACTCAGGCGGCAAACTACTCCACCGTGCCTACGGCAGAGGCCTGCGGCGCCTGCCATGACACGGTGAACTTTGCCACCGGCGCGAACCACAGCTCGGCGAACCTCATTGCGAACGACTCGCAGTGCGCAACCTGCCATGGGTCGACCTCGACGCTCGACAACGGCCAGTTACAGGTGGTGGCGGCACACATCATTCCCGAAGTCGTGGCGGCGACCAAGTTCCTGTACCTCGTCAATAGCGTGACCTTCAAGACCACCGCCGGCAGCATCTACCCGGTCGTGAATTTCTCGGTTGTCGATCCGACCAACGGCAATGCGCCGTACAACATCCTGACAGCGGCGGCGTTTGCCGGTATCGATCCGGGTACCGGCGTCCCGGTCTGTGCGGACGATACCGCACGGCTGGCGATCGACATCGCTTGGGAAACGAGCGACTACACCAATTGGGGCAGCGGCGTCACGCCTGCCGCGTGGGGACAGCCAATATCACTCAATCCGCTCGCCGGCTGCGGCACCTCGACACCTGCGCCCGGACTGACCGGACCCAATGCAGCGGGCGCATTCACCATGACATCGCCGACTCCGCTGCCGAATCCGCCGGCCGCCGACTGCCCCCCGGTCGGTGGCCCGGCTTGTGCCGCCATCGCCAACGTCGGTGTGGTGATCGAAGGGCACCCCGGTATCGTCACCACCGGTCCGGGTGCGACGGCGATCCCGGTGACCAGCGCCGTGGGCTATGCAAATCTCGCGGGCGCGGTGCCCGTCGCGCGGCGCGTGGTGGTGGACATCGCCAAATGCGATGTGTGCCACAGCCTGCTTGCGCTTCACGGCACCAACCGAAACAACAACACTCAGGTCTGTGTTGCATGCCATAACCCGGCATCCACGGATGTGAGCGAACGGCAAACGCTGACGGCTCCGGGAATCGATGGCCTGTGGGAGCAGACGATCGACTTCAAACACATGATTCACGCCATCCACGATGGCAGCGCTCTCGGCGCAGCGGGCACACCCTTTGTTATCTACGGCTATGGCGGCTCGGTGAATAACTTCACCGATGTGGTTTATCCAGGCCAGATCAACCGCTGCGATGCCTGTCATGTGTCCACCAGTTACTATCCGGTGAACGACGCCGCCGTGCAGGCGACGACATTCGTCACCAGCCTGTCCAAGCAACCCAATCCTCCGACCACTGTCGGTCATCCGATCTCAACCTCGGCCAATATGTCCGTGTGCTCCGCCTGTCATGCGGATCCTGTCAGCGCTGCGCACATGCAACAGAATGGCGGTTCCACGATTGTCACCAAGGATGCGGAAGGCCGGACGATTCTCAGTCCAATCCCAGCGGACACTGAGACGTGCAGTGTCTGTCACGCTGCGGGGGGCATCGCGGATGTGAGGGTCGTGCACAACATTCCTGCCACGGCGAATTAAGTGCGGCGGTTTGCGCGTGCTTGCGTAGCCGCCGCATGGGTGCTGGCGTCGAGCGCGAACTTAAGCGCGTTCTCAGCCGATGCCCCGGTAGTGGCGCCGGCGACCACGCCTCCACCCGCCGGCCCGGCGCATACCGATTCCGCCTTCAGTGCGCACGGAGCGGACACCTGCCTCGGCTGTCATAACAATGCGGGGGTCACCGGCCTGTTCCATACCCGACATGCGCAGCCGAATGACCCGCGCGGGCCATTCGGCACCGGCGGCCTTCAGTGCGAGGCCTGTCATGGACCGGGCGGCGCGCATGTGAAGGCGGGCGGCGGCCCATTGGCGGGCATGATTGATTTTGGTCCGAAAGCAGCCGCTCCCGCCGTCAAGCAAAATGCGCAGTGCCTCGCCTGCGCGAGCTGCCACACGCTGCACTTGCCCGCGGATCCGGTACAGGTGGCGTCAACTCAGGTCGAGGTCTGCACCACCTGCCATCAAGCGCAGCATACGGACCTGTTCAAGCCCTCGCACCATCCGCTACGCGAAGGGAAAATGGCCTGCACCTCCTGCCATTCAGCGCACGGATCGAGCGCGCCGGCGCAGCTGGTGAGGAACACCGTCAATGAAACCTGCACAGCCTGTCACAGCGAATTCCGCGGGCCGTTCCTGTGGGAGCATCAGCCGGTCGCAGAGGACTGCAGCAACTGTCACGATGCGCACGGTTCCGCGCAGCCGGCGCTGCTCAAGATGCGGCCGCCCTTTCTCTGCCAGACGTGCCACGAGGGTGTGGGTCACCCCTCGATCGTCAACACACCACAGGGATTGCCCGGAGGCGCAACCCCCAGCGCGTTGCTGCTGGCAGGCGGCTGTGTGAATTGTCATTCGCAGATTCATGGCTCGAATCATCCTTCGGGCAGCGCGTTCATGCGGTAGTTGCACAAAGTGAACCTCATCCTTCAATCCCGCTGCCTATCGCTGATGATTGCGGTTCCTTTTGGCTTGCTTGCCTGGAACGCGTCGGCGGAC
>Ga0302307_10002507_pt1 | contig 11169 bp, 8 predicted proteins | sample III_Palsa_E3_2_FD_200530 | JGI IMG/M metagenome (GOLD analysis project Ga0302307, IMG submission 200530) | Peat permafrost microbial communities from Stordalen Mire near Abisko, Sweden - III_Palsa_E3_2 | ecosystem: Environmental > Terrestrial > Soil > Palsa > Peat permafrost | place: Sweden... | reverse complement strand
AAAATGTTATACTAATCATCGTCATTTAGAAAACAGTGATTATTTAAATTCAGGCCAAAGGGGAGATTTTGAAAAATGTTTTCATAATAAATTAGATGTTAACTCTTCAAAAGATTTAGCTTTATTGCAAGCTTCATTAATTAACTTAATCGAATATCTTTATCAATATCATAATCAAGTCCAAGATCTTCAAGAGGCTCAAGCCAGACCAATCAGTGAACAACAAGGAGTAATATTACTAATTGATGAATATGATGCGCCAATTTTAGCGGCATATGAAAACAAATATTATGACAATATGATTGAATTTATGCGTGAATTTGTTGGTAGTGCTATCAAGGATAACCCTTACCTTTTCAAAGGTGTTTTAACAGGTATTCTAAGAGTGTCTCAGGCTAGTTTATTTTCTGGCGCTAATAACATTAAAGCATACAGTGTTCTTTCAAACACATATAGCAGGCATTTTGGTTTTACGCTCGAGGAGGTAAAAGCACTACTCAAACAGGCGCAATATGATTCTTATTTTAATCAAGTGCAGGCTTGGTACAATGGTTATCAATTCGGCGATTTAACGATTTGCAATCCATGGTCTATCGTCAATTATTTAAGCGATATTGTGAGCAAAAATAAAAAACCCGAGTTTTTTGATAGTTATTGGGTTAACACGTCGTCTAATATCATGATTAAAACGGCATTAATGAATGCTCCCATCGACGTTAAACAAAAGTTTGTCAACTTGCTTCAAAATCATGCCGTTGAATGTATTATAGATGAGCATAGCGTCTTTGACGATATTCAAAAGGAAACACCAGCACTTTGGGGACTTTTAGTGTTTAGTGGTTATTTGACCGTAGTCAGACGATTACTCACAACAAACTCTTCTAATTTATTTAGCTGTGAATTAAAATTACCTAATCAAGAAGTAATGGGGCTATTTGACCAATTAACCCAACAAAGCTTGAAAACAGTTTGCGAAGGTGATAACGGTTACCAGGAGTTTATAAAAAGTTTAATTGAAGGTGACGTTAAATTATTCACTCATGTCATAAAACGTTATCTTAAAGAGTCTGCTAGCTATTATGAGTTTAATAAAAATTCTGATGAAGTGGTTTATCACGCTTTTGTTCTAGGAATGGTAGTTGGCCTGCGTGATCGTTATACTATTTTATCAAACCGTGAAAGTGGTGATGGTCGTTATGATGTAGCCTTTTATCCTAAGGTTAAGACTAATACAAGCAGGGGAATCATTTTAGAGTTTAAAGCTACTTCAAATCGTGGAGAACTACAACAAGAAGCTAATAACGCTCTCCAACAAATACAACGCCGTCAATACCATACTGAGATGCAATCAATTGAGCATATAAAGCAAGTTCTGATGATGGGAATAGCATTTTGTGGAAAAGAAGTAACAATAGTATCAAAATTGATCACTTTATCACAAAAAGAAGGGATTAGTACCAGTTTAACCCCATTATTGTTTGACTATGTTCAAAAGATGCAAAGCGAAAGTAGCTCTTCCATTTCGGTTACTCATACTTCTCAAGAAGATAGTAAGCGAAAATTTACTGAAGAACAAGCTATTAGAAAAAAAGCTAAACTATCAGATAATGAAATGATAGAATTTGATATTCATCGCACAAAAGGCGACGGAAATTGTGGCTTCTATGCTTTACCTATTCCTAACGATCGCCAGGGTGCATGTGATTTACTGTTAGCTCAACAAAATGACCGCCACATCCGTGAATTAGTTGCACCTGAAATACGAGCAATTATAATTGAAGGAAATGAGCTGGAAATTTTTCCTACACATCAATATTACATGCAATGGCGTGAGCAGTATATTAACCTTCAAACTGAAATCGATGATACAGTGAGAAAAGCAAATAATTTCATTCAAGATAATCCAAATAAACCGAAAATCGGTAATTTAAATAATTTAATTGCTTTCTTTAAGGATCCAAGAAATTTGACTGTACTCACCACTAACTCTTATAAAAAATTTCAAACTGATTTAGAGCAACTTCTTATAAAACTAGAGCAGCATGAAAAAGATTTAGACACTAAATTAGTACGTGCTACTAGCTATTTTACTGATTTTATTAAATATTATGTGGGCGGTAAAGGATTGCTTAGCTTTGCACGTGACAAAGATATCCCACAAACTTCAAGTTTAGACGCCATTGCTGAAATTCAGCAATGGCGAGTGCATATATGGCAGGCAGATGATCAGGAAGAGGAATTAAAATTAGTCTATAGCTGTGGACCTGAAGGGGGTCAACCACAACATCTTTACCATTGGGGAGGGCTTGACTCTCATTTTGAATTAATGAGCAGTGCAAACACCCATACTATCAACAGCCAACCGTCTTCACCAGGATTTAGTTAATCAAAGCAAGCTTCTGTACGATCCGGCTCTCTGCCAATTCTGTAGATCCATAAAAGGAAGTAATATCATATAGTTATGAAGAAGCTATGCGCATCACATTTTGAGCAAAAGTCCTGGGTTGCAGTGTCTGAATACGGCTATTTTTTAAATCTGTGTCTTAAAAGCAAGCGTCTATTTATGCCAGATGCGCAGCAAGTCCGCAGCACAACTAAACAGGTACTGTTTTGCAGCCCTTGCGCCACAAGGCTTTTGTGATCTATAGAATTGGCAGAGAGCCTACTGTTTTCTCAATATTGTAATTTGTCACGTTTTTAGTTATAATTCGTGACAAGAGGTGCAATATGAAAGCAGCGACTCACATAAAAGAATATATTTCTCAGCTACCCGCAGGACAACCTTTCTCATCAAGTACCCTAAGGCAATTTGCCTCGACGGACAATATCCGTCAAATACTGAATCGCTTAGTTAAGGCAGGGAAAATCAAAAGGGTAGGTCGAGGTATTTTTGCCAAACCCGAGCAAGTACCTGCAATAGGTGAGGTGCTTCCTTCAGTGATTGAAATAGCACAAACCCTCGCTAAATCAACAGGCGAAATAATCGCCGTTCATGGTGCTGAAGCCGCAAGGCAATTGCAACTTAGCACACAAGTACCGGTACGCTTGATTTTTTATACAAGTGGCAACACGAGAACATTGAAACTCGCTAACCGGCCGGTTAGATTAAAACACGTTGCGCCAAGTCGCTTGGTAGCCTGTGGAACAACAGCGGGTTTAGTGATCTCTGCACTAGAGTATTTAGGACGTGATAATGTAACGCTGGAAACCATAACAAAAATTAAACATCATATTACAGCAGAAGAGTTTAAGACTGTATTGCGTCTTGTTGAGCACATGCCAACTTGGTTGTCTGATATATTTTATCGATATCAACAAGGATTTACTAATGAGTAATAGTTTTTTTAGCTTATCGCCAAAGCAGCAATTAGGATTGATTAAGCAAGCAGGTGAACAATTGGATATGACCGATGTTATCATTGAAAAAGATTTGTGGCTTTGCTGGGTACTGGAAAAATTATTTGAATTACCAATACAAATGGCATTCAAAGGTGGCACATCCTTATCAAAAGCATTTAGTTTAATTAAACGTTTTTCAGAAGATTGCGACATAACAATTGATTACCGAAACTTCAAGCCCACATTAAATTTAAAAGATATCAGCCGGGCACAAATAAAAAAAATAGGTGGGCAGTTGAAAGTCCAACTAAAAAATTATGTGTCGCAAATTATATTACCTTACCTACAGTCTCAGGTGATAAAGAGCTTTCCAGATAAATTATGTGATATCACATTAAGCGAAGATGGTGAGCAACTGCGATTTTATTATCCGAGCTTAGTCAATAGTTCTCTTGGCTATTTGCGAGATCATATTTTGATAGAGTTTGGTGTTAGGAATAGTACAGAGCCTTGTGAAAAACAAGCTATTTGTTCTTACTTAGCAAAGGTTGTTGATAAGAACATACGATTACCATATGCCATGGTTAATACATTATCTCCTATCCGTACTTTTTGGGAAAAAGCAACCTTGATGCATGTGGAGTGTCATCGTGATCGTTTGGCTAAAACCCCTGAACGATTATCACGACATTGGTATGATTTATTTATGTTAAATAATTCATGGGTTGGGCAGCGAGCTTTATCTAGCGTAGATATTTTAATGAGCGTTGTTGAGCATAAAAAAGCATTTTTTAATGCCAACTACACAAATTACGACGATTGTATTAATGGTAAGTTTCGTTTAATTCCCTCTATAAAAGGACAAAAAAGCTTGTCATCGGATTTTTTACAAATGATTGATGCAGGCATGTTTTATGATGCTCCAATCAATTTTAATACTATCATCAAGTCATTAAAAACAATAGAAGAAGCTATCAACAATATGGAAAAATTATCAAAATAATAGGCATTTCAAAGATTAAAGCATTTTGTTATATAAGTCTAATGAGGAATAGTAACTTGTCGAGTAGCTGCTCCTCAGCAATGGTGAGCAGCTACTCGACAGATTGTTTATTGAATCCCAACGACTAGCCTGACCCTCATTTTTTTAATTATAAGGTGGATAAGTTCGCATACTTGTAGGCTCTCTAAGCTATTTTTTCCGATAAATTTAGTAAGCTTTTCAACAAAGCTTCTTCGCCTTCTTTCTTTAAAGAGAGAATGCCAATACAATGCACAACATCGAAAGCAGTGATAGCCCTATTAATAACATGAAAGTTCCTTCCAGTTTTTTACTTTACCAGAACAGCAGCATACTCTAGTCATTATAGGGAAGAATGACCGCGCCCTTAATTTCAGAAAAGGCTTACAGAAAAATAGGTGATTGGCTCCCCTTTTTATCAAAGAGACTCCAGCAGTCGAAAATAATAAATGGCAAGCAATCAGCTCGCCTATTAGCAATAAGATTAACGCTTCCTCGTTCATAACCTTTGTTGGCTCTATAAGATCTTTTAAAGCCCATCAGTAATGACTAGTCATTAAACGAGAGCAACCTGAAAACGCCACATCAGCTAATGCTTCAGCTTTAAAGAGCTGCTCATATAAAAGCTCTCTAGTCTGGCGGCTCTTCCAAAAGGCAACGGCAGAGATTAAATACGATTTAATCGACTAGCTAATAGATTTGAGCCTTTTTGGATCGATTCGGGGCCGAACTGCCTGGTAAGCCTAAATGTACATTACAAACAGCGCTTAATTAAGTTAGAAGAAGCAGGTTATATTCAACGAGTTGGCGGAGAATGAATGACTACGTGGCGCCTAGTATAAGTTTTCGCGCTGATTCGCGCTGTTATTAGGGTTGTAGATAAAAGAAGATTCTAACATACTGATTTTTAATATAATTTATACTAAGGAAACCATATGCCCGTAGGGATTGTGGCAGCACAGGCGGATAGAGTTGCATCATAAAAATTACTTAAAATTTGAAATATAATCGCTTGAGAAATAGCCACTTCATTATATTCTATAACTGCTGACTGTTAGTCATGCTAGGTTGCGAACTATATTAAAAGCGTTATAATTCACGCCGATTCACAACTGAAGTGCAACAGTAAGCGCCTCAAAAAAGTGTATTTAGGTATCTTTAATGTTGTACATACAGAAAAAGAGGATAAGATGGCTTGCTACTTCAATATCTTTGCATTAATTTCACCTTTTCAGCATGTTTAACTTGTTAGAAGCCCTAATTTCAAGATACCTTTTAAAGCTACTTAATGCACTTTTTTGAGTGCGCCTACTCCTTTCAATAGGTAAAAATAGTTAATGATAATTCTTGTACTCATCTGCGGATAATATGTCTACTGATCCGTTGGGGTGTGTGCATGACATCCAATAGGGACCTGCTAATTTCATAAAACGTTCATAATCAACTACCTCATTTCCCGTTGCAGAAATTAAATGCATTTTGTTTCGTACCATATCTTCCACAGTGGCCTTTACCTGCGAGGGATAACATTTAGCGTCATGAATGGCAAAGCTGTCTCCTAAATAAGAAACAATCCGGGTTAAAAAAATCTCGCCAGATTCATAGTAGGGAATGCTTCTGACAGTACTAACACTAGTATTGGTAAATAACTCTCTATATTTTGTTATTTTTGACGTACTTAAGACTTCTTGATATAAGCCCAAACGACTGCTTTTCATGGTGGTATAAAATGAACGAAGATGCTCATTTAAATCATTGGGTAGTTGAGATTGCTCTAATAAAAAAGTAGCAAAATCATCTAACAGCACTTCTTTTTTCTTCAGATTAAGTGGAAAATCGCAAAACATCCAACAGTGTACTAACCATTCGTTATCATATTCATGGCTAAGAAATAAAGGGGATAAGGCATCCCAACACCTGTTTAATGCAGGAAATTTATTTTCTTGAATACAACAAATACCGTAAAAAAGCAGATAATGCATCAATTGATAGAAAATACGATATCCTGGTGGTCCTTGAATATCTCTTGTTATTGACTCCATGAGTTGATAAAATTTTTTGAAATTACGACAATCATCTAATGATAAAGTATTAATATTAATTTCTTTAGGTAGAATGTTTTTCCAGCTCATGATATTACTCCCTTTTTTCAAGATTTTTATTCAGAATCCGGCCCAGAATAACCGCACGTACCCATGCGGGGCGAATTAACAACAGGGAGTATAACTTCATCCCCTTCACATTTTTTACAAAAAAATATCATAACAGACGAGGCAAATGATTACGAGTCACCAAACGAATATTTCCCTCTAATTTTCCTGGACGAACAGAGATAACTTTGCCTCTTAAATAGGTGGTGCTACCAAAGTCATACTCATAATCAAACTCTGTACCTACGTCAAGAAAGCGAGAGATTATTTTGCACATGTCGCCATCGCTTAAATAGCGGTCACATGAAGCCTAAACCTTTACACATCCAACTGTGCCAACGCTTAATTACAGTTAAATTTGAGGCCTGAGGCGCAAAGCCTCGCAAGTCAATTAATAAGATGCTTACGCACAGCCCTCATCAAACACGATACGCCGTCACCCCAACCGCTAATTGTTGCCCTAATACATTAAGCGCATGTTCAATTCTAGGAAGTTTTGAGCTGGTGTAATGAGGATCTACAAGACGACGTATTTCCTTTTCATCACAGCCTAATTTTTTAGCTAATGCGCTTTTTGTTAAATGTTGAGCCCTCATAGCTAAATAAAGCGCTGTTTTAGCAGAGATTGTTACATTTAACATAACCTCATATTGATTTTTTCTTCGTGGGCTTGCTTCAGGAATATCAAGTTGCATGACAATCCGATTAGCAATCGCTTCATCCAAACAATCTTGTGCCTGCTGTAAAGCATCTTCAACTGTTTCACCTTGGGTTATAGCTTCTGGAAAATCAGGAAATTGTACAACATACCCCCCCTTTTCTTGTAACAGAAGTTTTACCGGATAGTTAAAATACATCGCCATAATTCATTACTCCAATTCATTTTCTTTGATGCCCAGTTGTTTTAACATAGCGTAATAGGTTCCCGTTTTAAGTTCATCTTTCAGATTGCGGATTATCGTAAATTTTTCACCATAAAAAAGCGTCGAATGACTTCCTTTGCCGCGTCGCTCGTCTATTCTGACATCAATACCCTGCTTTTTAGCAAGTATTTTTAATTTTTTAACGAATTCAGATCCTTTCATCAACTCATTATCGGACAATATTATCCGATTGTCAATGCTCACTCACTTGAGTTTATCCCCTTGTGCCAACAACTGCACCTTTCCCCGAGTCAAAAACCAATTTCCATTTCTTAAAGCTAAGTACTATTAGGCACAAGGTAAATCCTTTACTGCGAGGGGTTAAGCAAACTGTCTGCCGCATTATCATCAAACAACTGCCCTTCCTCAATATATTCGCGCACTGTACTATCACTACGCCAGCCGCCCTGACGCTTAATCGATTCAAAGCTAGCACCTGCCCGTGCCGCCCCTGTGGCTAATCCCCGGCGCAAACTATGGCTGGAAAGTTCAGGCACAAAATCAAAGCCGCACGCTTTTCCTACTGTTTTTAGCATTGGATTCAGGCTAGTGACATATAAGGCGTGTGGGCGAAGCCTATCCCAGCGGTCAATACCGCGGAAAATAGGCCCTGCTTGAATCTCGGCTGCTTCAAGCCACTGTTTGAGCGCGGTAATGGGACACAAAGGGAGCCGTCCGTAAGGCAGTGCTTTGGTTTTCCCTTGACCTTCTTGATCAGTTTTAGAACGCGGTAGCTGAATAATTAAGCCTTCGGGCTCAAACTGACACTGCTCAACCGTAAGTACCACTAACTCGCTGCTCCGAAAAGCCCCAAAGTAACCCATCTGGATAAGGGCACTATCCCGCAGCGCTTTAAGGCCAGGCTGTTGACTGAGGTAAGTGACTAAGATGAGGATATGCTCAAGGCGCAAGGCTTTAGCTTTACGCTTGGGCGTACCATGGGTGCGTTGTATGCCTTTGAGCGTTTTGCGTACACCAGGAAGTGCTGTGGGATCGGTAAATCCTTGGTAGTGATGCCAATGGGATAAGGCGGTGAGATGTAGGGTGAGGGTACGTGGGTTGAGTCGGTTAGCTTGTGCTAACAAGTACTGTACTATCATCGTTTCATCGGCGGGTAATGCACCGCCCCAGGCTTGAAATTGGCGTACGGCACTTTGGTAGGCCCGGCGGGTATTGGGCGTGGTCGCTTGTTGCAAGTAATGTTGTTGGCTATTAACGGCAATTACGTTACGTAATGGTGGATTATCGAGGGTCACGAAGGATTTTTCAGAATTTGTCAAAATCAATACCTTTTGGGGTTTCATGCGGGAATAAAGGGAGTATAACCGGCTTTAAAAAGGTTAACAACTGATAATATCCCTTGTCAGTTGTTAGAAACAATAAAATAAATGTATTTTTGTATCAAACTATTACATAATATTACGGATTTCATATTGTCATTGTAAATTCGAGGGGCACAAAAATTATGGCTAGACCGGGGGTAACCTATCAGGAAGTAACGAAGGCGGCGATTACCCGTCGATTGAGGCGATTCGCCATGTGCTCGGGACAGGCAGCAATGGCACCATTAGCCGGCACCTTAAAGTGTGGCGCGAGCAACAAGATAACCGGCAGGAAGCCGAACAAGGCTTGCCCGAATCGTTACTGACAGCGGTCAAAGGACTCTATGAAGCCATTAAAGCCCAAGCTGATGATAAAATAATCGCCGTTGAGCAAGAAGCGCAATATAAAATAGCCACGCTTGAAAGCCAGCTAGCAGCTCTTGCTAAAAGCTACGAGGGCATGCTACAAGAGAAGATAGCTTTAGAAAAGCTGCTGGCCAGTGCAGAGGGAAATCAGCAGCAATTACAGGAAAAGTTGGATAAGCAAGGTCAAACTTTAGGCCAACAAGTGGCTGAAAATCAGCACTTGCAAGCGCGCTTCAATGATAAGCAGCAAGAGGTAGAGCGCTTATCCCAGCAAGTGCACCAAGCGCAAACCCATTTTGAACATTATAGCGAGGCGGTTCGGCAAGAGCGCGAAGCAGAGCGGCAACGCGTTGAAGCACAGCTTAATGCTAGCAATATGACGATTAAACAGGAAAAAGAGCTCAATGCGCGCTTGCAACAAACGGTGGCTGAACAAAGCAAAGAGCTTGTGCTAGTGCAAGCAGTAAGTCAGCAAAAACAGGATGAGCTGGATAGCTTACAAGAGTGTGTTGAACAAGTAACGCTAAGGTCACAACAGCAAAAAAACGATTACGAAAGGCTGCAGGCCAATTACCAGGTGTTGCAAGAAAGTTATAAGACTGTAGTGGATGAGTTAAAGCTCATGACGGCTAATTACCATAACATTGCAAGTAGAATCTGCTGGTGGCAAAGGGCGATTAGAGGTGATCCAAGCCGCTCTAAGAAAGGCGGAAGATGAAATAGTGGCGCTTAAAGACAGCAATTTGTTTTTAAATCATGAAAACGGATTGTTACAGGCTCAATTAAGAAAATGACCCGCGAGCTTTTAAAGCCTGGTCGTTTATTAAGTAAAGAGGCCCCATGCTGATGGCAGAGGTTTATCATCAGTTGGAATGCCGTTGCCATGTTTGCATGAGTGTGGGCGCATAGTGCATTATTATTAAGAATTATAAAAATACTAGCCGCAAAGGAGGGCATTTTAGATGAAGGGACAATATAATGGAGAGCAAGCAAATGCTTCCTCTAGCCAGCAGAAAGCTGAGTTAGTCGTTAACGATGATTATTGGTATGAAGAGCGAGATATTCAACAGTTACTTGAGTATCGGGTAGGAGCGCTTCAATTTCCTGAAGCAGAGGGGGAACCTATTTTTACCGCCCCTTGTTTAGATAATACGGTTAATTGTGGGCTGAAAGCTTATTTAGCCGATGAAGTCAAAGAGCATGTCTCTCAGAGACAGCGCCATCTCCTCATCCCTTATAATTTAGGTCTTTCACATTGGGTAGGCATCCATTTTCACGTTGAAGGTCAAAAAGTAACCGTCACTTATATAGATCCCTTAGCGGTAGTCCCATCCAATGAGATGGAGTGCTCCTTATGGGAGCTTTCAACTCCTAATACTATTCAGCAGCAAATTCGAGCTGCTTACCCAAATGCCGAAATAAAACAACAGATGTATTACACTCAACAGCAAGAAAAGATTAAAACCAGTTGTGGGGTCTTAACGGTTGAGAATTTAACTTCTGCTTGTTATCAGTCACCACAACAGGCTGTAACGACTATCGAGCAAATTAGTGCTTTTCGCTTAGCACATATTCAGTTAATGGAGCAGCACGGAAATGCTGATTTTTATCAACGCCAAAAAGACAATAAGCCTACAGTCCCACCTGCTTTTGAGCAAGAGCGCTATTTTCAACACTCTCGAGACTTACATTTGAGTAAAGCGGAATGGCAACAAATTGAAACCATTCAGACTAACATTCAAAAACTAAATATTGAAAAACAACAAGCTTTAATTCAGGCATTCCAGCAATCTATTGGAGATAAAGCAACAGCCCATCAAGATTATTTAGCTAAGTTAAGAGTTTTATTTCAACGGTTGGTTCAAAATACAGATAATTCTGATGAAAAAGAAGCACTAGACCAAATAACCCAAGAACTATTTCAACAAACATCAAAAAATTATCTGCAAAATCCAGCGAGTGATTTTAAGGTCCAAATTGAGACCTTGCAGTTAATAGGTAAGTTATTAGCGCCTTTTATTGCTCAGCATTTACCTGCCAGAATGCAA
>Ga0302307_10002505_pt1 | contig 11172 bp, 7 predicted proteins | sample III_Palsa_E3_2_FD_200530 | JGI IMG/M metagenome (GOLD analysis project Ga0302307, IMG submission 200530) | Peat permafrost microbial communities from Stordalen Mire near Abisko, Sweden - III_Palsa_E3_2 | ecosystem: Environmental > Terrestrial > Soil > Palsa > Peat permafrost | place: Sweden... | reverse complement strand
GACTAAAAACAACTGGAGCCTTGCTTCCATCAATTTCGTAATGCTCGGCTCTGAACGAAGGTGAGCCTTCATTCTGCATTCTATCTATTTTGGGCGGTTCCATGAATCAAAGATACAAAAATCAAAGCCTTTTATCATCTAAAGTTACGTATAATTAACTAACAGAAACGCGTTATACAAAAAGAAACAAACTTACCGGGTCCGGATAAACTCCAACAGCGTTTTTAAGACTTGTTCTGCTTTTTCCTCCTGGACGAAATGACCGCAGCCCTTGATCTCTGTTCCTGAAATATCAGATGCGAATTTTTCCCAAATTTCCATCACCGGAAGTCCTTCTAAATTCCCGGTTTCGCCCCATAATAACAAAATAGGAATCTTAATTTTTATTTGCTTATCCCGCAGTTCCCTGTAATGCGGCAAATCGACACGGTACGTTTCGCGATAATCATTTAGCTCCGCTTCAAGTCCTCCGGAAACGAATGCGTCCAGATAATGCCCGAACGTCCCCTCCCGTTTCAATTTTTCCAACAGCCCTGGGGACTTGTTAAACTTTGATTCTAAAAACTCCTGCTCATGACCTTTTAACAGCATTTCAGCTTGACCGGGCACAAGATTCCATATCCAGTGCCAATACTTATTCGATACGTCAGCTGCGGTCATGCTATCGTAAATCCACTCCATCGGTACGATATCGATAAAGCATAAACCTATCAATTGTTCAGGATAATGTAAGGCGAGAGCCCGTGCAGTCCTTGCACCTCTGTCGTGGCCGACAAGAATAAATTTATTTATACCTAGATGTATTGTTAAGTTATGCAGGTCTTCGGCCATGCTGAACTTGTCGTAACTTGCTGTGCCTGTGGGTTTGTCAGACTTTCCGTAGCCACGCATGTCCGGCATGATGATTCTATAAGTATCCCGTAGCCCCGGCAATAAATAGCGCCAGGTTTCACTTGATTCGGGGTAACCATGCAGGAGGATAATAACTTGCCCGTTCTTAATTCCCGTTTTCGCAAAATACAGTTTCACCCCGTTTGAGCTAAAAAAGTGGTCCGATATTTCCATTTCAGTAGTTTTTTAACTAACCGAACAGGTAAAATATAGTTTGAATAAAAGCTTAAAACCTATAATGTCCAATCCTTATCATTCCTTTAAATTTTCACTGCCATTTAAAAAAATTTCAGCGTTACCTTTTCTATTATTTTTTATTCAACGTCCCTGTCATTCACTTTCCCTTCATTCAATTTCTCCAGCTCACTTTTTCGGTCAAGGGCGGATCAAAACTTAATGCAATTATCATGTAAAATTCACCTTCTTATTATATTACCGTGTTTATAATCTTATTTAAGACAATTAATAATTAAATTTGGTATGATTAACTATAATGAGCGTATTTACAAATAATGAAACGGATGATACCTTATTGCTTTCACAATTACGTGAAAGTAATACCGATGCCTATCGCGTTCTTTATAAGAAATACTGGGAACGGACCTATAACCATATTTACAAGCGACTCAAAGATCAGGATCTTGCAGAAGATATGACCCAGGATGTTTTTATGCAACTATGGACAAAAAGGGAGGACACGCGAATCGACAACCTCCCAGCCTATCTTTTTGTTGCCGGCAGGAATACTGTTTTCAAGCATTTTTCCCGGCAGGCCAGGTTTGTGCCCATCACTGACCTGGTTAATTTAAATATAGCTGACGGAGAGGCGGACTCAAGACTTTTGCTGGAGGAGTTTAAAAATGCCTATGAGGCGTTAATAGACTCCCTCCCTGTGGCGCAGCAGGCAATATTTCGCATGAGGTATCATGAAGATCTCTCTCCGGGAGAAATCGCTGAAGCGCTTAATCTCTCACCTAAAACGGTTAGGAACCAATTAGGTAAAGCTATAACTAAAGTGCGCTCAGCCATGGGCCTTTTCGCGGCTATCGCGATTTGCTTCGGCAGATAAATCCTTCGATATACCATTTTTTTGATCTTTGCGCTAAAATATATTACCGATTTGCATTTTTAACTAAATTCTGAAGTGTATGCCATAGGCAGTTTTATAGGAATTTAAATATCATTTACATAATAGTAGATTTTTCTGGATCATGGCATATAAAAAACTCAGAAACACCCAAATTATCTTGTTTAAAATGCAAAAAAGTAGCTAAAATTATTTTTTTTTAGATTACGTGGGCGCTTTTCGATTTGTAGGTACATGTATATGAACGAATAGTGCTATATATACTCATGGAAAAAGAAAAATTTCTGGAAATCCTAAAAAAACAGCTCAAAGGAACCGCCTCACCGGAAGAAGAGGATTTTTTAAAGACCTATTATAATCTATTCGAAACAGAGGCGGAAGTTTTGAACTTGCTATCCGAAAATGAAAAATTGGTTATAGGGCGACGGATCGAAAACCGCCTTTTAAAGCAAATCGGAGCATCTCAAAAGTCGTGGCTCCAGCGAAATTACCGCTTTGTGGCCGCTGCTGCGTTCATCATCGTTATCCTTTATTTCGGCGATCGCTACTTCTTAGCGAAGAACACGGCGTCCCAAACCGCTGCAGTAACGATTAAACCTATACAGCCCGGCGGCAATAAGGCCATCCTGGTTTTAGCAAACGGTGCACAGGTTGCACTAAATGATGCCAGGGGAAAAATAGCTCTCCAGCAAGGGGTTGCCATTAACAAGATTAATTCGGGACAGTTAGTTTATTCCCGGATAAATTCCAAAAGCCAAAAAGGGGTTAACGGCTTTAATATTATCATTACCCCAAAAGGCGGGCAATATCAAGTTGTGCTTTCGGATGGGACACATGTCTGGTTGAACGCCGCGTCCTCGTTACGCTATCCGGCTTCTTTTGCCTATCTAAAAGAACGCCGGGTTACGTTAACCGGAGAAGCGTATTTTGAGGTTGCTAAAAACAAGTCCATACCATTCATCGTCAATTCCGGAGGGCAGGAGATCAGGGTATTAGGTACCCACTTCAATGTTAACAGTTATAACGACGAACCTGAAATTAAAACAACCTTGCTGGAAGGAAGTGTGTTAATCAATAATTCCAGCGTGCTGCACCCCGGCGAACAAGCCAGCGTATCAGGTCACAATATCCATATTTCAGCGGCAGATACCGAACTCGCCACAGCCTGGAAAAACAATAAGTTTATGTTTGAAAATGAGGATATCCAAAGCATTATGCGGATGATCGGGCGCTGGTATGATGTCGATATCATTTATTCAGGAAATTTATCGGGTGAAAAGTTTGGTGGCTCAGTATCCCGTTTTACGGATGTATCTAAAGTGCTTAATATATTACAGCTAACCGGTAACGTACATTTTAAAATTGAAGAAAGGAGAATCGTAGTGAGTAAATAAATACCTATCCTCCGATCTGCCATTAAAAAACCGTTCCCGAGGTATTCGGAGAACGGCTTAACGTCTGGCAATAAAGTAAATTATTCATCCACAAACTCACAGTATGCCAATGCCTTCGAAACAAGAGGCATGCTGTGTAACCAAACTCATCAAATGTATAAAATTTACATCACAAAGAGAGGTGTGCCTTCACGGTACCTACATAAATTCCTTCTTATCATGCGTTTAACGACTATTATCCTTTTCGCTGCCTTCATGCAGGTGAGCGCAGCAGGTTTAGCACAAAATGTGACTTTGTCTAAGCATAATGAGGCCTTAAAAAATGTTTTAAAGGAACTGCGCAGGCAAAGCGGTTATGATTTCGTTTATTCTGAATCCCTATTGGAAAAGGCAATCCCGGTTAATATCGATGTTAAGGAAATGCCTATTGAGGACGCCTTAAAACGGATATTTGGGGATCAGCCTATTAATTACAATGTCCAGGACAAGACAGTTGTCCTTACTTTAAAAGCAGCTACTATCCAGATCAAATCTACAGCGGCGACTGATGACATTGAGGTTCATGGTAAGGTCATGGACGACAAAGGCGTTGCATTGTCGGGGGTAACCGTTACCGTTAAAGGCACCGGCAGAAAGACTTCGACGAATGCTGCCGGAGAGTTCTCCATTCCCGTACAGGCCAATAGCGATATCCTGGTCTTCACGCATATTGGTATGGAATCGATTGAAGTTAGGGTTGGCGAAAACAAAGATTTGACGGTGACGCTCAAAAGCACGACGACGCTGTTAAACGAAGTGAAGGTAAATACCGGGTTCCAAAGCATAAAAAAAGAACAAATGACCGGTGCAACGGTTACGGTTTCGAGCTCAGAACTCGAGCAACGGTACCAGCCAAACGTACTTAACAACCTCGAGGGTAGAGTTCCAGGACTGGTAACCTACAATGGCAAAACCGAAATAAGAGGCGTCAGCACTTTACAGGCATCCACGGCAGTTTTGATCGTTGTGGACGGACTACCAATTGAAGGGTCAATCGCTGACATCAACCCTTATGATATCGAGAGCGTTACCACGTTGAAGGATGCTGCTGCAGCAGCGATTTACGGCGCCAGGGCGTCAAATGGCGTCATTGTCATTGTGACGAAGAAAGCCAAAGAAAAACGAACCGTTGTTGAATTTGCGACTGATGTTTCGGTAACCGCTAAACCTAACATCGATTTTCATCTGGTGTCTCCTTCACAGCAGGTCGACCTGGAAAGCTCCTATTGGAATTATGATTATTTAAGTGGCAAAGTAGCCGGGGCGGTAGATAACACGACTAACCAAATTAACCTGGGAAGTGCTATTACACCCGTTCAATATGCCTGGTATCAGTATGCCCAGGGCAATATTAGCCAAACCCAGCTGCAAAGCCAGCTGAATGCCTTTAAGAAAAACAATTTCAGGCAGCAATACAAGGATAATGCGATGCTGGATGATGTACTGCAACAATACAACTTTGCCATACGGACGAATACAGACCGCTTGAATTCCAGTATCGTGGTGAATTATAAAAATGATAATACCGGAATTATTAACGGTTATAATAAGCAACTGAACCTTTTCTATAAAGGCACTTATACGGTTAATAAATGGCTGGATATCAATTACGGTATCAACACGGTTATCGGTATGACGAACGCGAGTAACAGTGATTTTGCAGGTAGCCCCTATAATGAACCCGATTACCAACAACTGGTAGCGCCCAATGGCAGTCACGTATTGTATACCACAAATGACTATAACCAATACAATACTTTAACAGAGAACAACCCTAACCTGCAAAGTTTGCTGGTCAACCACCTGGACGAGCTGAATTTGGATCGCATCAAAGGAAGAAGCACCAATTCTAGGTATTATGTCAACATGAACGTTAAACTTTTGCCGGGCCTGACTTTTAATCCTTATTTCCAATATGAAAACCAGCAAAGTACCACCTCCGCATATTCCGAGCAAAACAGCTATGCGTACCGCTTGCTAACCGACTTATATTCTTCCAGAACAGGCACCGATCCAAATTACAGCTATTCCGATCTGTTGCCGACCACCGGTGGCATGCTGGCTACCACGCAAAGAACCGGGGATTACTGGACTGCCCGAGGCCAGCTAAATTACAACCACGATTTTGGTAAGAATTCTTTAAGTGTCATCGCCGGTACAGAGTTTCGCCAGCAGCATAGCTCCGGCACTGACGGCTTACTACTGGGTTACGATCAGCAACTGCAGTCACAATCAACTGCAACAGTCGACTTTAATGCACTATCTCAACAAACAATACCGTCACTGGTGGCACCTGGATACCAACTGTCCTCGGTTTATCAAAATCTTGCCAATAAGATCGGCGTGATACGGGACACCACCAACCGTTATGCTTCATTTTACGCGAATGCTTCGAACACGTATGATCACAAATACACCATATTCGGTTCCTTACGTAAAGACTATGCTAACCTGTTCGGGCTCGACGCTAAATTTCGCGGTCGGCCACTATGGTCTGCGGGCGCCGGCTGGAACGTCCATAATGAAGAATTCATGTCAGATGTCCATTGGGTGAATTTTTTAAAGCTCCGGGCTTCCTACGGTGTAACCGGCAACATCAACCCTTTCGCCAACAGTTACCTGACGGCCACCACAGGAACGACCAATCCACTTACAGGCCTGCCAATAGCGACCATCGCCAACCCGGCAAACCCGTACCTAACATGGGAACGAACAGCTACGCTTAACATTGGAACTGACTTCACCCTGATTGCGGGACGCTTAAGCGGCTCTCTTGACTGGTACCGTAAAAAAGGAACAGACCTGTTTGCCAATAAGCTGCTTGACCCATCCGAGGGTTTCAGCAATTACACGGTCAATAATGCCAGTATGTTAAATAATGGCCTTGAACTTTCGCTAAACTATAAATGGTTTAACCCACAAGTCAGGAATGCATTCGGATGGTCAACTTTGGTGATCGTTAGCCACAATAACAACAAAATCACCTCCGTTGACCAACTGGCAACATCTCCTTTAGCCAAGGTCGAGGGATCGAATGCAGGACAAGAAAACCCTTCGATTCCAAGCAGCTATACGGCGGGTTATCCGGTAAATTCCCTGTTTTCGTTTCAATATAAGGGATTGAACGCCGAGGGCCAGCCGCAATGGCTAAAAGCAGACGGGACCTTAACTACTTTAGCGTTATCTGCAAGCGACATGAGCGCAGTGGCCTATTCAGGCCAGCTGGATCCTAAAAATAATATAGCGGTAACCAATATATTTCAGTACAAAGGGTTTAACCTTAATATTTTAATGGTGTATTATGGCGGCCAATCGTTGCGTGCGGATGCCCCTGATGTTTATGAAGCACCAGAATTCGGCGCTATGCCATCTTACCTGTTAAACAGCTGGACACCGACCAATACGCACACAAATATTCCAGGCTATGGGCAATATGTGCCTCCTGCAGCCGTGCCGTCTTATTACCTGGGGTATTCTGACGCATTTGTCAGAGCCGGAGATTTTATCAAAATCAGGAACGCTGTGCTGGGCTACAATTTACCACTAGCAACCGCGAGAAAAATTGGAGCGAGCAGTGTTAATGTGCATTTCCAACTAAACAACCCTAAAGCATTATGGTTGAAAAATAATGATGGGATCGATCCGGAAACAGGTGGTGCACCATTACCGACTTCTTACGTGTTCGGGTTAAGTGTTAGGTATTAATCTATAATAATGACCAAGATGAAGAAAATTACATATTTAATTGCCATAGGCGTCACTATCCTATTCAGCGCCTGCAACAAATTCACAGAAATTACGCCAAAGGGCGTAAATTTATTAAGCACGGTAGACCAACTGGATTTGCTGTTGAATTACAATTACGGGGCTCAAACCTTTTTTAAGTTTGATGACCTGGGTGTTATTGTTAATGACCATTATCCTTATACGGTAAACGTACCCGTTGCGATCAGTTCCCCTACTAAGACGTTAAATTACGCATATCTGACTTATGATGAAAGCGTAGACCGGGCTACGCTTACACCCTCCGATGACCGGTATGCAGGGATGTATAATATCATCGACAACATAGATAATGTAATACTGAGCAAGGCAGATGCAGCCAGCGGTAATAAAGCAAAAGCTGCGCAACTTAAAGCAGAGGCTTATATCCAACGCGCTTATTTTCATTACCTGCTGGTGAACATCTTTGCCAAAGCCTACAATGCAACCACGTCTGCAAACGACGGTGGTATTCCTTATGTAATGGATAACGATATCAGTAAACAAAACACAAAGGTTACCGTAGCAGAGGTGTATAAAGATATACTTGCCGATATTAACGCGGCTTTCGCTCTAAACAGTTTACCTGATGTAAACGTTAACAATATGAGGGTTGGAAAAGGATTTGCCTATGCGGTCCAGGCAAGGGTATTGCTTTCCATGGGAGATTATGCCAACGCGCTGATCGCAGCTAATGCGAGCCTCGCCATTAACAGCAATATACAGGATCTCCGTCCCGAAGCGACATTGGGTTTTGCAGGCTTCGTGGTAAGAGCACCACTAACACCGCCCGACAACCTTTTTTATGCGGCTTCGGACGTTGCAGGTCCGTTGTTTATGAGCTTCACTCCCGAATTCGTGGCGACCTACTTTGAACCCGGTAATTTATTTAACAATACTTACCCGGCAGGCGCAATGTATCCAGCAGCCAACCCTTTAGCAGGCATCCCAAATTCTGAGCTTTGGTTTGCACAAACCTTCTCTACCAATATGGGCGGGCTGTGCACCAGCGATACGTATTTCGCAAAGGCGGAATGTTTGGCCAGAAGAGCAACCGGAACGGACCTGGCAGATGCGACAGCCATTGTCAATACTTTCAGACAATACCGTATTAACCCGGCGGTTTACCAGCCGCTACCAGATGCGACCAGTACAGCACAAGCGATGGGTTACGTCATGAAAGTAACGCAGGCCGAAAATTACGCCACCTATAAAAACTTTTTCGATATCAAACGATGGAATACGGAAACAGCTTACCAGCAGACAATTACGAGGACAATTAATGGTGTTACGTATACATTGAAGCCTAATTCGCCCCTCTATATTTTCCCGTTTCCTCAAAATGCGATTGCTTACAACAACAGCCTGACACAGAATTATTAACAGAATAAAATTTAAGCCTGATGGCACACCTGTCAGGCTTAATTACATTAAGACGATTTATAAGTTTACCTATCATTCAGAATGACTATTTGTTCAAACATTTCCAATGAAATAATTATGAAAAACATATTTATAAGCCTATTAATTCTGCTTATCTTTTGCCCTTTTCCTGGTTTTTGCCAGACTGATAGTCCCGGTAGATCATTTACGCTTACCAGCCGGATAGCCGACCCTACGATAGACTCTGTGTCATTCCTATACATCAATAATTTGGGAAAGTTAAGCCGCGAGCTGCTTCCTGTACAGAATGGCGAATTTAAGATCACGGGAGTCATTAGCCAACCGACCATGGCTTACTTGCTATTTATGCATAAAGGCGAGAAACTGACCCGGCGCGAAAAAGAAATTAAAACGGACCATATATTTATCGAGCCGAATGAAATGTTGATCAGCGCGGAAGCCGATGGCAAGGGTTACGTATATATCAAAGGATCTAAATCACAAGCAGACTGGAATGATTTAAAAAGTCTAACGGCTCCTGTCCAGCTGTCCATTGATTCTTTGGCAAAAGCCAATGGTAATGCCACTCATGGGGAAGCAGGTGAGAGCGGAAAAATGGCTAACCTGCGGAGGAAACTGGTTGATATAAAGTACGCCTATTTCCTCGGCCATCCAGGCTCTTACGTTACCGCTAACCAAGCCATGTTCTTTTCATCCACTATGGGTCTCGATTCTTTGAAACGGATTTATGAACTGTATACGCCGGAAATCAAAGAAAGCATGGAGGGCAGGCGGTTAGCTACTGAAATTGAAGGCAGGGGCGCCGGATTGCCGGGAAACATGGCATTCCAATTCATCATTCCGGACAAGGACGGAAAGGAATTGTCACTTGCCGCATTCCAGGGAAAATATGTCCTGCTGGATTTTTGGGCGACCTGGTGCGTACCCTGCCGGGCAAGTATGCCGCATACAATCAGTCTTTACCAAAAATATAAAACAAAGAATTTTGAGGTGATCGCTATCGGCGACGATGATAACAGGATTAAGGAATGGTCCGATGCCATTGAACATGATGGTACCGGTGCTTTTCACCACGCGCTCCGGGGGGTGAACGCCGAATTGACACGCAGAGGCATCCCAAACCCCAGGGATTTAGATGAAGACTTTGGTGTCCGCGCGATCCCAACCCTTATATTAATTGATCCTGCGGGAAAAATAATCGGGCGCTTTACAGAAAATGAGGATGATTTGGATAAGATGCTGGCAACTATTTATAATTAAACTACCATCAAAAGATAACAAGAAACCAATAAGATATGACCACATTGAAATTTAAGATACCGGTGATGACTTTAGTATTGCTTACCGTATCTGCAATGGCTTTCGCGCAGGCACCATCAGATAATCAGCGCGTAATTTTCAAAGGAACTGCTGACACAACCTACAATGGAGCGATGCTTATTTTGTATAATAAGATCACCGGTGACCACGATTCGGTTGCAATAGCCAATGGTCGCTTTCAGATCGCTGTACCTTATAAAGAACCATCCCGATATATGTTCTATAGTGAATACGAACTGAAGCATAAAGGGGGCTACTCCCCTTATGGCATAATCATCACCGGTCCCGGTGAAATACAGTTGAAAGCCAATATGGAAAACTTCAGCCAGACCGTCGTATTCGATGATCCGGAAAATGATCTTTATGTAGCCTTTAATAATGCCGGAATGCCCGCACGACAGGCCATCATGGACAAATTGACTGAAAAATATGGCGGTGACTTTAGAAAACATCTTGATCAAAAAGACCCGTTGTATTCCGAAGTCAATAAATATTATAACGATCTCAATAGCGGGTATAATAATGCGCAGGTTGGCCGTTTAGGTGAATTCATCCGGCGGCACCCTGATTCTTTTGCATCAATGCTCCTGCTTAGCAATATGATCACTATTGTACCCTCTGACAGCGCCTCGCTATATTATAGTAAATTGGGGAAAACGTATATAAACACCAGTTATGCATTGAACGTACAAAAAACCATAGCGGCAAAAACCAATACTGCAATTGGGAAGATCGCCCCTGACTTCGAACAGCCGGATACTGCAGGGAAAATGATCAAGCTTTCGGATTTCAAAGGCAAATACGTTTTATTGGATTTTTGGGCCAGTTGGTGCATGCCTTGCCGTGAGGAAAACCCGAACGTCGTGCAGGCGTATCAGCAATTTCATGACAAGGGCTTTACAGTGTTGAGCGTATCACTTGATCAGTCGGGTAAAAAATCGGCTTGGTTAAATGCTATCCACCATGACCAGCTTACCTGGACCCAGGTTTCCGACCTGAAATTCTGGAATAACTCGGTGGCAAAATTATATGGCATCCAAGCCATACCGCAAAACTTTCTGCTGGATAAGGAAGGGAGGATCATCGCGACAAACATCAAAGGGGATGACCTGATTAAAAAATTACAGGAAATCTTTCAAAAATGATCGCAGGTTTCATTCCGGGGCAAAATGCTTTATAATGGATAGGCAGTATCGCTTTTTGTCTCGGATAAAACAAAGAAACTTTGTACGGTAGTGATGTTGGGCAGAGTTGCTAGTTTGTTACGATAAAACT
>Ga0302307_10002502_pt1 | contig 11183 bp, 10 predicted proteins | sample III_Palsa_E3_2_FD_200530 | JGI IMG/M metagenome (GOLD analysis project Ga0302307, IMG submission 200530) | Peat permafrost microbial communities from Stordalen Mire near Abisko, Sweden - III_Palsa_E3_2 | ecosystem: Environmental > Terrestrial > Soil > Palsa > Peat permafrost | place: Sweden... | reverse complement strand
GCGCTCATCAGCTGGTCCTGGGTTTCCGAAAACAGCGGGGTAGCCAGCAAGAGGCTAGAGGCCCCGAGGGCAATCAAGGGTGATACACGCATGGCAGCTGCTCCTTGTACTTTAGATTGTGCGACTGTATGTCGAGCGAGCTAAACAGATGGCCTCAGCACGGCCGCTACTGCAGCCGATTCTGAATCCTGGCGATCCCCGCGAGCGCACACGGCTCGTCGCGGTCGCCCCCAGGCGAACCCGACACCGCCATAGCGCCGATCATCTGTCCGCCGACCACGATCGGGATGGCCCCTTGGCGCGGCGGACCCACCTGCGGATCGGCTGTCAGCTGCGCCATGAAGGACGAATCACTGCTGGCCTTCGCGGCCGCTGCGCCGCTGGTCATCTTGTACTTGATCACGGTCTGCGCCTTGCCCATCGCGATGCGCTGCGTTATCGCAGCCGCGCCATCACCCGAGATCATCGTGATCGGTACGCCAGCCGCATCGACGACCAGCGCGGTCACCTTGAAGTTCGTCAGCAGGCAGGTCGCGATGGCGGTCTGCGCGCTCTCGATCGCTAGTGCGGTGGGAATGCCGAGTGCGCGCGGCGCACGCGGCGCCCGCGCCTCCTCGGCAGACGGCGGCATCGCCATCGTCGGCAACGGCTCGTAGCACTCCCCCATCGCGGGCTTTCCTTTCAAGTCCGGTGCGACTACACCGCAGTCGTTCCAGGCCGCAGCGGCCTCGGCGCGCGCAATGTAGTGCACGAACTGCTGGGCCGCTTCTGGGGCCTTCGAGTCCACCAGCACCGCGGCGGACATGTCGATGTGCATCTTGAGCGCTTCCGGGAACAGGCCGACCAGTTCGATGTTCGGGTTGCCCAGCTGCTCGCTGCGCGTGCCTGCGGCCATCGGCACTGTTCCGTCGGCGACTCCGCCGGCCGCGCCCTGCTTCAGCGGTACGCCATTGACACCCTTGAACTCCGGCCGCATCAGCATCGCATAGACCATTTGGCCGCCAAGACTCTGCGACGCCGGATCGTTGAATCCGACGCCGCTTGCCGCTTTCAGCGCCGCTGCGAATTTCTTGACCGTCGAGATATCCGGATGCGGGGCACCGGCTTTGACGATAAGCCCGAACAGAATCCGCCCGACCGGCGCGGTCGTGCCCGGCTTGAGTTTCGCGGCGATTTGTTTGTCCTTGAGCTCCTCCGCCGGCACCATCACGATATCCCCGGGCATGCCCGAGGTAACGTCGTTCTTCACTGCGCCGACGGTGCCGCCGACCAGGTTGACCCGATTGCCCGTCTCGATCATCCACGCATTAGCGAGCTTGCGCAGGCCCGCGGTGGTGATGCCAGGCGCGAACACCGTGATATCGGCAGCTTCGGCGGAAAGCGGTAATAGCACCGCCAGCACTGCCGCGATTACTACGTGACGCATGGATGAGCCTCCAGTTCCTTTAACTTTCCCTTCGGGCACCCTGTATCTGTTTCACGGAACGCGTTATCAACCGGGCGGGGGCAGTTTGACGCCCAGGACGTCGCGCAGGTAGTTGATGTTGTGGGCCACGTAGTCATCGACTGCCAGGGCCTGGTTGCCGCCGATCGCGTCGAAGCCGTCATCGCCCTTGCGCGGACTATCCACATCGAAAATCACCCAGCCCTTGAAGTGCCGATCACGCAGCACCTGGAATACGGCCGGGAAGTCCACGCCCCCGCCGCCCAGGTTGTGATAGAGGCTCGCCTCGCGATGCTGCTCCTGGGTCAGAACCTGCTGATTGCGGTGATACTTCGCGTACGTATCTTTCAGGTGGATCTCGGCGATGCGCGGGAAATAGTCCTTGACGACCTGGACCGCATCGGCGCCGCCGAGCTCCAGGTGCGCGAGATCCGCGGTCATCCACACGTACTTCGGATCCGTCAGCTCCATGACCCGGCGCATGTCCTTCTCGCGCTCCAGTGGTCCCCACATATGCGGATGCGGGGCGAGCCGTATGCCCATCGCGATCGTCTGGCGGCCGATCTCATTGAGCGTATCGGCGAGCCGCTTGAGCTGTTCGTCGCTCGGGCCACCTGGCGGGCGCGAGCCCATATTGACCTTATAGTGATCGCAGCCGAACACCGTCAGGAAATCGCGCGCGAACGCGACATGATCGGCGATTGTCTTCGGGATCTCGGCCGGATCGATGAAGTTCGTCGACTGCCCTTTGGCGCCGTTGGATACATCGATCAGCGTGATGCCGGCAGCATCGAAGAGTTTTTTGAGCGAAAGTGGATCGGGGCGATATTGCTCAATCCCATTCGCATACGGCTCGATCCCCTGCAGGCCGAGCGCTGCAACGCGCTTGATCCAGAAGGCCAGATCCTGCTCGGTGCCCCAGATGGAACTCGTCGTGCCATAGAGCATGTCCGGATTCACCGGATCGAGCGGCTTGTGCCCGACCTGCTGCACGGCCCCCCAGATCTGCGACGGACCAGCCAGGCTCGCTGCCGCCGCCACGCCCGACACCATGAGCGCGGACTTCATGAACTCGCGCCGTGCGCTGCTGGGTTCGTCATTCCTGTTGGCCATCGATGTTCCCCCTCACGCTATGGTTATTCGATTCATTGTGCGGCCAATGGTGCATAGTGCCGCAGGCAGCGGACCGCTTTTGTGGCCTCGGCAACGATGATTGGACGCCGCGGCCCTTGAAGTCAAGAGCCGCCAGCGCGCTGTGTGCTCTGGTATCGGCGCTGCGCAGCGCCAGAATGTGCAGGCGCTTGAGGTTATAGGCCAGGCTTACTAACTGCCACTCGCTGTACTCAATGGGGAGGTGGACGATGAGGACCGCATTCAAGATGTCACTGGTGTGTGCATTGGGGTTTCTTGCCGGCGCATCGGCGATGCAGGTGCTGCATGCGCAGACGGCCGCCGCGCCGGCCTACTTGGTGGTCAACATCGAGAGCGTGAATGACGCGGCGACTTTCGCTCAGTACCGGGAGGCAGCAACTGCGTCTTTTGCACCGTATGGCGGCCACAGGCTCGTGCGCGACGCCACGCCGGTGCGGCTTGATTCCTCGATCCTGCCCGAGGGTAAGATCGTGATCCTTCAATTTCCCAGCATGAAGGCGCTGCAGGACTGGTGGAATTCACCGGCCTATACGGCCGTGCGGCCGCTGCGGGAGCGATCGAGCGTAGTTCGACTCTTTGCCGTGCAGGGACTATCAACGCCTTAGTCCGTCAGCGCGCAGGCTCCGGCACAACACACGGACCGGCGTGGGATTCGAACCCAGGGAGAGCTTGCACCTTCGAAGGTATTCAAGACTGCCGCGATCGACCGCTCCGCCACCCCGCGCTGCGGGCCGCACGCGGCGGAAACCCTGTTTTTTTGCCGGATTTCAGCGCGCAGTGCAACTTGAGCTCGGTCAGCTGGTCGATCCCCGTGGCCGGTAGCCGGCGCCCCGCATCAAGCCTAAGTGAACGCGCCCTTGATCTCGCCATATGCAAGGCATATGCTAACGGGCGTGTAGTCTGTGAATATGCAATGAAGCGCGCGCGAACCGGAAAGAGTAAATCAGTGAGGTCGAAGGCGGCGGCAGGGTCGATGTACAGTGCCGTTGCCAAGCGAGCATCCATATTTCGCAACGGCGCCAACCAGGCCGTGCGACTCCCGCAGGAACTGCGTTTCCCGGCGGAGGTCAAGGAAGTCCGGATTCGAAAGCAGGGGGATGGGCTGTTCATTTCGCCGGTCAAGCCGAACTGGTCATCCTTCTTCGCGATGCAAGTGGACGTACCAGATGACTTTCTGGAGAACCGCAACGAATCACCTCCGCAGTCTCGCGGCCCCCTATGACGGGCTTCATGCTGGACACAGATATCTCCAGCTACATCATCAAGCGCCGACCAGCGACATTGCTCGAAAAATTCGAAAAACACGGCGGGACGCTCAACGTATCCGTGATTACCGCCGCCGAGTTGCGTTTCGGCGCCGAGAAGGCAGCCCGGCCGAAACTCGCCGAGTTGGTCGAGGCTTATTTGGATCGACTTGCGATTCTCGATTGGACCAACGACGTTACAACCCACTATGCACGGATTCGCGCACAGTTGGAGCGTTCCGGTAAGCCGATCGGGAATATGGATCTTCTTATCGCCTCACATGCCGTTTCCCAGGAGATGATCGTGGTTACGAGCAATCTCAAGCATTTCTCGAACGTGCGCGGCCTCAATGTGGAAGTGTGGAGTTGATCTGGTGCCGCCAAGGCTGTTCAGACTTCAATTGCCTGAAGTATCCACGCTGTACGCCGCGGGTTGCACCGGATGCTGACAATGTGCCGTAGGCCCGCGATTGCGATTCGTTACTTCGGTGCGTCGAACCTCCCCATTTACCGGGCCCAGATCCTCATCCGTTCGAAGAATCCGGGTTCATAGGCAATCGATGCCGCGGACGCTTCAAATGCTTCGTTGACTGGCCGCAGCAGGATTCGAGAGGCATCCTTAGGATTGATGGGACAAAACGGCGTTTCGAATTCTTCAAACAATTCGAAATCGCCCTGTTTCATTCCACAATGTTCGCAGTGGTTCATCCAATAGAACGATTGGGTGGTCTGGCTGAAGTCGCTGCGGTAGTGGCTAGTTATGGATCGCATTTGAATCTGCACGGCCTCAGGGATCTGAGTGATGTAGTAAATGATGGCTTCGGATTCCTTTGGTTCCCAAGAGGCCGACTCATCACTGTCCTGCCGCGTTTCGTATCCAGGCGGTAGAAGAAAGCTGAACACGTGGGAACTCCGGTCGCAGTGCCAACAAGCGCGCACCGATTGCGCGATAAAATACGACGCACATCGAAGATTGATATCTGACTTTCGTGGCAGCCATTTTTCGAAGGGCGCGGTATCCGTGCAATCCGGCAAGAACCAGGTTTTCCGGGCTGCATCCCATCGCGCGCCTAGTCGCTTCGCATCGTCCTTCTCGCGAAAAGGTACATTCAGGTCGGTGGGTGGCACTGCGTTGGTTCCATCGTTAGCGGGCTCGGTCAGCGCCAACCGTAGGAGATCGACGTTGAGCGGCGCAACCCACATATCTGTCGGGTTTCGCGGATCCGGCATGGCAGCTCGCGGTTGTAGTAGCTCAGCTGACGCCCCGACGGTACTGCGAGGGAAAATTCGATGGCACCCCGAGATAAAGGACGTGTCGCCCGGGTCTGGCCGGGCTCCGCTCGTTCTGGCTGCTGAGCCGGCTTTACGCTTGAACCCTCTGCTCGGCGACCCCGGTATATATTCAGGTATATAACGAGAGCGTGGCTCACTCCTAGAAAAGCGCATAATAATCATAAGGTTATTGGCATTTCGCAGGCCCTAGGCGCGCGGGCCTTTCGGGCCTTGCGATGCGGTTGGCATGACTTATGATGGGGCGCGTTTCAGGGGGGCGGCGAGACGAAGATATGCTCAAGGTCGTTCGCAACAGCGTGGCGCTGGGGCTGCTGGCCCTGACGATCGAACCGCTGGCCCATCTCAGCGCGGCGGCGCCGGCGATGGCGATGAGCTCGCAGGAGATCAGTCGCGGCGAGTATCTGGCTCACGCTGCCGACTGCGTCGCTTGCCACACGGTGCCTGGTGGCGCCGCGTTTACCGGCGGACGCGGCATGGGCACCCCACTCGGCGCGGTCTACACCACCAATATCACTCCTGATCCTGCGACGGGAATCGGGCAATATTCGTTGCAGGATTTTGACCGCGCGCTGCGGCTCGGGATCGCCCGCGATGGGCATTACCTCTACCCATCCATGCCGTATCCTTCATACGCGAAGCTCACGGACACGGATGTGGCCGCTCTCTATGCCTTCTTCATGGGGGCCGTGGCGCCGGTGCGCCAAGCGAACCGACCCACGGGTATGCGCTGGCCGCTCAGCATCCGCTGGCCGCTCGCGATCTGGAACGCAGTGTTCCTCGACAAGGCTCCCTACGAGAGCATCCCCGGACAGGACGCGCAGTGGAACCGCGGCGCCTATCTGGTGCAGGGGTTGGGCCATTGCGGGGCCTGCCACACACCGCGCGGATGGGTGTTCGAGGAAGAGGCGCTCACGCAAGCCGACCGGGCGTATCTCTCGGGGGCCCCCCTCGATAATTGGTCGGCGGTCAACCTGCGCAGCGACAACGCATCCGGCCTCGGTCGCTGGTCAGAGGCCGAACTCACCGACTATCTCAAGACCGGTCACAACGCCGGTGGTACCGCCTTCGGCTCGATGATTGATGCGATCAACTACAGCACCCAGTATTTGAGCGATGAGGACAACGCCGCGATCGCGCACTATTTGAAATCGCTCTCGCCGGCCCATACCGAGACGCAGCCGGACTGGAGCTATAATGCGGCGACGGAGACAGCCTTGAACGCATCCCAGTTCAATGCACCAGGCTCGCTGGAGTATGTCCAGAATTGCGCCGGCTGCCACGGGCGAGACGGTAAGGGCGCTGCGCCCTACATTCCTCCGCTCGCCGGCAACCCGGCGGTGCTCGATCCGGATGCGGTGTCGCTGATCAACATCACGCTCAATGGCTCCTCACCGGTGGTCATTCACGGTACACCGGATGCTTATCGGATGATCCCATTCCGAGCCGCTTTGAACGACGAGCACGTCGCCGAGCTGCTGACTTTCGTACGAACTTCCTGGGGTAATGACGCCGCGGCGGTGAAAGCCGGGCAAGTGGCGGCAGTTCGCGCCAAGACCGATCCGGTGCGCTACGAGGAACTCGATCTCTTGCGCATGCGTTGAGCCCAATCTGAAACGCAGTAGACGATAACGGCTGGAGAGCACGATGAGCTACAAGGTTCAAGTGAACGGCACCGAGCGCACCGTGGAGGTCGAAGGCGATACTCCGTTATTGTGGGTGTTGCGCGATACGCTGAACATGACGGGTACGAAATTCGGTTGCGGGGTCGCGCAGTGCGGCGCTTGTACCGTGCACGTGGATGGCGTGCCGAGGCGCTCCTGCCAGCTGCCCGTTCAACACGCCGGCGGCCTGAACATCACGACCATCGAGGGCGTCGGGGCGACCCGGATCGGCAAGATGGTGCAGGAGGCGTGGCTCGCGCTCGATGTTCCGCAATGCGGCTACTGCCAAGCGGGACAGATCATGGCAGCGACGGCGTTGCTCGAGAAAAATCCCAGGCCCACGGAGGCCGACATCGATAACGCGATGTCCGGCAATCTGTGCCGCTGCGCCACTTACATTCGCATACGGGCGGCGATCGGCTACGTCGTCAACCAGCTGGAGGGTTGAGCGCCATGACCACGGACCTCATGAATCTTCCGGAAAGCGCCGGCGGCAGTGTGCTGTCGCGCCGCTCGTTTCTAGTGGCGAGCAGCGCCATCGGTGGCGGACTGCTGCTCGCGGCGACCATTCCTGCCTGGGCGCGCGCGACGCGGGGCCTGGGTACCAGCGACACCGAACAACAGCTCACGATCTATGCGCGCATTGCGCCCTCGGGTACGGTCACGATTCTCGCGCCCAATCCGGAGCTCGGCCAAGGAATCAAGACGTCGCTGCCCATGATCTTTGCCGAGGAGCTCGGCGTGGCATGGAAGGATGTCGTGATCGAGATGGCTGACTACCTGGGCGGGCCGATGGGTCGCCAAGGCGCTGGCGGCAGCATGTCGACGCCCACGAACTGGATGCCGCTGCGCAAGGCCGGAGCCGCCGGCCGACAGATGCTCATCGAGGCTGCCGCGGCGAGCTGGAAGGTCAATGCCGCCGACTGCAGCGCCGAAGACAGCGTGGTTACCCATGCGCCCACAGGGCGCAAGTTAGGCTATGGTGCTCTGGCCGAGCGGGCTGCGCGGCTGCCGGTGCCCGACCTCGAGAAGGTCACGCTCAAGGATGAGTCGCAGTTCAAGATCATCGGAACCTCGGTGGTCGATCCGGACAAGAAACGCATCGTCGTGGGCGCGCAGCCCTTCGGGATCGATGTCAAAGTCCCGGGCATGCTGTATGCGGTGTTCCAGAAGGGACCCGTGTTCGATGCCAGGGTGAAGAGCGCCAACATCGATGAGATCAAGGCGCTGCCGGGCGTGAGCCACGTGCTGGTGCTGGAAGGCAGCCCGCGAGTGCTCGAAGGTCCGACTCGCGGCCCGGCCGATGATGGCCTGCATCACGGCGTCGCCATCGTGGCGGATTCATGGTGGCGGGCGCAGCGGGCGCGTCAGAAGCTCGTGGTCGATTGGGACGAGGGCGCTCACGCCAGCGACTCGACCGCCGGCTTCAATGCCCGCGCCGCGCAGCTCGCCAAGGAGAAGCCGGAGCGCGATTTGCGCGTCGATGGCGACCCGGATGGCGCGATCGAGCATGCCGCGAAAGTCGTGAGCGCCGCCTATTCATACGCGTTCATTTCGCATGCGACGCTCGAGCCGATGAACTGCACGGCCTCGTTCAAGGATGGGAAGGTCGAGATCTGGGCGCCGACGCAAAACCCTGCTCCGGGTCGCGACGGCGTCGTCAAGGCGCTGGGCATTGCGCCGGAGAATGTCCTCATCCATATGATCCGCGCCGGCGGGGGGTTCGGCCGGCGCCTCATGAACGATTACATGATCGAGGCGGCGGTGATATCCAAGCAGATCGGCGCACCGGTGAAGGTGCTGTGGTCGCGTGAAGATGACATACAACACGATTTCTACCGGCCCGGCGGCTTTCACAACCTGACGGCGGCCGTCGATGAGCACGGCAAACTCATCGCCTGGCGCAACCATTTCGTGGGCTTCGCACGTACCCAGTACTTCAACAACTCCGCCGTACCGGCTCTGGACTGCTTTCCAGCCGGCTTCGTGCCGAACTATGCGCTGCGCACCTCCCGGATCTCATTCAACATGCCGGTGGGACCGCTGCGTGCGCCCGGGGATAACGTGCACGCGTTCGTGTTCCAGTCGTTCCTGGATGAAGTGGCACACGCCGCGGGCGTGGACACGATCGACTTCAATGTGGCACTGCTCAAGAGTCCGCTACCGGGTGAAGGGCAGGGCAAGGTCGGTGGCAATGCCTTCGCTCCGGGGTTCCTTGCCAACCGCATGATCGCGGTGATCGAGCGCGTGCGCGAGATGTCGGGTTGGAACAATCGCGCCCGCTTGCCGAAGGGCACCGGCATGGGCTTTGGCTGGTACTGGAGCCATCTGGGCTATGTCGCTCAGGTGCACCAGGTCAGGGTCGATGCCGATGGCGGCATCACGCCCGAGCACTTCTGGGTCGCCGCCGATGTGGGCAAACACATCATCAACCCGACCAATGCCGTGAACCAAATGCAGGGCGGGGTTCTCGATGCGGTCTCGGCGGCGCTGGGTCAGCAGATTACGCTCGACAAGGGCCGCGTCGTGCAGAGCAATTTTCAGGATTACCGGTTGCTGCGCAATCGCAAGATCCCGCAAATCGACGTGGAGTTCGTCCTCTCGGATTTCCCGCCTACGGGCATCGGGGAGCCTCCCTATCCGTCCTCGATCCCTGCGTTCTGCAATGCCATCTTCGCGGCCAGCGGCCAGCGCGTGCGCAAGCTGCCGCTGAGTGGCGAGAAGCTGACGATATGAGATAAATCGTTACCCAAGTGGTCGGAATGGACCCGTTACTAATGGTCGGGGTGAAGCGATTTGCCCTGTCCCGCAGGTCGTAAAAATCAGGGTGAAGTAATTGCGCATGGCTCGGCGTAGCGCCGGCCGCCAGTAGCAATGGCGAATACGGAAGGAATCGCGCCGATAAAGACGTGATTGCTTTAGCGAGTGCGGGCGGCCATCAAGCCCGTTCCGGTAATGAATCCCTCTCTCATAAGGGACATTCTGGCTACCGATCCCAAAGAGGTCATCGGATCGGCGGGAGTCTGCCGAGAGGAGGAGTGAATCACGCACACGGCGCTGCCGGCGCATGCGTATGATACACAGCGCGATCGAAAGTCTACCAGTAAGGCAGAGCTCCCAAAAAGGGGGCGAATTGGACGACCTGCGTCACACCCCCTGCAGCAGCCAAAGACTTAAAGTCAGAGGATGCGACAGCTAATGCGCTCAGTGTGGCTCCGAGGCACGGGCCAGTTACAGTAAGTGGCATGCCGTCGCGACTCAGGCGGTTTGCTCGGCTCGCTGTTGCGGGCGGACTGTTGGCCTTTATCTTCAGCTACGTGCCTGTCGAAGGAGTTGTCACGCGGTTCGCGCATGTAAGACCGCTGCCACTGCTTGCTGCCTTGCTTGCGACCCTGCTTAGCCGGCTGGTCTCCGCGATCCAATTCAAGTGTCTAACCGATGTCCAGCACATGAATGTGTCGCTTCGCCGAATCTTCTACATCAATACCGCGACGTCCTTCTATCAACTGTTTCTGCCCGGATACATCTCAGGGGGAGCGATCCGCTGGCAGAAGCTCGCGGCTGGCGCTGACAACGCGGACAAGGCACTTTCCGTGATCGTGGCCAGCAGACTGTTCGATAGCATCGTCGCGGTCGTATGGATGCTGACGATGTTCACCGCAGATGCGGCCGCGTGGGCCGACGGCTATCCGGCTGCGGGGAAGCTGCTGGTCGGAGCGCTGATAGCCATCCCTCTGGCGTGCGTATTCGCGAAATACCAGCAGCGATTCAGCGCGGTCCTGCACAATCGCTTGGCCGGCAACGGCAAAGCAAACCTTGGAAAGCTCTCCTGGGTGGTCGACAAGCTGGCGCAGGCGCTGCTGAACTTCAATTGGCTGAGCAACAGCCAGTTGGCGGTTACGGTCGGCCTTCTGTCCCTGTACCATCTGTTCGGAGCGCTCAGCTGGTACTACCTGGCGATTGGCCTCGACGTCCATATCCCACTGCTCTCGATAATCTGGATCAGAATTTTCGTTTACCTAGCCACGCTTCTTCCGATCTCCTTCTCCGGTCTTGGCGTGCGCGAAGGCCTGCTGATCGTTCTGCTTGCCCCTTTCGGAATCGGTAGCAGCAGCGCCGTGGCGCTGGCATTGTTGTTACTGAGCCTTTCGATCGCAATCGGCTTGCTGGGAGGTGTACTTGAAGCGGTCGTAATGACCGTCGGAACGCCAGCAAACCGCTCCGACAAGCCAGCGGCCTGAGAAGCGGTAAGGACGACGAGCTGCGTGCATATCTGCCTGAGCTGTGTCGAGATCTTTGCCTGGGGAAAATTCGGCGGCTACGGCCGCGCGACTCGGGAGCTGGGCCGACTGCTCGTCAAGTCCGGCATCGAGGTCACTGCCGTGGTTC
>Ga0302307_10002498_pt1 | contig 11196 bp, 8 predicted proteins | sample III_Palsa_E3_2_FD_200530 | JGI IMG/M metagenome (GOLD analysis project Ga0302307, IMG submission 200530) | Peat permafrost microbial communities from Stordalen Mire near Abisko, Sweden - III_Palsa_E3_2 | ecosystem: Environmental > Terrestrial > Soil > Palsa > Peat permafrost | place: Sweden... | reverse complement strand
ATACTTCTGAGCTACGATTCATTCTACTTCAGATAAGCCATCACCTAGGACTCGATCGTCCCGAAGTCGCACTTGCAGCGGCAAGAGTTACAGGGCTTTCGAGCTCGCCGCAAATCCAGCGGGAAGAAAGTCTTGCTGAAGAACTTGGGCGACCTTCCGCAGGCATAATCAGCCAAAGAGCGGCTTGGCAAAGAAAAGGTCTGCCGCGGCGGCTATGGAAGGATTCGCATTCTACCGAGGCCTTTCACCGGAAAAGCGCACAGCTTGGCAAGCGCGCGCGAGGATAGCTAATGCGGCAATGAGGAATGTTCGTCGAAAGCGGACGTAGTGCTAATTCTCGGATTCGGCTGCCTCTCGGCGTCCTGCTGTGCCCGGTGGCAGCCGCGCGAGCGCGGCCTGGGCTGCGTCCCTGAGTTCGTCGTCACTGAGTTCTACGAGCAGCATGACTAAAATCGTAGCCCGCTTTTGCGCGCCCGGTCCATCGAGTACGGCGGCACCCAGCAACCTGTATGACGACGGCTGCAGTCGTAGTACGCTTGGACACTTCGGGGAATCGCGATGCCAGCCAAGAAGAACCGCCGAGCTGCAGGCCTAGACCTTCAATGCACCTTCGCCGCACACATCGAGGCGAATCAACGTGCCCAAGAATGGGCCGTGAGATGTCTTAATTACCGCGGCGCCGGGAAATTTCTGCGGGCGAAGTACGCTGAACAGAAGGCGCAGCACTGGCTGAGGAGAGCGATGATGCTCGAGGCAAAGACAGGCACCAAACCGCAGGCAGACAAACGAGTCTAGCGACCCCTGCTCTCGGACACGCTGAAAATCGCCGAGAGAATCATGCCCAGCGTTGTAGACCATGACCCACCAATGGGTCACGCCATAACCCAAGGCTGGGCGGACTTCGCCGAAACTATTCTGCCCGCCATCGGCGGCGATGTTCGCACGGAACTGCAATCGGCGCTGCGCCGCGCCGGACTCCGTAAGGTAAGATTTCACGACTTGCGCCATTCCTTCGCGAGCAACCTGCTCGGAGCCGGCACCGACATCGTCACTGTGAGCAAGGCCCTCGGCCATGCGAACGTGCACATTACGTTGACGACTTACGCGTACGCGATTCCGCGCGAGCGACAGGGCGCTGGGGATGCATTAGCGCGATTGATGGGGCAAAGTGGAAACAAAGTGGAAACATGGACCCCGAAAAATGGCATAAGGGTCAGCAAGAATGTACTGCAAGTAGTTGATTTAGAAGAGAACGGAGAGGTGGCAGAGCGGTTGAATGCACCGGTCTTGAAAACCGGCAGGGCTTCACGGTCCTCGTGAGTTCGAATCTCACCCTCTCCGCCAATAAAACAATGCGTTATTGGGTTGAGTAAGGTTCAAATCGCCGCTGGCCCGCGTCCGCGAGCCGAAGGCGCCTCCTCTAATACTCTACTTTGCCGAAAGAGTAGTTGAATTTGCCTGAGCCGCCCGCACACCCAGCTCTTCGTCGATAACGGTACGGAACCGCTCGTAATTCAACCCGCCGGCAAAGAATCGGCCGTTAATGAAGTAGCTGGGCGTTCCTTCAATCTGAAGATCTTGTCGCCCTTCATCCAACTGCGCTGCGACTACTTTGGCCTGCTCGCCCGAATCCAAACACTTGTCGAACCTCTGAGTGTCAAGCTGCAGCGTCCGGGCGTGCTCCTTGAGTTGCGCAAGCTCGAGCTGCTTGCTCGAGAAGAGCAGATCGTGATACTCCCAGTACTTCCCCTGGGCTCCTGCGCAATGCGCGGCTTCCGCGGCTTTCGGCGCGTCACTGTGCATCGGCAAAGGCATGTCTTTGTACGCGAAGGCCACTTTTGCTCCGTATTCCGCCCGCAGTCTATCGAGTGTCGGTTCAATCTGCTGGCAGTAGGGACACTCGAAATCGGCGTATTCCACGATCGTTACCGGCGCGTCGGGCAGTCCACGCAATGGGGTGTCCTTTAGCGATATCACTGCCCGTGGCGCGTCGAAGCGGATGTTAATGGCGGCCGCATCGCGTAGCGTCTTCACGTAGGCGGATCTGGCCTTCATGAAGCGCGTCTGACGAATTTTATCCAAAATCTGGCCTCGGACGGCCTCATAGGGCTGTGTCGTATCGAGACCTTCGTAAAAGACGTGGAGGGACTCCTCCGACGGGTCTTTCCCGACCATGCCTTTTACGTGCTGATCGAGCAACTGTGCGACGGTGACGTGTTGCCGTTCCGCTTGGCGTTCCAGCAGATACTCGTCGATGAAGTTATCCAGCGCCTTACGTTCCGCCTGGTAAAAGGCGTTGCGAGCTTGGAATAAAGCGGTGGGATGCTTGGCTTCGAAGTCGGCGAGCGACAGTTTGGCACCGTCGATATCGACGAGGACTATGCGGCTGCTGCTCGGTTGGGCATCGGTGCTCGCGTCGGCGACCACGAAGCTCGAGAAGGCCGAAGACAGCAACGCAAGGGTCACGATTTTAGTAATCATCATCTGGAAATAACCTTCGATTACCAACAAAGCAAAACTGGGGCGGGCGAGGTCTCCCGCCCGCCCCAGACACAGTTGTCAATCTACCGTACCAGGAGGAAGACTCGTTAGTCTTTCACTACACCCCCAGTTACGCCCTTAGTGCAACCGACACAGATACCGTGGCCGCTTCCATTCGCCAGGATGCCTGAGCAGAACCCGATCATCCTGGTTTCGTATTCGCCCGTGGCGATCGTAACGTTTTTGAAATCCACCTCTGTGACGAAGTTCGGTATGCCAGGATAGTCTGTCGTGAGGTGGGTCGTCGTCCGGTCAGCCCGCAGCCCCGAGGTGAATCCTGGAGCTCCGGGCGCGGTCTGGTCGGTGGCCGCAGTGCCCGCCACGGTCGCAACGAGTTTCACCGTAACGGAAGTCGGCAGGACCCCTGTCAGCGTGTTCTTGATCAATTGCTTTTTTGCTGAAAGGGTTGCGCCCTGGTCCGGTGTGAGCGGGCAGGAGCAACAGGCAACCAACTGCTCATCAGTGGCGTCGAAGACATAAACCTGCGCCACGATGGAACCGGTCGCGTCCGTGCCGCCGTTTTCCGCAGCGTTCCACATGTGGATAAAGGAATCCCCGTCAGGCGAATTCAGGTTGCCCATTTCTTCTTGTTGGATAGCATCGGCCGGAGCGACGACAGTTTGCCCGAATGACACTGATGCTACTGCAAGCACCAGTGTTCCGAGCGCGAGTTTACTTAAGTATTTCATTGATCTCTCCCAGAGAATTATTTGAAGACTGTTTTGTTGGATGGGGACTAAATAGTCTGGATGCGACTTATTTTTCTTGGATGAGACTTATTGTTCTCGGAATGCGACTTAAGTGAGCTTCCATACGACTTAATGCCCGTTCGACACATTAAATCTAATTCACGTTTCTTCATCTAGCAAGCTTTATGTTGATTGGGAAAGCGTTATGTTTACTGGCGGAAATATGTCAAATCTCGCGGGAGCCCCTCAATTTTTCTTTGACGGTGGGTCGTCAACGCAAAAGTCGAAGTCGCCCGTTGCTCAATCTGTCGCCAAATACCATGTACCTAATACATAACAATAATATGACAACACGTTGAATTTAAGACCGGAGTTCCCCGGGCGCCTTCAGTTGTCATCGCGCAGCCGAGGAGAAAGAACGAATCTCTGATCAACGGCTTGTTCGCATGGAAAGCGATAAACCGAGTCCCCGAGTGCGGTTGGCTGCTCCGCCAAATCTGTGCGGCGGTCGCTGATCAAGAACGAGGCCTGAAACATCGGAATCTGCCGCGGGCGGTATCGCCATTGTCGGTTGCCGAGCGGGAGGAGATTTCCCGTGCACTGAGATCCGGTGCTTCATGCCAAGTGATTGCCGTACGGTTTGACCGAGCGGAGTCGACTATTTCGCGCGATGTCTTGGATGAGCGTGCCCCACCGAACCCATCGAGGGCATACGCCCGCTTCGCGGCAACGCTTGCCGAATGCGTAGCCTACGACAACGCGATGGCGTAGAGCTTTTCCCACGCTCGAGGGCTAGCTGCTGAACCTTCGTTGGTTTAAGAGTCAGGCGGAAGCCAAGATGGCTGTCTTCGAATGGGTCAGCTCGACTATTGCAGGCAGCTTCCGCTACTGAAGGCAGTATTGATCCGCCAAACGAGGTAACACCAAGTGGCGGACGATAATTAGATAGTGGCACCCGCTCGTAGATCAGTTTGACAAGGTGCTGGCGAACGAGAAGCACATAGAGAAAAAACGTGCCGGTGGAAAGGCTGGCGCGAATGACGGGGACGACCTGATCGCGGATTCTGGTGGCTCACGCCTAAGCCGTTCAGGCTCTGCGCCATCTACCCCAAACAGTAGCTGTCGCCCAGTGCGAGGTCGTTTTACTTAATCTGCCTGGCATGACATATCCTTTGACGGCTGCATGAGGAGGGCGTAGAAACCGCGAACCAGCGCTGAACCTTTTGGCGCGAGAGCATAAACATGAGCTACATCAACACGACCGTTTATTACACAGTGACGGTGGGCAGCGCCGCCTATCCGAGCCCGCTCACAATCTCCCCGAACGGCGCTGTGGAACCCACTACCGTCGGCGCGACCGCAGTTTTCAGCGGCGTAGCGGGTAATAGCGTGACGAACTACGGCACCATCGATGGCGGCGCCGGGGTAGGAAAGGTGGATGGAGGAGTCGGCGTCAATCTTTCCGCGGGTACGCTGACCAACAACTCGGGCGCATATATCAACGGCGGAAGCGGTTATTATAATGGTGGCAACGGCGTCTATCTCCACGGCGGTACGCTGACCAACTACGGCACAATCGATGGTGGCTCAGTCGCCGATGTCTTCAGTTCAATATCCGGCGCAGGCGTCGATCTCAGCGCGGGTACGCTGATCAACAACGGCGCGATCAACGCTGGATCTAATACGTTTTATGGCGCGTTTGGCGCTTATCTGAACGGCGGTACGCTGATCAACAACGCCAGCATCAGCGGCGCTGGCGGCCATTATCACTACGGCGGAGGAGTTTATTTGAACGGCGGCGCGCTCACGACGTCCGGCTCGATTTCGGGCGGCGTCTCGGGTGGCCCCGGCGGCAACGGCGGCGTCGCCCTGCAGTTTGGCAGTGCCGCCAGCACAATGACGGTCGACCCTGGCGCGACGTTCCAGGGGGGGATCGCCGGCTTCGCATCGGGCGACACGATCGATATCACCGGCTTAACTCCGGCTCAGGTTGCGAGCTACTTCAACCCCGAAACCTACACGCTCTCTACTGCGGACGAGGGCACGCTGCAATTTACGGAGAGGTACATTGGCCAGTACTTCACGTTCAACGCCGACCCTAGCGGCACGGGCACCGACATCACCTTGGCCACAGGCTCGGGCATCTCGACGATCCTCTCCAGCACCGTCACGCTTGGGAGCCAGTACCATCCCAGTCCGCTCACCATCACCGCAACCGGCGGCGTGTACCCTATATATGGCGGGGCGACCGGGGTGCTCAGCAACATCTCGGGTAATAGCCTGACAAACCACGGCACGATCCAGGGCGGGGCCGGTTACTACGGCGCCGGTAGCGGTGGCGTGGGCGTGAGCTTTACAAAAACTGGCGTGCTGACTAACACGGGCAGCATTACCGGGGGCACCGGCGGTGGCAGCTATTCCGTGAGCGGCGGCCAGGGCGGTGCGAGCGTCACTCTCAAGGGCGGGGCCACGCTGACCAACAGTGGCAGCATCACCGGCGGCACCGGCGGCACCGGCGTCGGTGGCGGCGTCGGCGGGGTGGGTGTCGTCTTCCAGGGCGCGTCGTTCACCAACAGCGGCAGTATCACCGGCGGCATGGGCGGCGGCGTCGACCCCGCCTACACAGGTACCGGTGGTCAAGGCGGCGCCGGCGTGTCTCTCAACGGCCGCACGCTCATCACCTCGGGCACCATTTCGGGTGGTCAGGGAGGTTTGGGAACGGTCAACGGCGCAGCTGGCGACGCGGTGCAGTTCGGCTCGGCTGTGAGCACACTCATTGTTGAACCGGGTGCGGTATTCAACGGTTTGGTCGCCGCTGACGCATCGGTCAAAGACGTTCTGGAACTAAGCGGCGTTCAAGCCGGAGGCACGCCGATCGCCCTCGGTACGCAGTTCACTGGTTTCTCGACGCTAGATTTCGCCTCCGGCGCCGCGTGGACGGTGGATCCCAGCAGCGGCCTGACCATCACCGGCTTCACGAAGAGCGACACGATCGATGTCACGAACCTGGCGCCGGCGCAGGCGGCGGTGGATTTCAATTTCACGACCCACGTGCTCACAGCCCCGGGCGACGGCACGCTACATTTCAGTAGTACCGGCGGCGATTACTTCGTGTTCTCAGGCGATGGCAGCACGGGCACTGACATCACCGTGGCCACGGGCCCCATCGCAGCCACTCTCATCTACGCTGTCACGGTGGGAAGCACGGCCTTTCCGAGCCCGCTCACGATTACCGCAACCGGCGGCGTGGCACCCGGAGCTGCTGGGGCGACCGCAGTGCTCAGCAACATTGCGGGGAATAGCCTGACGAACCAAGGCACCATCCACGGCGGTGCGGGCAGCAACGGCAGTGCGGGCGGCAACGGGGGCATAGGCGTCAACTTCACGAACGGCACGTTCAGCAACGCCGGCAGCATCACCGGCGGCGGCGGCGGCACCAGCACCGCGGCTGGCGTCGGCGGGACCGGCGGGGTGGGCGTCAAATTGTTGTCGGGCGGTACGCTGACCAATACCGGCAGCATCACTGGCGGCAAGGGCGGCGCCGGCACCACAACCGGCGGTAAAGGCGGAGCGGGCGTGCTTCTGAACGGCGGCACGCTCACGACCTCGGGCACCATTTCGGACGGTGCAGGGGGTTCGGGAACTACGGTCGGCGCTGCGGGCGATGCCGTGCAGTTCGGCGCGGCGGCGAGCACATTGGTCGTTGATCCGGGTGCGGTGTTCATCGGTCAGGTGGTGGCCAACAACGTCCACGACGTACTGGAACTCTCCGGCAAGCAAGGCAGCGGCACCGCGATCACGCTCGGCACCCAGTTCACCAATTTCTCGACGCTGGATTTTGCCGCCACTGCACAACAGTGGACCGTGGATGCGACGAAGGCAGACCTGACCGCTCACACGCTCAACATCGATGGATTTGGGCTCAGCGACACGCTCGACATCACCAATCTCGCGGTGGGCGCAACGCTGATCTTCAACCCGGCCAACAATGAATTGACGATCACCAAGGGCGCGACCACGATCAACCTGCAATTCGACAGCTCCTTTATCTTGCAATCTGGCGCGGTTCCGACCCTGGCAGCTTCAGGTCGCGACATCCTGAACTTCGCGGGCGACGCGCAGCGCGCCTCGATGGGCGATCGATTCATATTCAACACCCACGGCTTCGGTTCCGGCCCCATGCTGCACACGGATCCGGCCCTCGCGGCGTTGAGCGGTCACGGCTTCTCTGCAAATGCGTCTACCGATTATGGCTTCGCTCATGGACTGAGTATCGGGTCCCATGCGTAATGCTCGCGACGGCATCGAGATGCAGGCCTGAAGGCCTGAGGCTTGATATGTCAGCGCTTGTTGTCGTGCCGGTACCGTTTCAAGAGCATTCGCATAGAGCCGCGACCTCTTGAGGGTTCGGCACTTGAAAACCGGCAAGGCTTCACGGCCTTCGTGAGTTCGAATCTCACCCTCTCCGCCAGAACTCGGATACAGCGCCGCCACGTCCTCGGCGATTAGACCGTACTGACGGCGCACCTTGAGGATCCGTTGTGGCAGCTTTCACATCAGATCAATGAGTTCTTGAACGCCGTTGGCAGCCCGAGTCAACTGCACGTTCCCAGCTCATCACTCATGCCGAGCCGCACTCACATACGCGCAACCGCGGCGTGCTGGCGCTTGTCGTCCGGCAGGAGGCAGGGCCATGCAGACGATGTAGGCAGGTACCAATTCGACAGCTGCTGCGGGTCGGCTCTGGCACAAGGTAAGTGACCGCAGCGCGAATCGTTGAGACAGAACAAAGAAATTTACGACAGCAAACGCCTTAGAGCAATTGATCGGTTCGCCCTAGTCAGCACCGACGTAACCTCGAATCGCGTTCGGCTGCTTCGGGCGCCAGCGCGCCGCAGCCGATGACGCTGAAGGCGGCTTTATTGAGCCTCGGTAACGTGCATGAGGGCATAATGGAGCCTGGTACCGGCAGTCCTTGAGGGCTCCCGTGAGCGGGAATCTCCGCCAATGTTTTGCCCATCGGTGGCACCTGTAAATCGAGGAAATGCGATGAGTCACTTTGACCTGCGGCCCCCGACTGAGGCGCAACGTGCGCAAATCACTGCCGGCCTCAATAAGGATGAGCGCCGCGTGCTGCTCGAGCACGGCACGGAAGCCGCTTTCTGTGGTGTGTTTCTCGACAATCACAAGGATGGCATTTACGCCTGCCGCTTTTGCGGCCTACCGCTCTTCAGATCAAGCGCCAAGTTCGATTCCGGGACCGGATGGCCGAGCTTCTTCAAACCCTATGACGAAGCACATATCCGGCGTATTCGTGACACGAGCTACGGAATGGTCCGCGTTGAGGAGGTCTGCGCGCGCTGCGGGAGTCACCTGGGGCACGTGTTTCCGGATGGACCTCCACCGACCGGGGAACGACATTGCCTGAACTCAGTGTCACTGTCATTCACCGAAGAGGGACAGACGCTCCCGGACAATTTGCAGCGAGGAGCGCCCGAGGGCCTCGTCGATCGAATTTGAGGCAATGAACTCAGATCGATTGCGATGGGGGCGGCGCTGGGTATGCCGCGCCAGTTGCTTATCAAGCGTTGGCTCGCTGGCAGATTGGCTCAATCGGCTCCTGCTTGGGCAGGGATGAATTTTCTCATGTGAAGTTGAGCGCAGCCTCTGAGCGGCTGGCGGATGCAGACTGCGGCATCATCCTGTTGATAGGTGATCGGTTAAACCGTTCGGATTAGGAAATCCGACGCCATGGGGTGTCGACTCATGCTTCCGCGGATAACAGCGTGCGCCGCCAGCCAGCTGGGTGCTGTCGGAAAACTCCGACAGCGTTCCAGGTGAACGACCGATGGCGCACGGCACTCAGCTACGCGAAGCTGCGCCCAGGTGAGGCAAAACTAATAACCATCCGAGGCCGGCCATCATGCTTTATTACGCTGTAGTGTTCTTCGTCATCGCCATAATCGCGGCCATTCTGGGATTTGGAGGCTTGGCGGCGGGGGCTGCAGGCATTGCCAAAGTTCTGTTCGTCGTATTCCTCATCCTCGCGATTGTGAGCTTTCTGCGGCGAGCTTAGACGGATACGCGATTTACCTCGTCACGGGCAGCGCCTCGGCTCGGAGCCAAGAGCCACCTTCTATGTTTCGGGGCTCCGCCATGAATCGGCGGTGCTGTCCCTTGTGCGCGCGAAATTAACTGCCACGGCGCGGTAGAATTCGCCCCATAAGGCGACCCTTACGCCGCCGACCGCTGCCAACTGCGCTCAGCACTGGTACACGGGCGTCTAAACCTAGTGCGCATTACGGCAGGAGTTGCGTGATTTGAAGATCCCCGAGATCCTCCAGGTCGAAACCCCGCAGGTCCCCGGCGGTCTTGCGAGCGTCCTTAATGTGATCGCCGAAGCTGGCTTGGTGCTTGAGCATGTCACCACGCTGCGCCGCGAGCAGGGACGCACGCTCTGGGAGATAACGATCGAGATTGAGGAGGGTACACAGGAGGATCTGCTGCGGCGCTTAGGTTCGCTGCAGTCGGCGCGCTTCGTGGGCTGGTCGGATCGAGTCTTCGATCGTCACCGCGGCGGCAAGATCGAAATGCGCTCGCGGATCGCAATCTCAACTCAGCAGATCCTGCGCGACATCTATACCCCCGGCGTGGCACGGGTATGTCTGGCCATCAAGAACGATCCGGCGAAGGCCCTCGATTACACGTACCTTGGGCGCTGCGTCGCAGTAGTCACAGACGGCTCGGCGATTCTTGGACTCGGCAACATCGGCCCGCGCGCCGGACTTCCCGTCATCGAGGGAAAGGCAGCGCTTCTGGCAACCCTCGTCGGCTTGAGTGGCATCCCGATCCTCATAGAAAACACCTCGATTGATCAGTTTGTGGATGTCGTGCGCTCCATCGCGCCGTCCTTCGGCGCGATCCTGCTCGAGGACATTGCTGCACCGCGCTGTTTTGAAATCGAGCATAAGCTGCGTGCCCGGCTGTCTATCCCGGTCCTGCACGATGATCAACACGCGACGGCGGTCGTTACGCTGGCGGCACTCCTTAACGCGACACGCATCACAGGCGAGTCACTCGATGGCCTGGTCGTGGGGCTCGTGGGATTGGGGGCGGCCGGGCTCGGCATCGCGCAGCTCCTGCGTGGCTTTGGAGTGCAGCGGCTCGTCGGCACCGATGTGCGGCCTGAGGCGACCGGACGGCTCGCGCAGCTGGGCGGTCAGGGACTGACACTCGAGGAGACCCTGCGCCGCTCGCAGGTTGTAATCGCGCAGACTGGTGCCAAGGGTCTGATTCCGGCACGCCTCATCCGCCGCGGGCAGATCATTCTTGCTCTGTCGAACCCCGACCCGGAGATCGAACCCGCGGACGCACTAACGGCCGGTGCGGCCGTGGCGGCCGACGGCAAGAGCATCAACAACATACTGGCCTTTCCGGGCCTCTTCGCCGGCGCGCTGCGCGCTCGCGCGGCGAAATTCAGCGACGCCATGCTGCTTGCGGCGGCGCGCACGATTGCCGCCGCGGTTCCGGAGGGGCAACTGGTGCCCGATCCGCTCAATGGAACTGTTCATGAGGAAGTGGCCGCCGCCGTCGCCGCTGCTGCGGACGCAGGCTCCGGCGTTAATCATTGAAGGAGACCCAAACGGTGAGCACAAATACGCCCGTCGTAACATTGGCATTACCGCTGCAGCCGACGGACCATATGCAGGGATCCGAACACGCGCGCGTCACGCTCATAGAATACGGCGACTTCGAGTGTCCGACCTGTAAGCTTGCTGCGCCGACGATCAAGATGCTGCTGGATCAGTTTCCCAATCAGATACGCTTTGCGTACCGGCACTTTCCTTTGGAAGATGTGCACCCGCACGCGCTTCTTGCAGCTGAAGCGTCAGAAAGCGCCGCCGCTCAGGGCAGGTTCTGGCCGATGTTTGACTTCCTTTTCCTCAACCAGGCGCACCTGAAGGAA
>Ga0302307_10002485_pt1 | contig 11227 bp, 10 predicted proteins | sample III_Palsa_E3_2_FD_200530 | JGI IMG/M metagenome (GOLD analysis project Ga0302307, IMG submission 200530) | Peat permafrost microbial communities from Stordalen Mire near Abisko, Sweden - III_Palsa_E3_2 | ecosystem: Environmental > Terrestrial > Soil > Palsa > Peat permafrost | place: Sweden... | reverse complement strand
TCAGCGGCCCGCAGTCCGGCTCAGAACAAGAGGCTGGACAGGGCGGCCCGGGCCTTACTGACCCGCGGGTCGCGCGGCGGGAAGATCTCGAACAGGCCGACGAGGCGCGCCCGGGCCTGGTCCCGCTGCTCACCGGACGTCCGCCGGACCACCCCGAGCAGCCGGTCGAAGGCGTCCTCGATCTTGCCCGCGGCCACATCCATGTCGGCCACCCGGGCCTGGGCCTCCACGTCGTCCGGGTGCTCGGCGGCAGCACGCCGCACAGCCTTCTCGTCGTAGGAGTCCAGACGCTGGAACAGCTCGACGCGGGCCAGCCCGACCTTGGCCACCGGGTCAGCGGGTGAGCTGGCCAGGACCTTGCGGAAGGCGTCGGCCGCAGCGTCCATATCGCCGCGCTCCATCGCCTGCTGAGCGTCGGCGTAGGCCGGGTTGGCCGCGTCGGGGCCCATGGGGCCACCGGGCCCGCCCGGCCCGCCCGGGCGCCCCGGGCCTCCGGGCCCGCCCGCACCGGCCGGGCCGCCGGGGCCCGCAGGGCCGCCGGGGCCCGCAGGGCCGCCGGGGCCCGCAGGGCCGCCGGGGCCCGCAGGGCCGCCGGGGCCCGCAGGGCCGCCCGCGGCCTGCTGGCCGTCGGCGTCCGTGCCGGGGCCGCCTGCCGCAGGGCTGACGCCGAGCTGTTCGGCCGCGCCCAGGACCTGGCTGATCCACTGCCGGACCTGGGCCTCGGGCAGGGCGCCGAGAAAGCCGTCAACGAGCTGGCCACCGATGACCGCCACGACCATAGGAATGCTCTGCACCTGGAGCGCCTGGCTGAGGCGCGGGTTGGCGTCTACGTCGATCTTGGCCAGGATCCACTGGCCGTCGGCTTCACCGGCCAGCTTCTCCAGGACGGGGCTGAGCTGCTTACAAGGGCCGCACCAGTCCGCCCACAGGTCGATGATGACGGGGGTGGTGCGCGATTGCTCCACCACCAGGCTGTTAAAGGTCTCTTCCGTGACGTCGATGACGGCGGTCCCTGCACTGCCGTTCGGCCCGGCCTCGGCGGCCTGCTGCTGGCGCTGAGCGGCGGCCTGCCGGGCACCGAGGTCGACGGCACCGTAAATCGAAAAATCCCGCGGCTGCATGTTTCCATCCTGCCGTATGCGCGCGGCACCTTAACCAGCAGCGCCAGGTCCTTTCAGCTGCGGCTACTAATCGTTCAACGTAGCACTTACTGTGCTACATTCGCGTTATGAGCGATACGTCCGCTTCGCACCCCCAGTCCGCCGGCACCGGTGATACGCCGGCCCGGTGCATCGGCGTCCGCGAGCTGCGGCAGCATGCCAGCGTGTACATCGACCTGGCGGAGAGGGGATACACCGTGGACATCACGAACCGGGGCCGTCTGGTCGCCCAGCTGGTGCCGGTCAGGGAGCCAAGCAGCCCGCTGGAGCGCCTGATGGCGGCCGGCGTTCTGGAGCCTGCCGAGGACCCCGGCGACCTTCTGGACGTCGAACCGGGGCCGCCGGTACCACTGGGACAGCCAACCGCATCGGAGATCCTGCTGCAGATGCGAGAGGAAGAACGGTATTGATCTACCTGGACTCCTCGGCCTTGGTGAAGCTGGCCGTCACCGAACCCGAGTCGGCCGCGCTGATCGAGTGGCTCGGTCACAGCGCCAACCTGGTCCGGGTGTCCAGCCCGATCGTCCGGGTGGAGGTGCCCCGGGCCGTCTGGCGCGCCGACCCGGGCTCGCTGCCCCAGGCCTATACCGTAGTTCGCCGGGTCCGGGACATCCGGATAACGGCCAGCGTGCTCACCCGGGCCGCCGGCGCCCGGCCCGTGACGTTGCGCGCCCTGGACGCGATCCACCTCGCGTCCGCGCTCACCATCAGGCACGACCTCACGGCCCTGGTCTCCTACGACGAGTGGCTGCTGGCCGCGGCGCAGGAAGCCGGGCTGCCCACCGCCAGCCCGGCTTAGGGCAGCGGCCCGGGCCGGGCGGCGGCTACCGGAGACGCGCACGCGGTCTGGTTCACCGTCAACGGTGGCCAGGCCTGGCACAGCTCCCTCATCGCCGGGAGCTAGCCTGCACTAAGCCTGGCCCTAGGCCGCGCCGGGAGATTCGGGAGACTCCGGGTCGCGGCCGGCCACGGCGTCGTCCAGGCGCTGAGCGGCGATCTCGGCGAAGTCGTGGTCGGCTTCGGCGACACAGGGGAACCGGCCAGCCCCGATGGCCGCGACCGACGCGGACGCCAGGCCACCGAACGGCTCCCATACCACGTCGCCTTCGCCCGTAGCCGCGACCAGGATGCGGCGCATGAAGGCCAGCGGCTTCTGGTTCAGGTGCGCCGCGGACAGGCTACTCGGGTTGTATACGCGGGGTGCGGCCCGGCGCATGGTCCCCTTGACTCGTTCGACGCCGTGCAGCGGCGCGAGCGGCCACACGTTGGTCAGGCCATGAGCGTGCCGCCAGGTGTAGCGCAGCGCGTCCCACTCCTTAGCCGTCACCGGCGCGCGCCCGTCCAGAGAGAAGTAAGGCCAGCCACAGCGCGCGCCGTGAGCGTTGGCGTAGGCGGCGAGCCGCTCCACCATCTCGCCAGGCGGCCAGTACCAGAGCCAGTCGGCGGTCAGATACTTGCGGGTGGCCGCGTTCCGCACCCCGCAGGCCTCGTTGGCCCGGGCCAGCGCCAGGCCGGACCGCTGCCATTCGCGGCGCAGCCACCGCTGGACGGGCAGCGGGCCTTCGGCGCCGGAGAGCTCGAGGCGGCGCTGGTAGAAGGCGCAGACCTCGGTGACCACGGGGAAGCGCCGGATCGTCCGGCCGTTGACGTTGCCCGCGATGTGGGCGGTCCCCTTGTCCCAGGTGATGAGCTGCACATAATCCCAGCCGCTGGCGGCCAGCAGGGGATGCACGGTCGCCCAGCCGAGCTCGGTGTTCCAGAACCACAGCGTGGTGGCCGGGGTCGCGTACCGGCTCCAGGCCTCGACGTGCGGGCGGTACCAGCCGGGCAGCCCTTCGGCGCCGATCGTGTCGCCGTGAAAGCCGCGCACGCCGTAGGCGCCGTCGCTGATGATCGCGGCGGGCTCGGGCCAGCCGGCGTAAGCGTCCAGGGCGTCGCCGCGGTGCAGAAGGTAGCCAGGCGACGGCGAGCCGGCGGGGTCCAACTTGACGTCCTCCCCGCCGTGAACGGCGGGGATTCCTCCAGCGCGGCTCACGCCGCGCTCCGGTGGGTTCCTGCTTCAGCGCCGGCTGCCACGTGGTGTGGTCTTGCACCGGCTTCACAGCCGTTTTCCTTGTCCGCCCGCCCGGCGGCCAAGATGTTTCTCGCTGCGTTCACGTCCCGGTCGTGGACCGTCCCGCACGCCGCGCACGTCCAGATCCGGACGCTGAGCGGCTTGGGGCCGTCCTTCACCCCGCATGCCGAGCACACCTGGCTGGTGGGCTCGAACCGGCCGATCCTGGCGAACGTGCGGCCATACTGGGCCGCCTTCTCCTCGATGCACCGCACTAGCTGAGACCATCCCGCGTCGGCGACCGACCTGGCCAGCTTCGTGCGCATCAGCCCGCTGACGGCGAGGTCTTCGGCGTAGACCGCTTGGTTGTCGCGGACCAGCCGCAGCGCCGTCTTATGCGCGTGATCGAGCCGTGTCTCCCGCACCGTGCGGTGCAGGACCGCGACCCGGTGCCGGGCCCTGGCCCGGCTGGCGGAACCTTTCTGCCGGCGGGAAAGAACCCGCTGTGCTTTCTTCAGCCGGCGCTGCGCCGTCCGCAGCAAGCGGGGGTTCGGGATCACCTCACCGCCCGAGGTGACGGCCAGGCTGGCCAGCCCCAGGTCGATCCCCACCTCGCGGCCGCAGGCAGGCAACGGCGTAGCCGCGCGTCCCACCACGAACGAGGCATAGTACCGGCCGTCCGCCTCCTTGATCACCGTGACCGACGAGGGAACCGACGGCAGCACGCGGGACCATTCAACCCGGATGTCTCCCACCTTCGCCACGAACAGCCGCTGCCCGTGCAGGGCGAACCCGTTCCTGGTCAGGCGAATCGACTGGCGGCGGTGCTTGCGCCGGGGCTTCGGATGCCGGATCGTCGGCCCCTTGCGCCGCCCGTTGAGCGAATCAAACCAGTTCCTGTACGCGCGCCGCGCATCCTGGCAGGCCCGCACCAGCGCCACCGACGCGACCTCACCCAGCCAGGACCGCTCCGGGGTCAGCTTGGCCAGCGTGATCACCCGCCGCTGCACCTCGGTATCGGAGATCTTCTCCCCCGCCGCATGGCAGGCATCCCGCAGCCGCACGCAGTCGTTATACACCACCCGCGCACACCCGAACACCCGCGCCAGGGCCTGCTGCTGCCCCGGCCCGGGATAGATCCGATACCGGTACCTCACCTGCACAACACCACAGCATCCCACCGGCCTGTGACAATCGCGGCGGAGCACCGCCGCGGCAGGCGCGCTCCACGTCCAGTTGGTCTTTGTGACGCCGTCTCCGCGCCGGTGAACAGCCTCAAGGGCGGGCCGGGCCGGCGCCTGCGATCGGAGTTCACCGGCCAGGTGAACCGGCACATCACGCACGGGCACTACTGGTCCCCGTCCTACTTCGCCGCATCCTGAAGCGGTGCCCCGCCGGGCATCATCCGGCAGAACATCGACCAGCAAAGGCGCCCGGTTAACACGACTTCCGGGCTTACCCCCCCTGGAGGACGGGGCCTGCGCCCGGCCATTACGGTGAGGCGCTGTCGGTCAGGGCGCCGAGGAGCTCGTCCGCCGCCGAGTAGGGGTCGATCTGGCCCGCCGCGACCCGCTCGGCCAGCGCGCCCAGGGCGCTGTCGCCGGGCAGCCGGGCCATCTTCCGGCGCAGTGCGCCGAGGGCGAGCGCCGCCACCTCCTCGCGGGCCCGAGCGGCCCGCCGGCGGTCTCCCTCGCCGGAACGGTCCAGCCACACCCGGTGCGCGTCCAGCTGGCCGACCAGCTCCCCGATCCCGTCGCCGGTGGTGGCAACCGTCGTGACGATGGGCGGCTTCCAGTCGTCCGGGCCCTGCGCGGCCAGGGCGATCATGTTCCGCAGGTCCCGGACCGTCTCCTGGACCTGCGGCCGGTCCGCCTTGTTGACCACGAAGACGTCGGCGATCTCCAGGATGCCCGCCTTGGCCGCCTGGATGGAGTCCCCCATCCCCGGGACGACCAGAACCGTCACCGAGTCGGCCAGCGAGGCGATCTCCACCTCGACCTGCCCTACGCCCACCGTCTCGATCAGGATGACGTCGTAGCGGGCAGCGTCGAGTGCCCGGATCACCTGCGGCGTCGCCGCGGCCAGGCCGCCGAGGTGGCCGCGGCTGGCCATGGACCTGATGAAGACGTCGCCGTCGGTGGCGTGATCCTGCATCCGGATCCGGTCCCCGAGCAGCGCGCCGCCGGTGAAGGGCGAGGTGGGATCGACGGCCAGCACCGCGACCCGCAGCCCCTGGCCGCGGTACGCCGTGATCAGCGCGCTGGTCACCGTGGACTTCCCGGCTCCGGGCGAGCCCGTCAGGCCGATCACCCGGGCCCGGCCGGCCAGCGGCGCGAGCTCCTTCATGACGGTGCGAAGCCGGGGTGATCCATCCTCGATCAGCGAGACCAGCCGGGCCAGGGCACGCGGATCACCCTCATGCGCCCGCCCGACCAGTTCCGGGGCGCCGCTCGCCGAAGTGGTCACACCGCGAAGTTACACGGCCGGTGCGGGTACGTGGAGGATCAGCGCCTCGCCCTGGCCACCGCCCCCGCACAGCCCGGCGGCCCCGAGGCCGCCGCCGCGCCGCTGCAGCTCGTACACCAGATGCAGGGCGATGCGGGCCCCGGACGCCCCGATCGGGTGGCCGAGCGCGATCGCGCCGCCGTTGACGTTGACCCGGCCCGTACCCACGCCGAGGTCGCGCATGGACTGGATGGCGACGGCCGCGAAGGCCTCGTTGATCTCGATGAGGCTGAGGTCGGCCACCGTCAACCCGCCCTTGGCCAGCGCCCGGCGGATCGCGTTCGAGGGCTGGGAGTGCAGCGAGTTGTCCGGGCCCGCCACCGAGCCGCTGGCCCCGATCTGGGCCAGCACGTCCACGCCCAGGGCTCCGGCGGTCTCCCGGGCCATGACGACCACGGCGCACGCGCCGTCCGAGATCTGCGAGGACGATCCGGCGGTGATCGTCCCGTCCGGGGTGAAGGCCGGGCGCAAGCGGCTCAGCGACTCGGTAGTGGTGTCGGCGCGCACGCCCTCGTCTTCGGCGAAGATCAGCGGGTCGCCGCCCCGGCGCGGTACCTCAACCCCGACGATCTCGTCGGCGAACAGGCCGTTCTTGATGGCCGCCGCGGCTCGCTGGTGGGAAAGGGCGGAGAACTCATCCTGCTCCTCGCGCGTGATGCCGAGCTTGGTGCCGAGCCGCTCGGTGGACTCCCCCATGGAGAGGTGGTCGTACGCGTCGGTGAGCCCGTCGACGGCCATCGAGTCGAGCAGCTCGACCGGGCCGAACTTGTACCCGGAGCGGGACTTCGGCAGCAGGTGCGGCGCCTGGGTCATCGACTCCATGCCGCCCGCTACGACGACGTCACACTCACCCAGCCGGACCAGCTGAGCGGCCAACGCGATCGCGTCCAGCCCGGACAGGCACACCTTGTTGACCGTCAGTGCCGGGACCGACATGGGGACGCCCGCGGCCACGGCCGCCTGCCGCGCGGGGATCTGGCCGGCGCCGGCCTGGAGCACCTGGCCCATGATGACGTAGTCGACCTGGTCCCCGGCGATGCCAGCGCGCTCGAGCGCCGCCTTGATCGCGATGGCGCCCAATTCGGCGCCGGAATAGGTGGCCAGCGAGCCGAGCAGCCGGCCGATGGCCGTCCTGGCCCCGCTGACGATGACGGCCTCGCGCCCGGCGGGTACTGCGGCGCTGCTGCCCACGGCCTCGCTCATCCCGATCCCTCCGTCCGCCGTGCACTGCTGGCTGCGCGAACACGGTCCTTCTCACGATATCCACCGTCCCCACCGGCACCCAGATCGAGCGGCTGTGGGGTACGTCTCTCCGGCAGGCTCCGCTCCCGCCTAGCGGAGCGGCGGCCCTTTCTGCTGTCATCATCACAGCAGAAAGGCGCAGCGGGGCTCAGGCGCAGCGCCGGCCACAGGAGCGGCGGCGGAGCTGAAAAGAGGTACAGCATGCTGACCCAGATCGACCACATCGGGATCGCCTGCCGGGATCTGGAGGAAAAGATCGACTTCTACTGCTCCACGTTCGGGCTCACGGTGGTGTCCCGCGAGATCAACGAGGAGCAGGGCGTCCGCGAAGCCATGCTGCTGGTGGCCACGGCAGCTCCGGAAGCAACCGGGCCGCAGGCCGGTGCGCCTGACCTGCGCGCCGCGGCCGGTGGCGGCCCGGCTCCGCACCCGGTTGCTGATCTGCGGGCCACGGCCGAGGCCGGGCGGGAGGCGAATCCCGGGCCGCAGGCTGGAGCTGGGCCAGCCGTTCCGCTCGTGGCCTCCTACATCCAGCTGCTCGAGCCGCTGGGACCGGATTCACCGGTCGGGAAGTTCCTGGCCCGGCGCGGCGAGGGTATCCATCATGTCGGCTACGGCGTCACCGACGTCCGGGCCGCGCTGGCGGCGATCGGCGCGGCGGGGGTCCGGCTCATCAACGAGCGCCCACGGCACGGCTCGATGGGGGCCTCGATCGCTTTTCTCCATCCGGCCGATGTCGGCGGGGTGCTTACCGAACTCGTAGAGCACCCAGCGGAATCCGGCCCCGGGCCAGCCTGATCCGCCGCTTGGTCCGCAGCTTCCCGGGCCCAGTTCGCGGCCTTCTCCGGCCCAGTTCGCGGCCTTTCCCGGGTCGATGAGGGGCGCAGTTCAGGACGATGTTCCCCAGCGCCGGACCGGGACCTAAATACGTTCCTGGTGCATGCCGGCCGGGCCGCCCCGGGGAGGGCGACCTTGCCGCCAGGGGACGGCACTTGTACCTCAAGGGCATCACCAGATACAACCGCGTGATCATGGCGAGTCCCAGAAGTGGCCGCTACGCAGGACGGATATACGGTCGGTGTCCGTTATGGTACTGATCGACCGGAAGCAGGCCGCCGAGTCCAGAGAATCCGCCGCTGGAACTAGGAAGCAACCGACAACGTCCCGAAGGCAGAGTAGTCTGCCTGCTACCAGGTGAGAAAATCGCAAAAGTCCGTAACGACCGGCTAAGGTACCTGTCGCTGTGCCGGCGGCTGAGCCTGACGATCGGGTGCGAGATAATCATCTGTCCCCCGCTGTCCCCCCGCCTGCCGTACCGTCCCAACAGGGTTAGGCCACATGCAATCCGACATTGACGCTCAGCTCACCAACTTCTTTGAAGACAGCCAGCCGCGCGAGTTCGCCAAGGTGATGCGCGGCTACGACCCACAGCAGGTCAACGAGCATCTCGCCCAGCTTGAGGGGGAGGTGCGCCAGCACAAGGATCAGGTCCAGGCGATGCACCGGGAGCTGGCTGAGGCTCACCGGCAACTCCAGGAGCAGGAACGCCCCACCTACTCCGGCCTGGGCGCACGGATCGAGCAGCTGCTCAGGCTGGCCGAGGAACAGGCCACCGAGCTGGTCCAGGCCGCCCGGTCCGAGGCCAACGAGATCAAGGCCGCGTCGAAGGTGGACGCGGCCGAGGTGCGGGCCTCCGCTGAGAACGAGGCGGCGGAGCTGCGGGCGATCGCCAAGCGCGAGACCGACGACCAGCGTGGCGCGGCCGAGCGTGAGGCCGACTCCATCAGGACGGGCGCACGGCGCGAGGCGGATGAACTGACCTCGACGACCGAGCGCGAGGTGGCCAAGCTGCGGGCGACGGCGGACCACGAGATCGCTGAGAAGCGCGCGGCGGTGGAACGTGACATCGCCAAGCTGCGGACCACGACCGAGCGTGAAGTGGCCCAGCTCAAGGCGTCCGCCAAGCGGGAGCGCGACGAGATCCTCACCACGTCCAAGCGCCAGGCTGACGAGATGCGCAGCCAGGCTCAGCGGCTTCTCGAGGAGAGCGAAGCACAGCGCGCACAGGCCGAGGCCGAATTCGAGATCCAGCTCGCGGCGCGCCGGGAAGAAGCCGAACGGCAGGAAGCCGAGCGACTGTCCGCCGCCCAGGCCGCGACCCAGAAGCTCGTCTCCGAGGCGGAGCAGCGGGCGTCCACGGCGGAGCAGCGGGCGTCCAAGGCGAGTGCCCAGGCCGAGCAGACCCGCCGCGACGCGGACCAGCACGCCAAGCAGCTGGTCAGTAACGCCAAGAAGAACGCGGACCAGATCGTCAGCCAGGCCAAGAGCCAGGCGGATCACCTGCTGGCCGACACGAAGTCCGAGGCCGAACGCTCCCGCGCCGCGGCGCAGCGCCAGGTCGACGACCTCACCCGGCAGAAGGACAGCATCAGCAGCCACCTCGCGCAGCTGCGCCAGCTGCTCGGCGGCGGCGTCCCGGGCATGGACGATTCAGCCGTGCAGGCGGCGCCCGCCCGCGCGGCCATCGGAGCGGAAGCGCCCCGGCCCCCGGCTCCCGCCCCCGCGCTGCCCCAGCCGGCTGACAACGCTCCGCGGCCCGCGGCTCAGGCCCCGGCGCAGCGGCCGGCCCCGGCCCCGGCCCCGGCCGGGCAGGGAGCCCGCAGCGGTGCCCCGGTCAGCAATGGTGCCAAGCGGCCGGCCAACGGCAAGGCCCCGGACGACGAGGACTGGTGGACCGAGTAACAATCGGGTAGCACTGCGCGGAAGACGGCTCCGGCCGTCTCGCCGCCGGTCGGTGAAGGGCCAGGCTCCGGAGCGGGGACCTGGCCCTTCAGCGTGCCCGGCATACCGGGCCTGGACGACCTCGGGGCGGAGGATCAGCCGCGCTTACCCGGGCCCGGGCGGCGGCTCAGCCGCCGCTCCCAGCACGCCCGGTGCCAGTGCCGCCGCATTTCGACGCCGGGCGCCTCGGCGGGCCAGGCCACCACGTGCGCCGTGCCCGGAGGTATCTCCTGGTCACATCCGGGACAGCGGTAAGCCTTGGTCGTGGCGGCGCCCGGGATCTGCCGGACGATCCAGTCCCCGTCCGGCCAGGATTCGGGGCGCTCGGGGCCCAGTGGCCACGTCACCTCGGTACGTGCGCGGCGGGATTTGCGGGGGCTCACGGCAGTCACTTTATGTGTCAATCCTCGGGCTGGCGCCGATGCCGGACCGGCCGGGCTACAGTGGCGTTCCGTGCGGCTCGTCATCGCGCGGTGCAGCGTCGACTACGTCGGCCGGCTCACCGCTCACCTTCCCTCGGCTCTCCGGCTGCTCATCGTCAAGGCGGACGGCTCGGTCCTGGTGCACTCCGACGGCGGCTCCTACAAGCCGCTGAACTGGATGTCGCCGCCTTGCCGGCTCGCCGAGGAACCCGGCCGCTGGACGGTGACGAACAAGGGCGGCGAGACCCTGGCCATCACGATCGAGGAGATTCTCAGTGACTCCTCGGTTGATCTGGGTCTGGACCCCGGCCTGGTCAAGGACGGCGTCGAGTCGCACCTGCAGGAGCTGCTGGCGGCCCAGGTGCAGCTGCTGGGCGAGGGCTGGCGGCTGATCCGGCGGGAGTACCCGACCCCGATCGGGCCGGTGGATCTCATGTGCAAGGACGCGGACGGCACCAGCGTCGCGGTCGAGATCATGCGGCGCGGCGAAATCGACGGGGCCAATTCCAACCAAGGTGCCGCTTGGGGGGGAGGGACTCATGTGGCGGTGGAGATCAAGCGCCACGCTGGCATCGATGCTGTCGAACAGCTGACCAGATACCTGGAGCTGCTGAACCGGGACCCGCTCCTAGCCCCGGTTAAGGGCGTGCTCGCTGCGCAGACGATAAAGCCACAGGCGCGCACGCTGGCGGAAGATCGCGGAATTAGGTGCGTAGTCCTGGACTACGACGCCATGCGCGGGATCGAACGCGAGGGGACGCTGTTCTAGCGTTACGCAGGCTCTAGCCGGGCGAGGGAACGGCATGGCATCGGTCACGCTGACACTGGAGCGGCTGACCCGCGGCGACGGACGAACTGCTCGGCGAGATCAGCGGGCTCGGCGAGGCTCCAGGAGGTACTGATCCTGCCGGGCAGACCAGGCCCCGGGGACCGCTGCCGCCGGTGCCGAGTGTTTATATGGCCTATTGACATCCTCCCCACGGCTAAAGCCGGGGGATTCCAGCGGTCACCCGCTGGGGTTCCTGTTTCGCCGACGACTGCCCGCCCGGAGTACTCCGTTGAGG
>Ga0302307_10002462_pt1 | contig 11292 bp, 11 predicted proteins | sample III_Palsa_E3_2_FD_200530 | JGI IMG/M metagenome (GOLD analysis project Ga0302307, IMG submission 200530) | Peat permafrost microbial communities from Stordalen Mire near Abisko, Sweden - III_Palsa_E3_2 | ecosystem: Environmental > Terrestrial > Soil > Palsa > Peat permafrost | place: Sweden... | reverse complement strand
TATTATGAGGCACGAAGCAACTCTATATGTGCAAGTACAAACTGGCTAAGTGTAACACTTTTCTCACCGCTCTGTACAGCTTAGAGATCACTTCGTACCCCGCAAAGCCGACAGGAGAAAATACGCAAACCCAACCAAAACTCAAATTCGCCATTATAAAAACGCTGTATCCCTATGCAACCTCTGTTCCCTCCGTGGCAAAAATCATCCAATAACAAAATTACCCTCATACAAGCCTTTGTGTTTTCTATTAGTGGCCTTGTGGTTAAAAAATTATACATCTCCCAATTGTAAAATATTCTACAATTTATATAGACTTAATAGCTATTGTAAAAAATTATTACATTTGCCTTTATTAAACGCCATTGCTTTTAAGTGGCATAGTAACAATACCATAAATTAAAAATAAAATATCATGAGTTTAAGATTAGGCGATGATGCCCCAAACTTTAAAGCGCAAACCTCACTTGGTGAGATAGATTTTTATGAATACTTAGACGATAGTTGGGGCGTTTTATTCTCGCACCCTGCGGATTATACACCGGTTTGTACTACTGAATTGGGCAAAACAGCTTCGTTGAAAGACGAGTTTGAAAAACGTAATGTTAAGGTAGCGGCCTTGAGCGTTGATTCGGAGGCATCGCATAAGCTATGGATAAACGATATTAACGAAACACAGAATGTGGAAGTTACCTTCCCGATAATTGCCGACGAGAACCGCGAAATAGCCGAAGCTTATGATATGATACATCCCAATGCTTCGTTAACGGCTACAGTACGTTCCTTATTTATTATCAGCCCTGATAAAAAGATCAAACTGATAATTACGTATCCGGCTTCAACCGGCAGAAATTTCCAGGAGATATTAAGGGTGATCGATTCATTACAACTTACGGCTTACCATAGCGTTGCAACCCCGGCCGATTGGAAAGACGGCGATAGGGTAGTGGTATTGCCATCCATCAAAACCGAAGATATTCCGGCTAAATTCCCCAAAGGATTTGAACTGATTAAACCTTATTTAAGGTTAACACCACAGCCTAATAAGTAATTTCCCGCATTATTGCGAGCAATAGCGAAGCACCCCCCGGAATACAGAGCCGTTCTGTAAAGTGTAGAGAGTGCTTCGCTATCGTTCGCAATAATTCTTAAAATGGATTATGGAATGCCCCGTTGATTTTATTACCATAAACGAAAACAAGGCGCGTTTAACCGCCTTTTTTGTTTTGGTTCTTACCATAGCCTACCTGCTAACCGGGCTTTGGCTGCTGATAGCCGTTCTTTTGCCCGATTTTTTATTACGGGCACTTAACCAGGGCAAATACAGCTACCTGGGTTTTTTAAGCGACGCGGTTATTAAACAATTAAGTATTAAACCTAAACCGGTAGATCGCGCACCTAAGCGCTTTGCCGCTATGTTGGGTTTAGCATTTGTAACAGCCATACTGGTTGCCATTATTTTGCAGGCCACAGTAATTGCATTTGTACTGGCAGTGGTAATGGCCGTATTCGCCATGCTCGAATCTTTTTTCGCTTTTTGTGCCGGCTGTTATGTTTACATCATAGGCAAATCACTATCTGGCAAGTTTTAATTGGTTGATAAACAGCTAAATAAAAATATTTTCAATTTATACTACTAATTATATAGGCTTTATAGTATATTTGTCTCCACAAGTTAAAACAAATGTCCGCACACCATCAGATCATAAGCTCCCGCTGTTTTTCAAAGCCCCAAAGCTTTGAAAATATGATGATGTGCATGTGTTGTTGCTGTTAATATACCTTCCCAGGTATTTATCAAACAAGTAACAACCTATATTTCAATCCTCATTATTAATAGAATCATAATCATGTACCATCAACAACACAATCCTTTTAAACGGATGTTTTTATCGCATCTATTTAAGTATTACCGGGTTATTTATGGTATGTGCAGCTGTTGTTTTTAATTGCCTTAATAATAAATGCCGCGCAGGCGGTAAGTCTTTTTTAAAATTAAACAGAAATAAAATGTTAACAGCTATAAATAAATATCCTTTTTTTGAACTATCGGAGATCATCCCCGAACTGAATTTTGAATACCGCTCATACAAACCTTTAAAGCCCGTTAAAGCAGGCAACCTTATCCCCGATTTTACTTTGCACACCGTTTATGAACGCTGGCAGCAGTTTTATAACGGTGCCGAAACACATGGCCCGGTATTGTTAAGGCATTTGTTGAATAAACCCCTGGTCATCAGTTTTTATTCGCATTACTGGAAAGATAAGGGAATTGAGCAGCTAAAGCAATTGAACGCAATTCAGCACGAGATAAAGGCCAATGGAGGCAACTTGCTCATCATCAACGCGGGCCGCGAGGATGATTTTCAGCGCAAAGCATGGGAGCATAGCCTGTCGCTTAATTTTTATTACGACAATAATAACGAGTTGGCCAAAAAGTTCAGGGTTTTTTCGGACGATGACCCTATCTGGAATAAATTTTCAGGGATAGACGCAAACGCGCCTTTGCTGGCCACTTATGTGATAGACACTTCAAGGCAAATTGTTTATGACCATATCGACTGGAATGTTACCGGGGATTTTCAGGCGAAGGACATTCTTTCGGCAGTTTATGAATCTGCTCTGCATGTTAACCGGAAGAGATCGGCATAAAATATTCATAACGACGACCCCTTAACAATGTAGAGGCGCAAAATTTTGCGCCTCTTTTTTTTGTTTAACCACAGAGGAAACAGAGGTTTGCACAGAGAAGCACAGATCCTGTATAAGGGCTATTATTAAAAAAATTACTACACAGCGTATTAACTTAGTTTACAAAACTTCGCAAGTTTTAATTTACTACAATCTAATTATATATACATATAAAATCTCCGTGCCTCTCTGTGTTCTTTCTTTGTGAACTGTGGTTAAAAAATCACCTGCAAATTTTACATATATAAACATACAAAATCTCTGTGTGTTTGTGTTTAAAAAAATCTAAAAGCGATTGCCGCAATCTTATCCCAATATCGAAAACTTTGTCCGTTATCGGTCACTTTTTTAAATTTATATTCACATAATTAATTGTTTATCAATTAATTAACTTTGGTATGCCACTTGCAAAGCATTTAGTCAAAAATGCCTGACATGGATACCGAGATCACAGCGGAAGTTAACCAGCAAAAACGAAAAACTACCTTATTATACACCTGTATAACCATTGCCATATTGGTATTGTGCGTATGGCTTATCCGCTATTACCTAAGCTCATCCATATCGCCCGACGAGATCACCACCGCTACCGTAGAGGTGGGCAACGTGGAAAATACCATCAATGCAAGCGGCGAAGTTTTACCCGAATTTGAAGAGGTGATCAGCAGCCCCATCAACGCCTCTATTAAAAATGTGGTGATAAATGCCGGCGGAAAAGTAAAGGCCGGGCAATCCATACTGCTGCTCGATAAATCGGCTTCGGAAAATGATTACAACCACATGAAGCTCGACCTGGAAACCAAGCGCAACGAGATCAGCAAGCTCAAGCTCGACCTGGATAAAAGTTTTTACGATATACAATCCAACAACGCTATTAAGCAACTGCGCATCAGCAACCTTAGCGACGCGGTGGAGAACGCCAAGCGCCTATACAATGCCGGCGGTGGCACCCGCGAGGATATTGAGCAGGCGGAATTGGACCTTAAAGTGGCCCTGCTGGAAAAAAAGCAGCTGGAAAACGAAATAAAAAACACCCAACAAACTATGCTGATTGAGGAAAAGGAAGCCGAAATTACCGCCGCCATACAACAAAACGACCTGAATGAACTGGCGCGAAAGCTAAAGCTGGCCAATGTGGTGGCAACCCGCGGCGGGGTGGTTACCTACGTGAATAACAACATAGGCGCCAATATAAAGGATGGTGAAACACTCGCCCGCATTGCCGATCTGAGCAGTTTTAAGATAACCGGCAGCCTGTCTGATAATTACCTGGACCAGTTGCATAGCGGCATGCCGGTAATTATCCGCATTAACGATGCTGAACTGCGCGGTACGGTTTCCAATGTGTATCCGTCGGTACAAAACAGCATCATCACGTTTGATATCGCCCTGAACGAGCCCGATAACAAGCAGCTTCGCCCCAATATGAAGGTGGATGTATACCTGGTTACCCAAATGCACAACCATGTATTGCGCGTAGCTAACGGCGCGGCATTTAAGGGAGCCAGCCCGCAGGATATTTTTGTGCTGAAGGATAACGAAGCAATAAGGCACACTGTACACACCGGCCTAAGTAATTTTGATTACGTGGAGCTGCAGGATGGGGTAAAGGCGGGCGATGTGATCATCACATCGGACATGAGCGATTATAAAAATTCAAAAAAGTTGACGATCAAAAATTAGCACTATGAAATTTTTATACTTTTTATTGATCGTACTATACAGCACAACCGCCTTTGCTTCCAGTAGCGGCGATACCATAACGCTTTCGCTGCACGATGTGGTGGAAATGGCCAAGGGAAATTCTATCGAATCCAAACAGGCCGTTACTACCCGTGAAACCAAATACTGGCAATGGCGCAACTACAAATCGAACTACCAGCCGCAGTTATCGCTCACCGGCAATTTGCCTGACTACAGCAAAACCGATATGCAGGTTTTGCAGCCTAACGGCACCATTTTGTTTCAGCCGGTACATAACGATAACTCCAACCTTACCCTAAATTTTAGCCAAAGCATTACCGCTACCGGCGCTACCATCTATGGCACCACCCAATTGCAGCGTTTTGATGATTTCGACCGTAACAATGTGCTGTATAACGGCGTGCCGTATGCCATAGGGTTTAGCCAGCCATTGGGGCAGTACAATAGCCTGAAATGGGATAAAAAAATCCAGCCGCTGTTATATAATGAAAGCAAACAGGCCTATATTGAGGCACAGGAACAAATAGCCATAACCGCTACCGGCTACTTTTTCGATCTGCTGCTGGCGCAGGTGAACCTTAAAATATCCGAAACCAATTATGCCAATACGCAAAGCATCTTAAAAATAGCCAACACCAAGTTCGATTTGGGTAAGGTATCGAAAAATGAAATATTACAACTGCAACTGGAGCTGTTGAATGCTAAAAAAGCTGTTGGCATTGCTAAACGTGATATGGAAATAGCCACCCTAACCCTGCGCAGTTACATAAGCCAGGAAGGCGATGAGAAAATAGCGCTGGTAGTGCCCGAAACCATCAGCAATATGAATGTATCTGCCGATAAGGTACTTGCCGAAGCTTATGCCAACCGCTCCGATGCCATCGCCTTTATCCGCCGCGTAAATGAGGCCCAGCGCGATGTGGCTATCGCACGCGGGCAAACCGGGCTCACCGCATCGCTTACCGCCAACCTGGGTTTTTCAAATACGGCTACAAACATACCTGCAATTTACCGCTCGCCGCAAAACCAGCAGTTATTGGAACTTACTTTTACCATACCCGTTTTGGATTGGGGGCGCTCCAAATCAAAAATAAAAACCGCCGAGGCCAATGAGCAATTTACGGAATACGCCGTGGAGCAGGACAAGCAAACTTTTAAAGAGCAAATTGTAACACAGGTTACTTTGTTCGATCAGATGAAGGAGCAGGTGGGGCTTACCGCCGAGGCCGACAGTATTGCCGGGGAAAAGTACGAAATTGCCAAACAACGTTACGTGCTGGGCAACCTAAGCATTACCGACCTAAGTATCGCTTTCCAGGAAAACGACCAGGCCAAGCGCGATTATGTAGCTGCCCTGCGCGATTTTTGGGGAGCCTACTATCAGTTGCGCTATCTATCATTATACGATTTTGAAAAGAACGAAAAAATAACCTATAAATAGCCCTAATCAATAATTCACTCAATCAATAATTCCTCATCATGATACGTTTACAAAACATTGAAAAAGTTTACCGTACCGATACGGTTGAAACACTGGCGCTAAATAAAGTTAGCCTGGATATTGCCAAAGGCGAGTTCCTGTCTATCATGGGGCCTTCCGGTTGTGGCAAAAGTACTTTGCTCAACATTATGGGCCTGCTGGATGAACCTTCAAAAGGCGAGATCAAAATAGATAACCAGCAAACCATCAACCTGAACGATAAGCAGCTGGCGCAGTTTCGCAATAAAAAGATCGGCTTTATTTTTCAGAGCTATCACCTTATCAACGACCTGCAGGTGCTTGATAATGTGGAGCTGCCCTTGCTCTACCGTGATTCCACCGCAAAAGAGCGCAAGCAACTGGCAACCGAAGCGCTGGCAAAGGTAGGATTGTCTAACAGGGTAAAACACTTTCCATCGCAGCTTTCAGGCGGCCAAAAACAGCGGGTGGCCATTGCGCGCGCCATAGTTGGCCGCCCCGAAATTATTTTGGCCGATGAGCCTACCGGTAACCTGGACAGCGCCATGGGTAACGAAATTATGGACATACTGCTGCAACTCAACCGCGACGAAGGCACCACCATAGTAATGGTTACGCACGATGAGCAGATGGCCCAAAAAACACATCGTTTGGTACGGCTTTTTGATGGCTCACAGGTTCAATAATCGGGTATTAAAATACAGTATCATGCTTAAAAATTATTTTAAAATAGCCATAGCGGTATTAAGGCGCCATAAATTCTTTACCTTCATCAGCCTATTCGGCATCAGCTTTACACTCACCATTTTGTTGGTGTTAACCGCTTTTATTGATAAAGTGGTAGGCGATAATTACCCCGATAAAAAACGCGACCGCTCTTTATACGTTTCCCGGCTATCAGAGGAGGGTAAGGGCACCATGTCATCGGGAATGGTATCTTTTTATTTTTTGGATCACTACGTCCGCAGTTTAAAAACACCGACTGATATAGCTATATCGTCGGTTTTCAGTGGCACCAATACCTATGTGAACGATAAAAAGATAGCGGTAAATTATAAATATACCAATGCCGCTTACTGGGATATAATGGAATACGATTTTGTGGAAGGAAAAGCCTTTGATAAGCAAGCCGTAGCCAATGCCGAAAAGGTAGCTGTTATATCTGAAGATATGAAGGCCGAATATTTTGGCGATGTGCCATCGGTAGTGGGGAAGTATATTGAGGCTGATAATGTAAAATACCGCGTGATAGGTGTGGTGAAGAATGTACCCATTACCAGTTATATGACCTACAGCGATATTTATCTGCCTTATACCGTAGCAAAAGATGGTAATTTTAAAGATAAAGGTTATCGTGGCGGCTATTATGGCATCCTGCTGGCCGCTTCAAAATCAGACCTAAGTAAAATGCACAACGAATATGAACAAATGGTGCAAAAGTTACCAATGGAAGCCAAGCAATATAACAAAATATACAGCCATGCCGACCCTTACATCGCCTCTTATGTTGATACCGGCAACGAAAACCAGTCGGGTGTGGTGCTGGTACTCACCATCCTGAGCGTATTTGTAGTTATATTCATGCTGCTGCCCACGCTAAACCTGGTGAATATCAATATTACCCGTATTATGGAGCGCTCGTCGGAAATTGGGGTGCGTAAGGCCTTTGGCGCGTCGTCAAAAACACTGGTTTATCAGTTCATCGTCGAAAATATCATCCTCACTTTATTAGGCGGATTGATTGGGCTGGTATTATCCTTTATAGTTATCCAGGTAATCAACAGCATGAACCTGATAGCCAATCTGGAGCTAAGCATCAATTTTATGGTGCTGTTCATCGGCTTGCTGGTTTGCCTGGTGTTTGGCCTGTTATCCGGGGTTTACCCGGCCTGGCGCATGTCGAAACTGAACGTGGTTACCGCTTTAAAGGCGCAATAAGATTATCGAACTATTTAAATTAAAAATATTATGTTCAAGCATTTATTCAAGCTGATCTGGAACAAAAAGAAGCAAAACTTTTTATTGATGTCCGAGATATTGGTTTCATTCCTGGTCATATTCGCGGTGTTTACGCTGCTGGTATATTATTACAACAACTATAAAAAGCCTATGGGTTTTGATTACAAAAACGTGTGGATAGTTAATTACAACAACGTTGAAAACACCAAGAATACCGATTCGCTGGATCTGTACTATGAAACGCTGCGGCAAACCATCCTGTCGATGCCGCAGGTTAGCGGGGTAAGCTTTACCAGCGATAATACCCCTTTTACTCAAAACACCAACTCCGGCGAGATAAAGTACAATGGGCAGGTTTTGGATAACAACAACTGGTACACCGTTGATGATGATTATCTGGCCGTTTTAAACATGCAATTATTGCAGGGGCGCTGGTTTAATAAAACCGATGCGGTTTCCAAATATAAGCCTGTTGTTATTAATTCCGATCTGAAAGAAAAGGTATTTGGCAATGGCCCGGCCCTCGGAAAAATATTCACCGGTTACGACGATAAGGATAATTTTAAAGTAATAGGCGTTGTGCAAAGCCTGAAGATGAAAGGCGATTACGCGCCTGCCGGCATCGGTTTATACCAAAGGACGGATACGGGAAGCTATCACTGGCTGGGAAAATTCATGGTAAAGGTTAACCCCGGCGCGGATGCCACCTTCGAAGGCCGGCTTTATAAAACCCTGGCCAATTACATGAAAAACTCCGATGTGGAGATAGAACATTTAACCGATAAGCGCAAAAGCATCAATTACTTTACCTTAGTGCCCATTATTGTAATGCTGATAGTGGGTTGTTTCCTGATAATTAACGTGGCGCTGGGCTTGTTTGGCGTGTTGTGGTACAATATCAACAAACGCAAAGGCGAAATTGGCTTGAGGCGGGCGATTGGGGCATCGGGGCAATCCGTATCATCGCAACTGGTAGCTGAAGCGCTCATCCTGGCTACATTTTCATTAATAGTGGGGGCATTTTTTGCCGTACAGTTTCCAATACTCAACCTGTTCGATCTGCCGGCCGGTGTGTATATTGCCGCCATCATATTGTCGGTAATATTTATTTATTTGCTGGTGCTGGTATGCTCGCTTTACCCCGGCAGGCAGGCGGCGGCAATTTTGCCTGCGGTAGCTTTGCACGAAGATTAATTTTTTGTTAACGCATTTAAAAAATAAGAAAATGAAAAATGCCCTATTAATAAAAATAAGCCTGTTATTTATTTGTTTTGCCGGCCTAAGCCATAAACTCCCACCTGATAAAACCTGGGTAACCATTACAGATTCGGACCATTATTACGAGTTGAACGCCTCGTATGATAAGGCCAAAACGCACAGCGTACAAAAATACATGAACGATTGTATAACCGGTTATCATGATATATCCTTTGTAAATGCCCAGTTGGACGCGGATATTACCCTGGATAGCAAAATGACCTTCCATATCAAATCCTATCCCGGCGATCTGGAACTGAAATTTGATAAAAGGAAAAACAATACCGATGATTACATTAAATTTAAAAAAATGTGCGAAGGCATCAGAACGCTTGTCGGCCAGCATTAAATACTACCTATGATATTGATTATTGATGATGATATTGCCGTACGCGCATCGCTGCTGTTACTTTTTAAAAGTGAGGGTTATGAGGCTATGGATACCCCGCTGCCGGGGGAGGCCCTATCTATCATTAAAAAGACAAATCCTGAGCTTATTATACTCGACCTTAATTTTTCTATCGATACATCGGGCGAAGAAGGCCTCGACCTGCTTGGCAGGATAAGGAAGATCAGCCCCTTTGTGCCCATTATACTCATAACCGGCTGGGGCAGTATCGAGCTGGCGGTAAAAGGGATGAAATCAGGTGCTAATGATTTTATCAATAAACCCTGGAGCAACGCGCATTTGCTGCAATCGGTAAAAACGCTGATCGATCTGCAGGATAAAAAGGTGGAGCACCGCACCCGCAAACAGCTGGATAGCAAGTATAACTTTCAGCACATTATAGGCGAGGATGCTAAAATGCTGGATATACTGGAAACCATTGGCCGCGTTGCCGCTACCGATGCCTCGGTGCTGGTAATGGGCGAAAGCGGCACCGGCAAGGAGTTGATAGCGGAAGCCATACACCAGAACAGCAACCGCCGCAACAAGCCATTTATAAAAGTAAACCTGGGCGGGATATCAACTTCGCTGTTTGAAAGCGAGATGTTCGGCCATATCCGCGGGGCATTTACCGATGCCCGGTTCGACCGGATGGGCCGCTTTGAAATGGCCAATAAAGGCACCATTTTTTTGGATGAGATAGGCGATCTGGATGCCAGCAGCCAGGTAAAGCTGCTGCGCGTGTTGCAGGACAGAACCTACGAGGTTTTAGGCAGCAGCCGCACCAAAACGGTTGACGTGCGCATAGTTTGCGCCACCAACAAAAACCTGAACGAAATGGTAAGCCGCACCACTTTTAGGGAGGATCTGTTATACCGCATCAACCTCATCACGGTTTACCTGCCCGCCCTGCGCGAGCGGCCTAAGGATATTCCGCTGTTGGTAAATTTCTTTATCAACAACCTCAAAGAGATCTATAACCGCCCGGAACTGGCCGTAACCCCAAGTGCTATGAAGTGGCTGCAAACCCTGCCTTTGCCCGGCAATATAAGGCAACTCAAAAACCTGGTGGAGCGATCTATTTTGGTGAGTAAAAAAGATACGCTGGATATTGAAGATTTTCGCTCGCAGCTGGAATTATCGCCCGTAAAAAAAGGTAATTTGCAAATGCCGGGAGTAGGTGCCATAACGCTGGAAGAAATGGAGGTGGAAATGATTAAACGCGCGCTGGAATATCATAAAAATAAGATAGCGAGGGCGGCAAAATCATTAGGCCTCACACGCAGCGCGCTATACCGCCGGCTGGATAAATACCAAATTCCGTACGATGAAGCTGAGGACTAAATACCTGCTATTTGTTATCATACTGCATTTGGTGGCTTTGGTACTTAGCTGGTTAATATTTGAGCAAAACAGGCTGCTGTTTATTTTCTCCGAAGTATTTATCATCATTTCTATAATTATTGCCTGGGGCCTGTATCTCCAGCTGATACAGCCGCTTAAAACACTTACCCAGGGTTTGGATGCTATAAAGGATCGCGATTTTAATGTTAAATTTTTGCCTACGGGTAAAAAAGAGGTCGACCAGTTGATAGATGTGTATAACCAGATGATAGACCAGCTGCGTACCGAACGAACCCTGCAGGAACAGCAGCATTTTTTCCTCGAAAAGCTTATTTATACCTCTCCAACGGGCATTATTATCCTGGATTATGATAATAACATCCAGCAGATCAATCCCAGGGCATCGCAAATTTTATCGGTTGATGAAAAAAGCCTGCTACACCATTCTTTTGATCAGCTGCCGCAGCATTTTGTAAAGCATATAGAAAAT
>Ga0302307_10002454_pt1 | contig 11310 bp, 7 predicted proteins | sample III_Palsa_E3_2_FD_200530 | JGI IMG/M metagenome (GOLD analysis project Ga0302307, IMG submission 200530) | Peat permafrost microbial communities from Stordalen Mire near Abisko, Sweden - III_Palsa_E3_2 | ecosystem: Environmental > Terrestrial > Soil > Palsa > Peat permafrost | place: Sweden... | reverse complement strand
GACTACCTGTATTCTGCAATCCAGCCTGCGTTGCCGCACGCAGCATCATTCGAAGAGACGCCTCCTGTGCTTGAATCTCTGCTTCATGGCACCTGACGCACCGCCCTACCCGCGCGACCTGGTGGGGTACGGTCGCCATCCGCCGCATCCGCGCTGGCCGAACGAGGCCCGGATAGCCGTGCAATTCGTACTGAATTACGAGGAAGGTGCCGAGAGCTGCGTGCTCGATGGCGACCCGGCTTCCGAAGTATTCCTGTCGGAGATCGTCAACGCCCAGGCGTTCCCGATGCGGCACATGAGCATGGAGTCGCTCTATGAGTATGGCTCGCGCGCGGGGCTGTGGCGCGTGTTGCGCGCTTTCGAGCGCCGGCAGCTTCCCCTCACGGTGTTTGCAGTTGCCCAGGCGCTGCGCCGTAACGCGGAGGCCGCTGCGGCATTTCGCGAGCTCGGCCATGAGATCGCCTGCCACGGCCTGCGTTGGCTTAGCTATCAGCAGATCGACATCGCCACTGAACGCAGGCACATGGTCGAGGCAACCGCGATATTGCGCGAGATATGCGGGGAGGCGCCGCTTGGCTGGTACACCGGACGCGACAGCCCGAACACGCGCCGCCTGCTGCTCGAACACGGCGGCTACCTGTATGACGCCGATTCCTACGCGGATGACCTGCCGTACTGGACCGAGGTCAGGCTGGGCGATGCTGGCGGCCGCGTGCCTCATTTGGTGATCCCCTACACGCTCGATACCAACGACATGCGCTTTGCGACCGCGCAGGGGTTCAACAGCGGCAGTCAGTTTTTCGACTACCTAAAGGCAGCGTTCGACACTCTATATGGCGAGGGGGATCCGCAAGGCCTGAACGCTCCGAAAATGTTATCCGTCGGCTTGCATTGCCGTCTTGTGGGTCGGCCGGGGCGGGTAGCGGCACTCGAGCGCTTCCTCGACTATTTGCTGGAGCATCGACAGGTGTGGATCTGTCGCCGACTTGATATCGCTCGTCATTGGATAGCAACCCACCCGTATGCGCTTGCTGCCGGTTCAGGCGCGTGATCTGATCCGGGCTATGGCTGACCAGGGCGAACCCTCGGCGTGGACCCGACGCTTGATCAATGTCGCTGATCCGCGCATGGGAGCCGTGGCGCTGTTCGCGTCCGATGAGTTCTTTGCGCCCAAGGAGCGCATGTTGCAGCCGACTGAACCGGAATGGCGTGCCGGCGTCTACGATGCGAACGGCAAGTGGATGGATGGCTGGGAATCACGCCGCAGACGCGACGCCGGGCATGATTTCTGCGTGATTCAGCTGGCGGCACCGACTCGGCTGACCGTGCTGGAGATCGATACGCGGCATTTCACGGGCAACTACCCTCCCTTTGCCTCGGTTCAGGCCTCCCAAGTCGAAGGAGTGCCCAATGAGGCAACGACTTGGAGCGAGCTCCTGCCGCGCTCGGCCTTGAGCGGGGACCAGCGGCATTTCTTTCCATTGAAGTCCGAGAGCATTTGGACTCATCTGAAGCTCAATATATTTCCCGATGGAGGCGTTGCTCGGTTCAGAGCCTACGGCAGCGTGCAATTTGACTGGAGTCGTGCGGCTAAGACAGAGCTGATCGATCTGGCCGCGGCCCTCCACGGCGGCGTTGCGCTCGCCTGCAATGACGAACACTACGGATCGATGGGCAACCTTTTGCTGCCCGGACAAGGTGCCACCATGGCGGATGGCTGGGAGACTCGACGGCGGCGCGAGCCCGGTCAGGATTGGGTCATCGTGCGTCTCGGTCACCTCGGACGGGTTCGACAGGTCGAAATCGATACTACGCATTACAAGGGGAACTATCCTCACCAGGTATCCATTCATGGCGCCCTGGTACTGCAAGAGACTGCGGATGCGGACTTGACCAGCCAGTCTTGGCACTGGCCGCTGCTGCTCGAGCCGCAATATCTCAAGGCCGACAGTCTGCATCGCTTCGAGGCTGAGCTGCACGATCCGGGGGCGATCTCACACGTTCGCATTAACATTCACCCGGACGGGGGATTGAACCGCGTGCGCTTGCTTGGCCATCCCGACCTCGACCGATGACGGCCATGCCGCAGATCCTTTTGTGTGCGGAACCGCTGACCGCAAAGGCATTCGCACCCTTCGGCGAGGTCATCGAGACCACGGGCCATACGCCACGTTGGATCAACGAGGGTACCTGTCAGCGCTTTGACGATCTGGCGCACGTGGACGCGCTGGAGGATGGCGGGAAACCTGTGATCAGTATCTTCAAGGCCCAACCACGGCCCCTGCCGCTGCCGATCGAAGTACTCGAGCGCCATCCACAATCAAGTCAGGCCTTCTTCCCGCTCGAGCAGCTGCCGTTCCTGGTGGTCGTTGCCGGGGATGGCGGCACGCCGCTCGCCCAACGCGTCCGCGCCTTTCGCGCCACGGGCCTGCAGGGCGTGAACTATCGGCGCAATACCTGGCATCACGCGCTGATTGCACTCGATCGCACGGTTCACTTTCTGGTCGTGGACCGCGCCGGACCGGGCGAGAACTGCGAGCAGCAGAGGATCGACGACGTGCGCGTGCTGGTGACCGATAACGACTGATTTTTTCCAACTTCCGAAGCACGAACAGAAACCATAAGGGGAAACGATATGGTCAGCCTCGAAGCACTCTGGATGCCGATTCTCGTATCCGCCGTGATCGTCTTCATCGCCAGCTGGATCATTCATATGGCGCTGCCGTGGCACAAGCTCGACTATCCAAAGCTTGCCGCCGAAGGCGCTGTCATCGATGCATTGCGACCACTTGCGCTACCGCCGGGCGACTACATGATTCCGCGGGCCAGCAACATGAAGGAGATGAAGACCCCTGAGTTTCTGGAGCGCATGCAGCAGGGTCCTGTCATCCTCATGACAGTCAGACCGAACGGCCCCTGGAATATGGGCCGCAGCCTCTCACAGTGGTTCATCTACTTGATTGTCGTGTCGATTTTCGCAGCCTACGTCGCCAGGCGCGCGCTGCCGGCGGGCACCGACTATCTGCATGTGTTCAAGATCGTTGCTGCGACGGCCATAGCCGGTTATTCGCTGGCGCTGGCTCAGCTCGCCATCTGGATTGGACGCGGTTGGGGACTCACGATTCGTTCGGCCATTGACGGTGTAATTTACGGGGCCCTCACCGCCGGGACCTTTGGCTGGCTGTGGCCGGGTGCCTGATCGCGAACTGACCGTTATCTAACCGAGTTTGACTTCGTCGCGTCAACCGCGCCAAGCTTGGCATTAAGAATGCTCAGCGCACTGGGCAAGCGACCCACCTACCGACCGGCCGGCTAAGGCATACAAGCGTAATAAATAGCGCATGAACGCATTCGACGTGTTTCTAAATTTCGGCCCGGAATCGAGATATGCTGAGTTTTTCGGGCATTTCTCAACCGTTGCAGAGCTAAAAAATGGTAATAAGATTTACCGTATGGAGTGCTCTCAAGCAGACGACACAACGCACCATTTAGCCGTTGTACTTGCCGGTCAAAGTAAGTACGCGGGGATTCCTCTAAGGATTCCCCATCACATGGTGTTGGCGGTTGTTGATGCAGGCTTCCCAGAGAAGAATCTTGGCTTTGTCTCTTCCGCCGAACCTAATCCATAGGTTATGCCGCTAAAAGCCCCGACCTGATTCGCAGTGTCTTAGGAGTGCTGTCGCTATTAGCGGACCTGCATACCGCTGGGGAGCCGCGCTGGTCGGCTCCGCACTATTGGTGAGCTCTGTTTTTGCAGTGACTCCGCGTACCGACTGGCCTGTTTATGGCGGTGATGTGCGCGGTGACAGGTACTCGCCGCTGACCCAAATCACGCCCCGAAACGTTGCCACTCTTAAACTTGCGTGGCGATTCGATATCGACGAGCGCGGCGAACCGGAGACCAATCCTCTCATCATCGGTCGTACGCTTTATGCGTATACGCCAGAACTGAAGATCGTCGCTCTTGATGGCGCTACGGGCAAACTTAAGTGGGAGTTTGACAGCGGAATAAAAGGCAGCGGCGCGCACCGTGGAATTGCGTATTGGAGCGATGGTAAGCACAGCCGGCTCCTGGCCGGCGTCAAGTACTACCTCTATGCGCTTGTTCCGCAAACGGGAAAGGCAATAGAGAGCTTCGGCGAGCATGGCCGGATTGATCTTCGCGAGAATCTGATTGGTGACCCGGCGCAGTTCTACGTTTCGCTTAACTCACCGGGAATGATCTACAAGGATCTGGTCATCGTTGGCTTTCGCACTTCGGAAATCGAGCCGGCCCCGCCGTCTGATATTCGCGCCTATGACGTGCGTACTGGGGCGCTGCGCTGGGCGTTCCACACGATCCCTCACCCTTGGGAGTTCGGCCATGACACCTGGCCGGAGGACGCGTGGAAGAATTCTGGATCGGCGAACAACTGGGCCGGCTTTGCACTGGATGAGAAACGCGGCATTGTCTATGCGCCGACTGGCTCGGCCGTCGATGATTTTTACGGCGCGGATCGGATTGGCGATGATTTGTTTGCTGATACGCTCCTCGCCCTCGACGCCAACACCGGAAGGCGCCTGTGGCATTTTCAGGAAGTGCACCATGATATCTGGGATCGGGATTTACCCTCACCGCCGGCTCTGGTCACGCTGACGCATGCGGGAAGGCGAGTCGATGCGGTTGCGCAGACTACCAAGCAGGGATATGTCTACGTCTTCAATCGGGTCACCGGCGAGCCGCTCTTTCCGATCGAGGAGGTCCCTTATCCTCCCAGTGACGTGCCGGGCGAATTCGCCTCCCCCACACAGCCACGGCCCCTGGCCCCTGAGCCGTTCGCACGCCAACGCCTGACCGAGGATTTGCTGACGCAACGCACGCCCGCGTCGCACGCGTGGGCTCTGGAGAAATTCCGCACCTTCCGTAGCGAGGGGCAGTTCGTGCCCCTGAGCGTCGGGAGACCAACGGTAATCTTTCCCGGCTTCGATGGCGGTGCCGAGTGGGGTGGACCGGCAGTCGATCCCAACAAAGGAATTCTCTACGTCAACGCCAATGATGTAGCGTGGACCGGAATGCTGATCCCTCGTCACGACGAGAAGGATACGGGCGCTGCGATCTATCAATCCCATTGCTTGGCATGTCATGGCGAGAACCTCGCCGGATCGCCGCCGGCGTTTCCTTCCCTTATTCATGTAGGGGAGCGGCTCACATCGACGCAGGTCACCGATGTGATCCAGACGGGTCGCGGGCGTATGCCACCCTTCCCCGACCTGGACGCTGCTAGCCTCGATGCGTTGCTCAGGTATCTCGCAGACCCTGGACGCACGCACCCAATAGCCGACAACGGCAATGACAAGCAAACGGTGAGCGCGCCTGCGAGTCCGACAGCAAACCCAGCAGGCTATCGATTCGGTGGCTACAACAAGTTTCTCGATCCTGACGGCTACCCGGCTGTGGCTCCGCCGTGGGGCACGCTCAGCGCTATCGATCTCAATACTGGCAAGTATCTGTGGAAGGTAGCGCTCGGCGAGTACCCAGACCTTGTGGCGCAGGGTCTGAAAGATACGGGCAGCGAGAACTACGGCGGTCCGATACTGACCGCGACCGGCCTATTGTTCATAGGCGCCACAATCTTCGATCACAAGCTGCGCGCATTCGACAGCCACACGGGGCAGTTACTGTGGCAAACGGAGTTGCCGTACGCAGGAATTGGAACCCCTGCCACTTATCAAATCGACGGCAAGCAGTACGTTGTAATCGCGACGGACAACGCGCGCAATAGAAAAGGCCCGCAAGGATTTGCTTACGTGGCCTACGCACTGCCGTAAGCGCGCAACGCCATACTCTGGGGTGTAATGTTGGTGCCCGACGCGCCAACCGAGTCGTCTCACTCGTGCCAATCAGGCGTGCTTGTAGGCCAGCGCCTTCCTGCAATAGTCGACGCACTTGCCAACCTCTTGGATGGCATCGGATCCCTCTGGAACGTCGTATTCGAATTCGATCGCGGCTGGAAAGCCGTAGTGCCGATCCCTGATCAGGTGCAACGCTGGCGTCAGCGGCGTGTCGCCCTGTCCCCAGGGAAGATTGCGCTGCCCGTGCGCCCGGTTCTGGCGATCCTTCAAGTGCATGCTGGCGATGCGCGCGTGGTATTGACGGATAAAGGGCAGTGGATCGTAGTCGGCCGCAGCAACGAAGTGCCCGATATCAAAATTGATGGCGTTAGCCGCAGACTCAGCCAAAGCGGCATCCCACACCGTGGGTGTGGCCTGCAAATGCGCATGGTAGGCCACACGTAGGCCGTAACGCGAAGCCCCCGCGGCGAGGCGACTGATCCGGGTCATGGTGCTTGGGAGCTCAAGAGTTACTTGGTTGGCACCCAGAGCCTTGGCTGCACGCATGCCGTAGTCGATCTCAGCGTCGGTGGTGCCCTCGTCAAATGAGTCAAACCTTAATGCGTAGATCGAAACTCCGCCTTTCTCATAGTGGCGACGCAGTCGCTCGAAGGGCTCCATCGTAGCTTTGGTGCGCAGCGCAGCGATCTGCTGTCTGTACTCGGCGAACGCCGTCATCACTTCATCGTGCTCCTGCTGTTCGGCGGCAGATAGCACTGGCTGACCCGGCTGACTGCGCAGGCGCACCTTCCGGTAATGTTCGTTATCAAACGGGGCCTGGATACCGGCGAACTCCTCGGCCGGCCTATCCATTAGCTCCAAGGCATTGATACTCAGGTGGCGGCAATATCCAAACACCGCCTCGGCACTTTGATCCGGAAGGCTTCGGAACGAGTAACTGATCACGCCGATCTGCACGCCATTTATTTTGGAATTGGGACGGCCCATGTGCCGCCCTACATCGGCAGCTCCAGACAATTGCCACTTGGCCGTGGCTACTGCTGCCGAGCACGCCAAACCCGCCCTCAACAACTGCCTGCGATTGTTCATCATTATGGTTCTCCTCGACTCAGGGGCGCCGTTATCCTTGCATCATAGGGCCAGCGGCATCCGGCGGCATCTCTGTGGAGCTTCAGCTGCGCACAATACCATTTGCGACGCCACCGGGAATTGAGCCTCTTGAGGTTTAGAAACGGTCTACGCCGGCGACAGATCGGAGGTCTCGATAGGCGATCGCCAGGGACAGAATGCGACTTGCGTTCCTCCCGTAAGACATGCCGGCTGCGCAAGCTCGTTTGGCGCGAAACGGTGATCGGCCTCACGGCGCCATAGACTCGACTAATGTCACATTGCACCGCTCGCTGTTTCTAGGCTCCTCAGCGGCGCGCACGATCATTCAGCGCCTCGTCGGCCATCGGCATTTAGAACATGACACCCACTCAGATCGACGCGCGGGATTTCCCCGATTCGGACTATGCGCGCGAACTTCAGCGACGCACCGCGGGTCTTCGCTTTGCGCCCTCCTTGGAGGCCGAGTACTCGATCGCCCATCTGCGGCGAGTACACCGGCGTGTCAGAGTTTGGTTCACCCTGGTTTTCGTCGTGAGAGTGCTGCTTGCAATCGACCAGGCGCGTCGTACGGGTGTCTGGAGCGGCCCCGCCTTGATTTACATAGGTGCGATATTGCCTTGCAGCTTATTTCTGGTGTGGCTGTCGTGGGGACGCTACTACGAGCGGCTCTACCTGCGCATCGCGCCGATTCTGTTGCCCTTGTTCTATGCGCTGATTGCAGTGGTGGTCGCACGCTCGTTAGTTATCGGCCGGTTCGAACAATTTGCCGGCTTCGCGGTCGTGCTGATCGCAGTCTTTTTCTTTACCGGTCTGAAGTTTCGAGAGGCGCTGTTCACAGCGATAGTCCTACTCATCGCTTTCTCGATGGCAGGCATTGCCGTTGGTATAGCGCCAGCCGTGCTCTTGAAGGGCATGGTGGTGCTTGTCATCACGAGTGTCATTGGAGCTGTGGTTTACTGGGACGTGGAGAAGTCGTATCGAGAAAACTTCCTCGAGCGCGCGCTGATCGGACGACTTCTGGCTCGCGACAGCCTGACAGGCCTGATGAACCGCCGCACCTTCGATGAACATCTGCTGAGCGTTTGGCAGCAGGCACTGCGCGATCGATGCTCGATAGCGGTGTGTATGATCGATGTGGATCACTTTAAGCGATACAATGATACTTTCGGTCATCAGGCCGGAGACGTTGCTCTACGCACGGTGGCGGGGCTGATTCAGGAATTCGCACGTCGGCCCCTAGATCTTGCCGCGCGTTATGGAGGTGAGGAATTCGCCATGGTCTTCTACGATCTTTCGCCCGCCAACGTTCAGGACATCGCCGATCGCCTTATCAAGAGAGTTCAAGCTCAGCGCATCAACGTCGCGAAGCCAGAGCTTGGACTCACGATCAGCATCGGTGTGGGTTTGATCTCACCCGGCGTTGGCCGCAGCCCTCAGGGCGCAGTCCAATTGGCCGACGAGGCACTGTACGAGGCCAAGCGTGCAGGTCGCAACCGCTTCGTCGTCAAAGACGCAGAGGAATATCAGCTTCTCAGCACTGGCAGATTCCGAGCGGTACCATGATTACATTTCTAATCTGTTGCTAACCACTGGGCTGAGCAGGCCGCTGTGGGCTCATTGAGCTGACGCCTCTAAAGGCGGCGCGGCTTCAATCTACTTCATTGCGAATCGGGCTGGCCTGTAGACCTCAATACCTCTAATCTCCGGCACATTGCCCCACAGGATCGTGCCACGTACACCCGCCCCCGCATTGCCGCCAACAGTCGAACCCTGCGCCCTCGCCGCCTCGGCGCTCTGCTGCTCATCGTTCTTACTGTGCTCGTGCTCGGCAGCAGTTTACTGGTGTCGTATTACGTTGAAGCTCTCTGGTTTGACTCGCTCGGCTACGCTTCAGTGTTCTGGAGCAGAGTTAATCTCCAGGCTTCTATCTTCGGCTCCTTTGCATTCTTTACTTTTTTGCTGATCTACGGTGTGTTCCTGGCCATCAAGCCCCGGCGGTTTGATGAAATCATCGGCAGCAGGATTCTGATCAATAGACAATTGGTGCAGCTGCCCATTGATCCAATCCTCCAATTGACAGCTCTGGGCCTAGCGCTGGTGAGTGCGATCGCGGTTGGCGCCAGCATGATGAGTAGTTGGACTACTTTTGCACTCATTTGGCACGCGCCACGGGACACCGGGACTCTCGACCCCATCTTCGGCAAGCCCCTCGGTTTCTACCTCTTTACTCTGCCCACCTGGCAGCTCATTGCCGGGTGGCTGCAGACCTTGACCGTCATCGCCTGCCTGATTGTCGGTGTGTTTGTGCTCGCCACATCGCGTGCAAAGGAACTGATCGAACGCGGCTTTGGCGTGGCGCAGATTCGACTCCGGCGCGGTCTGTCGATCAGCATCGCGGCACTCCTGACCATCATGGCCGTTAGCGAGTACCTGAGCCGTTTTGAGCTGTTGTTCCAGGACCAGACGATATTCGCGGGAGTGACTTTCACCGACGCTCACGTCAACCTCACCGGGATGCTGGTGATTTGTGGCGCGCTGCTGGTGGGCGCGCTGATCGCGGCCATCTGCTCCGTGCTGGCACTGCGGCCACGATGGCTGCTGCTGTCCGTTTTTCCCGCGTTGCTTTGCTACGTGGTCGTCGGCCTCATTGCCTGGTACGTCAGTAACTTCATCGTCAAGCCAAATCAACTGGTGCGGGAGCGGCCATTCATAGAACACAACATTGAGATGACGCGGCGCGCGTACGCGCTCGATCGCATCGAGCCGCACCCGTTCCCAGCCGACACCAGCGTCGAGGCGCTGGACGCCGCGAATAATCAGACCACGCTCCAGAATATACGACTGTGGGACTCACGCGCATTGCAGGACACGTTGAGGCAGATTCAGGAAATCAGAACTTACTATGATTTCCCCGACATCGACATTGATCGCTATATGGTCGCAGGGTCCGTGCATCAGATGATGCTGGCCGCGCGCGAGCTCAATGTGGATAAGCTGCCGGAGAGTAGCCGCAACTGGATCAACGAGAAACTGATCTATACCCACGGCTACGGCGTCACCATGAATCCGGTGAATGGATTCACACCGGAAGGCTTGCCGACACTAGTTCTGAGCAACATGCCGATACAGAGCACCATCCCGGGCCTGGCTATCAGTCGGCCGGAGATCTATTTTGGCGAGCTGACGAATACCGATGTCTATGTGAACACACGGCAGAAGGAATTCAACTATCCGCAGGGCGATAGCAACAATCTGACCTCGTACGAAGGCAGCGGCGGGGTCCGCCTGGGTGGGTTCTTGCGCCGAACGCTGATTGCCCTTGATCGCGGTGATCTCACAAAACTGCCCTTCAGCGACGATGTGAGCCCGGCAAGCCGCTTATTGATGCGTCGTAATCTACGCGAACGAGTCCAAGAGCTGGCGCCCTTTCTGACCCTCGATCCGGACCCGTACGTCGTCGTCGGCGCGGACGGCAAGATCTACTGGCTCATGGACGCCTTCACGACTTCCAATACCTACCCGTATGCGCGCCGCTACCGCCTTAACGGCGAGCCACTCAACTACATCCGCAACAGCGTGAAGATCGTGATCGACGCTTACAACGGCGCGACCACGTTCTACGTGTTTGACCGGGAAGATCCAGTTATCGCCGCGTATCGCGCCATGTTCCCGGCACTGTTCGTGGATGCGTCGGCGATGCCCGCCGGATTGCGCGTGCATGTGCGCTACCCAGAGCTGCTGCTGCAAGTGCAGGCGCTCGTCTATGGGCTCTATCACATGACCAATGCCGACGTGTTCTATAACCGCGAAGACCTATGGACCGTCGCGACTGAAGTGACTACGACGGAACAGCACCAGATGCTCATGGCGCCAAACTTCGTGCTCATGACATTGCCAGGCGAGGCGTCGACCGAGTTCATTGAAATCCTGCCGTTTACCCCCGCCAATCGGAACAATCTGATCGGCTGGATTGCCGGTCGCAGCGACCGGGAACACTATGGCCAGACGGTGGTCTACGACTTCCCCAAAACCAAGCTCATCGACGGCCCCATGCAAATCGAGGCACGCATCGATCAAAACGCGCAATTGTCGGGACAGCTGACGTTGTGGAATCAACAGGGTTCGCGCGTGCGCCGCGGCAGCCTGATCGTCATACCGATCGGACGTGCACTGCTGTACGCCGAGCCTATCTACTTGCAGGCCGATCGCAGTCCGATGCCGGAATTGCGCTTGGTGGTACTTGCCGTTCAGGACCGGCTTGCTTATGGACCGACCTTCGAAGCGGCGATGGCGGCCCTGTTTGGCGGAGCAGCCTCCACGCTCAGCGCGCCGACCTCTGCTGTAACACCGGCGACAATTGTGCCGACA
>Ga0302307_10002448_pt1 | contig 11318 bp, 7 predicted proteins | sample III_Palsa_E3_2_FD_200530 | JGI IMG/M metagenome (GOLD analysis project Ga0302307, IMG submission 200530) | Peat permafrost microbial communities from Stordalen Mire near Abisko, Sweden - III_Palsa_E3_2 | ecosystem: Environmental > Terrestrial > Soil > Palsa > Peat permafrost | place: Sweden... | reverse complement strand
CATACATTGCCTTTAAATTTAGCTAAATTAAAATCAATAGCGGTGATTGGCCCCAACGCCAATAAAGTACAGTATGGCGATTATAGTTCAACCAGAGATAATCGCTCGGGTATTACTGTACTGCAGGGGATAAAACAATTTGTTGGCAGCAATGCCAGGATAAACTATGCCCAGGGATGCCAGCTATCAGGCCTGGATAAAAGCGGTTTTGCCGAAGCTGTTAAAGCCGCACAGCAAAGCGATGTTGCTGTAGTTGTGTTGGGCACCACAAGTGTAGTTTTCCAGGGGATTGGCTGGAACGGTAAAGCCGGTAAAGACGAGCCAACAGATCCATTTACCTGCGGCGAAGGTTATGACGTTACCGATATTAACCCACAAGGCGTACAACGCGAACTATTACAGGCGATATATAAAACCGGCAAACCTGTTATATTAGTATTGGTACAAGGCCGGCCGTGGAGCATCAGTTGGGAAAAAGAAAATATACCGGCAATAGTTGAAGCCTGGTATCCGGGTGAAAAAGGTGGGACTGCTGTTGCTAATGTATTATTTGGCAAGGTAAACCCATCGGGCAGGTTAAATATGACCATACCGCAGTCTACCGGGCACATCCCAACCTATTATAACTATGTAAACTCCGCCAAAGGCATCAACCGCGAACCGGGAACAATTGAAAAACCGGGAAGAGATTATGTTTATTCATCAACCGCGCCGTTATTTTCATTCGGTTATGGCCTTAGTTATACCACCTTTAGTTATGATAATTTAAAAGTATCAGCAGATACGCTCCATTCAGGCAAACCAATACAAGTAAGTGTTGATGTGCATAATAGCGGAAGTGTTGCAGGTAAAGAAGTTGTGCAGCTATACTTAGGCAATAAAGTTAATTCGGTAAGCACACCTGTAGAAGAATTAAAGCGTTTCAGCAAAATATCGCTCAACCCAGGCGAAACAAAAACAGTTAACTTCACTATTGACCCTGCTGATATCGCGATCTGGAACAGGCAAATGAAGTTGGTGACAGAACCCGGCAAATTTGATTTAATGATAGGCAGGTCGGCAGATGATATTGTGGTGAAGAAGAGATTGGTTTATGAGTAGGTAATAATTTAAGGCTACGGTTATCATCAAGAAGCCCCATTTAATTTCTAACAAAAAAGCTTTACGAAATTCGTAAAGCTTTTTTGTTGTGGAGAATATCGGAGTCGAACCGATGACCTCTTGCATGCCATGCAAGCGCTCTAGCCAGCTGAGCTAATCCCCCTTATTTGTGGGTGGGCAAAAGTAACAAAATTTGTTTAATGGCAATAATAAAGATTAAAGTCATTGGCAATCAATTTATTGAAATCAAATACCTGAGCTAAATTCACCTATATAAGAGTTAAATCGGAGGATGATGCCATAAAAGCCAATCATGGTGTAATGCCATCTTTCATTCCAGCGAATAAAGATTGCCGTCAAATTAAATATTACCGTTATTAAAACCCAATAAAATGTCATATAGATTAATTTAAAAGCATAATTTAATATTCAGATTATAATTAGCCATTCCTTGTAAACTTTTTATCAATAATGTTACATTCATTAATTGTGAATTTAATTCCTTTTTCTTATGCTTGTATTAAGTATAACTACACCTAAACCCTAATACAATACCCCTATGAGGCAAGACAATTTAACGTCAGTTTTAGCCAAATTTGCTAAGCAACTAAATTTCCCTATAAAATATCAAGCTATTTATGATGAGCTACATATCCATCCTGATTACCCAAGCCTATTAGCGATAAGTGATGTTTTAGAAACCTTTAACATCCCAAATGCTGCATTTAAAATTGAGAATGATCAGCTGAAAGATGTACCCGTCCCATTTATTGTTCATAATAGGTTTACTAAAATCTTTTCTACAGTAAATAAGATTGATAGCGCCAACCTTTTTATAACAGACGAGCAACATGATAATTTCCCCGTACCACGAAAGCAATTTGATATAACATTTTCGGGTGTGGTACTCACTGCCGAACCATCGGCCATTACTTCAAAATCTGCTAACAGGGTATTTTCGACCATTAAAACGCCTTTGCTAATTGGTTCAGCTTTGTTGATTTTATTGGCGGTATTAGTTTTTCATACCAGCTACTTTAATGCTTTAACCTGGCAGGGCATAGTGCTTACAGTTTTTAAAACTGCCGGGCTGGCAACTTCCATCCTGTTAATTATACAATCAATTGATACCAATAACCCTTTAATTCAAAAAATATGTACCGGCGGTGGCAAAACCGATTGTAATGCCATATTATCATCAAACGCGGCAAAAGTTTTTGAAGGGCTTACCTGGAGCGAGGTGGGCCTTTATTATTTTGCAGGCACCTGGTTATTGCTTTTATTCAATGGTTCATCCGCGGCTATATGGCAGGCATTGCTTTTTTTAAATATTGTTAGCTTACCGTATACTGTGTATTCTATTTACTACCAGGCCCGCGTTGCAAAAAAATGGTGCGTATTATGTTGCACCGTGCAGGCATTATTATGGCTGGAGTTTATTCCGCTGCTTACCGGTTTTCATCAGCCTATACTTATGCCGGGTATAGGGGTAATCAGCAGTGTATTTATTGCCTTTGCCGGGCCTGTTATTGTATGGCAGTTATTAAAGCCATTATTACTGGCCCAACAACAAATTGATCCATTAAAAAAGCAGTTACAAGCAACCAAGTTCAATTCAGAGGTTTTTAATAACCTGCTTACCGCTAACTCTAAATTTGCGCAACCCGGCGAAGATTGGTCAATTGTATTAGGCAATGTTGAGGCTGATAATATCATCACCATGGTAACCAACCCATACTGCCCGCCATGCGCGAGCATGCATAAACTGCTGGATGAATTGCTTGAGCAGCGCAAAAACCTGCAAGCCCGCATTGTTTTTACTGCCGATAACACCGACCAGGATATTAAAACACCTGTTGCCCGCCATTTAATGACTTTACATGGCCTGGAAGATAAATCCATTGTAAAAAACGCGCTGAATGATTGGTATACCCAAAAGAAAAAAGATTACGTTAATTGGGCCAAAAACTACCCCGTTGAATTAAACGAAACCGAATACAACAAAATAAATAAGCAAAACGCCTGGTGCAACCTGGTAGAAATTAAAGGAACGCCAACCGTATTATTAAACGGTTATGTATTACCGGGGCAATATCAATTATCAGATTTAAAATACCTGCTTGGTTAAGCATGTTAAGATACTTTTCGCGAAAGTAAAGGAGCATGCACTTTGGTAATACATGCCGCTAAATACCGGGGGCGTAATATCGGTAATAAAATTAATTGTTATTTATCATGAAAAAGTTTGAAAAACTAAGTAAATCAGAAATGAAAAATGTTTTAGGTGGTGTAGCAGCAAAACAAAGTTACAATTGCCAATGTACAGGCACAGCCGGTACGTGGACTGGTAGTTACAGTTCATCTGCTGCTGCGACAGCAGTAGCATCAGTATACTGTAGCCAAGGTGGAACTTGTACACTTGCTAACTAATAAGAATAGTTTTTACAGATCTAATAGCCCCTTTGGTGGCTATTAGATTATTTAAGATCATTTTATGATAAAATTCATTTTCCCGCTTTTGTTATTTTCAATATGGGCTAATGCACAGGTAAAAATTACCGGTAAAATATCAGGTTATGGAAATAATCAAGTAGTAACCTATTATCCTCCAATAGGAAATTTCGCCAATACAGACAGCTACATAATCGCAACGAAGATAAAAGAAGATAATACATTTGATCTTTTATTAGATGTTCACCAGCTAATGATGGTAAAGCTCAGAATAGCAACCCAGATTGTTTATTTAATGGTAAGGCCATCAGATCATATAAATATTTCATTAAAAAACACGCATGATCCATTAACTTATTTAAAAATATCAGGGGATAATGCCAATTCAAATTATTGGTACAATATTTACATGTTTGATCCAGGGGCAATATTTAACTCGCAGGATTCCATTTTAACTACCATTAAATATGAGCCTCCATTAAAAACATTTGCACTTATCAGTAAATTTTTAAGGAAGGAGTATAAGCCGCTTGATTCTTTAGCCTCTATTAATCAATTAGACAAAGAGAGCCTGGAATTGTATAAGAAACAAATTATTATTTCTCACATCTCAATTTTTATTAATCAGTTAAACTGGTTATATAACAATACTAATGGTGATTCTATAAAAAAGAAGATAAATCTTCTTGAAAGTAAAATATATAAAGAATACAATCCGATTGACCCTGATAATTTAAAGTTAATGTTTGGTATCAATACATTACTTTTCACTAATGTTAAAGATTTTATAAGGCCATTACCTAAAATCAATTTAGCCGATACGGTATTTGGAGTTTACAATCAGTATTTATATTTACCTCCTTTATTTTGTGAAGATGTTTTGGGCATCGCAATTATAACCGAAAAAAAGCTACATACTAATGAATTTGACTTTGAAAAAGGTTATGCTGTATTTAAAAAGAAATTTCCAGATAGTCGATACCTGGAAATTATTAATCAATTCAAAAAGAATGACTCCTTACTCAATATAACCCAGAATGCTAGCGTAATAATTGATTCGGCCGAAGATGTGCAATCATTGCAGGATATTATTGACAAATATAAAGGCCAAAATTTGTTTATTGATTTATGGGCAACCTGGTGCATCCCTTGTAGACAGGAATTTCCATATTATAAAGATTTATACAAAGATTTTTCAAGTCATAATGTTCAATTATTATATATATCCATTGATGATGCTATATTAAAAGAAAGCTGGAAGAATGTTGTGTCATCTTCTAATTTAAGTGGTAGTCATTATCTTGCTAATAAAACACTTTTAAAAGATATTAAAAACAGGATATATAAAAGTAAAAGTGTTGTAATACCCCGGTATTTATTAGTTAATAAATACGGCAAAATTATTGACATTGATGCCCCCAGGCCTAGCGAAAATGCTGACTTGATGAATTCTCTAGAAAAGCTGTAATTATTAAGTTACCTAATAAGAAGCTTTTTTCTATGCTATAATGCGCACGCTATAGTAGATTGATAATGACAGCAATCTACTTAATAAGTATTTGATAAAGAATTAAATAAAAATATGTTAAGATAATTTTCGCGAAAGTAAAGGAGCATGCACTTTGATACTACATGCCGCTAAATTACGGGGCGTTACCTGGTAATAACTAAATCTCATTATTATTTAAAGTATGGAAAAGTTTCAAAAACTCAGCAGAGCTGAAATGAAAAATGTAACAGGCGGTCATTTTGCACCTGTAAATTGTACCATTGGTGCGGTTTGTAATGGAGTGGAGAATGACATATTTATTAGTGGTACATGCGACGCAAGCTGTGCATGTAGTGTTAGTAACGATGGCCAAAGTAATTCTTGTTCTTTAAGCTGATCTAGGTGGTCCTTTGTATAATCGAATAGCGTAAGCTATTCGATTGCTTTGGTTGTTTAATTATAGTTAATAACTAACGTATTAAACTGAAGTTAACATGTCAAATAGATTTTATTTTAGAATATTATTAATATTTGTAGCGCTATTACCGGTTGCTAATATAACCTCCGCCCAAACTGTAAGTATATTCTCAAATAATACGGTGCAGGCGTTGGAAAAACAACCGGCACAAGAGGCCGTTTATCTTCATTTAGATAAACCTAATTACACTTTTGGCGATACCATCTGGTACAAAGCGTACACTATCATCGGTCAGCATCATCAACTCTCGGCATTAAGTGGAGTGCTATATGTGGAGTTATACAACCCTGCTGATTCACTGGTAACCAGGCAAACACTTTTGCTACATTCTGGTATTGGGTGGAGTGACATTCCATTACCACACAACCTCAGCCAGGGCATTTACCATATCCAAGCGTATACCAACTGGATGCGAAATTTTGGTTCTAAAGGTTTTTATGATCAAAAGATAATGGTAGGCGGTGTTGCGCCACAAACTTTCGACAAGCAAAGCACTGCTGCAAACCCCGATGTACAGTTCTTCCCCGAAGGCGGTGATATGCTAAACGGTGTACGAAGCAGGATAGCATTTAAAGCTATAGGTGCAGATGGCTTAGGCGTAAATATAAAAGGCACTATTGAAGATAATACAGGCAATGTAATTACTAATTTCACTACCCAACATTTGGGTATGGGTGAGTTTGCGTTTATACCGCAAAGCGGGAAAAGCTATACCGCGAAAATATCCGGCGCAGGCGAAACTGCCTTTACCGTTAACCTGCCCCCGGCTAAGAACGAAGGCTATACGCTAACCTTAAACAATAGTAGTAAGGACAGTATCTATATAAAAATCGCGGTAAATGATAAAACATTTATCAACCAAAAAAGCAGCAGCTTTTACCTGCTGGCACAAAGCAATGGCAAAGAATATTACGTTACCCAGGGGAAACTGGAACAGCTGGCGTTTGTAGCCCGGATTGATAAAAAGCGCTTCCCTTCAGGGATAGCGCAATTTACCTTATTTAACAATGAAGGCAAACCCATAGCCGAACGTATTGCCTACATGGAAAACCCGGACACGCTTCGCTTAAAACTAAGCGAAAACCAGACCCATTATACCAACAAGGTAACGCTTCAGGTTACTGATGAAAACAATAAACCGGTAATTGGCACCTTTTCAGCAGTTGTGATCAATGAAAGCCAAATAAGTGTGGATGAACTTTCCGAAAGCACGATAATGAATTATTTGATGCTCATTTCTGACTTGAAAGGCAACATTGAGCAGCCTAATTATTATTTCACTGGTCAAAACGATGAAACCCGTGCCAACCTCGACCTGCTGATGCTAACCCAGGGATACCGCCGGCTGGACTGGAAACAGGTATTAAATGATACATCCAAAATAATAAAATACATGCCGGAGCAATCACTGGAAATAGCAGGCACTATAAAAACAACAGGCGGCAAACCGTTACCGAATGGTAAAGTGACCCTTTTGGATAATAATACGAATTTATTCAGAGACACGACTGCTGATATAAACGGTAACTTTAAATTCATTAATCTTTACCTGCCCGATTCTTCCCTGGTTGTATTAAAGGGAAAAAAGGAGAACAACAGTGATAATGTAAAGCTCCGGGTTACCCAACCTGATTACCCGGCTTTTACTAAAGATGAAACAGGGACGATTATTTTTGATAGCAAGCCAAACCCACGGAATGTTGTGCTATATCAAGAGTACCAAAAGAAACAAAAGAATTTTGTGGCTAATGGAATTAAACTGGAAGAGGTTAAGATAACGGCCTATAAACGTAAAGAACCAGATCTTTCTGAATCACAAAACTTAAACAAAGGCTCAGCGGACCAAGTGATCATGGGTGACGATCTATCGCCTGCTATCTATCTTTTTGATGCCTTAATCAATAAAATCTCATTTATTCACCTTCACTCGGGCAAACTATACAGCCGAAATAAATCTATGTCTCTAATTGTTGACGGGATCATTATGGATAGTAGCCATATAAACGATATAGCACCAAGTGACGTTTACAGCGTTGAAGTACTCAGAACTTCAGGGGCTATGGCTATTTATGGATCGACAATTCAGCCGGGTGGGGCTTTAGTTATTACGTTGAAACATGGCGGAGAAAAAAAGGCATCAAATAATGTTTACACGCCAGGCATCATCAGCGTAATGATAAATGGTTTTACATCTCCCCGCACATTTTACACGCCTAAATATACGCCAAAACAACCTGTAGCTTTAAACAAACCCTTACTTGAAACTGTTTTTTGGAAACCAAATATCTTAACCGATAAAGATGGTAATGCTTCATTTGAGTACAACAACAACGCTACTAAAGGCGAATACCGTATAGTGTTAGAAGGTATTGATGATAATGGTGATTTAGGTAGGCAAGTGTATCATTATAATGTTGAATAAATAACCTTGAAATAAGATACTTTTCGCGAAAGTAAAGGAGCATGCACTTTGATACTACATGTCGCTAAATTCCGGGGCGTTATCCGGTAATAACTAAATCTCATTATTTAAGTATGAAAAACTTTCAAAAACTCAGCAGAGCTGAAATGAAAAATGTAACCGGTGGTTTGCCACCCAATTTTGTTAATATTTATTGCAATGTAAATGGTGTAAAAACTGAAGAACACGTGTCTTGCTCATCACAAATGTGTACCAGCGGACAGTTTATCAGCTATGTACCAGGTAGCCCCACCTGCGCCCCGTTAAACTCATAGATGGTAAGGGTTGCCGGTAATTCGGCAACCCTTACCTAAACTTATTGCACAACTACTTAATAATTTATATTAATTATACCATGCCTTTCACCTTTTACAAACAACCCGATCAAATGGACTGTGGCTCTACCTGTTTGCGCATGGTGGCCAAACATTATGGCCGTAATTTTACCTTGCAAACATTAAGGCAACTTTGCGAGATCAACACAGCAGGTGTATCCTTATAATGTGGAATAATATAAACCTTATACAAGATACTTTTCGCGAAAGTAAAGGAGCATGCACTTTGGTAATACATGTCGCCAAATGCCGGGGCGTTATCCGGTAATAACTAAACTTCATTATTTAAGTATGAAAAATCTAAAAAAACTCAGCAGAGCTGAAATGAAAAATGTAACTGGTGGTAAATATACCCCTCCATGTGGACAAGGATGTACTAGCAATCTCCAATGTGAGACTTATGTTTCATGTACATTTTGTTACATTCCTCCAACTGGAACAGTATATGGTACATGTAGCCAATATGCCTAATAACATCATTATTTAAGTCATTATAAATCAAATACATGCAACTAATACCTTTGATTTATAATCTATTGCAGTTTAAATGGTATAAAAACTGAAGAACACGTTTCTTGCTCGTCACAAATGTGCACCAGCGGGCAGTTTATCAGCTATGTGCCCGGTAGTACCACCTGCGCACCATTAAACTCATAGATGATAAGGGTTGCCGGTAGTTCGGCAACCCTTATTTAAACTTATTTGTACTTAATAATTTATATTAATTATACCATGCCTTTCACCTTTTACAAACAACCCGATCAAATGGACTGCGGCCCCACCTGCTTACGTATGGTGGCCAAACATTATGGCCGTAATTTCACCCTGCAAACATTAAGGCAACTTTGTGAGATCAACAAAGAAGGGGTATCCTTATTGGGAATTAGTGATGCATGCGAAAAAATAGGGTTCCGGTCTTTGGGTGTAAAATTGGATTCGGCCCAATTAAAAGAGGCGGAGTTGCCTTGTATATTACATTGGCGGCAAAATCATTTTGTAGTACTTTATAAAATCAAAAACCATAACTATTATCTGGCCGATCCGGGTAGTGGCTTAATTACATTATCCGAAGCTGATTTTAACCGTAATTGGTTAGCTGATAGCGATAATGCAAACGGCATCGCGCTTTTACTATCGCCCACTCCACAATTTTACGAGCAGGATGACGAAAAAGGCACCGAAGTAAAATGGTCTTTTTTGTTAAGATACCTGGTAACCTACCGAAAGTTGGTTATGCAGCTATTGCTCGGTTTAGGTATCGGAAGCATATTGCAATTGATCACCCCATTTTTAACACAATCAATAGTTGATATCGGCATCAATACCCGTAACCTTAACTTCATTTATATTATTCTAATTGCTCAAATAGCCCTGATAATTGGCAGGGTAAGCGTAGAGTTTATACGATCGTGGATTTTGCTTCACATCAGTACCCGCGTTAATATTTCTATACTAACCGACTTTTTAATAAAGCTGATGAAGCTGCCCATGAGTTTTTTTGATACCAAAATGACTGGCGACATTATGCAGCGAATGAACGATCAGCGAAATATTCAAAACTTCCTGACAGGTTCGGCCCTAACCACTATATTTTCTATGTTTAACCTGGTGGTTTTTTCAATAGTATTAGCTTATTATAATATTGCCATCTTTTTTGTATTTGCCTTAAGCAGTGTTTTATATACTGTTTGGATAGCCGTATTTTTAAAACAACGCAGGGCATTAAACTATAAAAGCTTTGATGTATCAGCAAAAAATCAAAGCAGCATTGTACAGCTAATTGGAGGCATGCAGGAAATAAAGCTGAATAACTGCGAACAACAAAAGCGTTGGGAATGGGAACACATACAAGCGCGATTATTTAAGTTCAATGTAAAATCATTGGCACTTAGCCAATACCAGCAAGGCGGGGCAACTTTTATTAATGAGGGGAAAAATATTTTCATAACATTTTTAAGTGCCGAAGCTGTTATAAACGGGAATATTACCTTAGGTGCTATGGTAGCTATACAATATATTGTAGGCCAGTTGAGCAGCCCGATTGAGCAGTTCCTGAGTTTTATCCAGGGCTTTCAGGATGCGAGGATAAGCCTTGAGCGTTTAAACGAGATCCACCAGATGCAGGATGAGGAGCCTATTGATAAAGAATGGAATTATATTTTACCAGATAATAAAAGCCTTAGTATTAATAACCTCACATTCAGCTACCCTGGTGCTGGCAATATGCCGGTGCTTGATAATATTAGTTTGATGATCCCCCAAGGCAAAACCACTGCTATCGTGGGTATGAGCGGCAGCGGAAAAACAACTATACTAAAATTACTGCTCCGCTTTTACGAACCGCAAAAAGGTGAAATAAAAATAGGGGATCAATCCATCCACAATATTGCATTTAAAGCATGGCGCGCGCAGTGTGGCGTAGTAATGCAGGATGGCTTTATATTTTCGGATACCATTGAACGGAATATAGCAGTAGGTGATGACTATCCTGATAAAAACAAATTACGCCACGCTATTAAGGTATCAAACATACAGGATTTTATTGACGGCTTGCCATTGGGCTTAAACACTAAGATTGGTGCCGAAGGTAATGGCATAAGCCAGGGGCAGCGGCAACGCATGCTGATTGCCCGGGCAGTTTATAAAAATCCTGAATACATTTTTTTTGATGAGGCTACCAATGCCCTTGATGCTAATAACGAGAGGATAATTATGGATAATCTTACCGAGTTTTTTAACGGGCGTACGGTTATTGTTGTGGCCCATCGCTTAAGCACAGTAAGTAATGCTGACAACATAATTTTGTTGGACAGAGGCCGAATAATTGAGCAAGGGACGCATCATCAATTAACTGCGCTTAAAGGTAATTACTACAAACTTGTAAAAAATCAATTAGAATTAGGAGCCTGATTATGCCAGCTATATACAACAATAACAACCAGCAACCCGTGCATACCGATGATATGCAGGATATAATTACCGCAGTACCATCATGGCTGCTCA
>Ga0302307_10002438_pt1 | contig 11343 bp, 9 predicted proteins | sample III_Palsa_E3_2_FD_200530 | JGI IMG/M metagenome (GOLD analysis project Ga0302307, IMG submission 200530) | Peat permafrost microbial communities from Stordalen Mire near Abisko, Sweden - III_Palsa_E3_2 | ecosystem: Environmental > Terrestrial > Soil > Palsa > Peat permafrost | place: Sweden... | reverse complement strand
CACCCGGTAATTGACTGGATACATCCCGATCAATTTAGCTTTTACAAACAAATTGGGTTAGATAAGGGTTTTAGGTATGTAGAAAGCGGGCCACTTGTCCGTTCGTCATACCATGCTGAAAAACACCTGTTTGAAATCTAATAATTCCTTTATATCTTCACTGCCTTGAGTAAGAGGAAAATATCATTAACTGAAGAAGAATTAGTGTTCGCACTAAGGAACCGGGAGAAAATCGCGGTTGAGGCTTTGTATGACATGTACTCATCATCACTATATGGCGTAATCTGCCGAATAGTAATTGATACCGCAACCGCCGAAGATGTTTTACAGGAAACCTTTGTAAAAATATGGCATTCCTTTTCGGGTTACAGTACCGAAAAGGGTCGTTTGTTTACCTGGATGGTAAATATTGCCCGTAATTTGGCCATTGATAAAATCCGTTCCAAAGATTTTAAGAACCAAAACAAAAACCAGGAACTGGAAAATAACGTAACTTTCATAGACGAACAAAGAAACACAGTTTACAAACCTGAGTTGCTTGGGATTAAGGATTTAGTGCAAACGCTGAAGCCGGAACAAAAGTCAATACTTGAATTGGTGTACTTTAAAGGTTATACCCACGTGGAAGCTGCCGATGAATTAGGCATCCCGCTGGGAACCATTAAAACACGTTTAAGGACGGCTATCCAGGAGCTCAGAAAACATTTTAATTGAAGGGTTACAAATAGAAGTGGAAGATATTAAAGCATATATTGAATCGGGGATACTGGAACTTTACGCCATAGGGGATTTAACCGCAAGCGAAAGGTTACACGTGGAGGAGATGCTTTCTAAACATCCGGCAGTGAAAGCCGAACTGGATGAAATAGAAAGCTCAATGGAAGCATATGCCTTAGCAAACGCAATTACACCGCCGGAAAAATTACGCGACCGTACTTTAAACAGCCTGCTGATAAATTTAGCCGACGACAGAAATTTTCCTGATAAAAAAGCAAAGCAACCTGTTAAGGATAATGTTATTGCTTTCCCGGCGCCAAAAGCAAACAGCTTTTTTAAATATGCTTTTGCCGCCTGCCTGGCATTATTGATATTAAGCGTTGCTGCTTTGATTGATATTTATAACCAGCTATCTGATGCTAATACGCAGCTGGTAGCCATGAATTCGCAAAACCAGAAATATACCAAAACGGTAAATTTTATGGACCACCAGTTAAACGTTTACCGCGATTCATCGTTTAAAACTGTTATTTTAAAAGGTACCGCCAAAAGCCCTGCATCTACCATGCTTGTTGCCTACAGCCCAATAAAAAAGGAAGTGATGATTGATATGGGCGACCTGAATTTACCTGCGAACGACCAGGCCCATCAATACCAGTTATGGGCCATTGTAGCCGGCAAACCCGTGGACTTAGGTGTTTTTGATAAAACCACTGACAGTTCCGACATGAAGATTATGAAATCGATTGCATCGGCCCAGGCCTTCGCCGTAACCCTAGAACCGCGCGGCGGCAGCGTTAACCCTACCATGAACCAGATGATGGTTATACGGATGCTTTAATCAGCGCAAAGTAACATATCTGTTAAAAAAGGTTAAACTACAAAGTATTACAACTCATCCTGTACTAAACATTTCTCTTGTTTCGTTTGTAACTATAATACGCTTTAAGCGTCTTATGTACATATTAAGATAGAGTATTTTGTTCTTTATAAGATCAGTTAATAGTTAAAAACGGTTGTATGATACTTGCAACCGTTTTTTTTATGGCTTTAATTTTGCCATAGTAAGTGGCAATTGCGCTACAATGCGGCCAGGCAACACCACATTCATGCGGTTAGGCATAGCCAGTTCATCACCCGCTTTACCGTGTACATAATTCCCAATAATACATGCCTCCGCCGGTGAATATTGCTGCGCCAATAATGAGGCAATAATCCCGGTAAGCACATCGCCCATCCCCCCGCTGGCCATAGCCGCGTTACTGGTCGAGTTAAAATAGGCTTTGCCATCAGGCGTGGCGCTTATGGTATAATCGTTTTTAAGCACGATACATATTTTATACTCCTTAGCCTTTACAATAGCTGTTTGCAGGCGCTCCCACCAGCTTTTATGTTCGCCAAATAGCCTGTCAAATTCCTTCATGTGCGGCGTTAAAATGCTGCCCGCAGGTATCAAACCCCAAAGTTCTTTATGCTCTGATATCAAATTAAGCGCATCGGCATCAATAACCACCGGCTTTTTATAATTGGTAAAAATATAAACCAGCAAAGCCAGCGAGCTTTCGTCATTACCCAAACCCGGGCCTATACCAATGGCGGTAAACTGGTCCCACTTTATTTCGGGCAAATCACTACCCTGGCGTATAATGGCCATAATTTCGGGCATATAACTATTTAAGGCGGTAAGCCCGCTTTCGGGTATGCAGGCTGTTGTTAAACCCGTGCCAGCCTGCGCACACGCCGAAGCGCAAAGCAATGCCGCCCCCATGGTTTTGGCCTGTCCGGCTACCATTAAAGCGTGCCCGTAAGTGCCTTTATTGCTAAACTTATGGCGTGGTTTAATCATTTTGCGGATATCCTTCTCCTCCACAAACTGGTACGGCGAATTTAGCGAGCGTAAAAACCCTTCATCAATACCAATATTCACCGCCTCCCAGCAATTAATAACCGGCCCCGATTCAGGCAGTAAAAAATTAATTTTCGGCTGCTGAAAAGTGATAACCAAATCGGCCTTTAAAACGGTGGCATCGGCATCAACCACGCCTTCGGTAAAAAAACCGGTAGGTACATCCACAGCCACAACCGTTTTTTGTAATTGGTTAAGGCGCTTAACTAACTTTAAATAATCGCCTTTTAAGGGTTTGTTTAGGCCGCTGCCCAGCATGGCATCAATCAGTATATCGCTGTCTTCGGCAGGCAGTTCATCTTTTGGCTTTATTTCGGTTACCTGCACGGTTTTTTGCAGCTTTTTAAGGTTGGCGTTAAAATCATCCGATGCCTTATCCGAAAACCGGGTTATTTTAACGTTGATGGCTTTATAATGATGGTCGTGCAACATCCTGGCTATAGCCAGCCCGTCGCCGCCGTTGTTGCCCGTGCCACAATACACCGAAACAGGCTGTTTTTTATCCGGGAAATGATTTACAAACCAGCCCACAAAAGCCTTAGCCGCCCGCTCCATTAAATTAACCGAACTTATGGGTTCATGGGCAATAGTATAAGCGTCCGCTTCGCGGATTTGTGACGAGATAAGTAATGGCAGCATATAGCCTAAAGTTAGGATTATTGTGTTTTGTTTTACACCGCTTTAAAGAATATTGTATTTTAGTGGTGAAGAGTGTAATTGCCGTAGTTTGTATAAGCAACTTAAAGCAGGCGCAAAACGTAATGGTGTTATCGCTGTAATTATTAAAAACCTTAACAATGAAATATTTAATCCTGTTTATCCCCGTATTGTTTGTTTTACAGGCATCGGCACAAACCACCATTAAGCAGGATACTGCTATTGAGCAAATGGTTAATGAAGTATCGGCAAAAAACATTGAGGCCAACATACGCAAACTGGTAACCTTTAAAACCCGCCATACCTTAAGCGATACCACCAGCAAAACCGAAGGCAGTGGCGCGGCCCGCAACTGGATAAAGGGCCAAATGGAAAAATATGCCCTGGCATCGGGCGGCAGGATGGTGGTACAGTTTGATACCTTCACCCAGCCCAAAGGTGAGCGGATAGATAAACCCGTAAAGCTTAAAAACATACTGGCCATTTTAAAAGGTACCGACCCTAACGATACGCGCGTTTACATTGTATCCGGCCATTACGATTCGCGGGTTACCGATGTAATGAACCCCAACGCGGTTGAGCCGGGCGCTAATGATGACGCTTCGGGCACCGCGGTATCTATGGAACTGGCAAGGGTAATGGCCACAAGGCATTTTCCGGCGACGATTATATTCATGTCGGTAGTTGGCGAGGAGCAAGGCTTGTACGGCTCTACCAATGTGGCTAAACGGGCAAAGGCAGAAAATTGGAATGTTGATGCCATGCTAAACAACGATATTGTTGGCAATACTCACGGCATGGAAACCGATTTAAAAGATAACCGCAGTGTGCGGGTATTTAGCGAAGGCGTGCCCTCTGTTGCTGCCACAAATGCAAAGCAGGTAGCAGGCCTCATTGCCCTGGGTGGCGAAAATGACAGCCCCTCGCGCGAGCTGGCCCGCTATGTAAAAGAAACCGCCGAACGTTATGTCGACCAGCTGGATGTGAAACTCATATACCGCCGCGACCGCTACTTACGCGGTGGCGATCATTTGCCCTTTTTGGCTCAGGGTTTTACTGCAGTAAGGTTTACCGAAATGAACGAAGATTTTACCCGTCAGCACCAGGACGTGCGCACAGAAAATGGTGTAAATTACGGCGACTTGCCCGATTTTGTTGACTTTAACTATGTGCAAAAAGTAGCCCGCATGAACCTGAGCGTACTGGCCAACCTTGCCCTGGCCCCCGCCGAACCCGAAAATGTGGGAATAGTAACCAGCGGCTTAACCAATAAAACTATATTAAAATGGGATGCCCCAAAAACCGGCAAAAAACCCGCGGCTTATTATGTGCTGATGCGCGAAACCATAAGCCCCTATTGGGAAAAGAAATTTTATGTAACCGATACTACTGCCACCCTCAGTTATTCAAAAGATAATTACTTGTTTGCGGTACAGTCGGTAGATGCTGATGGGCACGAAAGTTTGCCGGTGTTTCCGAAACCTATAAGGTAAGTATTATAGCTGAATAAAAAGATTTACCGAAGTCATTTGCGTTAGTTGAAGTTTTAACTATTTTTAATAATTATTACCTAAAATTATCACAATGGCTTTTGGCTTCACTCCTAAATTTGAACAAGACCTCGACCTGAATGGCCTCGACCCCAAACATTACCTGGCAATTGCTTTAGATACTGCAAACCAGTTGGGTTGGAAAATTAATTATACAAGCAAAAGCGGGTTTATAGCTTTTATCGGCGGCGGTTTTTTTGTGACGATGGAAGAATTTCGTGTAGTATTGCACGAAACCAAAGTTTTTATTACAAGCAAAAATGCAGGCACCGGCATGTACGACCGGGGTAAAAATAAAAGGCATGTCAACCTTTTTATCGAAACTTTTGAAACCGTACAAGCATCGTTAACAGAGCAGCAAATAGATGAAAAGGTTACAGAATTAGCGCCGGTTTTTAATTCGGTTGAAGAGGATAAACTGTCAGGGCCACCTCCCGATTTTCAGGATAACGTTAAATCTTTCTTTTCCATCTTTATACCGCGTAAAGGCTATTTTGTAACCCCGCTTATTATTGATGCCAACATACTTGTTTTTGTATTAATGGTAATGTCGGGCGTAAGCTTTTTTCTACCCGGCAATGAAGACCTTTTAAGGTGGGGAGCTAATTTACGTTCACTTACCCTGGAGGGCCAATGGTGGCGATTAATAACAAATATCTTTTTGCATATCGGAATTATCCACTTGCTATTTAATATGTATGCGCTATTATATATCGGCATATTACTTGAACCATACCTCGGGAAAATAAGATTTGCCGCCGCTTATTTGTTCACTGGCGTAATAGCAAGTTTAACAAGCATTTATTGGCATTCTTTTACTATTAGTGCAGGGGCATCGGGGGCTATTTTTGGTATGTATGGTGTTTTTTTGGCTATGCTAACTACCAACTTTATTGATAAATCTATGCGCAAGCCTTTTTTAATAAGCATTAGTGTTTTTGTGGCGTATAATTTAATGAATGGGATGAAAGATGGCATTGATAACGCAGCCCATCTCGGAGGTTTAGTAAGTGGTTTAGTAATAGGATATGCCTACTATCCAAGTTTAAATAAACCATCATCAGCAGGGCTTAAATATGCAACCCTTGCATTGCTGGCTATCGCATTTTTTTGTACATCATTTACGGTTTATCGCAGCATACCCGATGATTATGCAAAATACCAGGCTTATATGCAGGATTTTGCCAACAATGAGCAAGTCGCGCTATCTGTATTTAAATTGCCGCCAAACACTCCAAAAACCGAAGTAATTGAAGCATTAAAAGAAAAAGGGATTAAGAACTGGGTTGATAACTTAGCGTTGGTAGCTAAAATGAAGCAGCTCGATAATATGCCTGCAGCTTATTTTGGGAAAAATGATAAATTAAAACGGTATTGCGAACTCAGGATTAAAAGTTATAACGATATTATTGTTGATTTTGGGCAGGATACTAAACAGTATAAAACAGAAATTGATTCTTGCAATACGCAGATGACAGCAATAATTGATAGTTTAAAAAATGATAACTGACCACCAGATTAATGGCAATCTATCATTTCTTACCACAAATTATCCTTGCTGATAGAGCAAACTGTTTTGACTAAACTAACCCCTTTAAAAAATAACGAGGTAGCGTGCCTGGTGTTGCATGCCATTTCATCTGTTTTTTGTTGAAACTGGTAGCTAACGCCTATAATTAGCGCAAACATTACCGGGACCAGCAACAGTACAAATGGATTTGATTTGGTAATTAACTTTTTCATTGTGAGTGATTTGATAGTACAAAGGAATATTAATTATCCCGCTCACTAAAAAGATTTAGACCAATACCCCTAATTTATAGACGAACGCCTATATATCCGTATTAACCGTTGATAGCCCATTTTTGCCAGTTCATCGAAAAAAGGTATAGCTATATATAAAATATGAGCAATAACTGCCTCAAAATATTACATTTGAGCTAATGAAAACCGGCTGGCAAATATTCTGGCATATATTTTTTTGGTTAAGCCTGATAACACTGTTTGTGTACATAGTGCATAACGATATAAAAATGGGTAGTAGCCAATTACTTATCCTGTTTCTACTATATCCCGCTATTAACATCGGCTTGTTTTATTTAAACTTCCTGGTGTTTATTCCCGCGTTTTTAGATAAAAAGAAGTATAGCATTTATGCGCTGGTAATCGGTATCACCATTATCATTTTCGGCCTGGGTAAATATGGCGTAGGGCTAATGTTTAAGCAATATGTGCTGGTGCACATGAAAGAGGAGATTAGCTTTTGGTCGTACTTTGTAAGCACCTTAATTACCAGCCTTATATTTATATTTTTAAGCATCGTACTTAAATTTACTAATGATTGGTTTTTGAACGAACGCATACAGCGCGATTTGGAAAACCAGCGTCTTAGCGCCGAACTCTCTTTCCTGAAATCGCAGATAAACCCGCACTTTTTATTTAACTCGCTCAACAGTATTTATTCACTGGCCTACCAGCGCTCGGAAACCACGCCCGAAGCTATCCTCAAACTATCAGAAATCATGCGCTACATGCTGTATGAGTGTAATGATAATAAGGTATCGCTGGTTAAAGAGCTGCAGTATTTACAAAACTATATCGACCTGCAAAAAATAAGGTTCGGCAAAAAATCATATATAGATTTTAAGGTGAGTGGTAAGGTTGCCGATGAACAAATTGTACCCTTATTGCTCATCGCCTTTATCGAAAACGCCTTTAAGCACGGCGTAGCAAATGACCCGGTATCGCCCATCCGTTTATTAATTGATGTGGCCGAAGAACACCTGTATTTTTACGCGCAAAATAAAAAGCACAATAGCAACCGCGACAGTATGGGCGGTATCGGCCTAAATAATGTTAAGCGCCGGCTCGATTTACTTTATCCCGGAAAATATAACCTTACCATCACCGATGATAATGATACCTACACTTGTGAATTATCCTTACTTTTATAAATCAGCTATATTCTTCTTTAATTGGTAAACTATTGCTTAATTCTTTAAAAAACAGCATTTAATAGTCTGCATTTTCGCAATGGGAAATTGTTTCTTAATCATTAATTAACCGGTTGTTTTTACTAATTAAAAAATAAACATAAAAGCTTTAAATGCTAATAAAGTATTTTATATTAGAGAACCTTAATTTCACTTAAATCTGGTTACCAATGCGTTTTGCTTGTTTAATTGTTACGTACACTTCGCCGCAGCAAACCAAAAGACTGATTGACAGGCTTAACAACGGCGATTTTGACTTTTACATACACGTTGATAAAAAACTGCCGCTGGAAAGCCACAAAGATTTATTTGATTATCCTAACGTATTTTTTGTTAAAGACCGTATTGATGTTAAATGGGCAGGCTACACCGTTGTCGAGGCTTCGTTTAACGGCATCAGGGATATTATAGAATCGGGCAGGGAATACGCGTTTATCAATTTATTAAGCGGGCAGGATTATCCTTTAAAATCTGCCGATTATATCAGCAATTTTTTAAAGCAGTTTGCCGGCAAACAATTAATTAAGCACTGGGATTTTGAAACCGAATGGGACGAGGCTTTTGCCCGCATAAACAAATATCATTTTACGGATAAGGGCTTTAAAGGCAGGTACCTGCTGCAGCGTATAATTAACGCCCTGGTAAGGCGCAGGCCGCCCACCAACCTGCGTTTTTACGGCACCAGCTCTACCTTTTGGACGTTAACCCCCGATTGTGCCTTATATGTGATGAGCTACGTCAAAAGCCGCCCTAAATTAAACCGCTTTTTAAAATATACCTGGGGCAGCGATGAGTTTATTTTTCAAACCATTATCCTTAACTCGCATTACCGCAATAGTGTGATTAATGAAAATTACAGGTATATTGATTGGTCGGGCGGCGGCAGCCATCCAAAGCTTTTGATTACCGAAGATTTTGAAAAAATAATAGCCACAGACAATATACTGGGCCGAAAATTTAATATGGATGTTGATGCCCATGTATTAGACCTGCTTGATGAGCATAATAATGTAACCGTTAACAATGGCGTACCTAATTGAACTAAAAACTTTTACCGACCCGCGCGGATCGCTTAACTCTATCGACAAGGTATTGCCTTTTGATATAAAAAGGCTGTATTACATTTATAACGTAAACGAATCATTAAACCGTGGCGGCCACCGGCATTTTGAAACTGTTGAAGGATTGATATGCATGCATGGCAGCTTTACGGTATTAATTGATAACGGCCGCGAAAAAAAGGAATATTTTTTAAACACACCCTCGCAAGTGCTGCTAATGGAAATTGGCGATTGGCACGTAATGTACAATTTAAGCCCCGATGCGGTACTGATGGGCATGGCATCAACCAATTACGACCCTAAAGATTATGCTTACGAACCTTTAAGCTTTAGCTAAGCAATAAGTATATGATCCCGTACGAAAACCTCAAGCGCCTAAATGCCCCCTTCGTAAATAAATTTCACGAAAGGTTTACAAAAGTGCTTGATAAAGGCCATTATATATTGGGCGATGAACTGGAAGCTTTTGAAAAAGAGTTTGCCGCATACCATTCCCTACCCTACTGCGTTGGCGTTTCAAACGGCTTGGATGCGCTTATACTTTCGTTAAAAGCATGCAATTTCCCGGCAGGCAGCGAGGTTATTGTGCCATCAAACACTTATATAGCCAGCATTTTAGCCATTTTGGCCTGCCAGTTAACTCCCGTGCTGGTTGAACCCGACATTGCAACCTATAATATCGACCCAACAAAAATCGAAGAAGCTATAACTAATCGCACCAAAGCTATTATGGCGGTGCATTTATACGGCAAATGCTGCGATATGGAGCCCATAACCGCGCTTATAGATAAATATCGCCTGGTGCTGGTAGAAGATTGCGCGCAAAGCCATGGCGCTACTTATAAAGGTAAGCTTTCGGGTACATTTGGCGGCTTTGGCGCATTTAGTTTTTATCCTACAAAAAACCTTGGCGCCCTGGGCGATGCCGGCGCCGTTATCTGTGAAAATGAGCAGTACAAGCATACGCTGATGCAATTGCGTAATTATGGCTCCGAGCGTAAATATTATAACGATATCCTGGGCTTTAATAACCGCCTGGACGAAATACAGGCTGCGTTTTTAAGCGTCAAACTGCCGCATTTGGATAAAATGAATGCCCACCGCAACAAACTGGCGCGTATGTATTTTGATACCCTGCGCGGCAAATTTATTTTGCCCGTCCACAATCCGGATTACTACGATGTTTTCCACATCTTCAATATCAGGCATGAAAAGCGGGACGATTTACAGGCATATCTATTAAAAAAAGGCATCGGGACTGTTATACATTACCCTGTGCCGCCGCATAAGCAAAAGGCGCTGGAGGGCACAAAAGGCATGAAACACTCGTACCCAATTGCCGAAGAGATACATGAAACTACCCTGAGCATCCCCTGCTCTTTTTGCCATACCGAAGATGAGGTAGCGCAGGTAATTGAAGCCTTAAATAAATTTTAAGCCATGCAAACGGTGGATTTGGTTTTTATCGGCAGCGGCATAGCCTGCACGGCTACACTTACCGAAGTATTTACCAGGTTAATTGATACTCCGCCCAAAAAACCCATCTCCATAACTGTTATCGAAAAGCACCATGAGTTTTGGCTGGGCATACCCTATGGCAGCCGCTCGTCGGTTAACGCGCTTACCATTACCTCTATAGCCGATTTTTTTACTGACGAAGAAAAAAGGCTCAAGTTTTTCGAATGGTTTAAGCAAAATAAAGCTGAGTTGATTGCTTTATATACAGAAAAAGGCGGACTAACAGCCACGCAATGGCTCAATAGAAATGGCGAAGCAATAGAACGTGAAAACTGGAAGGATGTGTACATGCCGCGTTTTATTTTTGGCAAATATTTTCATGAAATATTCCGGGGTTTACTAAAAACGATTAAGGAAAAAAACCTCGCCGAGGTTAGTTTGATAAATGCTGAAGCCATTGATACAAAACCTGGTGAAAACAACCTATACCAGGTTATCTATGAAAATGAAGATAAAACTACAGGCATTATAACCGCCAAAAAAGTAATCATAGCCACAGGATCGGCGCCGGTTAAAGGTTTTGGCGAAGCTTTTACACCCGGTACCGGGATAACTTATATAAACGACCTGTATAGCCCCGGCGCGGAAATCAACTTAAAAAAACTTGCCGGTGCGCTTGCTGCGGCGAAAGAAAACGAAAGAAATGTACTGGTAATAGGTTCCAACGCCAGCAGCATTGAGTTTTTATACCTGCTTGCGGGCTTGCCTGCTATAACCGGGCTCATTAAACAGCTGGTAGTAATTTCGCGCAGCGGCTTGCTGCCCTATCATATTATCAACAAAAAGCTGGACGATTACCCCTGCCCAAACCTCGACCGCGTTAAAGCCGAAGGTAACTACAACATCAAATCACTGGTAGCTGCAGCCATGGCCGATTTAACGCCTGCCGTAAAGGATGGAGTAATTGTTGCCTATATCGATAGGATTATTGGTTATACCAT
>Ga0302307_10002429_pt1 | contig 11360 bp, 12 predicted proteins | sample III_Palsa_E3_2_FD_200530 | JGI IMG/M metagenome (GOLD analysis project Ga0302307, IMG submission 200530) | Peat permafrost microbial communities from Stordalen Mire near Abisko, Sweden - III_Palsa_E3_2 | ecosystem: Environmental > Terrestrial > Soil > Palsa > Peat permafrost | place: Sweden... | reverse complement strand
GATCGACTTTGGCTTCGGCATCCTGGGCCGCATCGAAAAAGGCGGCAAGTTTCAAATTCAGCGCCAGCAAGTGAGTGAAAACAGGTGGAAGACGAGCGTCGTGGACGTCCACGTTTCGGGCCACATCATCTTCTTCAAAAACATCAGCAAGGACCAGCACGAAGTCCGCACCCTTTTCAAGCCAATGTCACCCCACACCAGCGTGCAGGATGCGGTAACTCTGCTGAACGCGATGACAGCACCCTAGGGTTGAAGGGTACGGGTACGGGCTTTAGCCCGTACGGTATCCGGTTGAGGGCATCTTTTTGCCGAGCCATAAATTTTCAACCATACGACGGGCTGTACAGGTCTCTGAAACAGTTATGGCCGACTAAAGTCGTGCCTGTACAAACAAAGTTCTCACCCAAACTCTAAAGCCCATTGCTGTTTAGAAGATTACGTACACCAGGGCTTTAGCCCCTGCCACTGCTTCACCTAAACCCCTTTGTCCCCGAGCCCGCCACCCACTTACCACTTAACCGCCGCGCGAATCTTCGGCACCCCCGAAATGCTCGTTTGCAGATCCCCAAGCCCTTGCAGCATCTCCAGCAGCTTGCGTGTGATTTTCTCGTCCACTTCGGAAGCCTTGTGCAAATCCACCGGGTAGCGCACTGCGTACTCGAGCCCGGCATCACCGTACTGGAGTTGGCCGTGCGGCTCAGGCACCCGCACGGGAATATCCATACGCCGTTCCGTGTAGCCCAATTGCCGCTGCAATTCATCGCTATATTCCGCATGCACGGACCGCACTGCCTCCAGCAATTGCGACTCGATCAGGTCATACTTTCCGCCCGGGTTCAGGACAATAGAAACCTCGTGCCACGCGTACTCCGATCCTGGAAGCTGTTTAAACAGCGGCGTGGTGGGCTGAAACAGAACGGAATTGGAAAATACCACCACCCGGCCAGTGGGATACAGATCTACCCCGGTTCCTCCAAGTTCCATCAGGTAAAGGCGGACCAGCCCAATGTCGATCACGTCGCCCGTGACGGAGGCAACGCTGATGCGATCCCCCACGCGGATGCCCCATCTCCCCACCAGGAAGAAATACGCCGCCACCGACAGCAGAATGGTTTGCAATCCGACCGCCAGGCCCGCGGTAATAAACCCGGCGAAGGTAGCCAGCGAGCTGAACTCGCTGACAAACCCTAAAATCAGCACGATTCCCATGCAGAATCCCATCACCACCCGCCGCAGGACGAGAAACTGCCGCCGCCGGCGCACATCGGATACATAGCGGAAGGTAACCCTGCGCCATACTTCTGAAAGCAGCAGGATCACTCCCATCGCCAGGGCAATGCTGAAAACCCGCAGAATAATCGAGCGAAGGATTCCGTTCGATTCGTGCAGAATCGACTGTCGCCACTCCAGAAAATTGGAGCTGTTCTGGTCCAGCAGGATAATTTCCTGGCTCAACGGAACCGACGCGCTGGCGAGTTGTTTGAACCGCGCGGCCAGCGCCTCGAATTGCTGCTTTTGCTGTGCCGGCGGAGCCGCCCCGGCCGTCGTCGCCACCGGCGTGCTCGTCAACTGTTGCCCTTGCGCAATGGTTGCTCGCAGAATGGCCACCAGCGGGTTGTGCAACTTGTTCGCTGCATCGCGCACCCGGGCGGTCTCCTGCATCAGCTGGCTCAATTGATGCATCGCTTGCAGTTGGTCATACAGCGCAATGACTTCGCCAATCAATCCGCCGGAGGAGGGTATTGACCCGCCCGCCGTGGGCGGCTTGGTCACTGCCTTGCCGGCGCTGGCCCCCGAGAGTTCAGGAACCGAATGGCGCAACTCGTTGATTTGTCCTTCGAGGCCGCTTTTTCCCCCTTCGCCTTTCGCGCTGATGAACTGCGTCAACTGCTGAAAGGTGTCGTGCATGGTCTTGCGCAACTCCAATTCGCCCTCCGCGTTATCTTTTTGCGCGATGAGCGGTTGCCGTTTTGCCCTGGGTGCGCTCGCAATCTGCTGGGTCAGATCTGGAATCTCTGCCTCCAGCGCGGTAATGCGCGCATCGGTGTCGCTCTCGAGCTTAGCCAGCGCCGAAGGTTCGCTGGCTCCTGCGCTGCTGGATGCCGGGCCCGCGGCAGGAAGCAGCGCCGCCTCGGCCTGTGCAGACTGGAACGCCAGCTGCACCGCCTCCACCGCCATATTCTGCGCATTGAACTGATACACCGCATCGCTGGGTAAGCCTGCCGACGGCACCCGGCCCGAGACATGCCGGTACCAGTCGATGACCGCGTTCAGATGATCGACGATGGCATCCCCGCTCAATCCGTTTGCCGTCTGAGCCTTGGTGCAGGGGAGCGCGATTGCCAGCAAGGCCACGGCCCACAAAAAAATGAATCGCTTGCGCCTGATAAACAAACCAATCGACAACATAATTCCCATATTGCCCTTCTTCGCTGAGATTGTCTGTAACTTGCTCAGATGCGCGAACCTGCACATGGCCAATCGATCGTCGGCCGGCCCTTACTTTGTTACCCTGAGACTTGCTTACCCGGCGGCAAATGCTCAAGCTTTCCGGCCTGACCGTCGCGTCCACGGCGTTAGCCGCGCACGCCCAGCCACCCGCGCCGGATTACACCCTCGACATTGCTGCTTATGAGCTTGAGGCCGGCTCCCATCGAACCATCAGGACGATCGCCTACAACGGCCAGGTCCCAGGCCCGCTGCTGCGCGTCCAGGAAGGACGGCCAGTCACCGTCGAAGTGACCAACCAGACTGCCGGCAGCGAGGTTGTCCATTGGCATGGGCTGTTCCTGCCCTCGTCCGTCGATGGTGCAATGGAAGAGGGAACGCCCATGATCCCGCCAGGCGGCCGCGCGCGCTATACGTTTACTCCCCGTCCTGCGGGCTTCCGCTGGTATCACACTCATATTTTTGCAGGCAAAGACTTGCACAAAGGTCAGTACACCGGCGAGCACGGATTTCTCCTCATCGAGCCTCGCGACAACCCGGCCCGCTATGACCAGGAGTTCTTTCTCGCCCTGCACGACTGGGATGGCCAAATGCTGTCGAGCGGCGACGGCGCCATGGACCCGGTATACGAAGTATCGACCATCAACGGCCGAGTGTTAGGTTTCGGCGAGCCATTGCGGGTCAAGTCGGGCGAGCAGGTCCTGTTACATATTCTTAACTCGAGCCCCAGCGAAGTTCACTGGATCGCTCTCAGCGGCCATCAGTTCAAAGTCGTCGCTCTCGATGGCAACCCAGTCCCGCAACCACAAGTTGTGTCGATGCTTCGCCTGGCGCCTGCTGAACGTGTCTGCGCGCTGGTGGAGATGGATCATCCCGGGACCTGGGTGATGGGCGAAGTGCGCAAGCACATCATGGCTGCCGGTATGGGCATCGTGGTGGAATACTCTGGAAGCAGCGGAAAGCCGCAATGGGATCAACCCAATCAACTTATCTGGGACTACCTGCCGTTTGCCGCAGCAGATCCGTCACCCCCTCAGCAGCCGGACACGGTGACCATTCCCCTGGTCATTGAATCTAAATTTGCCGGCCATGGCGCCATGGATCACTGGACCATCAACGGCAAGTCTTATCCCGATACGGCGAGTCCGCTGTTGACCGCCGGCCGGCGCTATCGCTTGGCGTTCATCAATCGCAGCACCAACGACCATCCCGTTCATCTCCACCGTCACACCTTCGAATTGCGCCGCCTGCCTGGCCATCCCGAGGTTCACGGCATCTTGAAAGACACCATCCTGCTGGACGCAGGCACGCAAGTGGAGGTGGAGTTCACCGCCAACGATCCTGGTCCGACGCTCTTCCACTGCCACCAGCAGAACCATATGGATGCGGGCTTCATGATGCTCTTCCAATATGCGTAATTGGCTTTGCATTGTGGTGTCGCTCGCCGCGCTCGTGAGTGTGAAGCCGGTGCGTGCTCAGGGCAATTACGAAATCCAGGTATATGGGGCGGCTACGGTCGAGCCAAAGAGCACCATGGTTGAGCTTCATTCCAATTTCACCCCGGAAGGCGAGAAGTATGTCATCGACGGCGTGTACCCCACCAACCATCAATTGCACGAGACCCTTGAGATTACCCAGGGTTTGACCAACTGGTCCGAGGTGGGCTTTTACGTCTTTAGCAGTTGGCAGGATGGGCATGGTGTGCAGTGGGTAGGAGACCACATCCGTCCCCGCGTGCGGGTGCCGGATTCGTGGCATTGGCCTGTGGGGGTGAGCCTGTCAACCGAGATAGGCTATCAGCGTGCGGTCTATTCTCCTGACACCTGGACCTGGGAGATAAGGCCGATTGTCGATAAGTACATGGGCCGATGGTATTGGGCGGTGAACCCGGCGCTTGAGCGCACCTGGCATGGCCTCGATGTCAAACAGGGCATAGGTTTTTCGCCCGCGGCCAAGCTTAGTTACGATTTCAGCCGGCAGGTCAGTGGCGGTATCGAATACTACGCTGACTACGGGAGGCTGGGTGCCTTTGATTCTTTGCACAATCAGCAGCAGCAAATCTTTGCGGTGACGGACTTGAACGTTTCTCCCAAGTGGGAGATCAACATCGGAGTAGGTGTAGGCCCCACAGCCTCCACCGATCATCTGATCATCAAAGCCATCCTGGGCCGCCACTTCAACTGGAAAAAACCGTCACTCCTCAACTAGCGAAGTCAGCACCTTCTGCGACTCCGGGGGATCGAAGAATTGTCATCCCGACCGGAGCGAAGCGCAGTGGAGGGACCTGCGGTCTGCGTTCTATAGACCTCCGCTCCGGGCGAGGTAACGCGCGTTTGGGCACTATCCCCGCACCAACCGCCGGGTGCCCCACATCTCGCTCGTTTTTCGCGAGATGTGGGATACCGCAAATCTCCCCTCAAGCCTGTAACGGTCCCCACAGCACCGTAGGGGTGCCCCATGTTCGCACCAGCGTACGTGGGCCGAATAAGATGGGCGAAGCCCAACGACAGCTTTATCTTTCCCCGCTCTTAGAATCGCAACGACAAACAACTAAGCCCGCCATCCATCTTCTGAAACTCCGACATATCCAACGCCAGCGGATCAAACCCGCGCTCCCTCAACTCCCCAACCAACCGCGGATACCCAGTCGCCACCAACACCCTGTCATTCACCCGAACGCAATTAGCCGCATAGCTCTCTTCCCGCGCGACCACGATTCGTTCATAGCCAGGAAACATCCCAACCATCTCTTCGATCACCACCAGCGTGTTGTCCCCAATATAAGAAACCCCGCTCTTAAGGTGAAGAATGCTCTCGATTCCGCGCACATCGACCACCTCAGACGTAAATCCAAAGCCAGCCAGATACGCAGCAAGCTGCCGCGCGCCCTCTTCATTCGTCCGTAGCGACACCCCAAGAAAGAAATGCTCCCTGGCCTCGCAAATATCGCCACCATCCAACGTCCCTGGCGTCTCAATCTCCGTGAGCGAAGGGAGGAATCGTTGCAAAATAGGCCGCATCGCCGCCACCTCGCCCTCGCGCGACCAAGCCCCGGGCCGGGTAAGAACCGCGCCGCGCGAAGTCACCACCGCAGTATCCTCAACAAACGTCGAGTCCGGATAATCGAGATCCGCCTCCAGCGTAGTAACGTTGAGCCCGCAAACCCGCAGCGCCGCGCAATACTCCGCATGCTGCCTCAACAACAGCTCAAAACGCGGAACACCCAGCTGGACCGTGGTAAGCCCCTCGGCAAAATTCCTTCCCGGAACACGAACAATAGCCTCAGTGAACATGCTTTTCATAAACCAGCTGTGCCGTCGCAATATCCTCGACCGCAATCCCGACAGATTTAAAAACCACCGGTCGCTCCCCTCGTTCAAGCGGTGTACCGTTCAACAACTCCCCAATCTCCGCCGTAATCTTCGCCTTTGCCAAAACAATGTCACCCGCCTCTTTCCCCGCCGCCGCGCGCGACTCAACCACCACTGCGCCGCGCATTGCTTCTTCATCCAGTTCGCGCCGATCGGGTGTAGCCGCGCCGATAGCGCACACCATGGCATGCGGGCTCAGCCATTTTCCTTTAAGGATTGGCTGTGGCGAGCTGGTCAGGGCCAGCACCACGTCCGCGCCGGATACCGCTTCTTCCGCCGTCGTCACCCGTGCCCCAATCTCGCTGGCGAATGTCTGTGCATGCTCCGGAGACCTGCTCCACACCCGAACCTCGGAAAACCGGCGCACACCCGCGAGAGCCCGCATATGCGACCGTGCCTGTACGCCACTGCCTAGAATAGCCAGCACCTTCGCCTGAGGAGCAGCAAGCTCATCAACCGCCACAGCAGACACGGCTGCGGTGCGCATTTCCGTGATCAGCCGGCCGTCCATGGTCATCAGCGGCTCTCCTGTATCCGAGCGAAAGAGCTGAATAACCGCCATGTGCGTATGCTTTTCGAGCTCTGCATTGCCAGGATAAAAAGTGACCATTTTAGCGCCCATCACGCTGCCGCACACGGCCGGCATCACACCCAGCCAACCGCCATGCTCTGCCACGGGAATAATGGTGCGTACCGGTTGCTGCACCCGTCCCGCGGAAAAATCCATCAGCGCTTTCCGCATAGCGGGGATCAGGTCCTGGTAAAAAAGCACCGCCCGCACTTGTTCTTCCGTCAACATGAAATCTCTTTCCGGAGCGCTCCTCGATGCTATCGCAGGCTACCATCGAAGCATGAATCTTGAGTCTAAGGATCCAATCGCACTCTTCAAAGAATGGCTAAAGGAAGCGGAGAGCAGCGAACCGAACGATGCCAACGCCGCAGCTTTGGCCACCGCGGCTCCTGACGGCCGGCCCAGCGTGCGCATGGTCCTGGTAAAGCGGGTGGACGAGCGCGGCTTCTGTTTCTTCACCAATGCGGAAAGCAGGAAGGGCATCCAGCTGCAATCGAATCCTTGGGCAGCGCTTTGTCTCCACTGGAAAACACTCCGCCGCCAGGTACGGATAGAGGGCCCGGTCAATGAACTCGAGCCTGCTGACGTAGACGCCTACTTCTACAGCCGCTCGCGCGACAGCCAGATCGGAGCCGCCGTCTCTCAGCAAAGCCGTCCGCTAGGCAGTCGTGAGCAATTGGAATCCCAGGTCCGCCGATTCGCCGAAGACCATCCGGGAGAAGTCCCCCGGCCGCCTTATTGGAAAGGTTACTGCATCTACCCTGAGCAAATCGAATTCTGGATCAATGGAGAAAACCGTCTGCACAACCGCTTCCTCTTCACCCGCGAAAGCAGTGGCTGGAAAGCGATCCGTCTGTACCCTTGAGCCAAAGTTGCTACAGCGCAAAGGAGATACCGTGGTTGTACTCAAAGTCCGCAAACGCGCGGTGACCTCATTCATGTGCGCCTGCTGGCGTTCTCCCACATACAATTCAGCTCTTTGTACCAGCGGAGCGAACGGTTCAGAAAGGAGGGGCTCCAATTCGTTCCCGCGGATTACTCTCTGGAGGATGGAGCTAAAAGCTACAACTGGATGGCTCGCTATGTACTTGAGTTTCTGGATGCGTACTTGAAGCACGATCAAGCGGCGTCCGAGTTCATTACTCATACTCCCGCCGAGAACGGCGTTCCAAAGCACCTGATATCAGTGAACCTGCGACATGCCTCAACTATTCAAGTAAAGGACAATGCCCCCGCCAAGAAATGACTCTGGTTTCACCTCCGGGTAGGGATTCCAAGCCATCGCGGAACAGGCTTATGCAGGGCAACCAGCTGTCCATGCTCATAGACCGCGACCAGCCGATAGGCTGCCCGGAGGTCGTCATTATCAAAAATCCAGACGTAGGGTATTTCGATGAGCGCAGTCTTGAGGTTCGCCATGGTGCGCGGGTATCTCGATTCCAGCTTCTCCGTCGGCACATCATGGCCCCCCTGAGTCACTCGCATAGCCACCCGTTGTTCTGAGACATCCGCGCCCGAGATCCCGATGAAGCAAAGCACGACCGTATATCCGGCCGCTGCCGCTTCTCGAAGAAATCCAATTTTGTCGCCCACAGGATCAGAAAATACCGTCTCGAAAACGAAACTCTCCCGTTGTCTGACCAGTTCGCGTCTCAACGAGTCCGCGACATTCGCCGCCTCATAAGCGTTGATCTTCAATGCCTGGGCCAGGACATCAGCGTTCACAAAACGCAGACCGGCCAGGCGAAGGTGAGCATGATAAAACGTCGATTTGCCCGCCCCGTTTGGCCCTGCAAGGGCGACAATCAAGGGACGTCGATCGAGCGGGAGCTCCACTATTTTTCTGTCGCCTTCTTACGCGTCTTGACGGCCCGAAACTGTCGCCGAACAAATCGGCCGCTCGTCCGGCGGCCGTCTTCGTCAATGCGGATAAGCAGTCCAGGCCGGCTGGGGTGTGCCTCATAATGGGGAAACGGCTGATGCTCAAGATAGGATTTGAGTCGTTGACGGCCCTGCTCACTGTCGACGGACGCCACGCATTCAGAGAGCGGCCGGGTGGCCGCGTTACGGCATAGCGCCAGGACTTGATCGCCGTCGAGAAGAGGTTCTATGGATCGTCCAAGACGCGCCCAGAACTCTACTTGCCCAGCAATGGAGCGTTCCACCAGTTCCCCTGTTATGCGGGCATCGAGAACCAGCGCATCAGAGAGCTTTACCGGTTGGCTCATCTTCGCATAGTAGCATAATGCTACCTGATGTTTCGTACAACCCCAATGAGGACCACCTCCCACATCAATCCCAGGAGATCAGCAGTCGAACGCCACTGTATTCTGGTAGGACCTTATAAGGTGCCAGCCCGAGGGCTTTTGATGGACCATGCGGACGGCGCAGCCATGGTTCACGGGAGGCTTTTCGCGCACTTTTTTCGGCAATGGTCGAGCGGAGGAGCCGCCACTTAAAAATAGGGCATCTTGTCGGCGCAGCTATCGTTGCCAAATAGCCCCAGGAGCCGCACAGCACAACCGGAAAAGCTTCCCGGCTATCGATCAACCATCGCCATCAGGTTCTCGTTATAACGCGGACCAGAAATAGCCTCAGGCGACAACGCACGATCGAGCTCCGCCATCTCCTCTGGTACCAACTTCACCCCGGCAGCAGCAACGTTCTCTTCCAGATAGGTGCGCCGTTTCGTCCCGGGGATGGGAACGATCTCGTCGCCCTTATGCAGCAGCCACGCCAAAGCAATCTGTCCCGGCATCGCCTTCTTGCGCCCGGCAATTTCCTTCACCACCGAGGCAGCGCCCATGTTCGCATCGTAATTCGCACCTTGAAACCGGGGATCCCCGCGACGAAAATCGCCTTCGGGATAATCCTCCGCGCGTTGAGCAGTACCCGTAAGGAAGCCCCGCCCCAACGGGCTGAAAGGCACCAGCCCAATGCCCAGTTCGCGTAGCGTGGGAATAATCTGTGCCTCCAGGTTGCGCTCCCAAAGGGAATATTCGCTTTGCAGAGCGGTCACCGGAAACACCGCGTGCGCACGCCGAATCGTCTTCTCTCCTGCCTCCGAGAGACCGAAATAACGCACCTTCCCCGCGCGGACCAAGTCTCCAACCGTTCCCGCAACATCCTCAATCGGCACATTGGGATCAACCCTGTGTTGGTACAGCAGGTCAATCGTGTCTATCTGCAACCGCCGCAACGAAGCGTCCACCACTTCGCGGATATGTTGCGGACGGCTATCGGTCCCGGCGTTCTTGCCATCCTCGATGCGAAACCCGAACTTGGTGGCAATCACCGCCTGCTCTCGCCGGCCCTTGAGTGCCCGTCCCACCAGCTCTTCATTAATGAAAGGGCCATAGACCTCGGCGGTGTCAAAGAAATCGACACCCAGCTCGAGTGCGCGATGAATGGTGGCTATGGATTCGCTATCGTCGGCTGAGCCATAAGACTGGCTCATGCCCATGCATCCCAGGCCCAGAGCGGAAACCTCCAGGCCCTGCGTTCCTAATTTTCGTTTCGGCAACATACTCTTTCGATGCTGCGTAACAGCCCACGATGCCCAAAGGCTCGACTCTAAAAAGGAATATCGTCGTCCGTGATCTCGGTGCCGGCAAATTCCTCGTGGTGCACCGGCGCCCGTTGATCGAAGGAACTGGTGTTGGAGCGTGGACCGCCCCCACCGTCTCCGTCGCTGCCACGGCCCGACAACAGCATAATGTCGTTGACGATGATCTCGGTGCGGTACTTCTTCTGCCCGGTTGCCTGGTCATCCCAAGAGCGGGTCTGAATCCGGCCTTCCACGTACAGCTTGGCGCCCTTCTTCACGTAGTCACGAATGATTTCCGCCACCCGCTGATACGCGGTCAGGTTGTGCCACTCGGTGCGATCCTGCCACTCGCCGGTCTTGTCCTTAAAGCGCTCGGAAGTGGCCAGGCCAAGGTTGGCGACCGGCAAACCACTGGGGAGAAGTTTGACCTCCGGATCTTTGCCTACATTGCCCACCAGAATAACTTTGTTGATGCTCTTTGCCATAATGCTCCCTCTGTTTTGGGTAAGGCTGAAGCATAGCAGAACCGGGTCCGCTTTTTTGCGCACCCGCGCAGCCATGCGGATTTCAGCATTAAGATTTGTTCATCCGCGCGATCCGCCGGTTGCGCAGCCACTTGGCTGTTCCCAGCAGCGTCAGCATGGTTCCAAACGGCAGGCACATCAACGCCAACAGCAGCATCAGCCAACCGGAGTTGGTATGTGGCCCGTGCTCGCCGATACCGCCAAAAACCGTCGCCGTCAACAGCGCTGCCAGAACACCGACCACCAGAATCCAGATGCCGGCGCGCAGCAGTTGTGACGTGCCGTCGTCCGCGTTCAACGCCAGGCAGCCAGCATGGCATACACCACCACCCCGGTCACCGACACGTAAAGCCAGATGGGCAGCGTAAAGCGCGCGATCTTGCGATGCTGCCGAATGCGTCCGCTCAAAGAAAAGAAGAACGTAGTCAGCACCATGGGCAGTGCTATCACCGACAGCCCGACGTGGCTGATAAGAATCGAGAAGTAAACCTTCCGCACCGTGCCGATGCCGGGAAAGTGCGTCTCCCCATGCAGCGCATGGTTGGTGATGTAACTGACCAGGAAGAGAGACGAAAAGACAAACGCGGTCATCATCGACGCGCGATGAGCAGGAATATTGCGCCGGCGGATAAAGTAAAAGCCAGTCAGCAAAGCAATCGTGCACAGCCCGTTAAGCAACGCGTTCAGTGCAGGCAGAAAGCGAAAGTGCTCGGCCGTTGCGTCCAGCGGATGGTGCAGATAAAGCAGCCAAAGCAGGAAGCAAACCGCCGCCGCGCTCACCGCTACGATCAAAGCCACAGGTAGCGCCACGGAAGGGCGCTGGTTGGTTTCCGCCACTAACATCGTCAAGCTCCTAAGCCGAAGGCTTGTTGGTGCGCCGGTTCACAATCGCCCAGGCC
>Ga0302307_10002426_pt1 | contig 11368 bp, 10 predicted proteins | sample III_Palsa_E3_2_FD_200530 | JGI IMG/M metagenome (GOLD analysis project Ga0302307, IMG submission 200530) | Peat permafrost microbial communities from Stordalen Mire near Abisko, Sweden - III_Palsa_E3_2 | ecosystem: Environmental > Terrestrial > Soil > Palsa > Peat permafrost | place: Sweden... | reverse complement strand
CGCGATAATGCTGACTGTGCGGATAAAGGTAGAGAATAAGGTTTGGGCTAAATAGTGGATTGAGGATTTACAGGATTCATAAAAATAACAGGATTTGACCTAATGATTTAAGCGGCCTTATAGTCGCTTTTTTATTTGAAAAAATAATTTCGACAATCGATTGCATATTTAAAAAAATAGTATAATTTCGTTGCGCAGATATTAACCAATTTATAAACTGCGATCATTCATAAAATTTAGCGCCGCATAAAATGTTGTTATTAGGGATAGATATTGGCACCTCGTCGGTAAAAGTAAGTGTGGTTGATGCCGCTACGCAAAAAGCGGTAGCATCGGCGCATTACCCCGATGTGGAATCGCCAATATTGGCGCTGCATCCCGGTTGGGCCGAGCAATCGCCCGAGATGTGGTGGCAGCAGGTGCAAAAGGCGCTGGAAATTTGCCACAGTACCGGCAAATATCAACCCGAAGATATATCGGCCATAGGCATCGCCTACCAGATGCACGGTTTGGTGTTGGTGGATAAGGATCAAAAAGTGCTGCGCGATAGCATTATCTGGTGCGATAGCCGCGCGGTAGAGATCGGCGACGCGGCTTTCTTGGCGATAGGTAATGAAAAATGCCTTTCGCACCTGTTGAACTCGCCGGGCAATTTTACGGCGGCCAAACTGGCCTGGGTAAAGCAAAACGAACCTGAAATATACTCGCAGATAGATCAAATCATGCTGCCGGGCGATTTCATCGCCATGAAATTGACAGGCGATATTACCACCTCCATATCGGCTTTATCCGAAGGGATCTTTTACGATTTTTTAAACAATCGATTGTCTGCTGATATTGTAGAATATTTTGGTTTCGACCTGTCCTTATTCCCGCCCATCAACCCGGTGTTTTCGGCGCATGGCTCTTTGCGGGCATCTGTTGCCGAAAAGCTGCAATTAAAAGCAGGCATCCCGGTAAGTTATAAAGCGGGCGATCAGCCCAATAACGCGCTCTCATTAAACGTATTAAATCCCGGCGAAGTAGCGGCTACGGCAGGTACCTCGGGTGTGATCTACGGCGTGAGCGATAGTTTGGCATACGATGAGCAATCGCGCGTAAATACCTTTGCCCACGTTAACTATACCGAAGCGGAAAAGCGCCTGGGCGTATTGCTGTGCATTAACGGTACCGGCAGCATGTACCGCTGGATGAAAAATATGTTCGGCGCTACGCTGAGCTATACCCAAATGAACGAAGAAGCTAAAAAAGCGCCTTTGGGCAGCGATGGATTGCTGATACTGCCATTTGGCAACGGTGCTGAGCGTATGCTGAATAATCAGCTAACGGGCGCTCATTTGCACAATATCGACCTTAATTTACATACACAGGCGCACCTGCTAAGGGCTGTGCAGGAAGGGATTGCCTTCGCGTTCCGTTACGGGCTGGATATTATGCGCGAAAACGGTATGAACCCTACGGTGATTCGCGCGGGAAAAAGCAACCTGTTTTTAAGCGAGCTTTTTACCGAAACCTTTGTGAATATTACCGGCGTACCGGTTGAACTATATGAAAACGATGGCAGCGTAGGCGCGGCCTTAGGCGCGGGCATAGGTTCGGGCATCTTCGCCACACCTGCCGAAGCCTTTGAGTACATGCACCCGCTGCAACTCATCCAACCAAAAACACAGCAACTGGAACCCGTTTATCAGCAATGGAAAACGCTGTTGGAGAGACAGCTAAGCGGTAATTAAATTCAAAATTCAAAAGTCAAAAATCAATAATTCATTCATTCGATAATTCAATAATTCAAAATAACATGGCAAATATAGTAAGCGGCGAAAAGGAGTTTTTTAAAGGAATAGGGCAGATCAAATTTGAGGGCCTGGGATCGGATAACCCGCTGGCGTTCCGCTGGTACGATGAGAATAGGGTGGTAGCCGGTAAAACCATGAAGGAGCATTTGCGCTTTGCCTGTGCCTACTGGCACTCGTTCTGCGGTAATGGCGCCGATCCCTTTGGCGAACCTACCCACTTGTTCCCATGGAACGAAAAGGCCGACGCGGTTGAGCGCGCTAAGGATAAAATGGACGCGGCCTTTGAGTTCATCACCAAAATGAACCTGGAATATTACTGTTTTCATGATGTGGATGTAGTGGATTATACCAATGATGTGAACGAGAACGATCGCCGTTTACAGGCCCTGGTTGAATATGCCAAACAAAAACAAGCCGCCAGCGGTGTAAAACTGCTTTGGGGCACGGCCAACCTGTTCAGCAACCGCAGGTATATGAATGGCGCATCCACCAATCCCGATTTTCATGTGCTGAGCCATGCCGCCGCGCAGGTTAAGGCTGCTTTGGATGCTACCATAGCCCTGGGCGGCGAAAACTATACGTTTTGGGGCGGCCGCGAAGGCTATATGAGCCTGCTGAACACCGATATGAAACGTGAGCAGGAGCATTTTGCCAAGTTTTTACACACCGCTAAGGATTATGCCCGCAAACAAGGTTTTAAAGGAGTTTTCTTTATAGAGCCTAAACCTTGTGAGCCAACCAAACATCAGTACGACTATGATGCCGCCACGGTGCTTGGGTTTTTACAAAAATTCGACCTGCTGAACGATTTTAAACTGAACCTGGAAGTGAATCACGCAACTTTAGCCGGCCATACCTTTCAGCATGAATTGCAGGTGGCTGTTGACGCCGGTTTATTAGGATCGATAGATGCTAACCGCGGCGATACGCAGAACGGCTGGGATACCGACCAGTTTCCGAATGATATTAACGAGGTTACGGAATCAATGATGATAATTTTACAGGCCGGGGGCTTTGGCGGCGGCGGTATCAATTTTGATGCTAAGATCCGCCGAAACTCCACCGATAGGGCCGACCTGTTTTACGCACATATTGGCGGTATGGATATTTTTGCCAGGGCGCTGGTTACGGCCGATAACATATTGCAGAAATCGGAGTATAAAAAATTAAAGACCGACCGTTATGCCTCGTACGATAGCGGCGCGGGTAAGGATTTTGAGGCCGGAAAGCTATCGCTGGAGGACTTGCGGGCCTACGCTGTTAAAAACGGCGAACCTGCTGTAAGCAGCGGTAAACAAGAATATATTGAAAATTTGATAAATAGGTTTATATAGTTTATACTTGTGTTCTGATAATAACCGTCAGACATACATATTATATTAAACCAATTAAAACCCTGATTATGACGAACAGATTAAGCACTGGTGATTACGTTGTATTTTTTATTTACTTTATAATCGTATCCCTGTATGGCTGGTGGGTGTACAAAAGCAAAAACAAAAATGATGGTACTTCAAAAGGCTACTTTTTAGCCGAAGGCTCATTAACCTGGTGGGCCATAGGTGCATCGCTCATCGCATCCAACATATCTGCCGAGCAAATGGTGGGCATGAGCGGCTCGGGGTTTAAAATGGGGCTGGCCATATCAACCTACGAGTGGATGGCAGCCGCTACGCTGGTTATAGTGGCTATATTTTTCATCCCGGTTTACCTTAAAAATAAAATAGCCACTATGCCGCAGTTTCTTAACCAGCGGTATAATGGCACCGTAGCCATGATAATGGCGGTTTTTTGGTTGTTATTGTACATTGTGGTTAACCTGATGTCTATCTTATACCTGGGCGGCCTGGCCATCAGCGGTATATCGGGTATCGATATTAACTATATCATGATCATGCTGGCTGTTTTCTCCATTGTTATAGCGCTGGGGGGAATGAAAGTGATAGGTTATACCGATGTTATCCAGGTATTCTTCCTGATATTGGGCGGGCTGGTAGCAACGTATATCGCCTTAAACCTGATCAGTGCAAAATCGGGCACACCGGGGCTTTGGAATGGCTTTAACTTGCTGCGGGCAGATGCCGCCGATCACTTTAAAATGATATTCCATAAGGATAATCCTAATTACATGGATCTGCCGGGCCTATCGGTTTTAATTGGCGGTATGTGGATAACCAACCTTAATTACTGGGGCTGTAATCAATATATTACCCAAAGGGCGCTGGGGGCCGATTTGCCTACCGCCCGCGCGGGTTTGCTGTTCGCGGCTTTTCTGAAATTGCTGATGCCGGTTATTGTGGTTATACCGGGCATAGCGGTATATGTGCTTTACCAAAAGGGCATGTTCCATACCGAAATGCTCACCTCAAAAGGTGTTTTGGATGTAAACAAGGCTTATCCATCGCTGCTTAACCTGCTGCCCAATTATGTAAAAGGATTGTCGTTCGCGGCTTTAACGGCTGCTATAGTAGCCTCGCTGGCCGGTAAGGTGAACAGTATAGCTACCATATTTACGCTGGATATTTACAAAAAGGCCATTAACCCGCTGGCATCAGAAAAGAAACTGGTGGTTTGGGGTAAATGGTCGGTTGTGATAGCTATGGCGCTGGGTGTGCTTTTATCGTTCATATTGGGCGAAAAGCTGATGGGCGAGGGCAAGCAGGGCTTTCAATATATACAGGAATACACGGGCTTTGTATCGCCGGGCATATTGGCCATGTTCCTGTTAGGGTTCTTCTGGAAAAAGGCTACATCAAACGCGGCGCTGTTTGCCACTATTGGCGGCTTTGTATTGTCGGTGTTTCTGAAATTGCTGCCCAGGTTTGCCGATCTTTCCTTTTTATCATCTATCGGCTATTCCAAACTCACCCTGCAGGATGATAAGGTAACCAGCCTGTACGAAATTCCCTTTTTTAACCGCATGGAGATCGTATTTGTTATTTGCCTTGCGGGGATGTACATCATATCCATGAGAGAGAACGCCAAAGGCTTGCGTACCAACGGACTGGAAGTGGATACCAGTATGTTTAAAACCAATAAAAGCTTTACCATTGGCGCTATAGTGATCTGTTTGATACTGACGGCGCTTTATACTTTCTTTTGGTAGTTTAACAATAGGTTTAACGAAAAATAGCGATGGGTTTTGGGACTCATCGCTATTTTTGTTTGCAGGCGTTTTGTTTTTAACCACAGAGGGCACGGAGGAATGCACAGGGAGGCACGGCGTTTTATGGTGGTAGTGAGTGAGGATGGATGGGGTTTTGCGTATTTATCTCCATCGTTATTGCCTTTAGGAGGAGGTACGACGAAGCAATCTATATGCTTTGCAGAACAAACTGATTAGAGTAAACGATCGGTTAATGCACGATATAATTAAAATATTTCGTTTGGTTGATTTGCCTACGTAGAGATTGCTTCGTTCCTCGCAATGACGTGGTGATAGGGACTTAGTGTATCGAAAAGTGTTTTTTTGCAGGAAACACCTGTTTTGTAAGCTATTGTTAAACAGCTTATTACACGATGAGCAAGCGTTCGCTTGCGGAAACGCTTGTTTTTGTTAGTTTGTTGTTTATCAGCGGTTTAAGTGTTCGGGCTTGTTCGGGTGTTCACGATCGTGTTCGGGGGTGTTTCGGTACTGTTCGGGTTATGTTTCGGTACCGTTCGGGTTATGTTCGGGTTATGTTCGGGCTATTGGTTTTGAGCGGTTTTTTGTTGGGAGCAAAAAGCAGAACAAATCGGGGGCTTAGTGTGATCAGTATCCGGTGGAAATAGCGCTGTGTAAGAGTAAATTAGCCTGGTTGCCCGCACTTCAGGCGCTAAGCCAGTGCATTCTTAAAGAGTGGAGGATATTGCAAAAATTACTAAATAATAAAGCAACACTATTGCGAAATGTAATTTTTTGGACATTTTTAAAACAAATTCGCAAAAAATATTGTTGTAAGTGGGTCTTGGTTTGTTTAAAATGAGATTTAAACAATATATTTACTATCAGCATATTAGCTTTAATAATACGGGGTACTGTTGAGGGCGTAATACTTTTTTTAAGTATATCACCAAAACAGCATACAGGCATTCATCAAAAAAATAATCAAGTAAAACCAAGCAAATGAAAATATTTTTAAGCTGCGCGCTGTTCATCATCCTGTTCAACTTTACCGGTACCAATAAATTATTCGCGCAGGATTATAAGAACCAGTTTCTGGAAACCATTGATAACGACCAGTATATCAACTCCGCTCATGACAGGTATTATACCGAAGGCACGCAGCTTACCTTTTCGCATTTGATGGATAAACCTAAAAACGCCAATAGTAAACTGGTAAAGAAGATCATAGAGTTTCAGTTGGGGCAGCAGATCTATACGCCCTACAAGGCTAATGTACCGTTGGAATCGATGCAGGACAGGCCCTTTACCGGCTATTTATACGCCGGGGCGGCAATCAACTGGTTGTATTCCGACGAAAGCCAGCTGCATTTCAACGCTCAGATAGGAACCATTGGCCCTGCCTCATTAGGGCATTATATACAAACGCAATTTCATGCCGATTTTGGCTTGTACAGCCCCAAAGGCTGGCAATACCAGCTGAATAACGAGCCTGGCCTTAATCTTTACCTGGATTATAAAAAGCTGCTCTACCGCGCCGATGGCAACTGGTTCGATATTTCTGCCAATCCCGATGCCTGGCTGGGTAATACCTTTACCGGTGCCAGCGCCGGCCTTATTTTCAGGGTTGGTCAATTAGGTAAGCTGTTCCAATCGGCCATTACCAACAGCCGTGTGGGCACTAACGATGGCGACAAGAAATATGAGCTTTACTTTTTTACCGAACCACAAGCTAACTATGTGGCCTACAACGCCACCATCGAAGGCGGGCTGTTTATAAAGGATAAGGGCCCGGTAACTTTTGGCATTTATCATTATGTGTATGAGCAGCAATTTGGCCTGCAGTTTGCCGCGGCCAGGTGGTCGGCGGCTTACACGGTTTTTATCAAATCGCGCGAGGTTAAGAGCACCGCCCTGGGCGATCAGTGGGGTTCTATCAACATCGCTTATCGCTTTGGTAAAATTTAAGGAATTATCCAGAACATTAAAAAGCTTTAATGGTTAAGTAAAATTGTTAAACATTTAATCAAGTTAATTACCTTCGCTAAAAAATTAGTGATCTACCCCTGAATAATTTTTTAATGAATTTGAAACGTCTGCTCCTTGTCCTCCTTTTTTTAAGTTACCAGCTAACTGTAAAAGCCAACTATAATTTTAATGCCCGCTGTGTTGAAGCCTATAAGGATATTTTCAGCCTTAGGCTAAATGACGCGAAGGTGCTCATCCTCGAAGAAAAAAAGGCTGATCCCGAAAATGGCATCCCTGTTTTGCTGGATAACTATGTGGATTATATCACTTTGTTAATATCTGATGATAGGGGAGCCTATGAAAGGCTGGAGGATCTGAAATCCGACAGGATAGACGCGCTGGAGAATAACGAACAGGATGATTCGCCTTTTTATCTTTACTCACAAGCCGAAGTATATTTACAGTGGGGGATGGTACAGGGAAAGTTTGGCGATTATACAGCCGCCGGCAGCGATTTGCGAAAGGCCCGCAGGCTGCTGAACCAAAACGCCGCCAAATTCCCCGATTTTTTGCCCGACCAGAAAAGCCTGGGACTTATAAACGTGGTTTTTGGTGCCTTGCCGTCGAATTTGCAGTTGATAGCGCGCATATTTGGGATGACAGGCAATATACAAACCGGCGTAGCGCAGATAGAGAAGCTGCGGTACCAGTTACCCGGCACTAAATATGCCTTTTATAATGATGAGGTGATATTTTTGCTTTGCTATGTAGACCTGGATGTGCTGCACAATAAGAATAATTACGCCAAATTAATGTCGTATTTAAGCGCGCTGGATAGCAGGAGCATATTGAGAATATATTTGCAGGGCTATGTGGCCGCCAAAACCGGGCATAATGATGAGGCTATCGTCAACCTGGAGGCCGTACCCAAAATTGACCAGGTGATTAACATACCGGCTATTGATTATTTGCTGGGCTGCGCCAAATTGTGCCGGATGGATAGCGATGCCTATAGATATTTGCTTAAATATATTAACGAGTATAAGGGGCAAAATTTTATTAAGGATGCTTATTTAAAAATAGCCTATTTCTATATGCTTAGGGGCGATGAGATAAATTATGCCTATTACCTTAAACTGGTGCGTTTTAAGGGCTATTCATCAAACGAGAAGGATAAGCAGGCTTTAAAGGAAGCGAACGATGTACGGCCCGATGTAGGCCTTTTGCGCGCACGCCTATACTTTGATGGCGGCTATTATGATAGGGCCTTAGCCGAGCTAAAAGACAGGCAGGACAGTAATTTTAAGCTGTTAAGAGATAGGATAGAATTTAATTACAGGCTCGGCCGTATATATGACCTCATGACTAAGTATAACGATGCCATTGTGTACTATCAGCGGGCAATAAACCTGGGCAGTGGCACTTCATACTATTTTGCATCGAACGCGGCGCTAAGCATGGGGATCATATACGAGTATATAAAGGATTATAACCAGGCGGCCAATTATTACAACCAGGCCATAGCTATGAAGAACCACGAGTATAAAAAGAGCGTGGATACCCAGGCCAAACAGGGTTTGGACAGAATAGGGCGTTAAAGCTCCTCGTCCGGCTCAACCGTATAGCGCACTGTGCGGGCCATGGATGTTTTATGAAACTGGTTCACGTTTTGCTTTACGGTTTCAAAGTTAAAATTGCTGTTATCGCCGCAATCCAGCATATAGGAGTAAGCGGTAGGTTGAAAGTTCTCAAAATATTCAATAAAGGTGCTGCACCATATCAACTGGCATTTCCCCTGTATGCGGGGGATGATTTCCGATATCCCGGTATCAAACCTGATGTGCCTTATGTACATGCTTTCCAATTCACCCTGTGGGTAATATAATAGCAGGTTGCCCGGTTCTGATAAAATTTCGCCGGCATAATCAAAGCTTTCGCGTATGGAGCGCCTGCCTGGGTCTACCGAAAAACTGCCCAGGTGCTGTAAATATTTTTTCTTGAGCATCTGCTTTTTTACCGACATGATGTAGAGCTTTTTCATGCCGCCTTTTTTGTAAAAGAATTTATAGCATAAATAATAGGCCCATATACCATCCCAAAAGCTATTGTGGTTACACATTAATATGTAGGAGTGGTCGGGTTTTAACTCCACCTTGTCAACCTCCACTTTATGAGTGCTTAATTTTACCCCAAATGTGGTAATTGCACCTAATGTTTTAAATGCCCAGGGCGCCAAAGGTTTAGATTTTATGATCATGCCAGTAAGCCGGATAACAGGGTAACAAAATTTTGATTGATCATCTCGTGGTCCTCATCTAATATAACAACTTCGGCCTGCTTAAACTTGGCGAAAAACGCTTTCCCAATTTTTGGCGGATACATTTTATCGCGTTTGCCAAATATAAAAATGCTGCGGATGTTTTGTTTGGTCAATACCTTTATCAATTGCGGCTCGTCGGTTTCAAACAGGCGCAAAATTGAACCTTAGCTCGGCTGTTTCTATTTCCTTATATAAAATTTCGCGGCCCACATTATCTATCAGCCCCACCGCTTTAGAAAAATTCAGCATACCGGTTAAAGCTCTTTTGCTCGACATTAATTTCCTCAGCAATAAATTTCCCATTTTGTTTTTGCTGAAAAAACGGGTCAAAGTACCCGGCTCAATGCTTGATGGTGCCGCTATAATATACGTATCTATCCTGTTGCCCATTTCCTCGGCAACCACGGTAGCATAATGCGAACCCATAGAATATCCGATAACCGAAAACCGCCCGATCTGCTCAAACGCGCAAAATTCAGTCATCAGCGCGGCAAAATCCCGTTTGCTAATGCGCTTATTTACTGTTGCTAAACTTTGATCGTGCAGTTTTGTTTGTTTATGAAAAAAAAGATCGAAGCCGATAAAGGTATATTTATTCCCCAGTGCCGGTTCCAAAGCCTTAAACTGCTTACCGTGCATGCCATACCCATGAAAACACAACATGGTTTGGCCGCCATTACCAAATTTGTAATAGTGCAGCGTAACCAACGAATTTTCAAAGTAGTGCGATGTCAAAATGAGGCGTGTTATTTGATCTCAATAAGTGCTATTGCCCAAATATAGTCCCCATCATGCGATATTGTTAAACTTATTTTAAAACTGCCGGGGTGTTGATGCAGGATAACATGCGGCCTGCCTGCCGGTTTTTCGCGGATGATCTCTATCTTTTTCCAGCCCAAAGCTTTCGGCTCAAGCTGTTTTACGGCCTTGTACACCGCCTCTTTAGCCGCCCAGGTTGAAGCATAGCGCAATAAGGAATTACTGAACTGCTCACAATATTCAAGTTCAGCAGTGGTGTAGGCTTTTGCTTTAAAAGGTTCGGTTAGTGAAAGCTCAAAGTTTGGAAGAAAAACAATATCGTTGCCAACAGCAAAGTTGTTGTTGGCGGTTATTTCATTAACCGATTGAGCTATTTTATTCTCCATCAACACCCAGGCCCATTACATTAAAGCCGCCATCAACAAAATGGGTATTGCCGGTAACTTTTTTAGATAGGTCTGAAAAATAATAAAGCGCGGTATCGCCCACATCGCTGGCATCAATATTTCCAAGCGGGGCGGTAAATTTGCCCATTTTGCGCAACCTGCGCACGCCCAATATCACACCCGCCGAGGTGGTCATCACCAGGCCTGCCGAAATAGCGTTAACCCTAACCTTTTTCTCCCTGAAATGGCTGGCCAGGTAAAGCACAATGTTCTCAAGCGCGGCCTTGTTAATGGCCATACCCGCGTATGATGGGAATACCCTTTTCGACGCGTTATAAGTAAGCGTAAGTATCGAAGCATTTGTTGCCAGCAAAGGTTCGGCAACACGGGCAATCCGCAATAGGGAGTAAGCGCTGATATTGAAGGAATCCATCAGATCCTCAAAGGGAATATCGAGATAGGATGGGGGCGGCATCTCTTTAGTACCGGGCAGGCCGTAATACATTACCTGCGGGTTGGCAAATGCCACGCCATGTAAAATATAATCGATAGGGCCCAGGCCATTGTAAACAGCCTGCATAAAGGTAGTGATCTGTTCCTCGTCGCGCACATCAACCTGCATTACATACTGGCTGTCGAGGCCCAGTTTATCGGCCAGGAATAAAACATCGTCTCTGGTTTCGGTAACATAGCTTAATGCCACCTTACAACCCGACCGGTGCAGCTTTAAGGCCACCTGGTAGGCTATGGAACTATCATTCCTCACGCCGAAAACTACGGCAACTTTATCTTTATTGTCGATCATTTTGGGTTATATGTCCCTTGATATGGCCATAGCGCTGTTGGTGCCGCCAAAACCATAATTTAAGCAAACTACCTGGTTTATTTCTCTGGCGATCACTTCCTTCGGAATCAGATGCCTGTATTCGCTAACCGGTTTAAGCGAACCTTTCCAGTTAGGGTTTTTCTGGAATGTTTCCAGCTCGGGGTTTAATGTATCTGAATTGATGCAAGGCAATACCTTTTGATTTTCCAG
>Ga0302307_10002424_pt1 | contig 11381 bp, 8 predicted proteins | sample III_Palsa_E3_2_FD_200530 | JGI IMG/M metagenome (GOLD analysis project Ga0302307, IMG submission 200530) | Peat permafrost microbial communities from Stordalen Mire near Abisko, Sweden - III_Palsa_E3_2 | ecosystem: Environmental > Terrestrial > Soil > Palsa > Peat permafrost | place: Sweden... | reverse complement strand
TTGGCGTCCACAGCCTTTACAGGAATATGGGCAATGGCACTTTCAAGGATGTAAGCGCATCTTCGGGAGTTGACCGCGCGCGTTCGAGCTACGGACTCACTGTGGTTGCCGCCGACTATGACGATGATGGATGGCCGGATATATATGTCGCTTGCGATTCGTCGCCCAGTCTGTTGTTGCTGAACAATCACGATGGCACATTTCGCGAACAGGGAGCGATGCGTGGGGTGGCCTACAATAGCGATGGCCAGGAGCAAGCCGGCATATGCAGATCAGTTCCTCACAGCGAAGGAAGGCAAGGGCATCGTCTCAAAGGAGAGATGGGGAACTTTAACGCCTGACCACCCCCATCAGTGATTTTCCGGTGAGGAAGCGGCATGCACGTTCAAGATAATCCTGCGGTACGAAGTCAGCTGAGGTGAGCCATCATCGGTCACGGCGAGGATTAGATGTGCGGTTCCTGTTCCCACGCACGGGGCAGGCGCGGGAAGCCAACGTGGGCGGCATGCCGCGGTTGGTGTCGCAGTTGCAATGGGCCCATCAGAGCCGGTGATGGTGACCACGGCATGATTTGCATCGGCCGCACCTGCTTCGATGTACTGGAACCAGTGATAGCTGAGCTTCTGGCCATCGGGGTCGTGGCTGGGGCCGGCATCGAGCAGCACGGGTTTACCGACTTCTGCCTCGATCACGATGGGGGCGGTCCCCGGCTGGCCGTTTACCTCTAACTCCGGATTGTGGTTGGCGTGCGCGTAGTCCCTAACAGTCCAGGACATACGCGCCGCAAAATCGTTCTGAAATGCCTCGCGCCAGCGCCAGATGGTCGCCTGATCCGAGGTGTACTGCTTTCCGTCAGTGCCGGTCACCGTGTCCTGCGACGTAATGCGCGACGACAGGTCGCCTCCCTGAGTCCAGATCGAGCGGGATTCGCCGTGCGGTTGCCGGTAGATGTATCGCCCACCCCAGCCGCCCCAGTCTGGCCTGCGATACGAATCTAGGCCATTGTCAATCAATCCCAGGAAAGAGGGCGTATCGCCCTCCATGATAAAAGCAAACCGTGGATACATCTTTCCCAGGGCTCCCTGGTTGCGTACGTTTTCATCCAGCCATTGGTTGGTTACGGTTTTGGTGTCTGCGCCTGCTCCATTGCGGTAAAAAACATCTCCACTTATCCCGGTCCAGGTAGCGTAATAGTATTCGTCGCCCACCTGAGTGGAAGGCTCGACGATGTAGAAGAGCTGGGGAAATTCGCGCCGGATCCACCATCCAGCGTCATCCTGATCGGAGATCGAATACACCCTGAGCTTTTCGACAAACTTTTCGACGGCGTCCGGTTGGCGTGTCAGGCGCAGATGCAAAAGCGCCTCGGCCAGCGTGTTGGCCCCGCCCCAGATACAAATCCACAGGGGGCGGCTATCTTCACGGTCGCCAGCACGCAGAATCGCTTCGGCTCCCGGCGACATCCTGTCCGCGCCGGTAGCCGCCAAGCCATATGCAGGCTGGCCGGTAAAGACCAATGCGCTCAGATCGTCCGCAGAGGGCCAGCCTTTTGCGTGCAAGAAAAGATTGGCGCGAACCTGACCATACGCTTGAATCAACGCATGCATCGTTTCCGGATGGGTCGCAGTTTTCTGCCACGTCGATGTCGCAGCTATCATTCCTTCGATATCGAATTCGTTGGAATAGAGCAGCAGCCGAACGAACGACATCTGATCGTCCGGCTCGTTGCCAATGTCGCTTATTACTATGACCCGTGGGCGGCCGGCAAAATCATCTATGTGCGTCGGAGAAAGAGTTTGGCCCTCAAGGGGACAACATGAACTCAGTCCGTATCCTCCGATAAACAGAACAATCAAGCACATCCAGCGCGCTTTCCTCATCGTCATCGTGCCCCCTGACAACTTCCTGACTTCCGGAATTCCTACTCCTGGAAAGCCACTGGTCCCTGACTTGCGGGGTATCGCGTAGTCAACCATTGCGCTAAGCCTGGTGATGATAGACATCCCAGTTGAGGTAGTTACCAAGAGCCTCAGCGAGCGCCCCGGCACAGTGGGAGCCATTCATGGCTGCGTGGTGCTCAAAGCCCTGCTTGCAGATGTACTGCATGAGAGTCCGCAACTGCGGAATCTTCACCACCGCCTTGGTCCCGAAGGTATCAAGAGGATCGTCGGTGAAGACGCCATTACCTACGTAGGCGCGGATGGTTCCGGTCAGATCGTCTGTGCTTATCCGGCCGTAGGTGAGTGGTCCCTGCGGGGTTCGTCCCGCGAGTGCGCCAACGGTATTCTCCTCCCCAAGCATCGTTCCCAGAATCGGCGCCGTGCCGATGCGAATGTCGGGGAGGAAATCTTTCGCCCAATTGCCGCAATGGAAAAAGACGCACTTATCAGGATCGCCTCCGTAATTGTTGTTCCAGTCGACGAGGGCGCTCGGTCGCCCGGAAGCGAGCTGCAAGGCGTACATGGAAACAACCCCGGCGATATCGACCTCGCAGGCGCTCGGCATCATCTTCTGGCTCATCATGCTCATGATGGTGCAGACATTCACGCCAAAGTTTTTCTGCATGGAGCTCCAACACTGGATTGCCGATGCTTCAAGTCCGAGATCATCCATCCAGGCGTCGAGCACGACCGCGAAGCGCGCCATGCGCAGAAGGGATTCCTCGGGAGCAGCGGAGCTGTCGGCGTAGCTTTTGATTTGTTCCACCCGCCGCGAGACGCGGTTATCGGAATCGGTCAGTTCAGCGGCGCGCCCGAAAATCTCTGACAGATCGATGGTATTGACACTGATGCCGGCCTGCTCCAGTAGTTTCTCGCTGTAGCGGGTTGTATTGAAGGCATTGGGACGCGCGCCGACCGCACCGATTCTCGTGCCGTGCAAGCCATTGCTGACGCGGCAGACCTGCAGGAATTGCAACAAGTCGCGGCGGAAACTTTCGGAAAGGATGCTCACCGTGTGATCGTAGGTGAGAGTAAAACGAAAGCCATACTGGCGAAGATTGTTGCAGACCGAGATTTTGCCGCAATAAGCGTCGCGGCGGCGATCAAGACCAAACCGATCGATGTCATCGGGCGAAGCCTGCACCAGGATGGGTACCTTCAACCCCGATAGACGGATTGAGTCCGCCACGGCTTTTTCATCGCCGAAATTAGGCAGGCATACAAGAATGCCGCAGATGCGCTCCGCATTTTTCTTGAACAATTCGCCGCAACGCCTGGCGTCCTGCCAGGTCTCGACCGCGCCCAGTTTGCTTTCCTGAGGGGTCAGCATGATGGTTTCAATGCCGAGCTCGCCGAAGAGCTTGATGAGGTCGTTTCGTGCCTCCGCAACCAGCACATCGGGGAAGAAATCACGATTACCGATAATGATTCCTACAACTGCATCTGCCATAGTTACTCCCCTGCCTGCTTCGGCTTGGTCCTCTGGAAAGCTCCAAATTCATCGACATTCTGCCGGGTGACAAGTTCGCAAGGCACCCACTGGCGCTCAGGGAGGCCCGTTGTTCCGGTCTTGATCAGCCGATCGGCCTCGTCTACCGCCAAAACTGCGATCTTGACCGCGGGCTGCAGGATGGTGGCATCGAGCGTGCCTTCGCGTATCGCGGAGAGAGCGTCGGGGCTGCCGTCAAAGCCCACAATCGTCATTTTTTTCCTGCGGTCATTCTTGACTGCTGCGAGGGCGCCAAGAGCCATGGTGTCGTTACCAGCGATGATTCCATTCAGATCGTTGTGCGCCTGGAGGATGGTCTCGGTGCGTTGAAAGGCCTCCGACTGGCTCCAATTAGCGCTCTGCGCGGCGACACGGATGAGCTGGGGGTACTTATCCAGAGAAAGATGGAAACCGCTGTTACGCAACTGGGCGTTGGTGTCGGACTCCCGTCCCAGCAGCTCGGCGTAGGTTCCCCTGCCGCCGAGGACATCAGCAAATCGTTTGCCAAGCAGTTCCGCGCCGCCCAGGTTGTCGGCGACAATCTGAGCCTTGGCGATGTTCGAGGCGCGGATCTCGCGATCTATCAGGAAGCATGCGATTCCGGCTTTAGCAGCACGGCGCACCGCGGAGATGGAAGCATCGGCACCAGCATTATCCAGAATCAATACGGATGCATTACTGGCGATGGCCACATCGATCAGGTTGTCCTGAGTATAAGGGTCGTCATTATGGGCATCAATGCGGACATCATAACCAAGTTCCCTGGCCCGCGCAGCGGCAGCAGCCGCCTCGGCCTGAAAGTAGGGATTGTCCTGCGAAGGAACGATGACCTCGACCAGCTTGCGATGGCTAACAGTGTTACCTCGGCATGCCACCAAGAGAAGTGCTGACAGCAGGCCGAGAACAAACGGCGTGAGCATGCGGGGAGACATACTAACGGCTCTCCTGGAGACGAAGCTGGAACCTATTCTGCAACTGGTCGATGCCGACGGCGAGAATGATGACCACACCTTTGATGACCATCTGCCAAAATTCGGAAACGCCAAGCATTACGAGACCATCGGCAAGCACGCCGATGACGAAGGCCCCCACCAGCGACCCGCCGATTGAACCGCGGCCGCCTATGAGAGAGGTACCACCGAGCACCACGGCCGCGATGGCATTCAACTCGAACGACTGACCAGTGGCCGGGTGAGCAGCCTCGAGTTGCCCGGCAATGATGAGTCCCACCAGGGCGGCGCAGAATCCGGAGATGATGTATGTCCAGATCTTGACCCGGCTCACTGCAATACCGCAAAGAAGCGCGGCTCGCTCATTGCCGCCGACGGCATATACGTGACGGCCAAAAGGCGTCTTCGATGCCAGCAACCAAGCCAGGAACGCCAGCATAGCCATGAGCCACACGGGCAAAGGAATTCCTGCAAGGTATGCCTGTCCGAGCAAAGGAAAGCCGGTGTTGTGGCGTGCCGCGTCTCCGGCTAAGTCAGGGAAGGTTCGGCCGTTAGAGATGAGCAGAGCCGCACCACGACCGACATAGAGCGTTCCCAGGGTGGCAATGAAGGGGGGTATGGAGAAGCGGGTTACCAGGATACCGTTCACCCAACCTACAATTCCGCCACACGCGAGGGATAGCAGGATAACCAGCCAGGCAGGGAGAAAGTGTGGAGCACCTGCGAACCTCATCCCATCGACCAGGAGGTAGCCGGCAATCATTCCAGAGAGCCCGGCGACCGACCCAAGCGAGAGATCAATGCCGCCGGCCAGGATCACGAACGACGTTCCAACAGCCAGCAGCGCGGTGATGGCAACATGTTTGGCCAGGATGGAGAGATTGTTCGCGGTCAGGAAACTGGAGGTCATGCTGGAGAAAAACAGCACCAGGATAGCGAGCGCGAGGAGCGATCTGAGCTTGAGCAGCAGGGCCGCGGTGGAGCGCCACGCGGCGCCGGCGCGGAGCGGCGAGGGTGGTGACAGAGGTGACATAACCTCGTTCATCAATTTTCACTCCCAAGCGGGATCATTCCTGAGGCGGCGCTGAACAGGCGAGTGTCGCTCGCGGCATTTACATGGAATGAATCCACGACGGCGCCCCGCGACAGGACCATCACTCGATGGGCCAGTTGTTGTATCTCTTCGATCTCAGATGAGGTGAAGACGATGCAGAGTCCGCGCGAGGCGAGGAGGCGGAGAGACTGGTAAATCTCAGCCTTGGCGCTCACATCAACGCCGCGCGTCGGCTCATCGAGCAGCAAGAGCGAGGGCTCGCACAGGAGACTTCGGGCGAGAACAACCTTCTGCTGATTACCACCGCTCAGTGAAGACACGGGCCGTTCCAGATCGGTCGCCTTAATGCACAGTTCTCCGGCTAATTGCTGAACCCGCACCGACTCCTTACGGCGGGAGATGAAATAGCGGCCAAACCGGCGCACTACAGCGAGGCTTATGTTCTCGCGAATGGACCGGTCGGGTATCAGCGCATCCCGTTTGCGATCTTCAGGCACTAGCGCGATGCCCAGCTGCATGGCATCGGCAACCCTCATGAACTTGCACTTTTGGCCGCGGAAAAGAATCTCGCCCCCGTCGGCAGAGCGTGCGCCCGCCAGCGTTTCCAGCAGTTCGGTCCTCCCGGAGCCCAGCAAACCGTAGATTCCGAGTATGTGACCTGGCCGGGCGCTTAGACTCACGTGATCGAGAACAAGCCGTCCGCCAAAGGTCTTCACCGTAAGGGCATCGGTCCGCAATAAGTCGTTTCCCGCGTCTTCCGCCTCCGGCGACGATCCGTCCAGCTGAGTGCTTCGACCGGTCATCCGATCAATAATCCACTCGCGGTCCACGTTGCACCGTTGGCCCTCGCCGGCGATTTGCCCGTCGCGCAATACGGTGAAATAGTCGCCCAAGTCGAGCAACTCCTGCAGACGGTGGGAAATATAGATGATTGAAACTCCCTGCCGCTTCAGCTCGTGAATGATGGCAAAGAGGCGTTCGCACTCCGCGCTGCTCAGCGCGGACGTCGGCTCATCCAAAATGAGAATCCTGAAGCTATGGGCGAGACTGCGGGCAATCTCTACCAGCTGCTGTTGCCCCAGCGGAAGGGTTCCGGCCAGAACTCCAGGGTCCGCTTCACAACCTAGCTTGTGGAGGGCATCTTTGCTACGAACTGCCTGTTCGCGGTCTGAGACCACGCCCATCCGGGACAGTTCGCAGCCGGCAAAGATGTTATCGGAAATTGGTAAGTTGGGTAGGATGCTGAGTTCCTGATGGACCATGGCCACGCCGTGCCTTGAGGCAGCGCGTGTATCTTTAAAGACCACCGGCTTGCCTTCCAGAATGAGCTCACCACTGGTGGCAGTTTCGGCACCCGCGAGAATCCGCATCAGGGTGGACTTTCCGGCGCCGTTCTCGCCTATCAGAACGTTCACCTTATTGCGGTAGACGCGGAAGTTCACGCCCTTGAGCGCCCTGGTGCCTGGATATTCGCGAACAATCTCGCGCGACTCGAGGACGATGTCGCCGCGCATGAGGGCCGTTCCAGTCGTCGGTTGCTCCACTGATGGCACTTGGCATTCCTTCAAACACAAAGAGCTATTTCCGAGCGTTCTTTGCCTGCCTGTTGTTCGGCTTTCTGGTCGCATTTGCCGGAACTGATCTGTTCGACTGGTCGCGGGACTCGCCGTCTTTAACCAGCCGTTCGGCCGATTGCTTATCTGTGATCAGAACGTTGATCCAACCGCCGCACAGAGCCCCCCGTATAGCAGCTTCTTTTCGTTGTCCACCGGCGACGCCCACCACGCGCTTCGCCGACTTGAGCGCATCGAGCTCTATGCCGATCACGCGATTATGCAACGGTGTGGAGACAAGATGGCCGGCCGCATCGAAGAATCGCAAGCATATGTCACCCACAGCGCCTTTTGCCTGTAACTGGCGAATCTCGTTTTCGGAAAACGTATTGCCGCTACTGGCCAGTAGTTTCGACGGCTGAAGAGATCCGATGCCGACCAAAGCGATATCTATCTTTGGAAACAGATCCAAAACCTGGCGCACATAGGTGTCTGTTTCAAGCACTTTTTTTGCTTCGGGTGAACCCACGACACCAGGCGCCGGCAGCAGGACGGCGGTCGCTCCAATCAGATTTGCCAGCCGTTGCGTGAGGCTGGTGGCATGGGACTGAGCCGCGGGGCTTCCCATTCCGCCCAGGATTTGGATGACTTTGCCGTCATTGCCACGCTGCGTCGGATGGAGCGCATCCACCATGGCCAAGAGATTCCGGCTCCAGGAGGATATACCTACGAGCTCGCCTTCCTTGATGGTTGTCTCCAGATAGAATGCAGCCGCGCCGCCCAGATCCTTGACCATCTGCTGCTCATCGGGCAGGCAATCGACCACGATCGCTTCGGAAAGGCCGTACCTCTTTTCGAGTCCTTCTTCCAATTCAGGAAAGACGTCGGAGGGCATGCTCACGCTGATCCGGACAATGTTTGCCGCCCTCGCCCGCTTGAGCAGCCGGGAGATCGTCGACTGATGAATACTCAATTTGGCAGTAATCTCCTGCTGCCGAATCCCCAATCCGTAGTACAGGCGAGCTACCTTTGCCATCAAGCGAATTTCGTCCTGGCGTGACATGGGAGTTATTGTGTCACGATCTTGCGCGGCGTTTTTTCCTGCAAGCGTGTCCTTTCTACAGCAAGGCGCCAGCCGTTGCGCATGGCCGTCTTCGTTTCTCCGTCCAGTTTCGGCTCAAAAACGTCTGTATCGGGCGCCATCTCCGCCAGTTCCGGGAACGAACTCCAGAGGCCCACACCCAGGCCCGCCAGCCAAGCCGCTCCCAGCGCCGAGAGGTCAGCACATTTGGAACGCACAACAGGTAGTCCCAGCAGATCGGCTTGGATTTGCATCAACTCACTGTTCTCGCTGGCGCCCCCGTCTGCGTAAAGGGCGGATTCCATCCCCGGCCGCCGTCGCTGCATCTCCTCAAAGACATCGGCGATCTGATGCGCGATCGATTCGAGCGCGGCGCGCGCCATGTGGGCGACAGTAGAAGTCCGTGTCAGGCCATAAACCGCGCCGCGTGCATCACTATCCCAATAGGGTGCGCCCAACCCATTCATGGCCGGAACGAGGTACACCCCATCGGAGTTCCTGACCGAGTTGGCCAAGGCGAGAGTGGTTTGCAGGGGGGTTTTGGACTGCAGGAAGTCGCCCATCCAGCGCACGGCCGCGCCGGTCATGGTGATGTTTCCTTCAAGTGCATATTGCAATTTACCTTTGCCGGCCCACGCGATAGTTGTTGCCAGCGCGCCGTCCACGAGACCGGCGTCAAGACACAGCGTCATGAGGGATGAGCCAGTCCCGAATGTGGCCTTGACCGGGCCTGGAGCAAACACACCATGCCCGACAAGCGCCGCATGCGAATCGCCGATCGCGCTTGCGATCGGGATGCCACCTGGCAGCCCGTCTACCGCGGCTGTTTCCGCAATGACGCCGCTCGATTCGACAATGGCCGGCAGCATGGCAGCAGGGATACGGAAAAGCCTCATCATCTCCTGGTTCCATTTCCCAGTCAGCAGGTCAAGGAGCTGCGTCCGTGAAGCGTTGCTAGCGTCCGTGCAGTGAACTTTTCCGGCCGTCAATTTGAAAATCAACCAACTGTCTACCGTTCCGACACATAGCTCACCTTGCTCGGCACGTGTTCGAAGGCCTTCGCTGTGATCGAGAAGCCATTCGACCTTGCTGGCTGAGGAGAGTGGATCCACGCGAAGTCCCGTAATACTCCGGATAAGTGGTTCCATTCCATCGCGCACCAATTGTGCACAGCGATCCGCCGAGCGTTGGCATTGCCACACTACTGCGGGCTTTACCGGCTGCCCGCTGCTTCGGTCCCACAGAACAACCGTTTCTCGTTGATTGGTGATGCCGATTGCAGAGATGGCGCTGGCGCCCGCCCTCTGGATGCAAGCGTCTAAAACCCGACAACTAGCGTTCCATAATTCGTTGGCATCCTGTTCGACATATCCCGCGCCGGTGGTCACCACCTGCATGGGGACTGAGGTGCTAAACATGATTCTTCCAGCTTTATCCACCAGCACGGCTTTCGTGTTGGTGGTTCCCTGGTCGAGCGCGAGGATGCAATCACCACCCATGTTTTACCTCGATCCGAGCAGCTGAACAGCTGCTGAACGGATGCCTTCAGCGGTGAGACCGAAGTGTTCCAGCAGGAACTCCGCTGAACCGGTTGGGGCGAATACACCGGGAACGCCTAGAATACGCATCTTGACAGGGTGCGTCTGGGTCACTACCTCAGCCACTGCGCTGCCCAGGCCGCCATAGATGGAATGTTCCTCCGCGGTAACGATGCCGCCGGTATTGCGCGCGGCGTCCTCAATCGCCTCGCGGTCGATCGGCTTGACGGATGACATGTTCAGGACCTGTGCAGAAATCCCCATTTCCTGCAATTCGCCTGCCGCCTGGAGAGCGCGAGACACCATTACTCCGTTGGCCATGAGGGTAACGTCGCGTCCCTCGCGCAGGCGCAAAGCCTTGCCGGGTTCAAACTTCGTATCGGCATCAAATAGGTCTGGCACGGGTATGCGGCTGATGCGCAGAAACATGGGGCCGTCGTGGGTCGCGCTGTACTGAATCGCTGCTCTGGTTTCGAAGGAGTCCGCCGGAACCAGCACGGTCATATTGGGGATGATGCGCATCCAGCCGACATCCTCTATCGAGTGATGCGTCGGTCCCAACTCGCCGTAGGCCATTCCTGATGAGATCCCCACCAGCTTCACGTTGTAGTTCGCATAGCCGAGATCGACCTTGATTTGTTCCATGGCGCGCGCGGTCAGAAAACAAGCGGCGCAGCACACGTAGGGGATCTTGCCGCCATTGGCCAAGCCGGCGCTCACGCCCACCATGTTTTGTTCAGCGATACCCACATTAACAAAGCGATCCGGAAATTTGGACTGAAAGCCTTTCAACTTGGAAGAGCCTAATGAATCGTTCACTACGGCGACAATGCGCTCATCTTGAAGCGCCATTTCTTCCAGCATGCCGGAGTACGCGTCGCGGCAATCTACCAGCCGGCTCAAGCTTTATCCCCTTGCAACTCGGCGATTGCGCGCTGAAGTTCGTCAGCGGTGGGCACGCGATGGTGCCACTCCTGACGATTCTCCATGAAGGACACGCCCTTCCCTTTCGTCGTACGGGCCAGGACGCAACTCGGCTTTCCGCGCGTGAAGGGAGCAGCCTGGAAGCAGTGGACCAGCGCCTCCATGTCATGGCCATCCATTTCATGCACATCCCAGCCAAAGGAGCGCCAGCGCGCAGCGAGGGGCTCCATGCGAATCGTGTTTTCTGTAAAGTCACCCTGCTGCAGGCGATTACGATCGATAATCAGTACCAGGTTGTCCAGTTTGTATTGAGCCGCACACATCGCCGCTTCCCAGTTGCTTCCTTCCTGCAATTCCCCGTCGCCTACTAACACAAAGGTGTGCCAGGGAGCGCGGCTGATCTTCGCTGCCAACGCACAGCCGACCGCTATGGGCAGACCATGGCCCAGAGGGCCGGTGTTGGCCTCCACCCCCGGAATTTTATTGCGATCGGGGTGACCGTTCAGCGCCGAAAAGGGCGCCATATAGGTATCGAGGTCTGCGTCCGTTAGATAGCCCGCGCCCGCTAGCGTTGCGTAGAGCGCGGCCGAGCAATGCCCTTTGCTCATGATGAAACGATCCCGTTCCGGATCGCGTGGATTGGCCGGGTCGACGCGGAGGACGGCCCCGTAAAGGGCGGTCAGGATATCGGCCGCGGAGAAGTCACCGCCCGGATGTCCTAGTTTTGCCCGATAAACCATCTGTAAGCTGCGGATGCGAGTCTGCGCAGCCTGCTTCTCAAGCCGCATCAAGTCGATTTCGGATGACGATTTCATAGTGCTCGTCCACAGATCGCAAAGCGCAGTCCGGCGT
>Ga0302307_10002422_pt1 | contig 11388 bp, 6 predicted proteins | sample III_Palsa_E3_2_FD_200530 | JGI IMG/M metagenome (GOLD analysis project Ga0302307, IMG submission 200530) | Peat permafrost microbial communities from Stordalen Mire near Abisko, Sweden - III_Palsa_E3_2 | ecosystem: Environmental > Terrestrial > Soil > Palsa > Peat permafrost | place: Sweden... | reverse complement strand
CACCGCAAGGGTGGTTGCGACGGAGTTAGCGGCGGATCGTCTATCCCATGCCTGTAATATTCGGATCGGCCCGGCCAAAGTTTGCAGGGTTGAATCGGGTGCTTGCTTATAAGCATTGAACAGGGCGGGCAGCAGATCATCAAAAGCAGCCAGGTAATGGTCATAGCCTTTGGCGATCAGGGTATCGAGCGTAACATTCTTCGCATCGCTTAGAAGCTTAATGGCATTAACTGCCCGGTAGTTTTGACCATCGGGCGCCATGTAGGCCGGATATTTGCTTTTATCGGGGCTGCTTTTGCCTGAGGAGGCATAGGGTGTGGAGTTGCAGTTCTGTATCCAGCCGCTGGCGGGATTGTACAGATGAACCGATTCATCCACAGGATGCAGACCCTGCCATTCCGTTGCCGGCGTCGTACCGTCTACAGGAAGCGTCCAATCGAGCTTTGGGTCGCGTTTGGGCATAAAGTTGCCGTACCAAAAGGCAATGTCCCCCTGGTCGTCCGCGTAGACGGTGTTGTTGGTGCCGTTTGACAGCAAGTCCATCGCCTTTTTATATCCGGCAAAGGAATTGGCTTTGGTGATGAGCCAGGATTCGAGCAGGGCATTGTACGAACGGTTATTGGCTTTAAGGGCCAGCCATTTGCCAGCGCGGCTACCCAGCACCGGGCCGTGATGGGTGTAATAAGCCGTAATGTTTCGCTCCCCGGTATGATCGCCGTTTTTTACTTTCAACACCAGTTTGCGCGAGGTAACGGGTTTCAAGGCGCCATTATATTCGTAAAACCATTGCCCGTCCTTTTTCAGCACCTTTTCGGCGTACAGATCGCCTACGTCGGCATTGCTGCTGGTGTGCATCCATCCACAATGCCTGTTAAATCCCTGGTAAATAAAAAACTGTCCCCAGGTAACGGCCCCGTAAACCTCCAGGCCTTCGTCGCTTGCGATTTGTACCTCATCCCTGAAATAAAAAGGGACGTGCGGGTTGATGTACAACAAGGCGTGTCCGGATGCCGAGCGCGAAGGCGCTATCGCAAACCCATTTGAACCGATCTCCTTTTCATCCACAGCTCTTCGGTAAACATCCCCGGTTTTATCGCCCTCGCTGCCATAAAACTCTCGTGTCTCTTTCATATTTATACCGCCCGTAACCGTTGCCGAAACGCTTCCATCCGTAAACATCAGGGCGTACCAGGGCTCAAAATGGTGAAACACAAGTGGTTTAACCTCCGGATGGGTGTACAGGTAATAGTTCAGCCCGTCGGCAAAAGCATCCAATAACTTCCTGAACCAGGGCGACGCAGTTTTATAATCGGCTATGGCATCCGCCGAATCGGCCACCATTTGCAGGGTTACATCCGAATACAAGCTTTTTTCACCGTCCACCTCGGCAAGTCTGCCAAGTTGATACAGGTAATTTTGTTCAATGCCCTTAAAATTATCCTCGCATTCGGCGTACATCAGCCCAAAAACCGCGTCGGCATCTGTTCTCCCGTAAATGTGCGGTATACCCCAGTTATCGCGGATAATGGTCACGGCAAGGGCTTCCTCGCGGTAGTGTTCCAATGTCTTTGCTGACGGTTTTTGCGCAGTAGAAATTAACGGGCAGCACAATAAAAACCAAATTGCACGTTTCATCATAGTAACAACAGTTTTACTAAATAATTTTAAATGGTTATCAAATTTTGGTATCATTTTAATAAAACTATAGTAATTTTGTAATAGATATTGATAATAATATAAAAAAACGCCCGTTCACATTACGTTATCGACTAATATAGCTGAAAATTAAATACTTGGGTACAATTTTTGCTTGAGTAGTTAGAAGAGAATTTGAAGCCGGCTTTCGGGTCGGCGGGTGTATAAAGAACTTGGACGTGAGAAGTCTGAGATTTAGTTGATCAACATTGTTTGATTATGATGTTGTATGCGTTCCGGGGTGAGATACGGAACGCATTTTTTATTTCCGGTAACGTTCCCGGACACGATTACGCGGATTTTTGAGATTAGCAGGATTTTGGCTGGCTGAATCGGGCTGACAATCGTTCTTTCTTTGTTTCCGCAAACATTTCGGGGCATGTTGTTATTTGTTATAAATTAAACACAGATTATGAAATACGCTTTTATCATCGGGTCGAACGCATTTGTCGTGCCCGGTAAAGTTATCACCTATGATGACAATGGTACAGAGAAAGAATTTTTAAGAATAAACTCCATCCACCACGATCAATCACCCCCCTCGCCGCAAACTTTTTTAAATTGCGACCTAAACATCACTGCCATGGACGGCACGCCTGTTAACCTGGTGGCCAACCAACTGGTGAATGGCGCCTCATACCGGCTTACTATAGCGCCTGATAGTATTGAGATTATAAAACCCGACGGTAATACCTTAATTCATATACAGCAGCTCGACGACGAATCCGCCATGAGCCTGGAGCATAATATTACCGCCGAGCTGGAAGTAAATATGCCGGTTGCGGCAATTCGGATTTTTGGAGACTTTAAACTCGGCAAGCTTGATATCTCTGCCGAAAACGAAAAGCTTTTTATCAATGGAGATGGCTGGGGCAACTCGGTACAGGCGGGCTTGAACCGGTTGAAGTTTACTGAAGAAGGGATAGTATTGTAGGGGGACTCTGGGAATAGTTTGCAGTTTGCGGTTTGCACCTCAAGCTAACTGTCCCTGACTGCCAACTGCCCACTGGGAATAGTTTGCAGTTTGCGGTTTGCAGTTTGCACCTCAAGCTAACTGTCCTTAACTGCCTACTGCCCACTGAATAGTTTGCAGTTTACACCTCAAACTGAATGCCATCGACTGCCTACTGCCCACTGAATAGTTTGCGGTTTGCAGTTTGCACCTCAAACTGAATGCCATCGACTGCCTACTCTGCCACTGCAAACTGCTTACTGCCCACAGCCAACTGCAAACTGCTACCGCTACTTCTTTTCCTTGTACAATGCCATCACCAAAAGCACCATCCGGTCATAAGTCTCCAATCCCTGGGGCTGATTGTTGGCTTTCAAAAAATGGTCGTAAAAGACACTGGTTAGGGCATTGATCCGCGTTTCATACCTGCGCCAGTAAAGCCGTTCGATTTTATAGTCGTTATGTACCGCCGGGGAGATCAGTGGCTTCAGTTTTTTGTTGGCAAGGCTATCTCGAAAGTACAGGGCGAACATAAACTCTTCCACTGCCAGGTTATAAGCCGAGTAACGCAGCAGCCGGTCTTTTGAACCGATCCCCGCCAGGTAACCGGCAAAATTGGCTTCATCCTCGGTGGCATAGCCCGTCTGGTGCGAAAGCTCGTGGCAGGCTGTAACCGGCCGCGAAACAATGGGCATCTCGTAATTCATTTGCGCCTCGCCAGTAAAGGGGTCGTAATAACCCGAGGTTCCGAGGTAGTTGAGCAATGGCGTTAATAAAGATGATTTGATGCGCGGATGGTAGGTGCGGAAGTTCACTGAATCGTCCGACAGCTTTTTAATGGCGACGATAGCCGTATGATAAATAGCGCCGTTGTTTTGCCCCAGGTCAGCGGAAGTCAGCCGTGCGCGTGTGCTATCCGCACTGTCGATCAATATCGTCGTAACAGCCATCATATCAGCCGTGGAATAGGTGGTATCACGCAGGTTAAGCCGTTCGCCGGCAGAAGGCCGGAAATAGTTTATCCCCCAAAAAAGATAAAAAATAAGGATAGCAGATTGCACCCCGATCACTGTACCCAATACAAAAACGCCGGCCTGCCTAAATTCCTTTTTTATGCAACGTTTGATGAGCAGCACCAGTGCATAAATCAGGTATGCGATCACCAGGATATACAACACATCACCCACACTGAACGGGCAAAGGTTAAAAACTGCGTGCAGTATTTTGCAGATAACCGGGTAAACGCCTTCCGAATAGTACCGTTCAATAAACTGCGGGTAATCGGCAAGCTCTGTCAGCAAAAAAAGCAGAACTGCCAGCGCGACGATTGTGATCACCCGTACTTTTAATTGCTTTTTTATGCCGGTAGTAGTCATCGGCTGCAAATATAAATTAATAAACAGGACAAACATTTAGGTCTTTGAGCGGAGGGCCGCACCACAAGAAAAAGCCCCCTGGTATGATCAGGAGGCTTTCAATAATACTTCAAATGTCCTTTATTTAATAGAAACCGGCACGCTGGTGGTGGCCCAATCCATGCTAAATCCGTTAGAGTTCAGCTTGTAAACCATTCTTTCCTGGTTGGGAATAGAAACCGGTGTAACCATCACGCGAAGCTGATCCTGCTGTTGATCATAGGTAAATGCGCCCCATTGTTTGGCTACTTTATTGAAGATCGCAGTCCACTGTCCTGTTTTCACCGGGATCACAAAAAAGGTATAGGTACCTGCTGGTAAGGTGTGGCCTTCTACCATGATATCCTTATCGGTAGTAAAAGTGGTGGCCTCATTGGCGCCGGCACGGTAAACTTTGCCCCAGGGCTCCAGTTTGCCATATATTACGCGGCCCTTAACCGATGGGCTGCCATACCATATTTTAATATTGGCGCCGCCAACTGTACCGCTCACGCTATCGCGCGGGCTGGGGATCGGTTTTTTTGATTTTGCTGTATCAGTCATCTGCGCGAATGCCACCGACGATACAAAAAAGGCGCACACAAAAAAGGCCAGGGCCTTTAGCTGAATTGAACTTTTCATGGTTGATTTTTTTGGTTTTATAATTTTAGTGTAAAGATAAATCGAATTTCGATTATACGCTTATTGACTGTCGGAATATTGCATTAGTTACAGGAAAGGAAAAAAAATTGGCCGGCTTTTTGCAATCAAATAAGTAAAACAGATTGAATATTAGAACGTTTACAAGGTATAATCACTTTGCAGTTAGGAATTGACCGAAAGGTTAAACAATTGTTGTGATTTTGGCCCCATGTCTGAAAAGGCGTGGGGTTTTTTTTTAATATTTGCCGGTTATATCGCTACAGCCCGCAGATGAAGCCCACCCATAAAATATTTTACCTCATCCTGGTTGTACTGGCGGTAGCGGTAAATTTTGCCGGCATCAATCTTAAGTTTTTTACAGACGATCCGGGCCTGTATGCTTCCATCGCTAAAAACCTCATTTATAAAAATCATTTTTGGGAGCTATTTACCTATAACCGCGACTGGCTCGACAAGCCGCATTTCCCATTTTGGATGATATTTTTCAGCTTTAAGCTATTCGGCATCAGCGAGTGGGCATACAGGCTTCCGGCCCTGCTATTTTTCATGATCGGTGTGCTTTATACCTGGCTTTTCACGAAAAAATATTACAACAAGGAAACTGCGGTTGTTGCGGTGCTGATCCTCGCTACCGCGTTAAACACCATGCTTTCCAATACTGACGTGCGGGCCGAGCCTTATTTAATGGGCCTGATCATAGCTGCCATCTATCACATCGCGGCATTGAATACCCGTTTTTCATTTAAGCATTTGCTGTTAGCTGCTTTATTTACCGCATTTGCTGTGATGACAAAAGGCATATTTGTGGTAATTGCGGTTTATGGCGCCTTGCTGGGGCAGTTATGGCTTACAGGGCAGTTTAAAAGCCTGTTCAGCTTAAAATGGATCGGGCTGGTATTACTCACGCTTATTTTCACACTGCCGGAGTTTTATGCGCTTTATATCCAATTTGACCTGCACCCCGAAAAAACGGTTTTCGGGCGTCAACACGTTTCGGGTATTAAATGGTTTTTGTGGGACAGCCAGTTTGGCCGCTTCGTAAACAACGGACCTATTACCCGTAAAACATCGGGGAGTATCTTTTTTTACCTGCATACGTTGCTTTGGGCCTTCGCCCCCTGGTGCCCGCTGTTTTACTTCGCAGTGATCCGCAGCATCCGGGCCATCGTACAGCGCAGCAAACTGACTGAATATTTTGCGTTAAGCGGGGGAATTTTATTGCTTTTGCTTTTTTCGCTGTCGCGTTTCCAGCTGCCGTTTTATACCAATGCCATTTTCCCCCTTTTTGCAATCATCACCGCGCCGCTTTGCCTGTGTAAGCTCAACGCGTTTGGCACAAAGTTCAGGGCTGTCGTTCTATGGATTTTTATCGTGGTGCTGCCCCTTGCCGTTATCGTGTTAAACACGCTGTTAAAGCCGGCTGACAATTTCGCGATCGTAACTGGCATACTGATGTTTGGCGTAATTGCTGCGATGGTCATCATCAGGATCACAGAGCCGGCAACAAGAACATTCCTGTTAGCCTGCCTCTCAACTTGGTTTGCCGGGTTTTACATCAACACTGTTTTTTACAGGGAGGTTGTGCCCTACAAAGGACAGATAGTGGCAGCGGAATGGGTGAACCAAAACCTCTCCCCAGCTATGCCGGTTTATGTGCTCACTGCGGAAAATAACCTCTTCCAGTTTTACTGCAAACGGCCGGTGGACCTTGTTCCGATGGCGCAGTTTAATAGCATGGCTCCCGGAGACGCTCTTTTTTATGTCAACCAGCAAACTATGGACGCGCTTGTTCAAAGCCACGCTCCCATAAAACTCGTCCGCTCATTTGTGGATTACCCAAAAGAGAATGTATCGCTTGCATTTATCGACAGGTCAACCCGGATAAAAACGCTCGGCCAGGTTTATCTGGTTACTAAAAATTAACGCGCTGTTACTCCACCCGGTAACGAAAAACCTGGGTGCCTATGTTCCCATCTTTATCTATTCCTTCGATCGTGATTTTGTAAGTTCCGGCGCCGTCAGCATTATAATATTCAAAGCTTGCGTTGCCGTTCGCATCGGTTTTTAATTCGGGTTTCCAATAGATGGTTGAGCGCAGATCAGGGCGTTGATTCGGCGGGTCGGTGCTATCGTACTTAGGCGAGTAAAATTCCCGTGCCTTATAGAAGCCCATCGGTGAGATGGGCAAAACGCCAATTGAATGTATCGACTTCGGATCCTGGCCACCTTGTTTGGTGGTAACAACGATCACACCATTACCGCCGACCATGCCGTAGATCGAAGCGCCCGAATACTTGTAAACCTCAATTCTCTCCACATCTCCGGAGTTCAAAACATTTAAGTCACCACCTAAAAAGCCATCGACCACTACCAGCATTGGGCCGGTTGAAATTCCCGGCAATCGCGGTACGACATGAGGTGGCAACCCGGTAAAAGTGACGCCCCGGAGTCGTCCGTTTATGCTGGTGATCAGTTGTCCTGGCATTTGTTCAATCTGATCTGCGTACATTACCTGGTCGGCAAATGTCGTGTCGGAAATGCTTTGCGAGGAATTTCGGCTCGTATTTTCCCTGTCGCGTATATTAACCGGCTTAAGCATAATATTTTTCCCTTCAAGGAAGGTTAACCACTCCTTTTGCCGGAGTTGGTCATTTGTCACATAGGCGGCCAAAATTGAATCAGCAACTCCGGACCGCCGCTGGCCCAGGTTCAGCTTAACCGCCGGATAGCCTTTTTCAAACCAGGTAATTTTTGTTAAATTTTTATTTTTAGCGTCGACCGCGCTCAGCACCAATTTAGCTGTGTCACTAAAAACCAGGGCGGGAAAACGAAACTGACCTTTTTCGTCTGTGATTGTACGCAGAAACAGGTTATCGGACGGCTGTAACAACGTCACCGTCCCTTTCAATAAAGGTTTGTTAAAAAGACTATTGACCTGCCCCGCAATCGTAATGCCGAACTCGGCCGCATACGCGGGCGGACGGTTAGTGGTGTCCAAAACCTGTGCCCATTCAAAACGACGGTAGCCCTGGGTAAGCATCAGCAAATCAAGGTCTTTTCGCGCCGTTAGGCTGGTATCCGAAAAATAATAATCAGGCTGTTCAATGTTTCCCCTTAGATCCGACGAAAGTTGCAAAAAGTTGAGCAGATTTTCGGGATTTTTTTCATACCCCGGCACCAGGTCCTCATTGATCACAGCTACGGAAAAACGCCCTTCGGCAGCATCGCCCTTCCGGTTTTGTACATTGAGCTGAAGGCTTACCTTTTCCCGTCGTTTATAACTTCCTTTATTTCCTGACAGGTCCAGGCTAAGACGGTCAAAATTCTGGACAAAAAATTCCCGCTCGCACAAAGGCTCGTTATATTTTGAAAACAACGTGGCGGACGCAATCCCGGTATGAAGCTTCCTTTTTAAAATGTCAACTTTGATCAACTGCGAATCCAACTTGCAGCTGAACGTTATCACATCGCCGCCAGAACGGATAACCAGCAGGTAATCCTCATTTTTGTGCTGTTTAAAATAATCGCTGCTTGAAATAAGTGCAACAGTAGCCTTTGGGAGGGAATCATTGTTCATCGAAAGCACAATGCCCCCCGCTTGAGCCTTTGGCAGGCTAACCAGATCCTCTTCAGTGGTACTATAGCGCAGTTTAACGGAATAGGTTTTGCCTGCCGCCGGTGTAAAATAAAAACATCCCATTCCCAAATGCGACGATTCAAAAACGGCGGCCTGCAGGTTATCGTTATCGACTACCTCTCCCTTTACGTCGATACCCAATCCATCTGGCTGTATCGCTTTAAATCCCACCTTTTGCCGAATGCCAGTAACAAAACTCCCACCCTCGGGCATAAACTGAAAGTCGGGCTTTAAATGTACGGCAGCCTGTTCACTCGTGATTTTGCGCTTAGGTGAAATCACCATAGCCCCAATAGGAATAATTTTTTCAAAAAAGTGGGGTTCCGGGGCGTTGCGCATCCATTGGGTGTACGCCCTTATACGATAATTTCCTGGCGGCAATGTATCAGGCAGCGCAAAGTCGCCCCAGGCTGCGCCTGTATCAAGCTGCAATTTAACAGGCCGGTATACCTCATTCTTCGGGTTTATCAGTTCCACACGAAGCAAGCCGCTAAGGTCGCTTAACCTGTGATCTTCTCCTTTGGTTACATAGGCCTTAAAGTAAATGGTATCCCCCGCGGCATAATACGGTTTATCAAACTGCAAATAAGTTTTCTCGATAGGATACCTTTCCACATACGATCGCAGCCTTGCATCCACGGTTTCGCCCTGGCTGTAAGTTGGCGCCGCCAAGTCATTCCCCGGCTCATAATTGTAAGGTAAAAGTTCAGCTATGCGGTTATTGCTCCAGGCGCCCCGGAATACCATACTCCCGAGCTCGGATATAACGCCATTGTCATCGAAAAAAGCGCAGGTCGAATTAAAATCTATGAGCGTATTGTCCGCTTGGTCTGCGTCAATATAAGTCTGGCTCTTGTACTGACGATTCTTGTTGTAGGCTACCAATAGGGCGTCATTATCGCAGCTAAGCACGTAACGGCCCGGCTGGGAAGTTGTTGTGACAAAATCTTCCCGGCTGAGGTTGTAATGCGACAGTTGATGTAGCGTATCCGCCAGTTTCGATTTTTTTTCCCACCACGCAAGGGAGTCTCGCTGAACAGCAGTTGGCGCTTTCGAATCCTTGTAAAATTTTATCCTTTCCTTTATCAACTGACCAGGCGGACGATCCGGGTTAGCATATTTTGCATATTGCCACACCCTAAAGCCCTCCTCGCTAAGCCTGTTTGCCAGGGCAGCCCTCAAAAAATGCATCGGAGAATTTTCATAAGCTTCTTCCCTGGCCAAACCCCAGCGTCTTTCCTGCGCGGGGCTGCCCTGCATTTCTTCAAGAAACTCCAGCCCGGTATAATGAACTTTTTTCTTTACCATGCCTTGGTCCACCATAGTAAAGTTGGCGAGTTGGTACTTTATCCTGTATCCCAGCGCATCATTTTCAATTTCCATAAAATCGGCTGAGGATGCGGTCAGCGTACTGGTGGAATCATTATAGTGCAGGTCCAGTACTTCAGGATTCAATATTGTACAATTCGCGGCCCTGGCGGATGTCCCCAAAAACTGGTCCCTGAATAGCTGCAGATACCGCTCCCGGTTTGGATCCTCCTTATATTTTATTTTGACCTCGTTGAGGTTTATCGTCTTCGGAAAAATGGTAATTACGGGAACCGAAATGTTGGCATTATTAACCGTTAAGACCTGCTCGGAATTTTCGAAGCCGATGATAGAAACTACCAACTGATATTTACCGGGCTTTACGTTATGAAGCGTGAAACTGCCATCGGCGGCCGTTTTATCCCCGATGGTGGTATTGCTCAAAAAAACGCTGGCATTCGCCACAGGTTTGGTGTCGGCCTGGCCGATGACACTGCCGGTAATGATGACCTGTGCAAAAGCATCCGCTTGAAAACACAACAATAAAAAAATAAAGATTTTTCGCATGTAACGTTTAGTATTTTAGTTCACCCGGTAAGTAAGTACTTGCGTGCCGATATTCCCGTCTATATCTATTCCTTCGATAGTAATTTTATAAGTTCCCGCGCCATCAGCATTATAATATTCAAAGCTGGCGTTGCCGTTCACATCGGTTTTTAATTCGGGCTTCCAATAGATGGTTGAACGCAGATCGGGCTGTTTATTTTGCCGACCGGGACTATCATACTTAGGCGAATAAAATTCCCGCGCTTTATAGAACCCGATTGGCGAAATTGGCAAAACACCAATAGCAGCTATGTCTTTTGCACTAAGGCCCCCTCCTTGTTTGGTGGTGATAACAAGTACACCACCTGCCCCGTTCATGCCGTAAATACTCACATTTGCAGATGTTAATACCTCGATCGTTTCTACAACGCTTGCCGGGATCGCATTTATGTCAAAAGTGCCGGTTTGTGTAGTTCCGTCCACAATAACCAGCATAGGTACCGGTGTGTGCATCCCTGCATTCGCAAGCTCAATCTGGAGATAAGGCACAGTTGCTGACCCTTTACGTACCATTGTTATCCCATGGAGCAAGTATAATGAAGTAGAGAGTTGCCCCCCTAACAGGTCTTTGCTATGCAGCACCTGGTCGGCATTACCGGCGCCGGCAAGACTTTGTGTTTGGTATTGGTCATCGCGTTTTACTTCATTAATGTTCACCTGTTTCAACATAACCCCCTTCCCATTTAAATAATTAAACGTTTCCTGCTGGTTGATCTTATCGTTTGCCACATACCCCGCTAAGGTCGAATCGGCAATTACCCGCCCGGACTGAAAGGTTTCTGGCTTTACCGGTGGCGCATCGTCTTTTATCCACTTGATTTTTGTTGAGTTTTTATTCTTTGCGTTTACAGCGCTTAATACAAATTGCGCCGTATCTGTAAAAACCAGGTTGGCAAACCGATAGTTCCCTTTATCATCAGTAACAGCGCTGAGGAGCGATCCGCCTTTTACAGGCAACAGCGTTATCGTGCCGTTTACAACAGGCGTGTTAAACAGGTTGGTTACCTGCCCGGCAATCGTTATGCCGTATTCAGGCGCGTAAGCCAGGGATTGTCTTCGGGTATCGAGTACGCGTTTCCATTCAAACCGACGGTAGCCCTGGGTAAGCAGCAGCACGTCAAGGTCCCGACGCG
>Ga0302307_10002421_pt1 | contig 11391 bp, 4 predicted proteins | sample III_Palsa_E3_2_FD_200530 | JGI IMG/M metagenome (GOLD analysis project Ga0302307, IMG submission 200530) | Peat permafrost microbial communities from Stordalen Mire near Abisko, Sweden - III_Palsa_E3_2 | ecosystem: Environmental > Terrestrial > Soil > Palsa > Peat permafrost | place: Sweden... | reverse complement strand
GGTACCATCGTTTATACTGCGCTGGTTTGGCAGGTCCTGCGGTGTGTAAACGTTCTCATAGTTGGTATTCACTATACTATGGCTCCATTGTACCGAAAAATCCAGTTCGTGGCCCTCTTTATGAAACTTGTGGGTATAATCTGCGCTCCAGTCGAAACCATCGAACAGGTTATGCTGCACGGTGCTGTTGGTATAGTTTTGATTTTGGGTTGGATCAAGATAATTAATTGTGTAATTGGTTTGCGGCCCGTTTACATCAAAACCACCGCGGTTATACCTGAAGGTTGAACTGATGTTGTTAAAATCATTAAAATCATAACTGGCGGTAACAGAGCTTATGGAACCATATCGCTTAATAGTGCTGTTACGGGTATAACCCTGGGCTGAATGAACCGCCTTGACCCCAGGAGATGAATCGGTTTGAAAGTTTTGATTGAAGTTGGTAATAGATGTTTGCGGCCAGGTTAAGTTACCGCCAATGTTGGCTGTTACGCTTAAACGGTTCTTGTTATAATTTAAGTTAAAGTTACCGTTGTTTTGACGTGTGCCAATACCGCCGCTCACCGAACCGCTTACACCCGAAACATTTTTTTGCTTGGTGATGATGTTCAATATACCGGCCGAACCTTCCGCGTCGTACTTGGCGGATGGGGAAGTTATTACTTCGATGCTTTTGATCTGATCGGCAGGGATTGTTTTCAATACATCGGATAAACTGGCCGACATGGCGCCCGATGGCTTACCATTGATCAACACCTTCACGTTCTGATCGCCGCGCAGCGAAACATTGCCGTTGATATCTACCGATACCAACGGAACTTTCTGCAGCACATCGCTGGCATTACCGCCCGAGTTGGTGATGTCCTTTTCGGCATTGTATACTATTTTATCAATATGATTTTCGATTAGCGGGCCCTGCGCGGTAACCTGCACTTCTTTCAGCACCCGGTTATCAGGCGACATAACGATGTTGCCCATATTATTATCAGGTTTTGAGGGCGTGGTTACCACCGGGACAATGGTTTTTTTCTGATAGCTGCCGATAGAGGTTATAGTAATTTTATAACTGCCGGGATGGATGTTAAATAGCTTGAAATTTCCCTTTTCATCGGTTAATACCCCATTAAGCGGAGCGGTACCTTTGCTTAGGTAGATGACAACGCTGGCATAATCAACCGGCTTTTTGGTAACGGAGTCGATCACCGTACCCGATATTTTCCCGGTTATGGACGATCCGCTCATGCCGAACTGGGCTTTGGCCGATAAGATAGAACCGAAAAATAAAATAAGTATAATTAAACGTTTCATATAAAGTCATTTTCGTAATTGGAGGCGAAAATACCCGAAATGTTACAATTGAATTGTCATTTTTATTAAAATATGCTCATACATATTGTAAATGTTACACTATGTTTTATTTGAGCGGCAAAAGCATGAAAATAAAGCAGCAAACCGCTATCTATGAGTATGAAATACGTTTGGATAGATAAGAAAAAAGCGACGTGATCAGATCCTTCAAATCTTTCAGGGTAACAAAATGCTTTGTCATGTTGAGCGGCAGCCAAACATCTATTGTACGAGCGAATGGTTACCAAACAGCATAAACGTGTTGATATCTTCCACTACCCTCAGATATGGCACCCATGCAATTCAAAAGCTCCCCTTTGCGCCACCGCTAAAGCTAAGGCGACACGCGGTTAGGGGGCTGGGGGGCTACACTACCATATTCACAATCCTGCCCTTAACTACGATCACCTTTTTAGGTGCTTTGCCATCCAGGTACTTTTGTACATCGGCATTAGCCAGTACAAAGGCTTCGATAGCGGGCGGATCAAGGCTTAGGGATATATTCAGGTTCATTTTTGTTTTGCCGTTGATGGAAATTGGGTAAGCGTACTCATCCTCTACCAAATAAGCCGGGTTGAATTTAGGATACGCGGCATACGATAAAGTACCGGCCTGGTTGCCTAATAACACCCACAGTTCCTCGCAGATATGCGGCGCGTAGGGCGACAAGATCACCACCATATCCTGCAAAACCTGTTTGTTATTGCATTTAAGGTCGGTAAGTTCGTTAACGGCAATCATAAAGCTGGAAACCGAGGTATTGAACGAGAAACGTTCCACATCCTCCTCCACCTTGCGGATGATCTTGTGCAGCGATTTTAGTTCGGCTTTACTGGCTTGGCCATCAGAAACACTGAATGCCCATTGTTCGTTGTGGAATAATCTCCAGAACTTACGCAGGAACTTGAACACACCCTCAATGCCATTCGTATTCCAGGGTTTACTTTGCTCTAATGGGCCTAAAAACATCTCGTACATACGGAGGGTATCGGCACCGTAACGGGAAATAAGGTCGTCCGGATTTACGACATTATATTTAGATTTGGACATCTTTTCAACTTCAACTCCGCAGATATAGGCCCCCTCCCGGCCTCCCCCCGTTGGGTAGGAGATAGAACCGTCTTCAAGAACAAATATGGCATCATCGTTTTTTTGCCAATTACTCCTGAATTTATTTATGTTCAAAATATCATTTTCAACTATATTAACATCAACATGCGTTTTGCTTACACTAAGTTCTACAATACCGATTTCTTTTGGCAATTTATCTTTATATAATGATCGAACCATGTCTATTGTATCGTTATCACCAGCGATATATTTTTCATATTCCCCCTTGGATATATAAATATTTGGACTTTCAAAATCAGAATAGCTTTTTAAATTAAGAGCTAATTGAGCGGCTACGGGATATACAAAATTACTCCTACCTTGTATCATCCCCTGGTTAATGAGCTTTTTGAAAGGCTCCTCTTCAAAAACAACTCCTATATCCTTCAAAAACTTGTTCCAGAAACGGCTGTACAGCAAATGCCCGGTAGCATGCTCGCTGCCGCCGATGTACAGGTCTACATCCTTCCAGTACTTAACCGCCGCTTCGGATGCAAATTCCTCATCATTATGCGCATCCATGTAGCGGTACCAGTACCAGCTCGATCCCGCCCAACCCGGCATGGTACTCAGTTCGTAGGCGTAGGTAGCTCCCTCTCCTGACTCCTGGCTCTCGACTCCTGACTCCCTTTTCCTATAAGCCCATCCTATAGCTCTTCCCAAAGGTGGTTCGCCGCTTTCGGTTGGTAAATATTTATCAACCTCGGGTAATACCAAAGGCAGTTCGCTTTCTTCTATCAGGTAAGGCAATCCGTCCTTAAAATAAACGGGGACCGGTTCGCCCCAGTAACGCTGCCTGCCGAAGATGGCATCGCGCATCCTGAAGTTCACTTTCGCCTTGCCCGCGCCTAATTCTTCCAGTTTGGCAACCACCGCCGCGGTAGCTTCCTTGTAAGTTAAGCCGTTGATGAAATCTGAATTGATGTATTTACCCTCCTTGGTCGGGTCGGCTTCGTTCTCGATGTTCTGGATGTCCATTATCGGCACTATCGGCAGATTGAAATGTTTGGCGAACAAATAGTCGCGCTGATCGCCGCTTGGCACGGCCATCACCGCGCCGGTTCCATAACCTGCCAGCACGTAATCCGCAATATATATGGGCACCAGTTCGCCGTTAAGCGGGTTAAGCACGTAGCTGCCGGTAAATGCGCCCGATACCGTTTTGGTATCCGACATCCTGTCCAATTCCGATTTCTTTTTGGTTATGGCTATGTAATTATCGATCGCCGCCTGCTGGCCCGGTGTGGTTAATACCTCTACCAGTTCATGCTCCGGCGCTATTACCAGGAATGTTACGCCAAAAATGGTGTCGACCCGCGTAGTGAAAACCTCAATATAATCAGTAGTAAGTTTTGTAAGATAAGTTGATTTGTCAATAGCAAATTTCACACTTGCGCCTATACTTTTGCCTATCCAGTTGCGCTGCATTTCCTTTAGCGGCTCGGGCCAGTCAATGGTGTCCAGGCCCTGTAAAAGGCGTTCGGCGTAGGCGGTGATGCGCATGCTCCATTGCATCATCTTTTTTTGTTCAACGGGATAACCGCCGCGCTCGCTGAAGCCGTCCTTTACCTCGTCGTTAGCCAGTACCGTACCGAGGGCGGGGCACCAGTTAACGGTGCTTTCGCGCAGGTAGGTTAACCTGTATTTTAACAGTTCCGCTTGCTTTTCATCATGACTCATCGCCTGCCATTCCGCTGCCGAAAAGGTCAATACTTCCTCATCGCAAACCGCGTTAATGCCTGCCGAACCGAACTGCTCAAAATGCGCCGTTAGTTCATCTATACCTGCCGCCTTGCCCGCAGTTTTGTTATACCAACTGTTGAACAATTGCATAAAGATCCACTGCGTCCATTTGTAATAGCCGGGCGAACTGGTGCGCACCTCCCTGCTCCAGTCAAACGAAAACCCGATCTGATCCAACTGGCGGCGATAGGTAGCGATATTAGCCTCGGTGGTTAAGGCCGGGTGCTGCCCGGTTTGTATGGCATACTGCTCGGCGGGGAGGCCGAAGCTGTCGTAACCCATTGGGTGCAGCACGTTGAAACCCTTTAAACGTTTGTAACGCGCGAAAATATCGGAGGCGATATAGCCCAGCGGATGGCCCACATGCAGCCCCGCGCCCGATGGGTACGGGAACATATCCAGCACGTAATATTTGGGTTTGCTGCTGTTGTCCTCGGCCTTAAAGGTGCCGTTTTCGGCCCAAAACTGCTGCCACTTTTGCTCTATATCCTTAAATTGATAATCCATTTGCTGTTAAAACGTATGAGGTTGCGAAATTAGTAAAATACCTATGAGTTTGGTAGTTTTTTTAGTGAGTGGCAGTGGTGAGTGGGCAGTTCCAGTTGCAGATCAACTGACTACTCACCATTGCCTACCCACCTACTGCAAGCTGGCTTCCATTTTATAAAAAATAGATTCGAGATAGGTAAAGCCAAACCAGGCACTATCTCCGCCATCTGTTATGGTTTTGGTGCTGCCGTTGCTAAAGGTAACGGTCAATTCATCCTGCCCGGCATCCATCGCGCCCGAGTAATAATATGGAGGGGCCTTTTTGATACTCAGGTAGCCAAGCAAGCCTGTTATTTGCTGAACAGCGTTTTTATCGAGCCTGGTTTTATGCACCTCCTTCGGTTTTTGCTGGTAGAACAAGGTAAAGGTGGCAGAATCGCTGATCGCGGATATCTGCAGCGTGCGCGGCGGGTAACTATCCGGCTCGGGGTTCATACCGCCATGTGTTTCAAATTTTATGCTGGTGATATGGTAAAGCGACGGCCTTTTGTTATACTCCACAAAATCGCCGTATTTGTATACCAGGGTATCGGTTGTCCAATGCTCGCCCTCATTAAAACCTATTACTGTTTTACCATTGTACAGTAATAAGGGTACGTGATTAATATGCACCGGCTTGGCGATGGTACACTCGTAAAAATTGCGGTTATAAATATGCAGGGGCTTATAGGTGCCGTCGCCGTTATCTATAATAATGATCACAAAATAGTCGGCCTGGTGGCCGTAGGCAAACAGATCGTTACGGCCATCACCATTAAAATCAAAACGTTCCCAGTTCATGATCTTCCATTTGTCGGCCCGACCGTTGCAGTTCATTTCAGCGCGAATTTGCGGGGTATTATCGATGGAAAAACCGATCGTGTTAGCGCCGTTCCTGGCGCCGAGGATGGTATCCACCTTTAAAATAAAAGCGGCAACATCCCTATCGGTCTTCAGATCATCGATGGTACTTGCGTAAGTAAATGACGCGATCAGGCTGAAAAAGAGGATAATTGGTACTATCTTCATGGCAAGGCAATTTAAATAATTAAAATGCAGATCGCCAAAATCCGCCATCAAAAATTATTTACCAGCCGGGGATGCTGATAAGATTCATGGCCCATCAAATTTAAATTACCGCTGCGAAAACGCTGTTACCCTAACCGGCGATAGTTCAATTTTACGATTGCCCATCCGCCTTTTGTTAATGTACCTCACCACTGCAAAACATAGTATCGCTATCATAATATTTGTATTTAATTATATAACTGTTAACGCGCTCTTAAAATTTACGAAGTTTGTAAAACTTCGTAAATTACCTCCTGATTTTCAACTAATCTCTAATCTCCCGCCTCTAATCACCAACCTCAAAACGTCTTTATCACCTTTCGCGTGGTAGCCTGGCTGCCTTGCATTACCTGTACAATGTACACGCCCATAGGCACATTGGTAATATCGAGGGTTTGCGAAAATGCATCGCTGCTTTTTGGGGCGGTATAGGTTTGGTATACCTTGCCCATATTTACATCGCTTACCTTAATGGTTACGTTATTCAGGTTTTTATTGTTGAAAGCCACCGTTACATATTTTACCGATGGGTTTGGATATAGCTTAATGCTGTTATCAAACGCCGTATTGGTATCAATATGCAGCGCTGTAGATTGAAGTGTAGCTACGGCGGTACCGTAAGGCACAATAAAGGTTGGCGTTTCGGTAACGTTTACGGTTAATTTACCACCTGTTAGCTTAACTTTTGTACAGGTCATATAGCTTTCATTAAGCAGCGGGTTATAAATGGCGGCAGAATCTGCCGATCCCATATCCAGCGAGTAACTGGCGGTACGGCCTACTTGGTCGGGTACGTACAAAACATACATTGGCTGGCTGTTTAACTGGTACTGATCGACCACGGGGTTGCTGTTGAGCGATTTTAGGTAGCTATAATTGCCAAATTGCTGGTTCACCTCGTACAAATAAACGGCGGCGGTGCGGCGGGTGGCATTATCGTTTATTAAACCCGATGAGGAATATTGGGTGGGATTTGCAGCGTTATCATCATACATCTCGTAAAAAAACGTGCGTTGTATACCAGCCCTGGCGTATAACAACGAGGTGCGCAATATCCAGTCGGCCTCAACGGTCAGGGCTGTTTTGCTGCCGATAAAAGGAGCGCGCTGGGTGCTGGCCTGGTTATGGTCATAGCCCGATTCGGTTACCCATACCGGCATATCGCCCGCGTACTGGTGCGCCATGGTTAAAAATGCCTGCGCGGTTTTCATAGTGCCCGATAGCTCGGGCGCTACGCCGGTTGTAGGGGTGCCCTCCGGCGTGGCATCGTTGGAGTAGAAATGATAGTTGATGATATCCCAGCATAAATTTACCGAGCCATCGGCATTATAACCACGGTGCTGCTTGCACCACTCTATCATGCCATGCACGTATGATGGATCGGCGGAGGCTAAACCGCCCATTACTACCTGGATATTGGGGTCGGCGTTTTTAACCCCCACGCCGGGGCCCATGGTATTTTTGTTGCCATCGTAAAAAGCCGAGAGGTTGGCGGCGTACTCGTAACTGGTTTGGTAGGCTTTGCGGCCTTTCCACCACTTATCGCGCTCGTTATCGCACTCGATGTATTTGATAAGGCCGAGGCCTTTTTGTACGGTGTTTTCAGGGTCGTCGGTCCAGCGGATGGTGGTATCCACACTTAACAGCGATGAACTGACCGCCGTATTGCCGCCGTAACGCGCCACATACTGAAAAGCCACCTTGGCCTGCAATATATAGGAGTTAGGGTCGGTAAAGTCGCTGCCATAGGGTACGGGCACATTTTCGGAGTCCTGCTGATCTGCCGGGTAAGTGGCCACCAGCCAATCGGGCAGGGTTTTCAGGTCGGCCAATACCGCTATCTTATCATTTTTACAGGCTTTGTATATGGCATCATAGTTCCAGCCGCCGCTATGTACCGGGTTAAAGGTATATTCGCCCTGGTTCGATTCCAGTTTTTCCCAATCCATATAATGCCGCACCTGGGTAAATGATTTTACCATGTTCAGCAAGGTGGTACTCACCACCAGGGGATTATTTGGGTCCTCAAAATTCCACTCAAAGGCATTAACGCCAAAATACTGGTTTAGCGGATATGATTTTTTTACCACCGGCGTAGTATCGGCCCCGGCAGTGTAATGGCCGTAAAGCTCCATCTCTGTTGGGTAGCCGTACCAGCTATTGATCACAATGTACTTCACATTTTTTACAGGCTGGGTAAGCATCAGCGTCGTATCGCCGGGATACGGGCCTACCCAGCTGTTGTACACACCGCCAACAAAGGTGGCAATATTGGTGCGGGTGCCGGTGCTATCGATAACCGCGACCGTCATGGGGTAAGCGCCCAAACTACCTTCATAACTAAAGAACCGGATCTTATACAGGTCGATCTTTTCGCCGGGAGCAACGGGGTAATAGGCATCAAAGTTGCTGATGAGCTTGCCGTAGCCGGTATTTACCTGCGCGGTTAAATTACCATCGAACAAAGCGCCCAGGCCGTTGCTTACATTGTTTAACTGGTACCAGCGGGTGGTATCTATGGGGATTTTTACCAGGGTGCTATCGGTTACGGCTGGCGCGGCAGTAGTATCGGGTGCAATGGCGGCGGTATCAGGCGTAGCTGCAACCGGCGGGCCATCCGGGGTGCCGAATATATCCACCTTTTGGGGGATGTTGTTACTGTATTTATGTATAATGATAGCATCGGCCTCCACAGGCGTAGTTAGGGTAAAACCATCAAAAACCATATAATTTGGCCCGGTGAACGTACCGAGGAATGTTTTGGTGGTACCGTTGAGCGCGTAAATGGAATCGGGCGCATCGGTAAAAACGCCTTCGTAATCATAAAACGAAAAACTGTTGATAATGCTGTGCTGTGTAAGCTTTAAGGTAAGATCAACCCAGATAAAATTATTTTGCCATACATCCTGCACCAGCGAATCCACATTATCATTAAGCCAGGGTGAATAATCCTGCCCGGTATTTACGCTTGATGTGATGGAACTGAAATAGATGCGCTGCCCGGTTTGCGCGGCGCAATTAAAGCTATATAAGCCTAAAAGGAGGATCAAAAATCCCTTTAAACAGGATACTATTATTGCATAGGGCTTTTTCATCAGCTTAAATCAGGTACATACATTTGTACGGCTTTGTAATTAATATGTTACATTGATTACGCCTTACAGGAATATTGGCAGATGATCAACAATACGAATATCCTCCAGTTTAAGCATTAATTACAACGTTAAAACACTGTAATTCAAAGTAAAATCACCCTTATGCACTTGCGAAAAATATTTTTTTAGCCTGTTAAATAAAAACCTGGTGTTAAGTCGGCGGGGGTAAAAATTATGCTTATACTTGTTTCAGCATGAAGCGTTTACTAAGCAATTTAACCGTACAGGTACTCATCGGCATTATACTGGGCATTGTGGTGGGCATATTTTTCACCGGATTTGCCCCAACGGCACAGCTCATCAGCAAAAAGTTTATCGACCTGATCACCATGCTCATAGCGCCTATCATATTTTTTACCATTGTGCTGGGCATTGCCGGTATGCACGATATGAAAAAGGTGGGCCGCGTAGGCGGCAAGGCGCTGCTTTACTTTGAGCTGGTAACCACCTTCGCGCTTATTATCGGCATTACTGTGGCCAATTTGCTTAAACCGGGTGCCAACTTTGTAAACCACCCCATAGTAGCGGCCAATGCCAGCAAACTGGCCGATTATCAAAAGGCCGCCGCCAACATGAACCTGGGTGAGTTTTTCGCGCATATCATTCCGCCCAATATTGTGGATGCCTTTGCCAGGGGCGATATTTTGCAGATACTTTTCTTTGCCATTTTCTTCGGTTACGGCCTAAGCAAATTGGGCGAGGCCGGCCGACCAATTGTTAACGGTATCGACCTGCTAAGCAAGGTATTTTTTAACATTATGAAAGTGGTGATGCGGCTTGCCCCCATCGGCGCCTTCAGCGGGATGGCTTATACAGTGGGCACTTACGGCCTTAGCACGTTAAAGCCAATGGCCAGCCTAATGGGTTCGGTTTACCTCACCATGTTCCTGTTTATATTTGTGGTGCTTAACATCATCTGCCGCATTTACAAGTTCAGCCTGTGGACCTATCTCAAATTTATTAAAGAAGAAATACTCATCGTTCTCGGTACCTCCTCGTCCGAATCGGCCCTGCCGAGCATGATGGAGAAAATGGAGAAGTTCGGCTGCTCCAAATCGGTTGTGGGGCTGGTGATCCCTACCGGCTACAGCTTTAATTTGGATGGCACCACCATTTACATGGTAATGTCGGTTATATTTTTAGCGCAGGTTTTCCGCATACCCTTAACCGTTTACCAGGAACTCATTATTATCGGCATATTGATGCTCACCTCAAAAGGCGCGGCAGCGGTAACTGGCGGCGGCTTCATTGTGCTTACCTCCACACTGGCGGCTATCAAGATAATACCGATTGAGGGTGTGGCGATATTGTTAGGCGTAGACAGGTTTATGAGCGAAGCGCGGGCCATCACCAATTTGATAGGAAACGGGATAGCGACGATAGTGATAGCGAAGAGCGAGGGAGAGTTTACCCCCCAGCCCCCTGACCGCGTGTCGCCTTAGCTTTAGCGGTGGCGCAAGGGGGACTTTTTGATTAGCATGACGAATATTCCTGAACCATGATCTTCCTGATTAAAGGATTTCCTGATAAGCATACACAAAATCAAACATATCACAGGTACTTGAACTTTCAACTCAAAAACCTCCACCATAAAAACTTTGTGCCGCTCTGTGTCTTTCTCCGCGCACTTTGTGGTTAAAAAATCGCCTGCAAGTTTAAGCAAGCTTTTTTTCCTCCCAAATCAAACAAACTATTGTAAAAAAATACTACCATGAACACCTATAGGCACGAAAATATTTTAGCTTTGCGCTACTAAAACAAAAACAACGATGAGTGTTCTGGTTAATAAAGATTCAAAGATTATTGTTCAGGGGTTTACCGGTAAAGAGGGTACCTACCACGCCGAGCAAATGATAGCTTACGGCACGCAGGTTGTTGGCGGGGTTACTCCCGGCAAGGGCGGCCAAACCCACCTCGACAGGCCCATATTTAATACCATGCAGGACGCGGTTGATGAAACCGGTGCCGATGTATCCATCATATTTGTACCACCGGCCTTTGCTGCCGATGCTATTATGGAAGCTGCCGCCGCAGGTATTAAAGTAATTGTTTGTATTACCGAAGGCATACCCACCAAGGATATGATCATGGTGAAGGAATATTTAACCGATAAGGATAGTCGCCTCATAGGCCCTAACTGCCCCGGCATTATCACTGCCGATGAAAGCAAGATCGGTATTATGCCGGGCTTTATTTTCAGAAAAGGCAATGTGGGTGTGGTTTCCAAATCGGGTACGCTTACTTACGAGGCGGTTGACCAGGTAGTAAAAGCCGGATTAGGCATTACTACAGCCATAGGCATTGGCGGCGACCCGATCATAGGCACGCCAACCAAAGAAGCGGTTGAACTGTTAATGAACGACCCTGAAACGCATGGCATTATTATGATAGGCGAAATTGGCGGCGGCATGGAAGCCGAAGCCGCGCGCTGGATAAAAGA
>Ga0302307_10002413_pt1 | contig 11411 bp, 12 predicted proteins | sample III_Palsa_E3_2_FD_200530 | JGI IMG/M metagenome (GOLD analysis project Ga0302307, IMG submission 200530) | Peat permafrost microbial communities from Stordalen Mire near Abisko, Sweden - III_Palsa_E3_2 | ecosystem: Environmental > Terrestrial > Soil > Palsa > Peat permafrost | place: Sweden... | reverse complement strand
GGGCTGCCGGTTTGTACTTCGGAGATGAACAAGGCTTGCTTGTTGGCCAGGGCGTGAAATGAGCGCAGTTTGGGCACCAGGTCGATCTGCTGCATGATGAGCCCGAGGTAGGCCCGCTTTACTTTGCCGAAACGTATGAGCTGCCCGGCTATGTCTTTGGCGGTATTGATGCTGATGGCGAAACAAAGGCCCTGGGCTCCCTTAATGGTGGCTGTATTAACGCCGATCACTTCGCCCTCGGTATTGATGAGCGGGCCGCCTGAGTTGCCGGGGTTTAGCGCCGCATCTGTTTGGATCATGCTGTCCATTTGTCTGCCGGTCTGGCTCTCCAGGGTTCGGCCGAGGGCGCTCACCACGCCGGCGGTCACCGTATGCTGAAAGCCAAGGGGGTTGCCGATAGCGATGACCAGCTGACCGATCTTTAAGCTTTCGGAGTCGCCAAGGCGGGCGGGTTGAAAATTGGCGGCAGCTATTTTGAGTACGGCTATATCGGTATCCCTGTCTTCGCCGATCAAGGTCGCCGTATGGGTGCTGCCGTCGTGCAGCTTGATTTGAATGAGCGGGGCCTTGCTTACCACATGGCTATTGGTGACCAGGTAGCCATCCGAAGAAAAAATAAACCCGGAACCTGTCCCTGCAATTACCTGTTTTTCTTTTTGTTGCTGAAGTACTTCAACTTTTACAACGGCTGTTTTTACTTGCTCAACGGCGTTGATGATGAGTGATGAATACGCGTCCATCTTGATCCTTTCAAAATTCAGACGTCAAAAGCCGTTCCTTTCGAAAAAACACGACAGTATTTCCACAAAAACCGGATACCAGGGGCTAAGCATGCAGAAATGACAGAGTGGGGGTCTTGAGTCTTAAGTCGAAAGTCTTAAGTCGAAAGTCTTAAGTTAAAAGTCGAAAGTCGAAAGTCAGAAGGGGGAAAATCCCGACAACTATCAGGACGACTTAAGAAGTTGCGACTAACTACCGTTGACTTAACACCAGTTTTCGGTGTGTTGTGTTCGAGGAAAAACCATGGCGTTGTCAAAATCCGGGCTTTCGACAAAAACAAATACATTATTCCCAAACTATTATCATATTTGATAGTTGTGTAGCTATTACAGGTTACAGTTTTCTGCTGTAACGTTTTGCTGTTCCTAATACGTATTCGCCGTTCATTCCCCATGGACCCGCATTTAATTGTTGTAAGGAAATGGCAATCAATCCAGTGTATTTAAAATTAAAGGTGACCCGGCTGCTGTCACTTGAATTTGGCACAACCGGCAGCGTCACCTTCCCCGGCGACCAGGTTATCCTCGTCATTAGCCGGGCGGACTATGAACAACGGCTTGGCGACGTCCTGCAGCGAGTCCATCGTGTAATAGATGAGTACTGCCCGCATCGGAGCGAGCATCTTTTCATCCTGTTGCGGGATGACGCCGGCGTGTATGAAAATAAAATAAAAATCTGGAAATCGGCGCTATGGGTCGGCCAATAAAATAAAGTGATGATAATAACACCGGATCCGCTAACCAAAGTGAAAGAAAGGTTCAAACGGGCGTACCGTGAAATTGCCTTTTGGGTAGAAAGGGAGATAAGCGTGACGATGCTGTTCTGGGTGCTGGTTTTTATTTTGTTGCTGAGCAAGTGCCTGCGGTGAATGGGCAGTTTGCAGTGGCAGTTGGCAGTTGGCAGTATGCAGTAGCAGTTGGCGATGGGACAGGATTGACTTGAGGCTTGTGTAAAATAGTGGCTGTGGGGACACTGCCACCGGGAGAGGGTACGGGAATTGCCCCCGGCTATTTTATTATTCGAACAAATTACTATTTTTGTAAAATCTATAATTACTATAGACTTTATGTAGTTAATTATGTCGAAAGAGATTATTTCCTATCCCGCAGAAGGGTTAAACTGCCCGGTTGATCTTGTCAAGCTAGACGAACACCGGGTGCGGCTGGTGGCTTTTTTTGTACTGCTGCTGGCGGTGGTTTTTATCCTAACCGGTAACGCGCTGGTGGCGGCCTTTTTACTGGCTGATTTCGTGCTTCGTGCCTTAAATCTCCCCATTTATAGCCCGCTGGCATGGCTGGGCGGGGTGGTGGTGAAACAGGCCGGCCTGAAATCCAAACCCGTTGATCGTGCGCCAAAAAGATTCGCAGCATTTGTGGGCCTCGTGTTTTTGGCCGCTATTCTAACGGCAACTTTAACGGGATTTGCCCTCACGGCCAAAATCATCGCCGGCGTCCTGGTGGTTTTCGCGGCGCTGGAGAGTCTGCTGGGTTTTTGCGCGGGATGTTATGTGTATGCGTTGATCGGTAAGTTTAGGTGAAGGGGGAGAAGGTGAAAGGTTGAGCCGAAAGAAGAGTCAAGAACCAAGAGTCAAGAAAGAAAAAGCGGAATTTTTGGTTTTTTAGTTTGAATTTTCAAGTATAACGTTTTTCCTGGTTTTTCGCCCTGGTGCTTCAACGTTCAGCTCCCAGGCCTTTCAGCATTCGGCTCATCCTCAAACTTCCTGTCCCGATAGGTATCGGGAGTCGATCCGATAGCTATCGGATGCGGAATTTATATTCGTCTGGATTGTGTTTCACGCATAACGTTTTTCCTGACTTTTCGCTTTGGTCTTTTAGCTTTCAGCTCCTTAGGTCTTTTCAACTTTCAACCTCCAGGCCTTTCTGCTTTCGGCTCATCGTCAAGGATTCCGGACTTCCGGACTTTCCGACTTTCGGACTTCCCGATTTCTTCCAATTCCGGTGGGTACAAACTGGAAAAGAATTCCACAAAAACTGTGCACATATTGCCGCGATTTTTACTGAGGTTTAATGGTAACCCCTTAAAATTACATTGCAGGAAAATGTGGTACAAATTTAGCCTGATAAGTCTGATTTGATATTCGACGCGAGAGCGTAATTTTTGCCAATTATACAGCTTATGATCAATCCAAAATATCGCTGGCTTTTCATTTTGTTAGGCCTTTTTTGTGTAGCATGGCCCCTTTACGATGCCTACACTGATTTCATTGATTTCAAAGTGATCGAGCCATTTGAATACTCTGTACTGGCGACGGTGTTTATAGCGCTGGCTTATAAAACATACCCCCGGCAAACCGAAAATTAAATATAAGTATGTATTCAGCGGGCTATTTCTGCCTGCTTGCCGGCTACGCAAAAACGGGTCGCTGAAGACCAAAATTCACTTTGCAAATTAACGTTAGTCTTTGTGCTAAAACAGCCGAGCTTTGCTTCAACTCATCCGGCACTCCTGTTTTCTGTTAAAATTCCCAACTGCTAAACTGCCGCTGCCAACTGCCAACTGCCAACTTCCAAATTAATTCCCCCGAAATAAAGTTGCCTCGTGGTGTATCCCGACGGCTGTCGTTATGGGATAAAATGACTATTTTCCCTTACCGGGGCCAAAATTTAAATTTTTCGGCTATAATTTTAGATCAGTAAACGCCCTGCATCGCGGTTTAAAATTAAAGACCCGCCTGGTATGAAAATAAGAATTACCCGTTGTGTTTGCCTTTTCGATGTTATTAGCGGCCAACGTTTTCACACAGCTAAACAAGACAGTATGCTTAGTTAAACGGCCGTGTTGATTGAATATAGCATCCTTCTAATCCAGCTAAGACAGAAAAAATAAAAACATTAATTATTCAACCCAATCAAAACCTTCCGACATGAAAAAAAGACATTTTATTCTCGTTTGTTTAACCATGCTTGTGGGCAAAACCGGCCTTGCCCAGCAGGGATTCCCCGTAACCGACCAGCAGCCCGTGATGATAGAAGGCCTTAGCTGTGGTTACCACATCAAATCGCTCGAAACCAAACAGGTTAGCGATAAGGGAAACTTTAGCCGCTATTCCATCAGTTTTTTTGTGAAAAACGTTTCGAGCGGGCCCCGTATTTTACCCTACCGGTACGGGATCAACGGCGTGGCTGCGATGTCGGACAACCTTGTCCAGTTTAACTGCCTTAACGCCACGGGGGCCAGGCTTACCAACAAATATGCAGTTATAAAGGCGCCGCCGTATAATTATTATCAAAACCGCGCATGGGTAAAAATGGGCTACGCTATAATGCCTGGCCAAACATTAAGCGTCGACGAAATAATGATCGTTCCGCTGAACGAACCGCTCAATATGCTGGTATTTTACATCGGGTACAGCCAGCAGCTGGTGCCGTTGACAGCAATGGCTGCGAACCCGCCTCCGCCCGAACAGTACTCGCAGCCTGTAGCCCCGCAGCCGTTGCCGGTGTTTAATCCCCAAACATTTTACCAGATAAAAAATGGCTTCTTTAATACATTTTTGAATACACAAACCGGGGTGGTAAATAGCTCAACCATACAAAACGGCTGGTGGAGCGCCCAGTGGCAGGTTATTCAAATACCGGGTTCAAATTATTATGAGATCAAAAACAGGTGGAAATCAACCTTTATCGATACCGAGCGGGGTTATATCACCATGGCGCCCACCGACCAAAGCCCCGGCTGCCAATGGTTGTTAGAGCCGTTTAACGGCAGCCTGGTAAAAATTAAAAACGTGCAAACCGGTCAATACCTGAGTATTGCGGCTAACCAGATCCGGCTGTCGCAGGGTTTTAACAACGAGGCCGCGCTGGGCTGGCTTATCCAGTAAGCAGGTTTATTGGCCCGTTTGTGGCGGTGGATTTGCTGTTTCGTTCAACTTGTAATAAATACCCTTATTCGTCTTAAGGCTGTCGGTGTTCACCGGACTGGCGGCTTTAAGCTGCTGTATGGCCAATGATACTTCCTTCCAGTGCTCCGGATAGGTGGCCGCAAATTGGGTGGTATCGGCCCTGTTGTAAAATGTAAGGATATTTTGCTGCAGCGGCGCTGTAAGGTCGGCAAATTTGTTTTTGCCAAGGTTAAGCAGCAGGTCGTTGTAGGTTTCGTCAGCGAGGTTATACTCCCCGGGGACGGTTGGATTACCGGTGTCGTAGTCAATATCGGGCAAGGCTGGTCGTCCGGAATATAATTGCGTTAATGCGAAATTATAATGCACCAATACGGTATCAAAGCTGGCGATAAATTTCTTTTCACCATCGGGGCCAACCGGTTTAAATTTCAGCGCCTTGAAAGGGCCAATTTTTGGGATGATCCGGACGATGAGTCCGACTATAAAATCCTTAAATGTGGGTCTTTGCCGTGCTGAACCAAACTCCTTATAATAGGCCTTACGTTTCATGCGGTAATGAAACGCGCGCTCATTGGCGCTTGGGTTCAGCTTTTTAATGTCGTCCTTTTTCAGCTCCCAGGCGCTGTGGGTGATTGTTGGGAACAGGCTTCTGACGGCCCACCTGAAAGTTGATATAGCCAGGTCGAGATTACTAAACACATCGTTAATATCTTCGCCATATGTTTTTAAGAAAGCCCGTTCCAAAACCGGTTTAGAGACCTGGAAACCGATAAAATCATGGTAGGTTGTTGAAGCGTAGTTGCCTCTTGCTATTTCAAGCACATCGTACGATAGTTCGACCCGGCTATGCGAGGCATGGTCTTCTTCGTAGGTGACTACCCGCCCGAACCGCTTTCCCATTTTGGGATAAACTTCGGGCACGGTTAAGTTGGTTGCAAGGGAATGACCGTACTCGTCGCCATAATAATGGCATAGGGATCCTATGGCGAAGGCATATTCGTCCAAATTTTCTGCCTCGTCCAAAAGGTTTTGAACAAAGTCGCCGCTACGTACATAATGAGCCAGGTCAGTAAAGTAGGTGCTCCCAAAAGGATAGTAGCCCATATCCGGCAACAGCGATCCCCCGTAGGCATAGGCATGGGCTTCTTTTAGCTGGTCGTCGGTCGCCGATGGGTATTTCGCTTTTAGCAAGGGTTTGATGTATTTCTGCCAGCTGGCATCTATCAATGCCTCATGAGTAAGCACGGCGTACGCCTTTGCAGGTGCAGCAGGCAGGAGGAGGCATAACAATAGCGTTAGAAACGAAGTCAAAAAAAGTAACTGCTTCGGCATGGTTTATATTGGAAGATTTATAATAAAGTGATTATCGCGAAAATTGTTTGATTTTGATTAGAAGCCGCCAAAAAAAGGATGTTCATGTCAGACGCAAAGTATCGAGACGCCCCGATTAATCGGGGCGTCTCTACGGCAAAAAAATAACCCCGTCCGTTGCCGGGCAGGGTTATTTTGTTTTTGGATGAACTGCTATTTCTGGCTATTTATCCGGGCCATTATCCGGCTTCTTATTTTTTGTTCAAATTGCTGGTATTGGGCAAATTGCTGTTTGTTAAACACGGCCTGGAGCTCCCTATCCTTCTGACCTTGCAGGGTCGTGACCTGCTTTATTTTGGTCGTCTGATCATCCTTGCTTTTTATGATCGGCTGAAATTTTTCAGCATATTTTAAATTGATCACCGATACTTTTTTTACCTGTGCTTCATCAAGGCCCAGCTTACTTTCCATCATTTTGGTTTGAAACTCCGCCCGTCGTTGAGGGGTGGAATTTTTAAGATCCTTCAGGCTGCCCTGGCCAAAACTGCATGCGCTTAAAAGCGTAAGTAAGCCAATAAATAAGGTGTTGTAATAGCAGCGGACGTTCATGGATTTATACCAAACTGTTGGTTAGGTCCATGAAATGTTGTATACCACTCCGCTGTTCAACACCAGGGTGGCTTTCTTGTTTCCCAGGAAGGTAAGTGTCCCACCATAAATCCAGCTTTGGCCTGAGGTTGACGTGCAGGTTAGCGAAACGGTAGCCGTACCCGACGCAATCTCTGACGTCGCTTTGTCGTAAAGTATATTCTTCGACTTGATTGTCAAATTGTGGGTAAAAGTATTTTTAGCGCCAATCTTTGAAGTGGTTGTACCCTGGCGGCCATAGGTTGAAGTATAGGTATAATCTGCGGTGCCAGCTGCAAGCCCTGTCAGTACAAATCCGCCTGTACTGTTAAATTGCGAGGTAAGGATTAAACCCTCGTAGCTGCCGCTGCCGGCGAAATTCAGGGTTAGCGAGCTGGGAATAGTGCAAGCCAGTGTATATTGCCATTCCAGGGAGTAGGTGTACGATGGAACGGCCCCCGCCACGCTTGCATAAGTAATTGTTGAATCTTTCAAGATGCCGCATATCAGGGTGCTGTACAACGCCATGTGACTGCTGTTAACTGAGCTTACGGTACCGCCGCTTACGGAAGCGCTGCTGTAGAGTTGCGCGGCGGCATCAACCTGGCCTGCCATGCCGCCGGTGGATGGTGTCACGGCATCAGTTGTTACCTGCGCTGCCTCCGATTCGGTAACCACAGGGGTTGAAGTTGTGGGGCTCGAGTCCTTGTGACAGGACGAGGCTGCAAAAATTGTTAGGGCAGCCATCGCCACTCCAATAATAAATCTGTGTGTATTAGTTTTCGTTTTCATATTTTAATTGTTTCTAATATAATGATTTAATTTATTATTAAACTATATTTTCTAATGTTGGTTTAATGTGATAAACGTGAAACGTCCAAAATAGGGGGTGAACTATCTTTTAAGCTTCGTTTGGCATTTATATCCCCGCAATTAGTGGCAAAACAGCTGCCACAACGCGCAATTATCAGACCAAAATTGAAATATATATTTAAGCAACGCCGGGCAATATAAGGCGAGGCTGGAAAACAAAGGGGTGAAACAGATCACCGGTTCATCCAGTTTTTAAATTCGGGGGTACGCGCTTTGCTGATAATGATCCGTTCAGGTGGTTCGGGCTTAATTTTGATCGATAAACGCCCGTTAAAGTAAAATTCCACCTCGGTGATCTCCTTACGGTTAATGATATATTGCCGGTTGGCCCTAAAAAATTGATTTTCGTCCAGTTGATTTTCAAGCTGTTCCATCGTAAAGTCTATCACATATTGCCTGCCGTCAGTGGTATGGGCATAAACCAACTCATTTGCTGTATAAAACCAGGCAATCCTGATCGTTTCCAGCGGAATAAGCTTATCCCGAAAATGAACCAGGAACGACTTTTTGTATTGTTTGGCGCCGATACTCAATTGACCCATGAGGCCTTCGAGGTTGGAGGCATAGCCTTCGCCGGCCATTCCTGTCAACCTGCTGAATTTATCCAGCGCCTGCTGCACTTCTGCATCATCAAAAGGTTTAAGTATATAGTCGATCCCATTGTTTTTAAATGCTTGTATGGCATAGTCGTTATAGGCTGTGACGAAGATTACGGGTTTGGTTAGATTTACCTGTTTAAAAATATCGAAGGAGACACCGTCCGCGAGCCTTATGTCCATAAAAATCAGGTCATAGTTGTTCCCGGGCTCCGCAAACCACGCGGCCGCTTCGGCTACGGTTTCTATGGAGGCCACAATCTCAATCCGGCTGTTCAGCTTTTGCAGCAGGTAGGCAAGGTTCCGGGCGCTTACCGGCTCATCTTCCACAATAACTACACGTAAGGATATCATCAATTCAATGGCAGTTTAACGGTAAAGCTATCCTCGTTTTTTTCAATTTCAATTTCTTTATGCATCAATATCCTGAACCGGCTGTTCAAGTTATTCAGGCCGGTACCGATACCGCCTTCGGGGTTAGCAATTTCCTGATAATTATTGGAAACAATTAAATTGCCGCCTTCGGTAAAGATACTTACTTTCAACGGTTTGGCCAGCGTTACCAGGTTATGCTTGGCAGCGTTTTCAACCAGGGGCTGCAGCGACAAATGGGGCAGTTTTACTGTCAGGTAACTGGCTTCGACATTTATTCCAAGCAGGAACGCATCTTCAAAGCGCATCTTTAAAACTTGCTCATATGATCTCACTATTTCCAGTTCTTCCTCGACGGTTACCAGGTGATTATCCGAGTAAGCAAGGGCGTACCGCAATATTTTTGCAAGGTGACCGATAAAATGCTGCGCCTTTTCGGGATCCTCGCGCACCACACCCGACAGGCTGCTGAGGGAATTAAACAGGAAATGGGGGTTAACCTGTTCTTTTAACAGCTGAAGTTCTGCTTCCAGGTAGGCCGTTTTTAGCTGCGTATTTTCTTTATCCTTTACCCATCCCTCTCTCAGTAACAGGACAAGCTTGATGATGATGCCGGTAAACAGCATACTCAAAAAAAACCGGGTGTTGTAACCCCACCAATAAACGCCGGGCAGCTGCCAGTGTATAAACAGGCGCCGTTGTATTATTCCGGCAACTAAACAGCAAGCCAGCATTAAACCATAATTCAGTAACAGCCAGGCAAACGTCTTTCCCTTTTCGCGGTAGGCCGAAAACCCGTTGCCGTTGCGCAGGTTGGCAAAAAACATGAGGTAACAAAATCCAATGTTTAATGCTATCTGCACTGCCAGTTCCCAAAAATTAAAATGCCAGTAGAGAGCCATCAGGCTATTTTCGCGCAATGCAAGGAGCCTTTGGCTGCTCATAAGCAAGCCAATCAATATAGAACTGTACAGGCAAATACGTTGTTCCGTTTTGTTCATCAGGTAAATTTAAACGCTTTTAAACGCCGACTTTATAAATATAAGAGGTGTAACGGTCAAATGGGCGAGTGAACCGTCAATAAAAAAAGGGTGACCTTTGAAAAGATCACCCTTTGTAGAATATATATTGGCGAGGGATGTTTTAAGTCTAAAGTCCAGAGTCCTAAGTCTTAAGTCAATCATATGTTTTGACTTAAGAATCAAAACTTTAGACTTTCGACTCAAGACTTTCGACTTAAGATTAACCCTGTGGTTCGTCAGATGGTGTTCCGACTACCTTGTAAGCCGTATTGCCTTTGGTGTCAATAGTCTGCTGATAGTAATAATCATCAGGAGATACATAGAAGGTTTGACCATTCAACCGGATTTTACGGGTATCCTGTGGCAACTGATCGTATATATCACCTACCTGTGGCTCCGGAGTGCTATTCACAGCACCACCCTGGATGGGTGCAGGTGCACCGGCAGGAGGAGCGCCGTTATAGGTGGCATCAGGTGCAGGTGCATTGGCAGATCCGTTGCCGGTGTTCAACTGCCCGTCTTTACCGGCAATCACATAAGCAGCGCTGCCGTCATCTTTGGTAATGGGCTGGTAATACACCCCGTTTAGTTCATAATACTGCTGGCCGTCGATGCTGATCGGTTTTGCGCCAGACGGCAATGTTGCTATTTCAGCGCCAAGCGGTGGTTCTACAACGGTATACTGATTGTTGTTGTATTGATAGTAGAAGCCGTTGCTGTAGTAATAAGCCATATCGTCCCAGTAGAAAGGATAGTAGCCATAAGGCAAATAACCTACGCTAAAACCGATACGTGGCCAGTAAAGGCTGGCATAAAAACCGCCGCCAAAATACCAGCCGCCACGGCCGCCCCAAAATCCGCGGGCGCCCCAATTACCCGGGCCATAAAATCCACGCCCGCCGACATAACCCCGGCCTCCAACGTAGCCTCTTCCACCAACATAGCCTCTTCCGCCAACATAAGCACGTCCGCCAACATTGCCTCTGTTGCCATTAAAAGCGGTCCGGTTTCCATAGGCAGCACGGTTTACAGTAGTCGAACGGTTTACAGTGGCATTACCACGGTAAGCACCTGCGTTACCCCGGGGAGCATAGGCTGCACGGCTTGGTGCGGCTGCACGGCTTGGCGCCGCTGCACGACCACCGCCGCTATAGCTGCGACCGCCGCCACCGAAATGGCCGCCGCCACCGCCGCCAGCATGGCCACCACCGCCGCCGCCGCCCCTGTGTTGAGCGTTTGACGGCATGGCTAAGAATAAACATATCAACCCGCTTAGGCCGATTGATGTTAAATATTTATACGCACTTTTCATGATCTTAATTTTTTTATTGTTCTGGTTTTAAGTAGTAGACTGATTTTGTAATAAACGGTTTAATTCCGTTTTATATTTTAATTATACTTGCAAAAATATGACATTTAAGTGGGCTGGCAATTGCCATTCCACGGCTTATCCGACGACGCTATTATGATAAAAGACACCAACGCATTAAACCAGGTCGCTGAATTTCACCACACCTTTAAACACCCCGTTGTAACCGCCCCCGCAATACCTTCAAAAGAACGGTGCGAACTCCGTATATCGCTTTTGGCCGAGGAGCTGAAAGAACTGCAGCAAGCCGTGGACGATAATAACCTGGTAGAGGTGGCCGATGCGCTTTGCGATCTGCAATACGTATTGGCCGGGGCTATATTGGAATTTGGCCTTGCCGAAAAATTCAAAGAACTGTTTGATGAGGTTCACCGCTCCAACATGAGCAAAGCCTGCAAAACGGAAGAAGAAGCGAACCTCACTATCAATCATTACAAAAACACTGCCAATACCGAATCGTACCATAAGTCGGCGGACGGGCTATTTTTAGTGTATCGTACAGCTGACAATAAGACGCTAAAATCCGTCAATTATTCGCCCGCTAACCTTGCCGGGATATTGGGGGGCTCTGAGTCGAAAGTCTAAAGCCTAAAGCC
>Ga0302307_10002411_pt1 | contig 11415 bp, 12 predicted proteins | sample III_Palsa_E3_2_FD_200530 | JGI IMG/M metagenome (GOLD analysis project Ga0302307, IMG submission 200530) | Peat permafrost microbial communities from Stordalen Mire near Abisko, Sweden - III_Palsa_E3_2 | ecosystem: Environmental > Terrestrial > Soil > Palsa > Peat permafrost | place: Sweden... | reverse complement strand
AAGGCTAATGTATTAGCCGGCCTGTTTGTGGGCGGGATGATCCCGTTTATCTTTTCCGCCTTATGTATTTCGGCAGTGGGCCGCGCGGCTATGGCGATGGTGGAAGAGGTAAGGCGACAGTTTAGAGAGATACCGGGCATTATGGAGTACAAAGCCAAGCCTGAGTATGAGAAATGCGTAGCGATATCAACCAAAGCATCCATCCGCGAGATGGTAGCTCCGGGCCTGATCGCCTTGTTAACCCCGGTTATTGTCGGTTTCATATTCGGCCCCGAGGTTTTGGGCGGATTGCTGGCAGGAGTAACCGTATCGGGTGTGCTGATGGGGATATTCCAGAGCAATGCCGGTGGCGCATGGGATAACGCTAAAAAATCCTTTGAAAAAGGCGTAGAGATCAACGGTGAGATGTATTACAAAAAATCCGAACCGCATAAGGCATCGGTAACGGGTGATACCGTAGGCGATCCGTTCAAGGATACTTCGGGCCCATCAATGAATATATTGATCAAGCTGATGTCGATCGTATCGCTGGTTATAGCGCCGCATTTAAAAAGCGATGTGAGTACCAGCCCGCGTTTGCAGAATGAGATACACGTACGCGCGATGGTGATGCCTATGGCGAAGCCGGTGAGTAAAATATAATCAGATAAATTAAATCTTTTTAGAAAAAGGGATGCCAGCTGGCATCCCTTTTTTGTTGGCGTGTCATAGCGTTCTCACAATAATTGGCGCTATGCAAGGCGCTGCGTTTATTTTGTTAATTTTACTTTAAGCCTCCTGTTCGGAAAAAAAGAAAGAAAGAAGTAAATATTGAATACCCGTCCTCCAAAAAATACGCGCCCTGCACCTTTAACGCTTAAAGAGCGGCTCGACGCGCTGCGAAATTTACCGGCCTTTTTTAAATTGGTTTGGCAAACCAGCCCGTTTTTAACTTTAGTAAACTCCATATTGCGTATCGCGCGCTCGGCTACACCGCTGGGTTTACTGTATGTGGGTAAGCTTATTATCGACCAGGTTATCAAAATAAGCCATAACCATACCATCGGTACACGTTATTTATGGCAATTGGTAGCCGCTGAATTCGCGCTTGCCATTATATCCGATGCATTAAGCCGGGTAATTACCCTGATGGATAGCCTGCTGGGCGACCTGTTCAGCAACCATACCTCGGTAAAGCTGATGGCGCATGCCGCCACGCTCGACCTTGACCAGTTTGAGGACGCTGTTTTTTATGATAAGCTGGAACGCGCCCGGCAGCAAACCATTGGGCGCACCATATTACTATCGCAGGTAATGAGCCAGGTGCAGGACCTGATCACGATGGGTTTTTTGGCGGTCGGGTTGATGGCCTTTAACCCCTGGCTCATCGTATTGCTACTCATCGCTATTATTCCCGCTTTTTTAGGCGAATCGCATTTTAACGATCAGAGCTATGCCCTTACCCGGGGGCAAACCCCCGAACGCCGTGAACTGGACTACATCCGCTACCTGGGGGCCAGCGATGAAACGGCTAAAGAGGTAAAAATATTTGACCTGTCGGGTTTTATTATTGAACGGTTTAAGCTCTTATCCAACAAATTTTACTGGGATAACCGGCGCATCTCAATCCAGAGATCGCTTTGGGGTACTTTTTTTGCCATGCTTGGCAGCATTGGCTATTACGCGGCTTATATATTCATTATTATTAAGGCGGTTGACGGTACAGTAAGCATTGGCGAACTGGCTTTCCTGGCGGGATCATTCCGGCAATTGCGGAGTTTGCTTGAGGGGATACTGACCCGCTTTACCGCTGTATCGCAAGGGGCAATTTACCTGCGCGATTTTTTTGAATTTTTCGAGATCAAGCCTAAAATAAAACTGTCGGTTAATCCGCTGCCATTTCCTGAAATTATACAACAGGGCTTTACTTTTGAGGATGTGGGCTTCCGTTATGTAAATTCGGAGCGCTGGGCCAACCGGCATTTAAGCTTCACCCTGCATCCCGGCGAAAAGCTGGCGCTGGTTGGCGAGAACGGCGCGGGTAAAACTACGCTGGTGAAACTGCTGTCGCGATTGTACGACCCTACCGAGGGCCGTATTTTGCTGGATGGCATTGATCTGCGGGAATATGACCTGGCCGATCTGCGTTTGAACGTGGGTATCATTTTTCAGGATTATTTACGTTACCAGATGAGCTTTGCCCAGAATATAGCCGTGGGGAATATCAGCGAGAAAGATAACAGGCCGCTCATTGTAACATCGGCCAAGCAAAGCCTTGCCGATTTGCTGGCTGCCAAACTCCCCGGCGAATACGACCAGCAATTGGGCAAACGTTTTGCCGATGGTGTCGAGCTATCGGGCGGGGAATGGCAAAAGGTGGCGCTGGCAAGGGCGTACATGCGCGACGCGCAGCTGCTGATACTGGATGAACCCACATCGGCGCTGGACGCGCGGGCCGAGTACAATGTTTTTGAACGTTTTGCCGAACTGACCAAGGGGAAATCAGCCGTTTTAATATCGCACAGGTTTAGTACCGTACGCATGGCCGATAGGATACTGGTATTGGAAAAAGGCGAGCTGATAGAGATGGGCAGCCACGATGAACTTTTAATAAAAGGCGGCCGCTATGCCGAATTGTTCGATCTGCAGGCGATGGGTTACCGGTAATATTTGTTTTTTGGCGAAAATGATTATATTTATAAAATAAAATTGCCGTATGAAAAAATACCTATTCCTTGTCCTGTTAGCTGTTGTTTCGGTTGCCGCCTGTAAAAAGGACGCCGCTCCCAAAGCTTCTTTTACTACTGCCAAATCAGGGTATTACCTTAACCAGGCAGTTACCATAAGCAATACATCAAGCGGTAGTTCTTACAACTGGGATTTTGGAGATGGCGGTTCATCAACAGCACAATCACCAACGCATACTTATGTTACTTCGGGTACATTTGTTATTAAGCTTACCGTAAACGGTACTTCAACGGCCTCAAAATCAATTACGATATATAATGGTACTGCCAGTTACCAGGTAAGCAACCAAACCGAAGTTAGTTTGCCTTTGGTTTCATTTTCGGTGGATAATTCGGGTAACCTGGTGGATTTCCAGGATGACGGCACTATCGCGTCGGACGCTTTGTCTGATACGGTGTTTACCACAGATGCCACCATTTATATTGGCGGTACATTACCCGACGACAGTACATTTATTGCCATATACCCGCACCCCATCAGCCTGTATACCAATAATATTATAGCATTGGCCGATACTTCGGAAGTATATGTTAGCAGTGTTAAACAGCAAACTATCAATTCGTTCTTCCATTTAAGAACAAATGCCGTAAGAACCACATTAAAGCCGAGGCTTGCTGCTGTTAAACATACTGTTCAATAATTTGCTGTAGCTGCTTAGCCTGTACCACACCGCTTTGCCGCCATTTGGTTTGCCCGTTTTTGAATACGATGAGGGTAGGCACGCCCTGTACGTTATAGGCACTGGCGGCTGAAGGATTTTTATCCACATCAATTTTTAATATGGTGATCTTATCGCCCATATTATCCTTTAACTGCTTTAAAATTGGGGGCATCATTTTGCATGGGCCGCACCACTCTGCCGAAAAATCAACCAGAACGGGTTTGTCTGATGTTATGAGTTCCTTAAAATTTGCCATAGGTATATATCCTCCTGCTTAAATCAACATTTTTAGCGCAAATACGTTTTGCTAAAGGTAGTTTTAATTATCGCGTTAGCTCCACTTGTGTATAACGGCTTCCAGCCTATCAATAGTAAAGGGTTTGCTTAAAAAATCTTTCATGCCTGCTGCCCGGCATTCCAGTTCATTTTCACTGAGCACGTTGGCCGTCATGGCTATAATGGGCGGGGCCTTATGGCCATAGCGCTCCAATATATGCCGGGTTGCTTCCAGGCCGTCCATTTCGGGCATTTGTATATCCATAAAAATGAGGTCGTAATCCTGTTGTTCCACCTTCAGCAGCGCCAAAGCGCCGTTATCGGCCAAATCAATTTTGTAGCCTATTTTTTCAAATATACGGCCTGCTATCAGCTGGTTCATTTTATTGTCTTCGGCTAATAAAATGCGCAGCGGCTTATGTTTGTACGCGGTTTTATTGTTATCCGGCTGGGGAATATTCGCGGTAACACCGGCCACAGTAAGCGGAATGCTAAAGCTAAATACCGATCCCTGCGCCTCTTCACTTTCAACCCATATAGCGCCGCCCATCATCTCAACCAGCTTTTTGCAAATGGACAGGCCCAAACCCGTACCGCCGTACTTTCTTAAAGCGGTAGTATTAACCTGTGTAAAAGGTTTAAATAATTGGGCCAAAGCTTCCTGGCCAATGCCAATGCCGGTATCTTTAACATGAAAAGTTACCTGCTGCGTGTTATCGTTTAAGTGGCTTACATCAACGGTTAATTGCACAAAGCCTTCGTCGGTAAACTTAATGGCGTTGCCAATCAGGTTAACTAAAATTTGCTGCAGGCGGCTTTCATCGGCGCTTATCCAGGCGGCCAGCTTATCATCGATGGTGTAATTAAGCGTAATGCTTTTTTCGGCACTTTCGGTACCAGGCCGGCATATACCTATCACGGTTTTTATGCAATCGCGCAGGTTGAATACTGTGGCATTAAGGGTTAGTTTATCAGCCTCGATCTTGGAGAGATCAAGAATATCGCTAATTATATTAATGAGCAGGTTACTGCTTGATTGTAAGGTTTGGAGCAATTCCTGCTGCTCGGGCAGCAAATCCGAGCGGGATAAGAGCTCCACCGTGCCAACAATACCATTTAGCGGGGTGCGTATCTCGTGGCTCATATTAGCCAGGAAGTTTGATTTGGCAAAGGTGGCGGCTTCGGCCTGGTCCTTGGCATCAGAAAGCTCAATTTGCGAATCGCGCAGCTCTTCGCTTTGCTCAACCAGGCGGTATTTATCGCTCTCGTGGCTTCTTTTTAAAACACTTATCAGCAGGCCGACTATTAAAATATCCATAACAGCCGATGTAATAATGTCTTTTTCTTTGGATTGGATACTATCGGGCGGTGTTGCCAGGTGAGGGAACTGTTTTTCAACAAAAAAGCACCCCAAAAAAACCAGGGTTAAAATTGCGGTGAATAAGAAATGGTATTTACGGTTTACCAGGATGATGATAAGGGCGATCATGAAAACACCCTCCTGCGGGGTTGAGCCTTCGATGCCGCCATTATAAAACCAGCCGGGTATAAACAATAGTATGCCGAAGGCTACATATAGTAAAACGGTGCTTTCCTGGTAGCCTCTAAACCTGCTTTTATAATAGGCTATTGCAGAAATAACACCAACCATAACCACTATCAGATCTAAATAAATGCTATAACCTAACAGGATATTGCAGATGAACGATAACAGCATGTACAGGCCTATGATGAGGGCAACTGCATTAAAAAGCTTGTTTTCTAAGGTTAAATCCGGATTATCCAGCCCGAGCAACCGCTTCAGTTTATTCATTAAGTAAAAATAGTTTAAAAACGCTGATTTTGGCCTGTAAATGGCTATTTAGAAAAAAAAATAGATCATTGCTGAACGGAGCTCATTGAATTTAAGTTGTAATCGTTACCGGGGAAGATTCTATTATGCCGGTTCCAGTCTTCCAGGTCAATCAGCCCCGGGTGAGTATGATAATGAGTATCACTAACCGGGCATTTCACCACATATCCATCTTCGCCCGCCAGCGCGATAATAGGGCGGGCACCACACTCCTTACACCTTTTTACATAAATGGTTTTTGGAATATTAACATAGCCTTTCATATACTTACTGATACGGTTAAAATATAAATAGGTTACCACGAAATAAATTTAATTGCAAATGGCCGCCCAACGGTAGTTATATGACGCCGGTTACTTTAATATAGTTACCGGCCCGGCCATTTTTGGTGTGCCATTTTTAAGGTCGATAACATAATAATACGTGCCAACGGGTAATGGCGAGCGGTTATAAGTGCCGTTCCAGGCTTTTGGGTAGCCAATGGAATGGTATACCAGCGAACCGTAGCGGTTAAAAACATCAACATTGCAATTGGGGTACACCGCCAGGTCGGGGATGTCCCATTGATCATTTATACCATCGTTATTGGGGGTGAAGGTATTGGGGATGCTGATGTTATTAATTACCGTAACGGTAATTGCGGCGGTGCTATCGCAGCCGGTGGCTGATATGGCATTGAGCTGGTAAGTGGTAGTTTTTGTTGGCGATGCCACCGGGTTGGCTATGGTATCGTTACTTAATCCAGTTGCCGGGCTCCAGGTGTAGCTCTTAATATCGCCGGTTATAAGCGGGTTTAAATGCACCGAGCTGCCCGACCTGATACTTGGCCCGCCAACGAAACTAATACCCGGCTTAGGGTTTACGTTAACGGTATAAGCCGGGCTGGTGGCTTGTAAGGAGCAGGTGGCGCTGGTAATGGTACAGGTTACCGTATCGCCATTGGCGCATACCGCAGTGAATGAGGGATTGTTGCTGCCCTGGTTGTTGCCGTTAACCGCCCACTGATAGCTGGGGGTAACCGCGTTGGTGGTGGTAGCTGTAAAGCTTACCGGGCTGCCCGCGCAAACCGCGCCCGCTGATAACGGCGCTATGCTTACCGCAGGCACAGGCGGCACGTTGGTGGTATAGGCATTGAATGTGGCTGTATCCAGCTTGCCGGTGGCATCCTCCACAATTATTAAAACGGGGATGGTGGCGTTGCTGGTTAGTGGTGTACCCGGTTTCGGAATCTGGTGCGCGGGGATGTTATTGTTACAATTATCAAAAGTTTGCGGCGGGTTGGCGGTAACAAAATCGGGCATGGTGGTAACACACTGGCCTAACTGAACATCATTGTATTTGGTAAGTATTGTTAAGGTGGTTTCGATGTTTACAGTAACTGTAGCGGCAGCTACGGCAAAATCGCCAGGGTTAATGTTGCCGTTGGTATCGCCCTGATCGCCCGAGCCGGCGAAGCTGCTCACGGTATAGTCGGCCCCTATGGTAATTTCCCGTATCCTGTTATTGTCGATATCGCCAACGTATAAATTACCCGAGGCATCAAATGCCAGCCCCTCGGGCGAATTAAACTCCGATAGGATAGGCATATTGGTATAGGATATGCCGTTTATATCGCCGGCGGCACCATTGCCGGCTATAGTGGTTACCTTGCCGGTAGGGTCTATTTTTCGTATGGCGTTGCTTTGGGTGTCGGCTACATAAATGTTGCCATTAGCACCCACTATCAGGTTGTAAGGCATGTTAAAATTGGCGCTGGTACCGGTGCCATCGAGCAAACTGGCAATTCCATCGCCGGCTACGGTGCTTACTACGCCGGCAGGGGTAATTTTCCTTATCCTTTCGTTATACGTATCGGCAACATACAAATTCCCGGTGGCATCAATGGCTACACCGCCGGGTACGGTAAATTCAGCCTGGCTGGCGGAGCCGTCCACATAGCCCCGCGTTCCGCTGCCGGCGAAGGTGCTTATATAGCCATTGGGGGTTACTTTTCTTATTCTATTGGCGGTGGCATCGGCCACATACATATTGCCCTGGCCATCGATAGTTATGCCATAAGGTTCATCAAAACTAACGCCGAAACCGGTGCCTTCATCATTGCTGGTGCTGTAGGCGGTTCCGGCTATAGTAGTTACCAGGGCGGCGGGTGTAATTTTCCGTATCAGGCCGGCTTTTGAATCGGTAACAAACAAATTCCCGGCGGCATCAATAGTTATACCCTGCGGGGTATCAAAACTGGCCGCAGCGCCCAAGCCATCGGCAACACCAATGTTGCCACTGCCGGCAAAATCGGTAACATTGCCATTGGCGGCTATTTTGCGTATTTTATGGTTGCCGGCATCGGTGATATAAAAATCGCCGGCGGCATCGGCTGCTATGCCTGTGGGCTGGAAAAAGGTTACCGGCGGCGGCGCGTCCGAAGCGGTAACAACCACCTGCTGGCTGCCACGGGTATCACAATCAAACACCGATGGCCTGATGATAACGGTAGGGTTGGGGTTGGTAGCATCGGGGGTTACGGTGGCTATATCGGCAGGTGTAAGGGTTAAATTCCCGGTATTATCCAACGGGAAATTCAGGTGGCCGGTTTTAGGGGTGATGACAGGTTCTTGTGCATAACATGGCCCGATCCTGAGGAGCAGGATCAAAGCAAAAAACAGTACTTTATTGATATTGCTACCAATCATAAGCGGAAAAATTTGCTGCCTAACCAAATGGTTTAAACAATAAATGCTAATAAAAAAATGGTTACAGGGCTTGTTATAATGGTAATACGAATATACGTGCTAAATTGATTTTTTAGATAAAATTTATCTGTTATTTTAACTATTTACAGCCATAGGCGGCTCTAAATAATGGCTGCATGTATGCCGTACTTGTATAAGCGGGCTTACAGACTGATGGCGTGGCCCTGTTCAGGAAAAATGAGGTTTAGCTGCAAGGTATTTTCAGCTTGGAGTTGTGCTTTTAGTTTGTAGATATTGGCTTGCGGCGGTTTAACATGGGTAATGATGAGGTTGAAGCCTTTAAGCGCTTTGCTGCCGGTTAATGTGGCCAGATCGTCCATTTCCTGCATCAGCCAGCGCGGGGTAAGGTGGCCGAACAGCGTTTTATCAGGCTGCTCATTGGGGAAGGATGTTTCGATCATGATGGCCTTTAGCTTTTTGCTTTTGATGAGCGGGGCAATGCTTAGCCATAAGTTATGCAGGTTTTGGCTTTTTTCGATGGAGTCGGCACCGGTATCGCCTAAATACAGGATATAAGCATCACCGCTGTTCACCAAAAAGGCGGTACTAATTAAGTTGGAATGGCTCAAGGGGAATGCCCGTACCTGTAGCGAGGTGTTTTTTATAGCCACCAAACTATCGGGCGTTAATACCTGGTAATGATATTTTTTGAGCGCGGGCGCTTCGCCTTCATCGGCAAAATTGGCCCAGCTTTCCCAGGTGAAATAATCTTTTTTTATGGTTTCGATAGTGCTGGCGAGTGCGTAAATATTCTTGGCGGTATCATCGGGCGAATTGATGATGAGGCCGGCAATATGATCCAGGTGCGCGTGCGAAATGAAATAGCCCTTAATATATTGCCGCAGCACCTGCTCTGCCGGGATAGGAAATACCTTGTTTTCGATGGCTTTTTCAATACCAAAATGCAGGGTGCCGGCATCAAGGCAAATGTAATTGCTGGTACCGCTTGCCGCCACCATATAGGCCGAAAGGTTGCTTTCATCAATACCACCCTTAACGCCCAGCGGCACAATAGTAAAAGATGCTGTGCTTTTAGTTTGCGAAAACGCGGCTGTAAACAGTATTGAACAAAGTAAAGCAGTTAATAAAACACGGGTACGAAACATATTTCAATTAGCTATTATTTTTATAATTTTGGCCGATAATGAAAACCAGTCAAATTGTTGCCAAAGCGGTTCTGCGGTTATTTTTACTGCTGGTGCTGATAGCGTGTTTTGTGTTTTTGCATAACGACAATGCCAAATTACAACAATTTAATTTTGTGATCGTACGCAAATGGACGCTCATTTTTCCATTTATATTGATCGCGGGGTTTATTACCTTACTTATTAACTGCGTTGTAAACAAGTACAAAAAAAACGGATATGAACTGGCTGCTGGTAGTAAATACCGTAGTGCTGATAGCCTACCTTGCCGCTATCGTACTCCGTGTTTACCAGGAAATTAATTAAGCGCCGGAACTGCTGTTATTCCGTTTTCATATCTTTTTCTGCAGATTTTTTGTACTCATAGCTGCCGCCGAGCAAAAATCCCCAGGGTTTAAGGCTCTCTATCCTGTCGAATATGATCTTTAAAATGGCCATGGTAGGGATGGAGAGGAACATGCCCGATAATCCCCATATCATTTCGCCAAAAACTATCCCCAAAAAGGTGATAAGCGCGTTAAGCCGCACCTTTGAGCCTACGATGGTAGGTAGTAAAAAATTAGAATCGACCGCGTGAATACCGATTACGCTTACAGCCACTATCAAAGTTTCTTTAATAGTGCCGGTGGCAAAAGTGATGATGCTGCTTAAAAGCAGTGCCGTAAAGATCCCGAGGTAAGGTATGATGTTGAACAAGCCTACAAGAAGGCCGAGCAAAACGGCGTATTTTATGCCTATTATCCAAAAAACGGTGCAGGCAACGGTAGCTACTATGCCCATTTCGAGCAGTAAACCCAAAATGTATTGCCTTAATATGCTTTGTATATTCTCCACAATATCAATAACGGTGGCCGAATTGTCCTCGTTAAACACCCATATAATAAACCGGAACAACAGCCTGCGGTAAAATAATATGAAGAAGGTAAATATCATGATAAAGGCATAGAACAGCATGAGCGATGAGATGGCCCCGAAGGTGGTACCCAACACATCGGTGCCCGAAGCGATAATCTTCTTGGTGGTATCGTGTACGTAGCTCATTTGCCTGGTGGCGTTTACATGGAAGGCGCCGGAGATCCAATCCTGCAGTTGGTTGAGCGATTCGGTAACCTGGCTTTTAAGGCTTGGCCAATCGCTGGCCAGGTTTGATATTTGCGAGCCTACCAGGTAAATGATACTGCCGACAAAGCTGATTAATAATAATATGGATAACAAGGACGAGGCGCTGCGCGGCAGGCGGCATCTCCGTTCGAAAAAGTTTGAGATGGGCAGTAAAAGTATGGCAAACAGGAAGCCGAACATCAGCGGATCAAGCACATCCTTTGCCTGGATGATAAGATAGCCCAGCGCTATGAGGCCTATCAATACTAACGAGAGCTTTTCATAAAACGGTGTAATAAGTTTTTTTACTGCCATATAATTGGGATTAAAGCCTGGCATTACGCCGCTGCCTTTTTTAATATTTTGAAGTTAAGCATTAATTGTACCACTAATAAAATTAATTGGAAAATGTTTTGGCGCGCCATTATTAAATAATGTTTTGGCAAATATTTTGCTTTAGTAAACATCATCTACTTAAATTAAAATGTTATGGCAAAGTATTCGGAAAAAGCAGGGGAAAAAGTTGAAAAAACCATGCACGAAATGAAGGAAGGCACGCTTAAAAGCGGCAGCGGTAAAAAGGTTACCAGTAAAAAACAGGCTGTGGCAATAGGATTATCAGAAGCGCGCAAGGAAGGCGCTAAGGTGCCGAAGAAGAAGTAATGCAATTATTAAAGTCGGAGAAACTAATATCGAATAATGAATTTTGAATGTCGAATATCGAAATTCATCCTTCATTATTCGACATTCAAAATTCATTATTCGATATTAAACCTGCCGTAAATTTATTGCGGGCTCGTAAACGCATCAATTATCTTCATCAGCACCAGGGCTTCTTCTATTGAACAGGGGTTGGGGCCTTCGCCTTTGAAATAGGCCACTATCTTCTCGATCATGGGCTGCTGA
>Ga0302307_10002410_pt1 | contig 11415 bp, 7 predicted proteins | sample III_Palsa_E3_2_FD_200530 | JGI IMG/M metagenome (GOLD analysis project Ga0302307, IMG submission 200530) | Peat permafrost microbial communities from Stordalen Mire near Abisko, Sweden - III_Palsa_E3_2 | ecosystem: Environmental > Terrestrial > Soil > Palsa > Peat permafrost | place: Sweden... | reverse complement strand
GACTGGAGGACGCGTCATAGGTCAGTCCTTTTTTGATGCGGACTTCGGTATTGAGGCGGCTGTTATAACTCCCGCCGAAAATATGATTGGTGACTTCCAACGGCAGATAGTCCGGATCACTCCGGCGGATCGAGAACTTGCCCAGGCGAATCTGAGTCTGAACGGCGTCGGGCTTATCGAGCAACCAGATATGCTGGCCGGTAGTCAGCGAACCGGCCGCGGGGATGTCAGCGGCAACACTCGTTTTCTGCCAAAGGCCGAAGTATTTTTCAGTGATGGCAAAGGCCTCGTCCGGCGTGATATCGCCGGCAAAAGCCAGCAGGGCTCCGTTGGGAGCGTAGTTGGCGTCGTGAAATTTCACGAAATCATCGCGTCTGAATTCCTGCACGCTGCGCGGCGTTCCTGCTTCCGGCAGGCCATAGGCGGAATTCCCATAGAGGACTCGGGCGAAAACCAGAGTGGCCAGATAGTTGGGATCCGCGTATTGGACTTGCAAACTCGATAACACCTGCTGACGCTGGCGGTCGAGTTCGTCCGGCGCAAACGCCGGATGAAGCACTGCGTCGGACATCAAATCCATTCCGGTGCCGAGATCTTTTTTGACGACGTCGAGGGTAATGGTGGTGCCGTCGCGATCCGCAGTCGCTTGCAAGGTGCCGCCAAGAAAATCAATCGTTTCCGCAATCTCGCGAGCCGAACGCTTCTCGGTTCCCTGAGTCAACAAAGCTGCAGTCATTTGGGCGACCCCGGGCATGGATGAAGGGTCCTTAATACTGCCCGCTGAGAGGAGGACCAAGCGCGCCGCGACCGCGGGCTCGCGGTGATCGGTAACGACAAACACTCGCAAACCATTCGTTAAAGTTTTTGAGGCAGCTTTTGGAAATTCGAAGGGGCGCGGGGCGCCGGCCGCAGGCATCTGGGCCGCGAGCTTCACTCCAGGGGGAATGATCCCAGAAGCTTTTTGGGGGGGCCGGTCACTGGCTTCGGATTGTCCACGCGAAGTGGCCGGGGCGGTCGCCGTTTCTTGCGCCATTAGAGTCGTCGCGAAGACGAAGGATATCGCCAGCAGCAACCAACGTGAATTCCAGACCCAACTTGAGCGCTTCATTCTGACTCCTAGAATTTTGGCGTAGATCAACCCGTTGCAAACGGCTATTGCGGCGCTGCCGACGTGGTGACCAGCATGACGGTGGCATGCTGCAGGTCGAAATATTCCTTGGCCACGCGCTGAATATCGTCAGGGGTGCTGCTCAGGTAGCGAGGAAGTTCGGTGTTGACGAGGCCGGGATCTTTTCCGATTACCGCCGCGGCGGCGAGTGCGATTGCTTTTTCTTCATCGGTGTCGCGGCCCAGAATAAATCCGGCGATTTCCTGGTTTTTCGCTTTCTCGAGTTCCCGGGCCTCGACCGGTTCGGTCTTTAAACCATCGAGCACCGCGACCAGCGCCTTCTGCCCATCTTCCGGGGAGTGGCCGGGATTCATGATGGCGTAAGCCGAGTACAGATTGGGATCCTCGGCAAAATCCGCAGAACCGGCGGCCTCCACCGCGATCTGATCTTGATAGACTAGCGTCCGGTACAGCCGGCTACTTTCACCGCCGGAAAGAATATTAGAGGCAAGATCGAGCGGATAGCTATCGGGCGCGTAGCGCGCGGGAATCTTATAGCCGATGACAATCGCGGGCAGGGGCGTATTCGAATAGGACTTGTGGACGATGCGCTCGGCAGCCTGGGGCGGTTCCGGATGGTTGATGCGCGGGATCGGCTGGGCCGAGGCCGGGATGCCGCCGAAATATTTTTGGGTCCAGAGTAAAGCTTGCTTGGAATTGAAATCGCCGACAATTACCAGAGTCGCGTTGTTGGGTTTGTAGAAGGTGTTGAAGAACTGGCGGACGTCCTCGATTTTTGCGTTGTCGAGATCGGCCATGCTGCCGATGGCAGTGTGATGGTAGGCGTGTTCGGTGAAAGCCGCCGCGCGCAAATCCTCTTCCAGGTAACCGTAAGGCTGGTTTTCGAAGCGGACGCGACGCTCTTCCTTTACCACTTCGCGTTCGGATTTAAAATTCTCTTCAGAAACATTCAGGCTACCCATGCGGTCGGCTTCGAGCCACAACACCCTTTCCAGATAATTGCTGGGGAAGGTTTCGAAAAAATTGGTGGTGTCGTCGGTGGTTTCAGCGTTGTCGAATCCGCCCACGGCTTCGATGATGCGGGAAAGTTCTTCCGCCGGAACGTGCGCCGAACCCTTAAACATCAGGTGCTCGAAGAGGTGCGCGAAACCGGTGCGGCCGGGCAGTTCGTCTTTGGCACCTACGTGATACCAGACCTGGAGATTGATTACAGGCACGGCATGATCTTCGAGGAAAATTACCTGCAGCCCGTTGGTGAGTGCGCGGACCGTGTAATCCATTTTGGGGGGCATGACATCCGCCGGTTTCTGTTGGGCAGCGGCGGGTCGGCTGGACAATGTTCCGACGATGGTCAAGCACAGGATGGCCACGCCGCATCGGAGACTATGGGACATTCTCACCAACTCCCGTAACTGGGATTTCGAAACAAACGCGACCACGCAGGCCCGAGCCCACGCCGAGAAAACGAATTTCAGTATGGTAGACCGCAATATTGCTGTCAAACTGCGGCATAATCCGCGCTTTGACGCCCGATGAACCAAGTTCTGGCGGACCGTGGCTCATTCTTAGACGGCTCAAAGGCGAGTTCAGGTGGAGTGAATTGCGGGAAACTGGTTTTACGCCGGAGAGACACGGTTCCCAGCCAGTGGTGCTGGCTGGGAGCCCGCGCTTACCGCAGATTCAGGTTTCCGGGGTGGGAAGACTGAAGTGCGGCTGAAGTGGTTTTGACTGGCCGCAATTTAAACGAAGGCAGAATTCGCAGCAATACTATAAAAGTATTAGGTATTAGTGTCCAAGATTACGATGGGGCGAGAGAATTATTCGTAACGCAGCGCAATCATGGGGTCGACACGAGTGGCGCGGCGTGCGGGGATGTAACAGGCGGCGAGCGCCACGCAAACAAGCATGAGCGAAACGGCGGCGAAAGTCAGGGGATCTTTCGCGCTGGTACTGAAAAGCAGAGAGCCCAGCAGTTTGGTGAGCCACAACGAAGCGAGAAATCCGATTAAAAGTCCGGCGAGAACCAGGCGCATGCCCTGGCCGATCACCAAGCGGAGAATGTCGCGGGGAGCGGCGCCGAGCGCCAGGCGGATGCCCATTTCATGTACGCGGTGCGAAACGGAATAAGCCATCACCCCATAGATTCCTACGGCGGCGAGCAGCAGCGCGAATCCAGCAAAGGCTCCGACGAGGCCGGTGAGCAGGCGGGGCTGCCCGACGGAATCGGAGACAAGTTTTTCCATCGGCACGATTCCTGCGGTGGGCAGATCGGGATCGATTTCCTTGATTTTTTCGCGAACGGCCGAAACGAGTGGCTGAGCGGCAGAGTTGGAGCGCACCACGATGGTCATGGCCATCCACGGGCTTTGCTGGTAAGGCAGATACATTTCTTCGAACTTCGGCGCGCCCAGCGAATTAAATTTCACGTCCGCCACCACGCCGACGATTTGCAGGGGAATCCTGTCGCGGGAATTCTGCAGAGTCTTTCCCACCGGATCCTGGCCGGGGAAAAAATGTTCAGCGACCGTCTGATTGACGATCACGACGGGAGTGGCACCGGGGATGTCTGCTTCGGTGAAGGTGCGGCCGCGAAGCAACGGGATGCGCATGGTTTCGAAAAATCCGGGACTGGCCTGGCGCAAGGCAATTAGCGGGTCTTTTCCAATCCCCTGGCAGACCTGCCCTTCGGCGCAGAAGAACACATAGCGGACCGGACCCGCGAGCGGAATGAAGCTGACCACGCCGGCGGATTCGACGGGGGGGATGGTGCGGATGCGCTCGAGCGCCTGGTGGAAAAATTCCGCGCGCTGCGGGCCGGTGGCGTAATGAGCCGTAGGCAAATTGATCGGGAACGTCATGACACTCTGCGCGTTGAAGCCAGGATTCACGTTCAGCAGACGGACGAAACTCTTGATCAGCAGCCCGGCGCCCGTGACGAGGATCAAGGCCACGGCAACTTCGGAGACCACCATGATTTGGCGCGCGCGCCCACCCCGGCCGCCGCCGGAAGTACTGCGGCCCTCTTTGAGGGTGTCATGCAAATTATGGCGCGAAACTTGCCACGCCGGGACGAGTCCGAACGCAATTCCGGTCAGGACGCAAAGCACGATCGAAAACAGCAAAACATTGCCGCTGATGTGTACTTCATCGAGCCGCGGAACGGCGGTGCCCGCCCCGAGGCGCAAGAGGGGGAGAGAGAAAAAGGCGAGGGCCACTCCCAACGCGCCGCCCACAAACGAAAGCACCAAACCTTCGGTAAGAAGTTGGCGCGCCAGGCGCGCGCCGGTGGCTCCCAGCGATTGCCGGAGGGCCATTTCTTTTTCGCGCACGGTCGCGCGCGCCAGTAAGAGGCTAGCGACATTGGCGCAGGCAATCAGCAGTACGAAACCGACCGCGCCGAGCAAAACGAAAAGTGAAGGTCGAACGCGGCCCACGAGATTGTCGGCAGCCGATGTCACATCCAGGGAATGTTTGCCGGAGTCGGCGTTACCGGGAAATTTTTGAGAGTAGTTCTGATTGATGGAGTCGAGTTCGCTTTGGGCGTGGGCCATCGTTTCCCCGGTCTTGAGCCGCGCGAGGATAAAAAGAAATCCGGCACCGGAGCGCAGTTGCACCGGACGGAGGCCGAGAATATCGAAGACGCGCGGAACCCAAACGTCCGGTTCGGGCTGCTGAAAAGGAAAACGGAAATTGGGTGACAGGACGCCAACGATGGTGGTGGATTTTCCGTCGAGGGCGATGGTGCGGCCGAGAACCGCGGGGTCGGCGTTGAAATGGGTATGCCAAAACGCGTCGGAAAGGATCGCCACTTCGGCGCCGCCGATCTGATCTTCCGCGGGCAGAAAGTCACGACCGAGAACGGGCGAGACGCCGAGAACATGAAAGAAATCGTGATTGACCCGGTTCGCGTTGATTTGCTCCGGTTCACCATTCCCGGTCATATTCAGCGTGGTCTGATAAAAAGCGCTGGCACTTTCGAGGGTTTGAGTCTGTTGCTGGATGTGCTCGAACTTCGGGAGGGATAGGGGGACTCCGGTAGTCCCTTTTTCTCGTTCACCGGCCGAAATGCTGATAAGCCTTCCGGCGTTGTGGTACGGCAGCGGACTTAAGAGGACCGTATTGATGATCGAAAAAATTGCAGTGTTGGCGCCGATGCCCAAGGCCAGAGTGAGAATCGCGACGACGGTGAATCCTGGGGCTTTTAGCAGAGTGCGGAATGCATAGCGCAGATCCTGCAAGAGAGTCTGCATGGCGTCACATTCCGCTGGAATGCGAGTGGGTGCGACCTTTCTTTTTCGAGTGTGGACGGCGAGCCGATTTTTTGGCAGCGGCGGGCGGCGCCGGTTTTTGCGCGGGAAGGTCGGAGTTAAAGATGTCGGCGACTGTTTTCCAACTGCCGTCGGCTTGTTTTTTCCAAACCTCGACAAATTTGCCGCGATCCGCAGCTACCGATCCCTTAGGATCGTTGGTCATCAACTGATAGGTGCCGACGACGTAGGCCAGATCGCTGGAATGCGCGACATCTACTTTGGTGGCTTGCCAGGTCAACGAAGTGCCGGAGCCCAGCAGCGCATTCCAGGCTTCGCGAATCGATTGCTTGTCGCTGGCGATCGGAGAGTTGGGAGCAAGGAGCGAAGCATCATCACTGTAGTAACCGACGGTTGCGTCCAGATCCTTGGCCGCAGCGGACTTGGCCCATTGGGCGTCCAGAGCACGAATGGTGGTTTCATCCGCGGCGCGGGTGTCTTTCGGCGTCGACTCGCAGCCCGACGCAATCAGCACCAGCGCGAGACAGGCTGAACCTGCTGCGGCTCGAATCAGGTTTTGCGTGCGGTGTGATGTTTCTTCGGAATGCTTCGCCATGACAAATCCTCCGAACGTAAGAATTTTCGTGCATCAAATCTTAGGTTGAGTCGTGGGACGAGTCAATGAAAGCCGCGACTCGGAGAATCAGAAACGGGCCAATGGCACGATGCCTTTGGTTTCGGTGCAACGATAGGCTTGTCCGGCGGCGAGATCTTTGTAGTCTTCGATGCGGCCGTTGGGCCACTCGATCACGACGCGGGCAATTTTGTCGCGTTTGCCGAGTCCAAATGTTACCGGAAGTTCGGACTGCGACAGGTAACTCGATCCACTTTTCACCAGACGCGATTGGCTGGAGCCGTCGTACTCGATGCGCACGCGGGCGCCAATGGCGTCGCGGTTGGACTGAGTGCCGACGAGGGTGAAACGAATACTGTGGTTTCCAGCGAGCTGATCGTTACGGTACAGATACGCCGGGCCATTATTGGTGGTCATCAGTAAATCGAGATCGCCGTCGAGATCGAAATCAGCGTAGGCCAGGCCGCGCCCCACTTTCGCCTGATTGAAACCCTCGCCGACCGCTTGACCTAGCTCACGGAATTTACCCTGGCCGTTATTCAGGAAAAGCTGCGGAGGTTGCGCGTAGCCCACGTTGCCGCGAATGTTTCGGACGGTTTCGTCGATGTGGCCGTTGGCGACGACAAGATCCACCGAGCCATCGAGATCGGCATCGAGAAAGGCGCAGCCAAATCCCAGCGTATTTTGCGACGGGAGCCCCACGCCGGCCTGAATGGCAACATCGTTATAAGTTCCCTTCCCCGCGGGCCGGTACAGGCCAATCATTTCATTGTCGAAGTTCGTGATGGCGATGCCCGCGGAACCTGAGTTGTCGAAATCGGCGACATCAACGCCCATGCCGGCGCGCGCTTTGCCCTCGGCGCTGAAGGCGATTCCCGCTTCGACCCCTACATCTTTGAAAGTTCCGTTATGCAAATTGCGATACAGCTTGTTGGGTTGGGTATCGTTCGCGACCAGCAGGTCGGGCCAACCGTCGTGCTCGTAGTCCAGAAGGGCGACGCCGAGGGATTTGGAACTGGTATCGAAAATGCCGCTCGCCGCAGTGACATCTTCGAAAGTGCCGTTACCGCGATTGTGGAAGAGCCAGCAAGTTTCGCCGCGGTACGCTTCGGGGGTGCAGTAGGTTTTTTGCTTGCCGTCGAGGCTGCAGAAGACGTCATGCTCGGCAGACCACTTCACATAATTGCAGACGAACAGATCGAGAAAGCCATCGCGGTCGTAGTCGAACCATAGCGCAGAAGTGCTGAAACCCGTGCGACCCCCAAGACCGCTGGTACGCGTGACGTCGACGAACGTGCCCTTGCCGGTGTTTTTGAACAGGCGGTTCTGGCCGACGCAGGTGACCAGAATGTCGGGAAATCCGTCGTTGTTGTAGTCGCCGACGGCGACGCCCATGCCGTACATTTCGAGATCGAGGCCAGCGCGTTGGGTGACGTCGGTAAAAGTTCCGTCACGATTATTGCGATAGAGGCGCATGGGGGTTGGCGCTTGTTTGTGGTTTGGCCAGGCCATGCCGTTGATCAGCAGAATGTCTTGCCAGCCGTCGCCGTCGTAATCGAGAAAGGCACAGCCGGAGCCGAGGGTTTCGGGGAGAAGTTTTCCGCCATACGCGCCGCTATTGTGGCGAAAATGAATTCCGGCCGGAGAAGTCACATCCACGAGGCGAAATCCAGGAGATGACGCGGAAGCTGGCGGGGATTGATAGGCATCCGCGATTCGCAATAAGGGATTGGAGGCCAAGGCCGCAACACCGACCAGGAATGAGCGGCGGTTCACGAAATATTCACCAGGCCGTTGCGAATGGCGTAGACGATCAGTTCGGCGGTCTTGTGAATCCCCAGCGCGTCCATAATATTCGCCCTATGGACAGCGACCGTATTGGCGCTGAGGTTCAACTGGTCGGCGATGGCTTTATTGGAGTGGCCGTCGGCGATGAGTTGCAGAACTTCGAGTTCGCGCGCAGTGAGTTTGGAATCACGATCGCCTTTGAGGCCCGGCGGTTTCGTCACGCCCGGACTGAGCACAATTTCTCCACCGGCGACGCGGCGAATAGCGCCGCCCAGGCCCACGTCTTCGGCGTTCTTCAGGATGTAACCGCGTGCGCCAGCATCGATCGCTTGCCGAACCAGCGTGTCTTCGGCGTGCATGCTGAGCATCAGAATGATCTGGCCTGGACATTCCTGGAGAATCGTCTTGGTGGCAGCAAGACCGCTCAGGCCGGGCAGCGCACAATCCATGATGATGACGTCGGGACGAAGCTTGCGAGCCAGGCTGACCGCATCATCGCCATTGCTTGCTTCGGCGACCACCTGAATGTCCGGTTCGTCTTCGAGAATGCGCCGAAAGCCGAGGCGCACAAGATTGTGATCGTCCACCAGCAACACGGATATTTTGGCCGCCTTCCTGGCAGGCTTGCTCTCGATCGTTTTATTCGCCATTTTGCTGATAGTCCTCGCGCGGAACTTTCAGTGTAACTAGGGTTCCCCCTTGCGGCGGCCGCTTAAATTCGATGGTGCCTTTCAATAATTCGGCGCGCTCGCGCATGCCGACGAGTCCGATTCCGTTCCGGCTTACAGACCCGTCATTTCCCTTTCCATGATCTTCAATTTCAAGTTCGAGCGATTCCGCCAAAAAATTCAAACGGACCTGGGCTTGGCGCGCGCCGGAATGGCGAGCCACGTTGTTGAGGGCCTCCTGCAGCACTCGATAGATGTGGACTGAGGAATTCCCATCCACCGCAAACGGTGCACCGGATTTCAAGTAGCTTATGTCAATCCCGGTTTGTTTTTCCACGGTGGGAATGTACCAGTCCAGGGTGCTTTCCAATCCGGTTTCGTCGAGCATTACCGGATGAAGCGCCTGCGACAGGCTGCGCACCTTATCGAGCGTGGTCTGCGCGATGTCGCGCACCTCGCCCAAATCGGCGCGCAAGGGCGAGCCTTCGGGGAGATGGTTGGCGGAGCGCGTGAGCAGCGAGCCAATGGCGGTGAGAATCTGGCCGAACTCGTCATGGAGTTCGCGCGAGATTGAGCGCAGCGTGGATTCCTGTGAGGAAATTAATTTTTGCGCGAGATCGCTGCGCTGCTGCGAAAGATCACCCAGCTGCGCGAAGAGACGGCGATTCCAGCGAATCAAATACAGGCTGGTAAGCAGGATCGCCAGCAGCGTGGCGGTGAGGAACGTATAGACCTGACGCTGCACCCGGTCGTAGATCGCGCGGACTTGCGCCGCGGCCTGCTGCTCGTTTTCATTATTTTGCACCAGGAGTCGCGAAACGGTGGTGCTGAGCGTGGCCTGACGCGCCTGGAGCGTAAGACGAATCTGGGTTCGGGCTTCGGCCTCCTTTCCATCACGCGCGGTGGCAAAGGTGCGGTCGACCGCATTCCAAAATTGCGCGAGAGACTCTTGAAGATATACGGACTGCTGCGGATCACGTTTGGCCATGCTGAACTGATCTTCGACTTGCAGGGCGCTGGTGAGGTCGGTGCGGATGCGCTGGAATTGAGCCTGCCAGGCGATCAGTGGGTAGGGCTCGTCGTTGTCGAGCATGTCCCGCATGGCGAGGCCCAGGGAATTCAGGTCATTCTGAACCCGGAGGAGTTGGAGCGAATCGCGGCGATTATGCTCGACCAAATTGTTTTGCAGTTCGCGCAGCGTGGAAATTTGCCGGGTGATGTACCAGGAATAAGCCACGACGGCGGCGATGGTGATGATCAGCCCGAGAAAAAGCCCAGCAGTGGGAGAAGGCTTGGGCAAAGATGCCATGCGCCGAGAATATAACGCGAAGCGGAATACTGCCAAGGAGCTGGAGACGAAAGCGCGACGAAATACTTAGGCGAAATGCTCCTTGGCTCAGAAATAAAACTTTAATGCGAATTGGACAAATCGCGGATCGCGCGCGCCCTGCACAAACCCAAATTGCGGCGTGCCGAATTCCAACGGCTGAGGCTCTTCGCTAATTTGCCCGGCTGGTTCGAACAAGGGATTGACGTGATTCCATATGTTGAAGAACTCAGCGCGGAATTCGAAGCGCATCTGGTCCCGCACTGGAAACATCTTGAATATGGACAAATCCCAGTTCTGGAAGCCCGGGCCGCGGACGATGTTGCGTCCGGCATTGCCAAACGTGAACGGAATCATATTGTCGACGAAGGCGCACGTATTGAAAACCGTGCCGGGCAGGCATGGCTTACCGTTTTGATTTCCCACAACGTTTGGTCGAACCTCAAAAAAAGCCACGCCACCGCCGCCATCGCTGGAAGATACGTTGGTCGCAGCGTCGGTGATGGTGAACCAATTTCCGGTGGAAGCGGTGGTGATTCCGGCGATTTGCCAATTCCCAATGATTTGATTTTTCAGGCCAGTCGCATCGCCGCTGAATCTTTTTCCGTTACCAAACGGAAATTGATAAATGTAGCTGATCACAAAACGGTGACGAACGTCGAAATCGGAATTGCCGTATTCAAGAAATGGAAAGCGCTGATCGCGAAAGTCGCCGTTATTCAGCGAGCCTAGGGCGGCGCTCGAAGCATCGTCCAGGGCGTGAGCGTAGGTATAAGACGCTTCAAATTGCAGTCCCTTGGAAAATTGCTTCTCCAGGCGAACCTGCAGCGAGTTGTAATTCGAAAAACCGTCGGTGCGAAGCAAGTCGATGCCGGTGTCAAAGACCCCATTACAATTAGGCGGAAAAACGGAGTCATCGCACATCTGGGCGGGGCGCCGCGGCGCAGTGGGACAGTTGTTTGCGCTGTTGGGCGGTGTGGTGCAGAACGTCGCGTCGGGTACCGCTTGATTGCCGTTGTAGAAATTATAGAGGTCCGAACCGTGAGAGCCGGCGTAAGAAACTTCCAGGACTGTTTGGCTCGGCAACTGATACTGAACGCCGAAGTGCCACTGCTGGGTATAAGGTGTGCGAACTTTGGGACTGACTGAAAACAGAATCGGCGTGTTGGGATCGGTGAGGGAAGAGGCTGGAAAGCCCTGGGACAGCACGTTTAGCGGCAAATTCCCGTTATTGGCGGCGCTGATCGAGCAATCGACTTGGCCGAGGTTTGGATTTGCCGAGGACAAGAAGCATGGCGGGTTGAAAGATTGGGTGACAAAAAACGGTGGATTGAAACCCGGACTGGGATTGGAGTAGGGCCCGTTTTCCTGGCCGCCGTAGAAAATGCCGTAGCCGGTGCGCAACACTAGCTTGTCAGTGATTTTGTAGGCCAGGCCGATACGCGGCGCAAAATTGTTCAGGTCCGGAGAGATCAAACCCGCGCTGCCAGTCCGCACGATGGGAATGTTTGCCGCCAGAAACGGCGTCAGTTGGGCGTCTTGCCCCTGGGGCACCACGAGCGAATCCGTGGCAAAGTCGAAATTGGCCTGCTCCTTGCCTGCCGCTTTGATGGTCGTGAACA
>Ga0302307_10002406_pt1 | contig 11424 bp, 9 predicted proteins | sample III_Palsa_E3_2_FD_200530 | JGI IMG/M metagenome (GOLD analysis project Ga0302307, IMG submission 200530) | Peat permafrost microbial communities from Stordalen Mire near Abisko, Sweden - III_Palsa_E3_2 | ecosystem: Environmental > Terrestrial > Soil > Palsa > Peat permafrost | place: Sweden... | reverse complement strand
TAGGGGCGTGTCCGTACCCAGTTGTGGTCGAACAAGCCACCCGTGTACCGTCGGGTGTCACCGATCTCGATCTGGTCCCGGAAGCCCTTCGTCGTGACGATCGCCGTCTCGGCGCCCTTGTGCTGCAGGATCGCGTTCAGCGCCGCCGTCGTACCATGCACGATCGACGACACATCGTGCAGATCGACGTTGTCCAGGCCCCTCAGCACGGCGCCAGCTAGATCGTCCGGGTCCGTCGCCACTTTGCGCACGTCGCCATGACCGTCCTCGTTCAAGAGGACGAAGTCCGTGAATGTACCCCCGACGTCGATACCGATGTCGATCACCCTTGTCACGCCTCCCACACAAATGGCACCGGGCTCCGACACGCAGGCGCAGGCAAACCGCCGAGCCAGCAGGACCCCATCTGGATTCCTTCTTGTTGACCTTAGACGTCAAGCCCGCCCTACACCTGACTGCCCGCCTCGGATCGACGCCACCGGTCGGTCGCCTATATAAAATATCGCATATAGTTTACGAGCACAAGAACGACGACGGCCTGGTGAGACTCCGAACACCTCGACACAGGAGCAACACGAGCGGCTTGCGTCGCCCGGAGCTGACCTGGGCGGTGCGGCCGCCGGGAAGCAAGATCTTGCTTCCTTGCGGAGCGTATGATATATAATAGATCCTATCATGGCGGGGCAAAGTATTGCCTTGCGGCTGTCATGGTGTTGGTTGCCTGCGATCAAAGGGGGACTGTGCTCGCGGACGGTCTGGTAGTGCCGATTCGGCCGGAGCGCAGTCATGTCGGCAACCCGCCGTGTGATCGGAGCCGACTGGAGTTCATGGAGTCAGGTCGGATCGGGTCAGATGTGCGTCCCGTGATAGCGCGATCATGGCAACGGTCGCGGGCAGCCGGGCTGAGGTCGACGGCGGCGGATTGGACCTTGGTTGAGGCTCCGTCAACCGTCTCAGCGCTCTCGGCCGCGGTCAGGGCCGAACTGAGTAGTCGCCTGCCAACGTTGAATCAGCTGGGTCTGTTCGCGATCCTAGTCGATCCGGCCGCAGTGATAGTTGCTCACTGGGGCACCCCCAGAGGTGCGAACAGCCAGCGCCGTGTCTCTTCGGGCTTGCCGCCGCCGCTAGGCACATCGCTTTCGGAGAGCAGCGTCGGCACCCACGCGGCCAACGTGGCATTGGAGTCCGGAGCGCCCGAAGAGGTTGTCGGGCACGAGCATCTCCACCAGCGCTATCTGGGCACCCATTCGGTAGCGGTTCCCATCGTCAGCCCCGTGACCGAGCGCGCGCTCGGCCTTCTGGTCTTCGAAAGCGTGGCTCCGGGCGGTCCCTTGCTTCTGCCGTGGGCGGGTGAAGTGGCACAGGCCGTCCGGTTGCGGATTCGCCACGATAGCTCGGAACGGGAAATGCAGCTGATGCGTGCATTTCTTTCCGCACGGGCCAGAAGCCGTCAGCCGGTCATCTGCCTGGACCAACAGACTCTGGTCTCGAACGTCGCGGCAACCCGGCTGCTCGGCTGCGGGCACCAAGCGCTCTTGTGGGAATACGCACATCGCTTCCTCGAGGGCGAAGCTCCAGCAACCACGATCGTCACCTTGAATGACGCCGGATCCTACGTCGCACGCTTTGAGCGGATCGAAGGCACCGTTTGGACTGCGGGGGTCCGCATCACTCTGCACGCATCCACCAAACGCACCGCGCCACCTGTTCGGCGCCCTACGCCCGTATCGAAGGTCGTCGCGTCGCTGCCCGGTCAAAGCCGCCGGTGGTCCATGTTCGTCGAGGAACTTAATTCAGCGCTGGCCGCTTCGGATCGCGTCGTGCTCGTCGGTGAGCCAGGGGCCGGAAAGCGTCACATCGCTCGTGCCTTGACGTCGGCTACAGCCCTAGAGGTCGACTGCGCCTCATGGGCCGATACGCTCGACCTGCTCAGGAGTCGAGATCTCGTTCCGCGGCCTCTTGTCGTGACCCACCTCGAGCGCCTGTCGGACGCGGCTCTCGCCGAAGTCGAACAAATCCTGCTCAGCTCACGGCACCAGCAGGCACCGCTGATATTTACTCTTGCACAGGACCGTGCCGCAATCGCTAGCCTCGCGCCGCGGGGGCACGGGGTGGCGTCGTGGGTTCACGTGCCTGCACTACGCGACCGTCTTGACGACCTTCCTGGGATTGTGACCGCACTGACGGCCGACCGAACGGAGACCGGACACACGCAAGTCCGGTGGATGCCCGACGCGCTCCAAGTGCTCGCCAGGGTCGATTGGCCGGAAAACCTCCGTTCCCTCCAGTCCGTGGTAGATACCGTCAACCAACACTGCTGCACCGGCTACGTTGACTCGCAACAGCTTCCGGAAGCTGTTCGGACCCGAGCGGCCGGCCGACACCTCTCACGCCTCGAACAGCTCGAGGCCTCCGAAATGCTCGCCGTCCTCCGCGAATCCGATGGGAACAAGCTGGTTGCCGCGCGGCGGCTAGGCATCGCCCGTTCGACGCTCTATCGGCGGATGCGCTCACTGAGACTGGATCTTTCGTCCGTCAACTACTGAAGTGGCGCGGCACGAAATGCGTTTAGCTCTGTTGCCGGATCGCTTCGATGGCCGCACTCAGCCGCTCCGGATCGACGGCTATCTCGACGCCGGCCCGCTCAAGCTGCAGCTTCAGGTACGCACGCGAGTCCTGATCCCCCAAGCCCCGCGCCAACGCCTCGGTCATCTCGGCGTGAGTCAGGTCCGCCATGCGCATGGCCACCCCCAGCTCGTGACCGAGCATGGTTCCCAGCGTCATGTCCTTATGACCCAGCCTGAGGGCCATGGCCGGGGTCTCATAGAGGCCCGGGAGGAATTGCTTAGTCAACATGTCAAGCGGCGACTGCTTTCCGACCACGCCCATCCGGATCGACTCCCACAGATCGAGCGGGTCAACGCCTGCCTTCACGGCCATCGAGAAGACCTCAGCCATGGAGAGCATGATCATGTAGCCAAGCATGTTATGGCTCAACTTTGTCACGGTGCCGGCGCCGAGTCCGCCGACGTAGCGAGGCTTGTCGCCAATCGACCGCAACAAGGGTAGATGACGGACGTACAGCTTCCTCGCGCCGCCGACCCAGATCGCCAAGTCCCCTGACGTCGCGCCAGCTGGACCTCCGCTCACCGGCGCGTCCAGCATCGCAGCGCCTCGCAGTGCGAACGCGTCGTAGATCCGGCGCTGGAGTGACAGGGAGTTGGTGGACAGGTCGAACAGGACAAATCCCGGCTGCAGGTTGTCCAGGATCCCGCCAGAGCCGAAAACCACCTCCTCAACCTGGGGCGGCCCCGGGAGTGACGTAAAGACGACCGCTGAGGAGCGGGTGAGTTCCTCGATGCTCGACGCTGCGATGGCACCGATGCTGACCAGGGCATCGACCGCCTCCGGATTGGTGTCGAAGACCATTAGCTCTTCCCTGGAGCGGCGGAACAGATTCGAGGCCATCCCCTGTCCCATCCGGCCGAGGCCGACAAAACCGATCACGTGGTCTCCCCTATCTCCGGGCGATCGACATCGATCCGGTACACCCTGGCGGCGTTGTCGCGGAACATCGCGAGCTTCTCGTCTCCGGAATAGGACCGGGTGATGTGCTTCAGGGCATTCCATAGCGGCACATAGCCGCAGGAACGACCATCCGGCGGAAAGTTGCTCTCCATGAGACAGCGATCCACACCGAACAGTTCGATAGCCGTCTCCACATACGGCCCCCAAAGGGTCGCTAGCTCGGAGTAACCGATTTCATCTGGCCGGTCCTCCAGACCGAATCCCCAGAACGGCATGCCGAGACCCCCCACCTTGCACACGACGTTGGGATGCCGGGCTAGTCGGGCGAGATCATGGCGCCAACGGCCGAAGATCTCGGCACGAGCCGCCTCGTCCATGTCCAGGCCCAAAACCATCCCCAGATGGCCCAGGATGATCGTGGTATCTGGGAAGTCGCGCGCGATGTCAGCTAGGTCGTTGAGCTGGTTGTGGAAGATTGATGCGTCGTACGTGAGCTTCCTCGGCGCCAGGTGTCGGAACCCCTGGCGGAATGCGCTGCTCGTCAACAGTCCGCTTACCGGATCAAGCGGCATGATCACGAATCGGAGCCAGGCCGTGTCAGCAGCCTCGAGAGTGCTCATGCGTATCCCCCGGAAGCGATCGGGAGCGCAAGACAGGGAGCGGTCGAGCAACTCCGCGACTGCGTCGCCTTGGGTGAGGTCCGCGTGCCCGACAATAGCTGCCGCGACTCGACACGGGCCATAGCGCCCGCTTGCTCCCATGGCCGCAACCCCGTTGGCGAATTCAACCTCGCCAAGCGGACGGAGCACGTCCGGTCCGTCCGGACGCGCCATCTCCTTCGTCTCGACATAGACCGAGGCCATGATGTTGTGACCAGCACCGGCGTCAGACAGGAACTCTTCGAACATATAACGCATGCCGGGTCGATCGTAAAGGTGGTGATGCGCGTCGATGATCGGGAGTCGAGGATCGATGATCTGCTCGTCACGTCCTTCTCGCATCTTCGGCAAGGCTGCCGCGGTCTTACTCATTCCACCCTCCTGAGGCCGTGGGGCTCGCGCAGGCCTGCGCCAACGCCAACACCCAGCTATGGCATAGGACGTTGCCGATCGGCTGACCTCAAGCCGAGTCGCCGCCTTGGTCAGCACGTGCATGAAGGACTTGACCGAGGATGTCGGCCGCGGTCACAGCGCAAGGCCAGCCCGCGTAGAACGCGAGGTGAGTCACGACCTCCTTCAACTCTTCCTCAGTGACGCCGTTCTCAAGTGCACGCTGCATGTGAAACGGCATCTGCAGCGGATAGTTGCCGGTGATAAGCGCGGCCACTGTCACCAGGCTGCGGTCGCGCTTGCTCAGCTCCGGCCGTTCCCACACATCGCCGAAGAGAACGGTGCGTCCAAGTTCGGCTAGCTTCGGTGTCGTCTCGGCGTAGCTTCGGGCGTGATTCTCGCTCATCAGTTCTCCTGGCGTGAGTAGGTGTCGGAGAGTGAAGTCATCCGCGAGCGGCGGTTTTATTCGACCACGAAGGTCCCTCATCTCCACATGCGCGAAGGCCAAGCCCCTAGGCCGGCGCAACGGCTTGGTGTCACAGAACCGACTAGTCGCGTGGCTACCACATGACACCTGACCCGACCGCGGTCAGGCCAGCCGACGGCAGCGGCCTTAGGTAGCACAATGTATTATGTTTACACACCTCAGATCAAGTAGCGCCCCGGCGCCCTAGGCGCCCGGCCCGCCGCACAGCAACATCTGCAGGCATCGAGGATCGGCCCTGGTCCGCTCGTAGGCGGCGGCTCAGCTAGACGATCGCCCGCGAGTAAGAGTCCACGACGATACAGACGCGATCCGGGACTAGGTCGCCACGAACGTGAGGTCGGACGCCCAGCGCCGATTCCGGGGCTGGATGCGGTGAAAGTGCGCCTCAGCAGGTCACCGGGCCGCTGGCCCTCCTCACCGGGCATCGTGGTGCGGACCTTGCGGACCTCGGCTAGGTCCAGCCTACGCATCAGCCGCATCATGCTGCCCGACTGTGGCGGCGCTGGCAGTCAAAGCGAATTCGGGCTTCCCTCAAGACTCCGTATGATATATAACATAAAAATGGAAGTTCGGACATCGTCGTCGAGCCTCGTACCCGGTCCTGGGGCACCTCACCGGTGCGCTAGGCCAGCACTGTCGTTTACCGCGACTCTCCCCCCAGGCCACCAGGCTCACCGTGCTCGGGCCGGAAACACCGTTGCCGAGACAGTCCCGTGGGCCGTCCTAGCGCGCGCATGGCGCGCGAGACCGAATTGTTACCCGATCAATACGCCTTCACACAAGCTTTTCGTGCATCAGCTAACGACTGTCGCATTGTCGAACATTCGCGTTGTCGACTCTCGCACTATCGTTCAGCCGCGTTGTATAAGCCATCCGATGGGACACCCGAGGAGGACCCATCCGATGGGACAACCAGGGAGGACACAGCATGGTCAATAGACCCAGCATGGTCAATAGACGGTTCACAGCCCTAGCGGCGGCAGCCGCTGCAGCAGCGATGGTGCTTGCTGGGTGCAGCAGCAGCAGTTCCTCGGGCGGCAGCTCGACATCATCGACGTCCACCAGCTCTACGGCGGCCGGCAGTGGTAGCAGCCTCCAGACAGAGGCGAAGGCGAAGGCTGCCCAGTACGAGAATTTGGCGAAAAGCTACCCCGGGCCGACCACACCGGTGAACCCCGGCACGGGGAAGGCCGAGGTGCTCTCTTGCGGAAACACCGCCCCTGTGTGCGAAGAGCAGTCGGCCGATGCGGTCAGTGCGCTCAAAGCGATGGGCTGGAGTGTCCCGCCGGCCACCGACGGCCAGACATCCCCGCAGGTCGAGAGCGCCTTCATGTACCGCGCTATCCAGCACAAGGATAGCGCTGTCATCCTGATCGCGGTCAACGTCAATACGATCACGGCGTCGGTCCAGGCGGCCGCAGCCGCAGGCATGACCATCATGTGCACGCAGTGCCTGTCAGGTCCCCAATGGGCCGGCAAGGTGTACGACGTCACCGTTGACTTCCACGCGCAGGGCGAGATAGAAGCCTGGAAGGTGATCGCCGACAAGGGCGACCACGCCAAGGTCTTCGGCACCACTGACCCTCAGTTCAGTTCGGCAGCGGCGAAGGCGCAGGGCCTCAAGGACGGGATTACCGCCGACTGCCCGACCTGCTCGATCACGATCACGCCCTTCCCGAGCAGCACCGCCGCAGAGCCGGGCCCGCCGGAATTCACGGCGTTTCTGGCGGCTCACCCGCCGGGGACCGTTGACTACTACGTGCCCCACTTCGACGGCCTGAGCGTGCCGATCGCGACGACGATGAAGAACGCCGGACGGACGGACTTCCTGATCGGCGGAACCGATGGAAGCACAGCCGGCCTGAACAAGCTGGCGACGGCGGACCCGCCGATGGCGTTCGATGTCGTCGAGCCGTTCACCTATGAGGAATGGTGCGCTGCCGATCTCATCGCCCGGATCAAGGCCAAGGCTCCGCTGTGGAGCGGGTACGGCACCATGCCAAGCACGCTGCTCGACAGCAACAACATCAAGCAGTTCCTCGCCATGTACCCGGACGAGAGTCCTGCCCCCGCGGGATACCAAGCAGCGTTCGAGAAGCTCTGGGGCAAGTCGTAAGTGCGTAAGCGGACGTAGGCAACGAGAGTGTGCGCTATGAGATTGATAGCGCACACCCTCATTGCCTATCCGTTGGCTTGAGATAAGGAATCGCGGAGATGAGTTATGGCTGGCTCTTACGACTTGGATGTATCCAAGCTGCATAAGTCCTTTGGGCCTAACAAGGTGCTCAAAGGCATAGATCTCACCATCTCGGAAGGTGAGTTCGTCGGTCTGATCGGCCCGAACGGGGCTGGCAAATCGACCTTCATAAAGATTCTTGCCGGAGTCTACGAGGCGTCCTCGGGGGAGATCCGGCTGGGTGGACAAGCGATCCGATCCTTGGACGGCCATCCTGAGGCCGGTTTCATCCACCAGGACCTCGGGCTCGTAGACGCGCTCACCATCACCGAGAACTTGTGCCTCGGGACAGCCCCCAAGAGACGGTTCGGGCCCATCCTCGACAAGCGTGCCGAGCGCCGTGCCGCTGAGCAGGCTCTCAGTCGTATCGGGCTCGAATTGCCGGTGGATACGCTGCTGTCGAGCCTTACGCCAGCCGAAAAGACCCTCGTCGCGGTGGCTCGAGTCATGGACCGCGGAGCCCGGCTGCTCGTCGTCGACGAGGCCACCTCCAATCTTTCACCAGTCGATGCCAGGCGTGTGGTCGAGTTCCTCGCGGCGACGGTCAAGAACGGATCGACCGTGATCATGGTGACGCACAAGCTATCGGAGGTTCTCGAAGCCACGAGCCGTGTAGTGGCGATCGTCGAGGGCCAGATCCTAAGCGACGCACCAACAAAGGGACTCGATCGTGCCGCGCTCGTCCAGATGCTCGTGCAGCAGGAGACGAGCGGGCATGGCAACCTGCCCAAGTTCGGTGACGGCGCACGAGAGACCCTCATCGAACTCCGTGACGTACACCTGGGTAACCTCGGCCCGGTCAACCTGCGACTCGACGCGGGCGAGGTGATCGGAATCAGCGGCCTGATGGGATCAGGCATCCATGACATCGCCTTCGTTGTGAACGGCACCCTCAAACCAGACCGCGGAGACGTGGTCCTATCGCGCAGCGGGCTCAGCCGGGCCATGGTCCCTCCTCATCGGGAGAGCCAAGGCGGTTTCGGCGAGCTGCCCATCGGCGCGAACATGTCAATCACAGCGCTGCAGCGATGGAGGCGGTTCGCCCGGCTCATCGACCCGCGTCGTGAGAAGCAAGATTCCGAGCAGATCATGACCGAGCTGTCAGTGAAGCCGGGCTTCATCGGGACGCCGTTCGAGGTGCTATCGGGCGGCAACAAGCAGAAGGTAATCTTCGGCCGAGCGATGCTGAGTCGACCCGATGTCTACATCTTGTGCGAGCCGACGCGCGGTGTGGACGTCGGGACACGCTCGGAGATCTATCGCTTGATCCGCGAACTCGCAAGTCAGGGCGCGGCCGTCCTTGTCGCCAGTTCGGACGCCGAGGATCTCTTCGCCGTATGCGATCGCCTCGCGCTCGTGAGCGACCGGCAGCTACAGCCGCTCAGGCAGGTCTCTGAGCTGACTCCGTCCGAACTGGAGATGATGGTCTAATGGCAAACACCACCGATCAGGCTGCCCCCGAGACGCCTCGCGTGGCCGACTCCAAAGAGGCCGTCCAGTTCCGGCTCGCACGAAGAGAACTCGCCGAGACCTCGATCACCGTAGTGGCCTTCCTGGCGATCTATGTTGGCTTCGGGATATGGACTCACGGGATCTTCTTCAGCGTGGCCGCCCGTCTACTCGACATTCACAGCTCGGTTCCGGTTCTCTTGCTGGGGCTTGCCACCCTGGTGACCCTGATGGTTGGGCAGTTCGACCTCTCCGTAGCAGGAATCGCGACGGCATCGACCTACGCCGTGATTGGCCTGACAGTCAAACAGCACTGGCCCTTCTACACCGTGATAATCGTCGCGCTGGGACTGGGCGTCGCGGTAGGGCTGGTGAATGGCGTCTTGGTCCAACGGTTCAAGGTCAATGCCTTCATTGCGACGTTCGCGACCGGTGCTACCATTGCCGGCTTGTCGGATGTGTACTCCGGTGATACATTTCTGGGCGCCGGCACGACCGGCCCTCAGCTACCGAAATGGTTCGTGGCGTTCGGTTCCGAAGTCCATAAAGCCCCAAACTGGCTCATCTGGATCGGAGTGGTTGCCGTCTTCGCCACCCTGTTCGTGGGTCTTGACCGGGTGCGTCCGCCCGGGTGGGCTCAGACCAGGTGGTTGACCACCAAGGCCGTCGTGATGATCGTAGCTGCAGCCGTTCTCGTCTTCGCACTTCGGATTTGGGAGTGGGTTAACGGCGTATCCTGGCTTATCCTCTTCTTGATCGTGGTCGGCCTGCTGCTTGGAATTCTTATCCGGCACACTACGTACGGGCGCCACGTGCAAGCGATCGGCTCGAATCCGACGGCCGCGCTGCTGGCTGGAGTGAAGGTCCGCCGCCAGGTCATGAAGACCTACGTGCTCGGAGGCGTGATCGCGGCGACCGCAGGTATCATCCTGGCGGCCACCCAAGGTTCGGCGACGCCCGAACTCGCATCGCCGCTGCTTTTGCCGGCGTTCTCTGCGGCATTTCTCTCCACCGTCGTACTGTCCGATGGGCGATTCACGGTCGCCGGCACAATACTCGGCGGAATCTTCGTCACCTGGGTGGGAGTGGGACTAGTCACGGGAGGCGTAAATCCGAACTGGGTGAACGTGATCAATGGCGTCGTGCTTATCGCCGCGGTCGCAATCTCAACGGCTATCCGCGCGCGCAGGTAGTAGCCGCCAAGGAAATTAATCGCCAGCGAGTGCCCAAGGCCCTGGTCTTCTCACCCCTGAGGAGAGGTTGATCCGTGCGAATCGGATATATTGGACTTGGAAACATGGGAGGGGCTCTTGCTCGCCGGCTATCTCTCGCAGGCGACGTGCAAGTGTATGACCACGATCCTGCCGCGGTGCAGCGTATGGTGGACCGCGGAGGAACGGCACGCACCAGCGCTGCCGATCTCGCCTCCGAGGTCGATGTCGTTATACTTTGCATGCCGACATCAGATCACGTACGTGAGGTCATATTCGGATCCGATGGCATTGCTGCGTCGGCGAAGCCTGGCCTCTTCATCATCGATCAGACGACCGGGGATCCAAAGGCCACCCGGGCTATGGGCACTGAGCTTTCGTCACGGGGCGTCGTTTTGGTGGATGCGCCCGTGAGCGGCGGCGCGAAGGGTGCAGAAGCCGGCACTATCGCTATTATGGTCGGGGCAACACACGAGCAATATGCGTTTGTGCAGCCAATCTTGTCGACGATTAGCCAACGTGTCTTCCACGCGGGCGGCCTAGGCGCAGGGCATGTTATGAAGCTCGTCAACAATCTGTTGTCGGGTACCCAGCGGCTGCTGGCATTGGAGGGTATGGCTCTCGCCATCAAGAACGGCGTCGAGCCCGAGACGGCTCTAGAGATCCTGCTGGCGGGTGGCGCTCGTAACGCATATCTGGAGCGAACCATGGGTGCCGAGGTGCTGACCGGAAGGTTGAACGTGGGTTTCACTCTGGGCTTGGCGCACAAGGACATTCGCTTGGCGTGCCAATTGGGATCAGACTCAGGAGTGCCTACGTTTTACGCCAGCCTTGCACGAGAGCTCTATCAGGTTTGCATAAATGAAATGGGGCCTACCGCAGAGGTTGATACTGCTGCGCTTGTGATTGACCGCTTGGCGGGTACTCGTATTGTGCCACCGAACATCTCCGCCGGTTGACATCACGTCCGGATCAGTGCCTCACCCTCGAGCGCATCGGCCAAACCGGCGGTGATCCCGATCGACCTCGTCTCGGTGTATGAGGCGAGACCTTCGTAGCCCTGTTCCCTTCCGATCCCACTGGACTTGAAGCCGCCCATCGGCGCGCGCAGACCCGCCGGGCTTCCGTTCAGCTCGACGGTTCCGGTACGGATCCGGGCGGCGACCTTAAGCCCGTGCTCCAGATCGCCCGTGAAGACGGCGCCGTTTATTCCGTAGGAGGAGTCGTTGGCGATCGCAACCGCCTCATCCTCGTTCTCGTACGTGAGGACGCTGAGCACCGGCCCGAAGATCTCCTCCTGCGCTATACGCTGGCCAGACAGGACATTGGCGAAGACCGTCGGCTCGATGTACCAGCCCCGGTCGTGAGTCGACGGGCGCCCGCCACCCACCACCACGCGAGCGCCTTCGGCAATGCCGATGCCGATGTAGTTCTCCACGACGTTGCGTTGCCGGGTGCTGACCA
>Ga0302307_10002400_pt1 | contig 11438 bp, 6 predicted proteins | sample III_Palsa_E3_2_FD_200530 | JGI IMG/M metagenome (GOLD analysis project Ga0302307, IMG submission 200530) | Peat permafrost microbial communities from Stordalen Mire near Abisko, Sweden - III_Palsa_E3_2 | ecosystem: Environmental > Terrestrial > Soil > Palsa > Peat permafrost | place: Sweden... | reverse complement strand
TTTGCTTCAGGGCATTATGGTGGTTATTTTATAGCTTCTGCAGGTGTGCGTTCAGCTTCAACTGATAGCGCGGTTATGGAGCTTGTTAAGGACATCCATTTATATAACGATAAAGGCATAAATGATGAGGAACTGGAGTTTACTAAAAACTCGATCGGCCTGAGCGATGCACGTAAATATGAAACGAACGCGCAAAAAGCCGGTTTCCTTGCCCACATACAGGAATATGATCTGAAGCCCGACTTTGTGACCGAAGAAAATGCCATCCTTTCAGGAATCACCAAAGAGCAAATAGACGAGCTGGCTAAAAAGTACCTGAATCCTGATGTAATGAGTATTTTGATTGTAGGCGATAAGGATAAACTCGCACCCGGTCTTCAGCAACTCGGATATAAGATAGTAGAGCTCGATACGGACGGAAATATCAAACAATAATTACAAAACAGCAAAAACGATAATGATTCAATCAAAAAATAATTTCATGAGAGCGCACAGGAACGGATTGTTATTGCTTTTAGCTGTGTTACTGATCAGTTTGTTTAGCATAAAAGCTAAAGCACTCACACCGGATACGGCATCAAGCGCAGGGGTCTCATTTACCGCTGTAACACCGCCTGTGGTAAAACCTATCAGTAAAAAAACAATTGTCAAAGTATCTCCTAAGCAACAGCAAACGAAACAAACGCTCTGGGCAATTTTTCTGGCAGGCATGGCCGGTGGCTTTGCCGCGCTGCTGATGCCCTGCATATTTCCCATGCTACCGCTAACGGTTAGTTATTTTACTAAAAATGGAGGCGAAAAAGGATCGGCGGCAATAAGTAAAGCATTGCTATATGGGGTTAGTATAATGGTTATTTATGTAGTACTGGGTTTACTGGTAACCATAATTTTTGGCGCTGATGCTTTAAACAGCCTTTCCACAAACGGCATATTTAACTTTGTTTTCTTTTTGCTGATCGTAGCGTTCGCGGCCTCATTTCTGGGCGCTTTTGAAATTAACCTGCCCTCATCATGGGTAAACAAAATGGACCGGCATGCGGATAAAGGTGGGATGCTGGGGCTGTTTTTTATGGCGGCCACCCTGTCATTGGTGTCTTTTAGCTGTACCGGGCCAATTATTGGTTATTTATTGGTGCAGGCCGCAACCAGCGGCGCGCTTATGGGGCCTGCAATAGGTATGCTTGGCTTTTCCTTTGCTTTAGCAATTCCTTTTGCCTTGTTCGCTATGTTTCCGAGTTTATTAAGCGCCTTGCCTAAATCAGGTGGCTGGCTCAATAGCGTAAAGGTGACTTTAGGTTTTTTAGAATTGGCGCTATCATTGAAATTCCTGAGCAATGTTGACCTGGCCTATCACTGGCATTTGTTTGACAGGGAGGTTTTCCTGGTATTGTGGATCGTGATCTTCGGTTTAATGGGCATATACCTTTTAGGGAAATTGAAGTTCAGTCATGATAGCGATTTGAAATATGTTTCGGTGCCGCGCTTGTTCCTGGCCATTATAATTTTATCATTTACCGTTTATATGATCCCCGGTTTGTGGGGCGCGCCCTTGCGCTCAATCTCCGCGTTTTTGCCGCCGCAGGCTACGCAGGATTTTGATTTATATACCTCAAGCCTTAAAATTAGTAACAATGTGGCGGCAGCAAATGATAATACCGATACCAAGCCGCATAAATATGCTGCTTTATTTGATAAGCCTTTAGGCTTAAACCCATTCTTTGATTATGATGAAGGAGTGTCTTATGCCAAACAGGTGCATAAACCTGTAATGATAGATTTTACCGGCCATGCCTGTGTTAACTGCCGCAAAATGGAAGCCAGTGTTTGGTCTGATAAGCAGGTATACCAGCGCATTAGCCAGGAATATGTATTGATACAGTTATATGTAGATGATAAAACCGATCTGGCAGCTAATGAGCAAACCACAACCCCCGAAGGCAGGCACATACAAACCATCGGCAACAAATGGAGTTATATGCAAACTTCAAAGTTTGGCGCTAACTCACAGCCTTTTTATGTATTGCTTGATCCGGTAACCGGCGAGGCGTTGGTTACGCCACAAGGTGCAGATTTTAACCCGGCGAATTATCTTAAATACCTTGATAGTGGGTTAACCACTTTTAAGGTAGCAAATCAAACAACAGTTATTCCATAATATATTAATTGAATCTCTTCGTTCTTTATAGTTGTTCATTACTTTAATGAAATCAGTTTATTGTTAATTAACTAAAGTCCCTTCTGGAATGAGCTGGGAGGGCTTTTTAATACTTGTATAACACGTCTATGTTATAAAGCAGAGCTGCCTTAAATCCACATAAAATTGTTATATTGCGTTTAGCAAGTGCATGGCTAACTTAAAAACTCTCGATGATCATGAATTAACCGTTTTATTACGGGAGGGAGATCATGCTGCTTATGCTGAGCTTTATCAGCGCTATAACCAGTTGTTATTTGTACATGCTTACAAGCGGCTGAAAGATGAAGAACAAGCCAAAGATATTGTACATGAGTTTTTTGCCGCTCTCTGGGCCAAACGGTCTTCCTTATATTTTAAATCCAGCCTGATCGGTTATTTTTTTACATCTGTTAACAATCGAATCATCGATTACTTTTTGCATAAGGATGTTCAAAATAAATATATTGCTTCATTTGCCGGCTTCGCGGCGAGCGAAAACAAAAAAACTGATCACCTGATCAGGGAAAAGCAATTGTTGTTATTGATTGAAAATGAAATACAACAACTTCCGCCCAAAATGCGCGAAATATTTCAATTGAGCCGCAACGAATATTTATCGCACAAAGAAATCGCCGAAAAATTGTCGATATCTGAAAAAACTGTCGATCGGCAGATTTCAAATGCGTTATTCAGGCTTAAAACGAAGCTGGGGTTGCTTGTATTTCTCGCATATTTCATTAAATTTTAACTTTCTTTGAGTTTTCGACAGAGAAAAAAGAAAATAATTGATTTTTTTTATTTTAATCTACATGTTGCCACTATTATGCTCGTCATAACTAATAAATAATGACAATTATTTATTTAAAGCATGTTATATAAAGAAGCAAAGGCATTATTGATTAAATATAAAGAGGGAAAATGTACCGATGCCGAGAATGCCTTGGTAGAAAGGTGGCTTTTTCAATATAAAAACGGAGATTTTGATTTATCTGAAGAAAAAATTCAGGAAATTAGCTGGGAAAACTGGTCAAATCTTCCCAAACAGCCAATAAGGTTTATAAAAGTATCACAATGGGCGCGTATAGGCGTGGCAGCAACAATCCTGGTATTTCTACTAGCGGGTTTATATTTTATAATAGGTGTACAAAGGCGTAAAGAACAGGCAGTAGAATATACTAAGGATATATTGCCGGGTAGCAACAAAGCTATACTTACACTCGCAAGTGGTAAAAAAATCATTTTAAATAATGTAGGTATTGGCACCGTTGCCAGTGAAGGAGGTGCTATTATCAATAAAACAGCAAATGATGAGATCATTTACAATAGCGCTGAAGCGGCTGCTGCCAATGGATCGTCAGCTTATAACACGATTGCCATTCCTAACGGTGGTCAGTATCACTTACTGCTATCGGATGGTACTAATGTATGGCTTAATGCATCATCTTCAATCAAGTACCCCGCTGTATTTGCCGGGAATGAGCGTAGGGTTGAAATAACCGGCGAAGCATATTTTGAGGTTGCGCACAATGCGGCTAAACCTTTTATGGTGATTGCGCAGGGGCAAAAGGTAGAGGTATTAGGCACGCATTTTAATATAAATGCTTATACCAATGAGCCGGTTATTAAAACTACTTTGTTGGAAGGCAGTGTAAAGGTTACCGATAATACGAAGGTAATAATTTTAACCCCTGGCGAACAGGCGCAAGTGCGACTAGGCGCAACCGCTAACGAAATTAAAGTGCTTGACAATGTGGACACAAGCGAAGCTATCGCCTGGAAAAATGGATTATTTCAATTTAATAAAGCCAGTATTGAATCAATTATGCGGCAGGTAGCGCGTTGGTATGATGTAGACATCAACTATAGCAATAATAAAATCCCGTCTAAGACCTTCACCGGTAGTATTTCCAGGAATAGTAGCGCATCTCAATTTTTGCAAATATTGAGTTATACAGGCCTACATTTCGAAATTGCCGGCAAAAAAGTTATTGTAATAACTGAATAAATATATACCCTAATATTCACCCTTTAAACTAAAAAAAATGATAAGACAGTTACGAAAACAGCCTTAACCCCCAACGAAAAAGGGACTCATAAAAAAAGCCGGAAAGTGGTGGTACACTTTACCGGCAATAGCCTGAGTTAACCTATCCTGCCTTTAGTTTTCAGCACAAAGCAGGCGTATAAACTATTTCAATTCACAGATTAACGACATTAACCCAAACTCTTACAAAAGTAATGAAATTTAATGCTTTCTACACAGCCATGCCCAAAGTATGGCTACCCCCCAAATTAATTCTGGTTATGAAAATAACTACTTTTCTGTTGATAGTAACACTTACAAATGTAAGTGCGGCTGCTTTTAGTCAAATAACAATTAGTGAGAAAAATGTTTCGCTTGAAAAGGTATTAAAGCTCATAAAAAAGCAAACAGGCTATCTTGTGTTTTATAACGATCAGGATTTGCAATTTGCTAATAAAGTAGATGTTGATTTTAAGAACGCGACACTTGATGATGTTTTAATCAATTGTTTTACTAACCAGCCTTTAAACTATACCATCATAAATAATACGATCGTCATCCAAAAAAAGGAAGAAACACTTTTGGATAAGATCAGGTCTTCTTTAGATATGACCGTGGTCTTTAAAGGTAAGGTACTGAATGAAAAGGGCGACCCCATATCAGGTGTAACCATAAAAATTAAAAATAGAGAAGGCCGTACCGTATCAACCAATGGCGAAGGTAATTTTACCATCGCAGCCACCAACGGGGATATATTGGTTTTTAGTTTTATAGGCTATAAAACTAAGGAAGTGGTATTAACAGCACAGACGATAGTAAATGTTACGCTCGAAGCCGAATCAGCTGTTTTAGACCAGGTTGTTGTAGTTGGTTATGGAACAACCAAAAGAAAGGACCTTACCGGGTCGGTATCCTCTGTAGATATAAACGAGGTAAAGGACGTACCATTTACTAGCGTCGATCAGGCCTTGTCAGGTAAAGCAGCGGGGGTACAAGTGGTACAAAGCGATGGCTCGCCGGGTGGCGTAGCCAAAATACGTATCCGTGGCGGAACCTCCATATTGGGCGGAAATGATCCGTTATATGTTATTGATGGCGTGCAGCTTACGGTATCTGACCAGTATCTGCAAGGTGCGGGTGAAGTGCCTAACCCTGTTTCAGGCAGCGATGTTAATGGCAATAATGGAGGCTCTATAAGCAGTTCATTTTCCCGTGGTTTAAACAGTCTTGGCGGCTTAAATATCAATGATATAGAATCTATCGATATATTAAAAGACGCCTCTGCAACAGCTATTTACGGCTCAAAGGGAGCTAATGGCGTTGTTATTATTACCACTAAAAAAGGTAAGTATAATCAAAAGCCTTCTATTGAGTTTAATTATTTTACCGGCTTTTCTACCCCGATAGCGCAAAAAGTACTGGATGTCGATCAGTACAAAATGATCATGACTGAAGCCGCTCAAAATTTAAGCGATGCGCAGACCGCCGCTGGGCAACCCGTTAATAGCGTAGCTAATAGTATTTTGCATACACCCAATTATTTAGGTACTGCTAATACGAATTGGTTGAACCTGGTCCTGCGGGATGCTTTTGAACAAAATGCTGATTTTGCTGTACGCGGTGGTGGAGAAAATTCAAGGTATTATACTTCATTTTCCTATACAGGGCAAGATGGTGTGATAAAGGGTACCGATTTTACGCGCATTTCCGGTAAAGTAAATTTAGACAATAACATAACCAGCAAGTTGCGTACGGTTACTAACCTGGACTACGGTTTTACCACCAACAACATTACTAACGGTGCCTATACACAGGCCTTACTTGCCCCACCTACGCTGGCACCTTATAATGCGGATGGTTCAATTAATAATTTTACAGGTGCCGAACTTGGCGGTTCAGTATCAAGCGGAATACAAAATCCATTGTCTTTGCTTAATAATGGAGTTAACCGTGGAAAAACTGCATCATTACTAGGTTCAGTATCAGTTGAGTATGATATACTTAAGGATTTGAAGTTTAAAAGTGTGGCTTCGGTAAATTATCAGCAATATAACCAGATAGATTATACACCTAGTACCGCATTAATCGCTACAGATGCCGGGGCAGGTTTATCCAATAATGGTCTGGGTACAGAAGGACAAACAGAATCTACTGATTTGTTTTTCGAAAATACCTTAACATACAATAAGCAATTTAATGCAGACAATAGTCTGGATGTAGTAGCCGGTACCTCATGGGAAGAGTATAAAAGCAATTCATTTACTGCAAATGGCGAGTCATATCCTAATGATGTTACATTAACCGATCTTTCATCAGCGGCTGTTACTTTGCCTTCGACTGCATCATCAATGCAAAACTCATTACTGAGTTTTTATGCCCGTGCCAATTATTCGTACAAGGACCGGTACCTGTTTACGTTTACCGGCAGGTCTGATGCCTCATCAAAGTTCCCTGAAGGTAATCGTACTGCGCTGTTTCCATCAGGCGGTGTGGCTTGGCGCATATCACAGGAAAAATTTCTGGCAAATGTTAACTGGATTGATGACCTGAAATTAAGAGCAAGTGCTGGTTATACTGGTACGCAAAATATTGGTGATTATCTTTATCGTACTCTATATACTCCCGCGACTTACAATGGTACTAATGCAGTTGTGCCTACACAGCTTGGAAATAATGAACTTAAGTGGGAATCTACCTTGCAAAAGGATGCCGGTATTGATTTCTCTTTCTTTAAATCGCGTCTTACAGGTGATATAGGGATTTATCAAAAGCAAACGTCAGGCTTGCTATTTAATGAAACACTGGCACCGAGTTCTGCCTATGGCAGCGTTATTGCTAATATCGCCGACATTAGAAACCGTGGTTTGGAAATTGACTTATCGGGTATTATAATTAAAAACAAGCATTTTACCTGGAATAGTGAATTCAATATTTCTTTCAATCGTAGTTTAGTTTCCAACATCAATCAGGCTTTTTCTGACCCTAATGAGTCAGGTATCTATTTGGGAAACACGATTATTGAAAATGGAAAGCCACTTGGCTTATTTTATGGTCAGCAATACGAAGGGATAATCAATACACAAGCCCAGCTTGCAGCCTATAAAGCCAAGTACTCTCTATACCCTTATATAACCCCATATTTGGGTATTGGTGATGCAATGTACCAGCAAACTCCTTACGGCTATCCGAACAGTAGTTTGGTTATCGGTAATGCAGAACCTAAGTTTTATGGCGGTTATACCAACACATTTACTTACAAAAACTTTTCATTGACCAGTTTATTCAACTATTCATATGGCGGCCAAATACTTTATCTCTATGACATTAATAATAATAGTGTAACTAATTTATCAAATAAAGGGGTTGGCATATTGGGAAGATGGACGCCGCAAAATACGTCGTCTGATATCCCGAAAGTGATCTACGGGCAAAATGGCAATATAGGTACTGCAAGTAATGACATTTTTAACGGGTCGTTTGTTAAGTTAAAATCTGTTACGCTGTCATACCAATTACCTAAACTTCTCATGCAGAAATGGCAAATACAATCAGCTTCTATTTACGTGTCTGCCACCAACCTGTTTACGATAACAAAGTATCCAGGTCCTGATCCTGAGGTAAGTAATGATCCCTATAGTTTAATAAGCGGCTATAGTGATGCAAGCTCTTATCCAACGGTTAAGCAATATATTATAGGTTTTAGAATTGGATTTTAAATTAATAAGAAAATGAAGAAGTTAATATATATTTTACTGGCTGTGGCTTTGTTTTCGCAGTCCGCCTGTAAAAAGGAACTGAATGCGCTTCCACAGAATGCCGAAGTAGAGGGTAACGCGATAGTTGATGAGCCGAGTGCCAATGTAGCGCTTAACGGTGTTTATTATTGTTTTGCCAATGCCAATAATACCTCAACAAATTGGAACAATAATAAAATAATGGGGTCTCTGTTCGCTGGTTACATCGGGTCGGGAAATGGAGCCACCGTAGATGAATCAGACATTTTTGGAAATAGCATTTTTAGTTCATCGGAATGGGCACGTTACTATGTACTTATCAATGCCGCTAATGGTGTTAACCAGGCTGTACAAGCACTGGCAGATAATAAATTTGCTAATGGCCGTAAAACACAAATTTTGGCTGAAGCCCGGTTTTTAAGAGCATTCGGGCATTTTAAACTGCTTAGCTATTTTGGCCAATGGTTTGACGTTACCAGCCCTTATGGTATTATTATTGAGAGCCAGTTTAATACCTTAAGCAACATTAACCAGCCGCGCAGCACGGTAAAAGATTGTTACACTTTTATTTTAAATGATCTGGATTATGCTATAGCCAATGCAGCCGATACCAGCAGCAACATTTATGTAAATAAATGGACAGCAATGGCATTTAAAATGCGGGTATTACTGTGCAGGAATCAAAGTGGCGATTTAGCAGAGGCTATTACTTTAGCAAATACTATTATTAGCGGCAGCCCATATACGCTGGAGCCTAATGAAAAGGATATTTTTTATACCAAAGGTTTATCCAGTAATGAAGTTATGCTGGGTATTCAGCCGCAGGCAAATCAATATCTGTACTATTCAAATTCAAGCTTAGAATTTATAGGAGCATCATCATTTTATGAAGCTAAGCCGACTTTGGATAGTTTGTTAAAAACCGATCCTCGTCATAGCTGGGTAATTGGCCAGCCAGATACCAACAATGTTGGCAGTTATTATTTTATCAAATATATTCAGCCTGCAAAAGTTTCAACCCAGCTTTCAGAAGTAGCATACGCCTTCCGCCTTTCAGAAGTATATCTGATGTTGGCCGAAGCCACAGTACGTTCAGGTGGAAGCCTAAGCGCTGCAAAAACTACGCTGGAAACAGTGATGAGTAAAGCAGGAGTAACCGATTTTAGTGCAGTTAATGCAGCAACTACCGCCGATGAATTATCAGCGCAAATATACTATGAATACGCCCGGAACTTTGTAGGCGAAGATGGTATAGAGTGGATGGCTTTATTACGCCTGCCGCCCGCAATGGTTACGCAAATACGGCCTACTATAACCACCACCGTTCAATACATTTTGCCTATCCCTCATGCCGAGTTTGTGAGTAACCCAAATATTGGGGCACAAAACCCGGGTTACAGTAAGTAGCAAATTATATAACAGATCATCCTCAGCGTATCATACGATGCGCTGGGGTAATCTATCGACATCGTCAAAGTATGAAAATTAAGCGATTAACTGTTCTTGCTGTATTTTTTGTGGTTTGCCAACAGGGTACAACTCTGGGAAAGAGTTGTTTTATGCCCGCTGACACCAGGCAAACAATGGCCGATACAACCAAGGGGGCCGTTGGCTCAATGGCATCAGGCTTTGAAACCAAGGATATTAACGGGAAATTATTGAACCTAAAAGAGTTCAGGGGTAAATATGTGCTGCTTGATTTTTGGGCCAGCTGGTGTATCCCGTGCCGTAAAAGTAACCCGCATTTAATCACCTTGTATCATAAATATAGCGCAAAAGGGTTTGACATTATTGGCATTTCTGATGATGACCAGCGGCAAATACAATGGAAGAACGCGGTAAAGCAGGATAGTACCAATCTATGGCACCAGGTATTACGAGGGGCAGTTACAACTCCCGATCAGGCAACCATAGCTAATCCTGATGATTTGCATCAGCGGTATAATATTCAATCGCTGCCTGTTAAAATTTTGATAGATCCAGCAGGAAAGATCATAGGGCGCTATGGGGATAATGATACTACGGATGATGACCTGGATGAGGCGCTTGCCGCGATTTTTAAATATTAAATTTTATTAGATCAATATGAAAAAATATATGCTGATAATGATGGTAATGGCACTCACCGTAACCGTTTCTTACGCGACCAATATAAATAAGGCCCTGGTAGCTTCATCAAAAATTCCATTAAGGGTTTTATATGTTGGTTACGATCCTCAAAAGCCTATGCCTGCTAAACTGGTTTGGTATATGCCATCTGAAAAGCGTTACACGGAGTTTTATAAAAGCCGCATGCCAGCCTTCCAAAGTTTTTTAGAGAAGAATTTTACCGTAGTAAAAACAATAGATGGCAGGGATTACGACGTAAAAATGTCTGACTCGGTTGATGTTACCATTTTTGATGCTTACCCCGTTAAACTACCGGCAAATTTTGACCGCCCTGCCATTTTAATGGCAGCGGTTGCACCTGATATTGGTATACCTATAGGCTTAAAATTCGATTGGTATTGTCAATGTCTTGAAAGTGACGCGTTAAATATAAAAACCAGCCACGAAATATTTAATACACCCAATAAGGTTAATTTAACCATGGTTACCCGCCCAACTCCGGGCGGTTTTTTTAATGGGTTCCAAGGGCCAAAAACGCCTAAAAGTATGCCGATGTGGCGTGTGGTTACAGCTGATGGTATGGATGAGAAAAATCCTTATCTGATTGGCATGGTTGCGCATGGCGAAGGCTTCTGCGATTCGCCTGATGCCGAAGTAATATCGGGCGGCGATTGTCTTAAAAACGCGGAGGCTGTGGCTTTGGGGAGGCACGGAAATTATTTTATGTGGGGATTCGCCGCTTCGCCCGATTTTATGACAGATGAAGCAAACCTGGTTTTTATTAATACCATATGTTACATTAAAAAGTTTGATAGGAAGCCCCCCATCGTCAAAAAAATACAACAGGCAACCCGCGAAGAGGTAGACGAAAAGATATATCGTGCCGATGAAGAATTGTATAAAAAAAGCCTTATTGCCAGAAAAGAAGGTAACGAAAGGCTGAAAAAAATGCAGCAGGAGCTGAGAGATAAAAAAGCAACGGGGCAGGATATTGGCAGAGGCAATGAAGTGTTCCTGAAAATGAGTTTATCTAATGACGTACAAAGCTTTGAAGAGTATTTAAAGGAATGGGAGGGGCCGGAGCTTTTCAGACAATTTGGAACGGATACCAAATTGTATCATAAATACTTTAAAAATAACTACGAATATTTTTACCCGGCTGGTTTTCAAAGTGTGCAGTTGGATAGCGATGCCCTGAAACTGGGGATATCAAACAGAAGCCCTTTACTGCTTGAAAAATGCATTAGCATGTTACAGAAGGATGAAAAAGATACACTGGCACATCGCCTTTTAGAGCGCTATACCACCGAGAAATTTTCAACTGCACGGGAATGGAAAAACTGGTATGAAAAAAACAAAAGCAACCTGTTTTATACTGAGGCTGGCGGATTTAAGT
>Ga0302307_10002397_pt1 | contig 11443 bp, 9 predicted proteins | sample III_Palsa_E3_2_FD_200530 | JGI IMG/M metagenome (GOLD analysis project Ga0302307, IMG submission 200530) | Peat permafrost microbial communities from Stordalen Mire near Abisko, Sweden - III_Palsa_E3_2 | ecosystem: Environmental > Terrestrial > Soil > Palsa > Peat permafrost | place: Sweden... | reverse complement strand
CATTGTCGCGACAACGATGCTTAACGCCCATTACAAGACCTACGAGGACTACCTCAACGCCATCGCACGCGAGCTTCATTACGAATATAAATCAGTTGTCGATGCCGGCTTTGTCCTGCAGCTCGATGCACCCGACTTGGCGATGGAACGTGTTCTTTTGTTCCAGGACAAAACTGACGCCGAATTCGTCAAGCTTACGGAGCTGCACATCGCTTCGATCAACAAGGCGATCGAGGGACTGCCGCGCGACCGCATCCGGCTGCATATCTGCTGGGGCAACTGGGAAGGCCCGCACATCTTCGACATCGGGCTCGAACCGCTGCTGCAAGCATTCTATCAGGCCAAAGTCGGCGCACTCTCCATCGAGTTCGCCAACGCGCGCCGCCAGCACGAATACGCCGCGCTGAAGAAGCACAAATTCCCGGATAACGTGATCCTTATTCCGGGCGTGATCGATTCCAAGATCAACCTCGTCGAACATCCGGAAGTTGTCGCCCAACGCATCGAGACCGCGGTAGCGGCGATCGGCGACCGCGAGCGGGGTATTGCCGGCGTTGATTGCGGTTTTGGCACCTTCGCCGGCTGGGAATGGGTCGCCGAGGACGTTGTCTGGCTGAAGCTCAAGACCCTGCGCGAAGGCGCAGATATTGCCACGGCGCGCTTGTGGGGGAAGAAGGCGGCGGCATAACGCGAGCGCCTTGCCAGAAACCGGCCTGCACTTTGCCGCCATGCGGCAAGGTGCAGTAGACTTTGGGCCGTGCCAGCCACCACTCATCGCGCCAAGCCAGTGACGTTTCGTCTTGAGCACGCGCGTGCTTGGCAGCGGATGTTGTCTGGGCGGCGGCTTGATCTGCTCGACCCCTCGCCTCTCGACATAGAGATCGAGGACATCGCCCACGGACTCGCACGCGTGGCGCGCTGGAACGGACAAACCAGCGGGGCGCATATCTTTTCGGTCGCGCAGCATTGCCTTCTGGTCGAGGCGCTGGCGCGTGGTCGGGTGCCGCGGCTCGACCGAAGCCGGCGTCTCGCGGTGCTGCTGCACGATTCTGCCGAATACGTGATCGGCGACATGATCTCGCCGTTCAAGGTGGTTATCGGCCACGCCTACAAGGCGGTCGAGCGGCGGCTTCTGGAGGCCATTCACCGGCGCTTCGGGCTCCCGATACGGAATGTTCCGGAACTTGAACAGCTTATAAAAATGTCTGACCGGTCCGCAGCATATTTGGAGGCCACGCGGCTTGCGGGCTTTAGCGCCGCTGAGGCACGGCGGTTTTTTGGTCGGCCGCCGATCATTGCGGCAGCCATGGAACGGGATTACCTCAAGCCGTGGCCAGCCGAGATTGCACAGGCGCGCTATATTGAACGATTCAAGACTCTGATTAGTGAGTAAACGTCAAATTGCCGCAGCGAAAATCGCTAAACACTCCGCCACTGTAACTTAGCTCCCATGATTCACGTTTGTTCTCTCGCCCGCTTGCATGAAACCGTCGAGGAGACTGGTGCGCTGCACGTCGTATCGCTGATTGGGGACGAGACGTCAGTTGAACGGCCTCGTGCCATTATCGCCGAAAATCATCTTTGGCTGCGATTGCACGACATCTCCTCGCCCCTTGACGGTTACGTCATGCCGGACGAGCGGCACGTAGCGGATCTTCTGAGTTTCGTGCGCCGATGGGACCGCAGCGCCCCACTGGTTGTGCATTGTTACGCTGGAATAAGCCGGTCGACTGCGAGCGCCTTTGCCAGCGTTTGTGCGCTCAATCCGCATCGAAGCGAGGACAGCATTGCGCAATCACTGCGGCTGGCCTCGCCAACGGCCACGCCGAACATCAGGATCGTATCGCTAGCTGATCGACTGCTCGGCCGCAGTGGCCGCATGGTCGCCGCCATCGAAACCATCGGCCGCGGAATTCTCGCAACCGAAGGCACGCCGTTCCGGCTCGATTTGGAATAGGCGAAGAGGTCAGTCCTCAATCGCCGGACGCAAAGTTGCGATCGGCGTCGGGTGCCCTGATGGCGCTGAAGGTGCGGGCGCCGAGGCGGGCGTTTGGGCTGTCGCAGGTGTCTGCGCCGCGGCACGCGCCGGCGCCAGCGAAGGTGCTGATGTCGAGGAGGATGCTGATGCCGCGGAAGATGCCGCCGCCGTGGCAGGTGCAAGTACCATCGCATGTCCCGGTGCAGCGGCGGATGCCGACGCCGAGGAGTGCGTTATCAGTTGCGCGCGCGGATTATGCTGCTGGAAATCGCAATAGGCAAAGCCAAATCCGGAAACCGATCCGCGAAAGCTTTTGTAATCGATTTTTTGGACCCGAAAGCATGGCTCAATAGGCAAGCCGGACAAGTGCGCACAAATCGAACCGCCTTCAACTTTGAGCGTGTTAGGCGGCAAGGTGGCGAAGCGAATCTCCCCGCGACCGCCGGGGCGAATGGTACCGATCACTGAACCGTCGTCTAGAATACGCCCCATGCCGGCCGTGCCGTCGAAACAGGTATAAGCAAAGAGCTTGCCGGCTACGAAGGCCCTCGCCTGCTCCGGCCCGAGCTCCTCGGCAAAAGCAGCACCCGCTCCCAATACGCCCGCACATAGGACGGCAACACGCAGCAACATTGAACACCCCACTTTGCCCCCGAAGGGTAGACTCCTTAACCCAGCCTTTACCACAACCGCCCTTCCCGCGCTCCAAATCCTTCAGAAAATTTCTGCACTGGTTATCGAACTTTTACCACAATGCGTCCGCGTACCTGGCCATCGACAATGCGCGCCCCTGCCCCGATGACGTTCGCAAGAGCGATTTCGGATGTCATCGCCTCAATCTTGCCGCGGTCGAGCTCAGTCTCCAACCGCTGCCAAGCTTGCTGCCTCAACTCCATCGGGCACATCACGGAATCGATCCCGATTAATGAAACTCCGCGGAGGATGAAAGGGGCAACGCTGGTGGGCAGGTCCATTCCGCCCGCGAGCCCGCAGGCGGCCACCGCTCCGCCATATCGCGTCATCGAGAGCACATTGGCGAGAGTGGTCGAACCGACCACATCGATACCGCCGGCCCATCGCTCTTTGCCGAGCGCACGCGGCGAGCCGGTCAATTCTTTGCGGTCAATGATGTCTGCCGCCCCAAGTCCCTTCAGATAATCGGTCTCCGACGGCCGGCCGGTGGAAGCGGTCACCGCGTAGCCCAGTTTAGCGAGGATCGCGATAGCGACTGAGCCGACGCCGCCGGCGGCGCCGGTTACGACCACCGGCCCGCGCGACGGTGTAACGCCCGCGCGCTGCAGCGCCATAACCGCGAGCATCGCAGTGTAGCCGGCCGTGCCAATGGCCATTGCGTCGCGGGCGCTCATCGTTCCCGGTAGGCGCACCAGCCAGTCACCCTTTACGCGAGCCTTCTCCGCATAGGCGCCGAGGTGAGTTTCGCCCAGTCCCCAACCGTTGAGGATGACTTTGTCACCGGCTTTCCAGGCCGGATGCGACGAGGACTCAATCGTCCCGGCGAAATCGATGCCCGGAATCATTGGAAAGCGGCGGACCACGGGCGCCTTGCCGGTTAGCGCTAGACCGTCTTTGTAGTTTACGGTCGACCAGTCTACGGCGACGGTCACGTCGCCTTCCATAAGATCCTTCTCATCGAAGTCCGCGAGCCGCACGTCCTGTCCGGCCGCCGAGTTGTTGATGACGATCGCGCGAAATGTGGTCACGAGTTCACTCCGGCTATGTCGCTGGGTTCACGCCGCCCCAGACTTGGCGCGCTGGAGTTTGAAAGACGCGCATGCCCGGCACAAGGCCCGCGTTTTAGAGTTTTGCCGTGCGAGAAGCTTTGTCGGCCGGAGCGCGTTGTGTGTCGGCGCTGCTGCTCGGCTTCGCAGCGTCCGCGTTCGGAAAGTTCGCGCTGACAGGCTTGCTCGCACCGGGCACACCACCCCAAATCGGATCGTCCGAACCGTCGCCCCACGCCCGCGGGCGATAGAAGGTGTGGACACCGAGCTTATACAGCCTCGCCATCTCGTGTACCCAGCTCGGGTGCACCCAGTAGGCGTGATAGTGCGTGGCGTGACCGACTTCAGCGAGCCAGATTTTGCCGTCAAGCGTATCCTTCGAAATGCGCTTTGCCTGCGCCCACATTTCCGGCTCGTCGATGCGGCTCAGATTTTTACCTTCGCAAGCAAAAGTGAATTGGCAGGCGAGGCGCCGATTGGCGTTTTGATAAACCACGCCGCACACATTGTTGGGATAGCGGCCGGAGAAGACGCGGTTCATAACGACTTGCGCCACCGCCATCTGCCCGCGCATAGGCTCGCCGCGGGCCTCGAAGTAGATTGCATCAGCCAGACATTTTTCCGCCTTGGCACGCGGCTTACCGGTTAGACTCAGGCGTTCCGCCGGGCTTTTGAAGAGGTTTGCCTCGTCTTTGCCTGCCACAGTTTCATCGTCGGCGCCGGACTCTGCGGGTGGTGCGAGCGCGGCAACTTTTAGATTCGGATCGGCCGCGGCCAAAACGACAACCGGTTCTGCCCCGGGTTCCCATTGCTGCAGCGCGCCGCGCAACCCCATGGCGGTCACGCCGAAATAAAGTCGTTCGTTGCGCTCGGCGGGACTTTCATCGAAGAAGGACGGAGATCCAGGCTCTGCCTGGGTATCATCACGACTGCTTTCCGCCACGACAGGAATGTCCGGGGGGCGGTCGGCGAGGAGCGCGTCGTCCTCGGCCTCTGTGTCGTGCGCATCTTGATGCACCACCGACACCTCGGCGCTCGCTTGCAGCGAGCCCGTCTTTTCGTCGTTCTGATCGGCATTTTTCGGCCGCGGCCCGGTTATCGGCACGGGCGCAATCGGTCGGTGAGACGCCGGCGCGTTGACCGGTTGCGCCGCCGGCACGGTTTCCGGGTTGCTTGAACTCGGAGCGCCTTGCGGCAGCGGCATGCGGTCGCCTTTGAGACGGCGATTCACAGTCGGATATTCGATCGGCAACGCCGGGCGCGCCATTGTCGGCTCATCAACCGACCATGTTTTCACGTCAAGCGATTGGGGATTGAAGCTGACCGGTTGCGTTTCGAGCGGAGCCGGGATTGTGGTGCCCACCGGTCGCGAAAAGCTGAAAGTCGCGGCATGGATGGTGCCGAACGGCGACGCCAAAAGATGATCGTGCCGGCCTTCAGACACAATCGGCTGACGCACGAAAAACCCGGCGAGGTCCTGATAGCCGATTGAACTCGGCGCAAAGCCGGCGCAAATCGCGCTGAGCAACAACGGCCCCGAGAACGCGCCCACTGGCAGGGTACGCGACGACGCTACCATCACCCCTCACGCGTAAGTTCGTTACTCAACGCGTCCCTGGACTTAACCAAGCGCCACCACAGCGGCACGAATGCGACACATCCCGATATTGTCGGGTTAACCTTGCGGAGGCGTTAATTCGGAGAGCTGCCAGCGACGGCCGCGTGGATTAGTCGCCGTTACTTCTTGTTAACTAACGGCGACGCGCCAGCCGACATGCAAGGAAGAGTCTGAACAATGCGGCCAGTTTCCGTAGAAACCGGAGCGCGATTTTTAAGCGGTCGACGCCGCCTCCTTGCCCAGCGCCGCTTGCGCGGCAGCAAGGCGCGCAATCGGCACCCGAAACGGCGAGCACGATACGTAATCTAGCCCGACCTCGTGACAGAACACGACCGAAGCAGGATCGCCGCCGTGTTCGCCGCAAATGCCGAGCTTGATCTTCGGCCGCACCTTGCGGCCGCGTTCGGCGGCAATACGCACAAGCTCGCCGACGCCGTCGCGATCGATCGACACAAACGGATCGGCCGGCAAAATGCCTTTCGCGGTATAAATGCCCAAAAAGCTCGCTGCATCGTCGCGGCTGATACCCAGGGCGGTCTGGGTGAGATCATTTGTGCCGAATGAGAAGAACTCCGCGGTCGCTGCGATTTCGCCGGCCAAAAGCGCGGCGCGCGGCAATTCGATCATGGTGCCGACTTGGTATTTGACGGCGGCCTTGGTTTCGGCGGCGACCGTCTGGGCCATGGCGTCGATGCGTTCCTTGACCAAGTCGAGTTCGGCTTTGCTCACGATTAGCGGCACCATGATTTCCGGGACCACGGGCGTGCCGGCGCGCCCAACTTCGACCGCCGCTTCGAAAATGGCGCGCGCCTGCATTTCGGCGATTTCTGGGTAGGCGATCGCCAGCCGGCAGCCGCGGAAGCCGAGCATCGGATTGAACTCGCTGAGCTCGCGCGCCCGATCGGCGAGCTTCTTCGCGTCGGCTCCCATCGCCGCAGCGACTTCGGCGATCTCTTTCTCGCCATGCGGGAGAAATTCGTGCAGCGGCGGATCGAGCAACCGGATGGTCACCGGCAAATTGCCCATGATTTTGAAAAGCTCGACGAAGTCTGCGCGCTGCATCGGCAGAAGCTTGGCAAGCGCAACGCGGCGGGTTTTTTCGTCCTCAGCGAGAATCATCTCGCGCACCGCGCGGATCCGATCTTCGTCGAAGAACATATGCTCGGTGCGGCAAAGTCCGATGCCCTCGGCGCCGAACCCGAGCGCGCTGCGCGCATCCGCGGGCGTATCGGCATTGGCACGAACCTTGAGCTTGCGCGCGGCGTCGGCCCATTGCATCAGCGCTTTGAATTCGCCGGCGAGCTCCGGCTCGCGCATCGGCACTTCGCCGGCTAATACCTGCCCAGTCGAGCCGTCGATGGTTAGCGTGTCGCCTTTTTTCAGCGTCGTTCCGCCCGCGGTCATCGTTTGTGCACGATAATCGACGCGCAGCGTACCGGCCCCCGCAACACAAGGCTTGCCCATGCCGCGCGCCACTACGGCGGCGTGCGAGGTCATGCCGCCGCGGGTGGTCAAAATTCCCTCGGCGGCGTGCATGCCGTGAATGTCTTCGGGAGAGGTTTCCACCCGTACCAGTATCACCTTGCGGCCCTGGCTCTTGAGCAGTTCGGCCTCTTCAGACGAAAACACGATCTCGCCGCAGGCGGCCCCGGGCGACGCCGGCAAGCCTGTGGCGATGACGACACGCTCGGCCGCCGGATCGATCGTCGGATGCAGGAGCTGGTCGAGCGCCGCGGGATCGACGCGCATGACGGCTTCGCCTCGGCTGATCAGTCGCTCTTGAGCGAGCTCGACGGCTATGCGTATCGCCGCCTTGGCGGTGCGCTTGCCGCTGCGTGTTTGCAGCATCCACAGCTTGCCCCGCTCGACCGTGAATTCGAGGTCTTGCATGTCGCGGTAATGCTTTTCCAGGAGGGCGTCGATCCGCTTGAGTTCGGCGAAAGCCTGCGGCAATGCCGCTTCCATCGACGGCTTGTCCGAACCCGAGGTCTCGCGCGCGGCTTCCGTGATTTCTTGCGGCGTGCGGATGCCGGCGACGACGTCTTCGCCCTGCGCATTGATGAGAAATTCGCCGTAGAGCTTTTTTTCTCCAGTTGACGGATTGCGCGTGAAGGCGACGCCGGTTGCGGACGTGTCCCCCATATTGCCGAAGACCATGGCCTGAACATTGACCGCGGTGCCCCAACTCTCCGGAATGTTGTGTAGCCGGCGATAAGTAATGGCGCGCTGATTCATCCAAGAGCCGAAGACCGCACCGATTGCTCCCCACAATTGCGCATGCGGATCCTGCGGAAACGGTTTACCGATTTCCTTTTCTACGCGCGCCTTGAAGAGGCCGACCAGTTGCTCCCAATCGTCCGCTTCAAGATCGGTATCGAGGGCATGGCCGCCGCGTTCCTTGTGCTCGTCGAGAATTTCCTCGAAACAATGATGTCCGATCCCGAGCACCACGTCGGCATACATGGTGATAAAACGGCGATAGCTGTCGAACGCAAAGCGCCGATCTCCGGATTTTTCCGCAAGCGCAGCGACGGTCGTGTCGTTGAGACCGAGATTGAGCACCGTGTCCATCATGCCCGGCATAGAGGCTCGCGCGCCTGAGCGCACCGAAACGAGCAGCGGATTTGAGGCGTCGCCGAACTTCTTTCCGGTGATGCGGCCGATCTCCGATAACGCCGTCTCGACCTGGGGTCGCAAATCCTTCGGATATTTTTTGCCGTTCTCGTAGAAGTAAGTGCAGAGCTCGGTGGTGATGGTGAAACCGGGGGGGACTGGAAGACCGAGGTGAGCCATCTCGGCAAGGCCCGCGCCTTTGCCGCCGAGGAGGTTGCGCATATTAGTGCGGCCTTCGGCCTTGCCGCCGCCGAAAGCATAGACCCATTTACCGTTGTGGTGGCCGGCAGCGGACTTTTGCGGCCGCGCCGTGCCACCGCCGCGCCGTGCGCCGTACGCCGCGGCCCGCCTCAATTTCCTTGCGGGCCGGCGCGTTATTTTTGCACGCGCTTTTGCCATCAGATTATCACCCGAGTCTGCCGCACGTCCCGGCGGTACCCGCGCTTGCTAATGCCAGTTGACGAAATGATGTACCGCGTTGAGCCCGACCAAGCCGACGAAAATGAGATAGATCGCGACAATATAGTTGAGCAATCGCGGAATGATCAGAATGAGAATCCCGGCAAGAATGGCGACGAGCGGGGTGATGTGGGCGGCGGTGACGAGCATGAATAATCCTCGGCGTTCAGGGCAACATTGATGGGACTAAAAAGCGCGGCAGGGCACAACTCGCTTAACCGGCAGGACTAAGAACGCGCAACAGGCCCTTAAGTTCTAGCAGGATTCGCGAAATTGGGCACCGTTGGACCATTCGCCGCCTGATGACCCGAAGAATTATCCCTCGATCTTGGAAAAATCCGCGACCGCGCGCGTCGCCGCGCGGATTTCATTGAGAAGTTTCAGGCGGTTCTCGCGGAGCTTTTTGTCCTCGACGTTGACGGTGACCTTGTCGAAGAAGGCGTCCACGCTGTGACGCAGCCGCGCCATTGGCCGCATGGCAGAGACAAAATCTTCCCGCCTAATCGCCCCTCCAGCCGATTGTTTTGCGAGGGTAATCTCGTTCGCCAAAGTCAGCTCTTCGGTCATATCGTAGAGTTTCGGATCGGGCTCGCCGGTATATTGGTGACCGTCCTTCTTTTCCTCAATGCGAATGATGTTGGTCGCGCGCTTGTAGCCGGCGAGTAAGTTTTTGCCGTCGTCACTGTCGAGGAATTTGCCCAGCGCTTCGACGCGGCGAACGATGAGAAGGAGATCGTCCTGACCTTCGAGGGCGAATACCGCGTCGACAAGATCGTGCCGCGCGCCTTTCTCGCGAAGTTGGACTTTGAGCCGATCGGCCAAAAACCTAAGAACGTCTAGCGACCTCTCCGACAAATATTCTTCCGAGAATTCAGTCCGGATTTCCTCAATTATTTCCTGTGTGATTGATCTACCAACCGCCTTGAATCGCTCTTTATAAACTTGACCACGGATTTCTGCAGAAAATCGCAATTGATTCCCACTCGGCATCATATTTACGCCGAATACAACTAGGGACCTTATTTTTTCTTTGAGGAGAGCTAGCAGTCGAAGACGAAGGTTCCCATCGATTACAATCCTGATGATTCCCAGCGCTGCCCGGCGCAGCGCGAAGGGATCTTTGCTGCCAGTCGGCGTTTCAACTACCGCCCAAAATCCGACCAACGTGTCGATCTTGTCCGCCAGCGCGACGGCAATCGAAACCGGATCGCTCGGCACGAGATCGTCCGGCCCCTTCGGCTTGTAGTGATCCTCGATGGCGTGAGCGACGGCTTCGTCGTCGCCCTGTTCCTCGGCGTAATATTTTCCCATCGTGCCTTGCAGTTCAGGGAATTCGCCGACCGCCTCGGTCAATAAATCCGCTTTGCACAGCCGCGCCGCGCGCCGTGCTTTCTTCACGTCAGCGCCGACCAGCGGCGCAAGTTCGGCCGCCAGCCGTTCGATGCGTTCGATCCGCTCCCATTGCGAGCCGAGCTTTTCGTGGAACACAATGTGCTTGAATTTCGGCAACCGGTCTTCCAGCCGCGTCTTCAAGTCGGTCTCGTAGAAGAATTTGGCGTCGGAGAGCCGGGCGCGGATGACGCGCTCGTTGCCGGCGACGATCGCCTTGCCGCCGTCATCGGCTTCGATATTGGCGATGAGGATGAATTTATCCACTAGCTTGGCGTGCGCCGTGTCGCGCAAGACGAAGCACTTTTGATTGTTGCGGATGGTGGCGCGGATCATTTCTTCGGGAACTTGGAGAAATTCCTGATCGAAGGAGCCCATCAGCACCACCGGCCATTCGACCAAGCCCGCGACTTCGGCCAACAGGCCTTCATCCTCGACGAGTTCAAGCCCTTGGGCGAAGGCAAGTTGTTTTGCTTCGGCAAAAATAATATCGCGGCGGCGCTCAGGGTCCGCGACGACCTTGGCGCGCTCAAGTTTTCGCAAATAGTCGTCGAGGCGGCGCACCGTGAATTTTTGCGGCGCCATAAAGCGGTGGCCGCGGGTTTCGTTGCCCGCGGCAATGCCGCCCGCCGAGAATTGCACCACGTCCGGCTCCTCGGTTTCCGGCCCGAAGGTCGCGACAATGGAATGGAGCGGCCGCACCCAATTGAGCGCGCCCGCTCGCGCCGATCGCGCGCCCCAGCGCATGGACTTCGGCCAGGGAAATCTCTGGACAACGTCCGGCAAAATTTCGCCGATGACCTCGATCGCCGCCCGTCCCGGCTTCTCGATCACCGCGACATAGAAATCGCCCTTCTTGTCGGGTTGCACCTTGGCTTCGCTGACCGATTTCAATCCGGCGCTTTTCAGAAAACCGGCGACGGCGGCCTCCGGTGCACCGACGCGAGGGCCTTTCTTTTCTTCACGGACGTCGGGCTGGCGCGCCAGCACACCCTGCACCGCAAGCGCGAGCCGGCGCGGTGTCACGAAAGCGCGCGCCCCTTCGTAGACGAGGCCGGCATTCACCAGCCGGTCGGTCACGAGTTTGCGCAAATCCTCGGCCGCTCGCGCCTGCATGCGCGCCGGGATTTCCTCGGAAAACAGTTCGAACAGCAGATCAGGCATTAAGGCAGTGTCTTATGTGAACCGTCACACATCGGCTTTTTCGATGAGCGTTTGCAGGCGCAAAACCATACCTCCTCGCCCGACGCCGATTTGTATTCCATCGGGCTAAAGCCGGTGCCCTTGTGCGAACCGTCGCAAAACGGCTGCGATTTCGAGCGGCCGCAGGCGCACCACCAATAGCTTTTCTCGGGTTCGATCTTGACCGGGATCGGTCGCCGTCCGCCGATTTCGGGTATGGTGCTCATGTTTGCCTCCCTCCGCCTTCAGTTGCCAACCAAGCTTCGCCGCAGGCCTTCGCGAGCTCGCGCACGCGCAAAATGTAACTTTGCCGTTCGGTTACCGAAATCATGCCGCGCGCATCGAGAAGATTGAACACGTGACTTGCCTTTATGCATTGATCGTAGGCCGGCAGCGCCATCAGATGCCGGCCGCGATTTGTGCGGTCACCCTCACCATCCCCTTGCCAGCCGACTTCGAGATACT